>Ga0209134_10000407_pt1 | contig 11335 bp, 10 predicted proteins | sample LauGreSp1BDMLBSN_2_FD_187566 | JGI IMG/M metagenome (GOLD analysis project Ga0209134, IMG submission 187566) | Freshwater lake microbial communities from Lake Michigan, USA - Sp13.BD.MLB.SN (SPAdes) (version 2) | ecosystem: Environmental > Aquatic > Freshwater > Lake | place: Lake Michigan, USA... | reverse complement strand
GGGATACCATTGGACTCGATGATGCGCTTGTCGCCCTTGACGGTGAAGGTGACCTTGTTCTGGCCGGGCGGCTTGGCGTCGGCTTCCTTGAGGGGAGGGCCCTTGGGGGCGTCCGCCGCGGCTAGGCTGACTACGGTCAAGAGGATGAGGAGGGATGAGTTCATCGGAGTGGGGGATAGCATACCATGAATCGGCTTAAGTGAAGATTAAGGGCGGCCTGAGGTTGGCTTTTCCCGCCAATTGGTTCTTCTTAGCCCCATGGCCTCCACCACCGAACTCCTCTCCCGTTCCGTCGCCGGCTTAAACGCCCTCGCCACGGTCTTCCTCTTGATTGGCTACCTGCGCATCAAGGCCGGGGATAAGATCGGCCACGGCAAGGCGATGGGCGCCGCAGTCCTGACTTCCGCTATCTTCCTGGCGGTATATCTAGGTTCGAAGGTCCATCTGTGGGTGGACTTAGGCCGTACCAACATCACTTATGCACCCGACCCGTCCTCAGCCTGGGCCGGTCTCAAATCCCTCTACCTGCTGATTCTGATCCCGCACGTCATCCTGGCGATCGTCGTCACCCCTTTCATCGTCCGCGCCGTCTGGCTGGCCAAGCAGGGTCGCTTCGAGGACCACAAGCGCCTCACGCGCTGGGTCTTCCCGGTCTGGCTCTATGTCTCGATCACGGGCGTCATCGTCTGGGCCTTCATGGAATTCAGCGGCTCCCTCGCTCTGGCGGCTCAGCAGGCGACGAAGTAGGCCGGCGATTTTCCCCTCGCTCCGTATTGGTTTTCCGCTTTCACTTCCGCGGTCGTCATGGAAAGCGAGCCCAAGTCCCGAAACCCTCAGACGGAGAAGCTGTTTCTCTGGGCCTCGTTCATCCTGTTCTGCACGGTGCTTGCGTTCACGTACTCGACCTACGGCGATGAGACCGCCCGCCTCGCTGGCCTGCGCGCCAACGAGCATCAGAAGGAAGAGGCTTACGCCTCCCTCGAAAGCGCCCGTGCCCAGACCTATAGCTACGTCGCACGCTTTGTCCGCGACCCCGAATTCGTCCGTGACCAGGCCCGCGAACGCATGGGTGTCGCCGAGCCCGGCGAGATTGTGATCCGCTTCGACGGCGCTCGTAATATGGCCACGCCGCAGAAACCTGCGCCGGCTCCCGCTACGCCGCCTCAGGCTAGTCGCTGAGCGTCCTTGCTTGCCTGCCCGCCTTCCTCGGGGCATTCCTTGGTCATGTCCGCACGGAAGAAAGCCCAGGTCACCTGGGGCGGCCGGTTCAGCGCCGGTCCTGCCGAATTAATGCTGCGTTTCGGCGAGTCGGTCTCGTTCGACCATCGCCTCTGGGCTCAGGATATCCGCGGCTCGAAGGCCCATGCCACGATGCTCGCCCAAGCCGGCATCCTGACCAAGAAGGAGCGTGACGCCATCCTGCGCGGCCTCGACGCCATCGCCAAGGAGATCGCGGCCGGTAAGTTCAAGTGGAGCCGTGACCTCGAAGACGTGCACATGAACATCGAGAGCGCGCTCACGAAGCGCGTTCCGGCCGCCGCCAAGCTGCACACGGCCCGCTCGCGTAACGACCAGGTCGCCACCGACGTGCGCCTCTGGATCAAGGACCAGTGCGACGCCGCCGATGAAGCCCTCGTCTCCCTGCTCAAGACTTTGGTGAAACTCGCCGAGGCTAACGCCGACGTGATCCTGCCGGGTTACACGCACCTGCAGCGCGCCCAGCCGGTTTCGGCCGCCCACCACTTGCTCGCCTACGCCGAGATGTTCGGCCGTGACCGCACTCGCCTCGCCGCCGCCAAGGCCTCCGCCAACTGGTGCCCGCTGGGCTCCGGCGCCATCGCCGGCACGACTCTTCCAATCCGCCGCGAGGTCACGGCGAAGCTACTCGGCTTTGTCGACGCTAAGGGCCGCCCGCAAGTCACCCGCAACTCGATGGACGCTGTCGCCGACCGCGATCCGGCCACGGAGTTCTGCTTCGCCGCTGCTCTCTGCGGCGTCCACCTCTCGCGCCTCGCCGAGGACATGGTCCTCTGGTCCTCCGCGGAGTTCGGCTTCGCGCGCATGCCCGACGAATTCTCGACGGGTTCGTCGCTGATGCCCCAGAAGCGTAACCCGGATTCGATGGAGCTCCTCCGGGGCAAGGCCGCGCGCTTCCAGGCTTCGCTCACGCACCTGCTCACGCTCACGAAAGGCCTGCCGCTCACGTACAACCGCGACCTGCAGGACGATAAACCGCCGCTCTTCGACGCCGCTGACCAGCTCATCCTGTCCGTTGCCGTCGCCGACGCCACGCTCGCGGGCACGAAGTTCCACAAGGCCCGCTGCCTCGCCGCCGCTTCCGATCCCGCGCTCCTCGCCACCGACCTCGCCGATTGGCTCGTCCGCAAGGGCATGCCTTTCCGTCACGCCCACCACGCCGTCGGTCGCCTCGTCGCGCTTGCCGAAAAGTCCGGCGTGCCGCTCGACAAACTTTCCGACGCCGCTGCGTTGACCGCCGACCAAGCCTTCACGAAGGGCTGGCGCGAAGTCTTCAGCCTGCAGCGTGGCTTCGCTGCGCGTGAGAATACGGGCATGCCCGGCCCTAAGGCCGTCGCCCGCGAGATCGCGCGCTGGAAGCAGTCCCTCCGCTAAGCGCGGATGAACGTCGGCCTGCTCATCGCCTCCTGCCTGACCGCGAGCCTCTCGCCTGGGCCGGCGGCGCTGTCGACGATCGAGACGTCACTCCGCTACGGTAAGCGTCGCGCCTTCTGGCACACGCTCGGCCTCGCGGTCGGCGAGACGCCTCATCTGTTCTTGGCGCTCTTCGGCACACACTGGCTCACGCAGCATGTGCCTTATGCGATGACGGCCATCGCCATCTCCGGCCTAGTTTACTTCCTTTATCTCGCGTTCACCCATCTCACGCGTCCGCGCTCGAGCCTGCCGGAGTCCGCCGGGCTAGAGGGCGGGGCGCTAGGATTATTCCTGCGCGGCACGTGGGTGAACTTCTCGAATCCGAAGACCATTCCGTTCTTCCTCATCATCATTCAGGCGGCGAACGTGCCCACCGATGCCTTCGCTTGGTCGACGACGGGCGTGTTCCTGCTCTGCACCTTGGGCTCAGAGGTCGGCGTGATGAGTTTCTACGCTTTCATCGGCGATCGCCTTCGGGTGCGACTGAAGGACGCGGCGACGATTCGTTGGGTCGATCGTGTGCTGGGCGTGCTGTGGCTAGCTCTCGGCGTGCTGATGGCCTGGCGTGTCTGGCAATTGCTCGAAGGTCAGCATTAACGGACGTCTCAGGGGCTTGTCAGCAAGGGTCCGCTGATTTACAAAGAGGGATGACCCTCCCCAGTCTTGCCCGCATGGTCGCCGTCGCGTCCGTCTTCGTCTCCTCGCTCTTCGCCGAAGAGGCCCCGAAGAAGATTGGCATCATCGGCCTCGATACTGGCCACGTCGTCGCCTTCACCACGGTCTTTAACAAGGGTCCGAAGAATCCTGCCGATGCCGCGAAGTATTCTGGCTTCCGCGTGACGCATGCCTTCGCCCAGGGCAGCAAGGATATCCCCGAGAGCACCAAGCGCGTGCCGGAATACACCGCGAGCCTCAAGGGCATGGGTGTCGAGATCGTCGATTCGATCGAGAAGCTTTGTGCGCAAGTCGACTTCGTGATGCTCGAGTCGAATGACGGCCGCGTGCACCTCGAGCAGATCCTACCGGTGCTCAAGGCTGGCAAGACGGTCTACATCGACAAGCCGATCGCGGGCTCGCTCGCCGACGTCATCCGTATCCAGGAAGCCGCCAAGAAAGCCGGCGTGGTTTATTTCTGCTCCTCGTCCCTCCGCTTCGCCGCGAGCACTCAGGCGGTCGCCCAAGGTTCCGTCGGTAAGGTCAAGACGGCTTACACCACCAGCCCCGCCAGCCTCGAGCCGCATCACCCTGATCTCTACTGGTATGGCGTCCACGGCTGCGAAAGCCTCTATACCGTCATGGGCACGGGCTGCATCTCGGTGAAGCGCGACAAGTCCGCCGCGGGTATGATCCAGGTCACCGGCAACTGGGGCGACGGCCGCGTGGGCATCTATCGCGAAGCCGATCGCAAGGCCAAGGGCGGACCCTACGGCGGCAAGGCCGTCGGTGATAAAGGCGAAGCCGATATCGGCAAGTTCGATGGCTATGAAGTCCTGCTTGAATCTGTCGTGAAGATGTTCCGCACCGGCAAGGCGCAGGTCTCCGCCGAAGAGACCCTCGAACTCTACGCCTTCATGGAAGCCGCCGATGAGAGCAAGCGCCAGGGCGGCGCCGAAGTGAAGCTCGCCGACGTCCTCGCCAAAGCCCGCGCGGAAGTCGCGAAGGGAAGATAGAGGACTGAGTCGAGTGCAGCATCGATGACTGAATCGAGGACTGAATCGATAGGTTGCCTTGGGTGGGGTCGGGACCGCGCCCCTACCGCATGATGCGTCTGCATCGCAGCATGCCAGCGTGCCAGCAGTTCCCCCACGCGGTGTCACCGCGTCTGCTTCGCAGCCGTTCACCATGCCAGCAGATCCCCGCGGCGCGACTGCGCGCCGCTTTACTACTCCGCAAACCCGTGCTCTTTGAGCATCCGCGCCACAGCCTGCGGTAGGGCAGGGCGAATCGCGGTCGGTACGACCTTCTGCGCGTCGACGGTGCAATGCAGGTAGCCGAGCTTACGTTCGGCGTCGGCATCCCGTCCGGCGGCTTCGAGCCAGCGTTGCAGCACGGCGGCGGCGCGCGCCCACTCGGGCCAGTCGCTCTCGACGCCATCGGCGGCCTCGACGAGCTTACACAAAGCGCAGTCGCCCAGGAAGCGTTCGACCGCGGCGGCATCTTCCGCGCCGACGATCGTGACGAGCTTCTCGCGTTCGCGCGCTTCCATGGTCAGGTCTTGTAACCGAGCACGGGGCGCAGCCACTTCTCGGCCTGCTCGACGGTCCAGCCCTTGCGCTTGGCGTAATCCTCAACCTGGTCGCGGCCGACATTATCGACGTCGAAGTAGATGGACTGCGGATTGCCAAAATACAGGCCCGATACGGAGGCGGCCGGATTCATCGCGTAAGATTCGGTGAGCGTGCAGCCGAGGCGATCCGCGTCCAGCAGGCGCCAGAGCTCGGCCTTCTCGGTGTGCTCGGGGCAGGCGGGATAACCAGCCGCGGGACGACGGCCGGCGTATTTCTCGTCGACGAGTTCTTCGACGTTCAAGGCTTCATTCGGCGCGTAGCCCCAGAGTTCCTTGCGGACTTCGCGGTGCAGCCATTCGGCGCAGCCTTCCGCCAAGCGGTCGGCGAGGGCCTGCACGAGAATCTGGCGGAAGGGGTCCTTGGCTTTGAAGGAGGCGGCGTAGTCTTCGATCTCCTGGCCGGCGGTCACGGCGAAGGCCCCCAGATGGTCACCCTTATCGGTCGAGACGAGGTCCGCCAGCGAGCGGCAGGTGGTCACTTTCGGACGCTGGCGTTGGTCGCGCAGGAAGTGGAAGCGGCCGATTTGCTTCGACTGGGCTTCGTCGCCGTAAATCTCGACGTCGTCACCGACGCGACGGGCAGCCCAGAGGCCGGCAGCGCCACGGAGGTGGACGCGGTTGCTACGGATCAGCTCGTCTAGCTCGACGCGGGCGGAGTCGAAGAGCTTACGCGCTTCGCTGCCATACTTGGGCGACTTGAAGATCTGCGGGAACGCACCCTTCAGCGACCAGGTGATGAAGAACGGCGTCCAGTCGATGATCTCGGCCACCGCGGCGGGGTCGATGCGCTCGAAGAGCGTCACGCCAGGCTTACGCGGTGCGGGCTGGACTGGGGCGGTCGTGACAAGCGGGCGCTTGCGGGCTTCGGCGAGAGGAATGACCACGGCGGGCTGCTGCTTCTCGTAGGCCTCACGTAGTTCCGTCTGCTCGGTCTTGAGGTCGCCGACAAAGCCGACACGCTTGGAGGGATTGAGGAGGTCGCTACAGACTGCGGTGACGAGCGAAGCGTCGCCGACATGCACCATCGGGCCATCGTAATGCTGGGCGAGCTTGATGGCGGTGTGCTCCTTGGAAGTGGTGGCGCCGCCGATGAGCAGAGGCGTGCTGATACCCGCGCGCTTCAGTTCTTGGGCGACGGTGATCATCTCGTCGAGCGAAGGCGTGATCAGGCCGGACAGGCCGATGAAGTCGGGCTTCAGGCGCTGGGCCTCGGACACAATCCGCTCGGTAGGCGTCATGACGCCCAGGTCAGTGACGGCGTAGTTATTGCAGGCGAGTACGACGCCGACGATATTCTTGCCGATGTCGTGGACGTCGCCCTTGACGGTCGCGATGAGGAAGGAGCCTTGGGTGGAGCCGCCAACCTTCTCGGCGGCCATGAACGGCTCGAGGTGGGCGACCGCGGTCTTCATCACGCGGGCGGAGCGGACGACCTGGGGGAGGAACATCTTCCCTTCGCCAAAGAGCTGGCCGACGACGCGCATGCCGTCCATCAGCGGGCCTTCGATGACGAGTAGCGGACGGCCCAGCTTGACGCGCGCCTCCTCGGTGTCGGCGACGACGTGGTCGTCGATGCCCTTCACCAAGGCGTGGGCGAGGCGTGCTTCGACGCCGAGATTACGCCATTCGTTCTTCTTAGAGTTGTCAGGGCCTTCGGTCTTTGTTCCGGCGAAGCGTGGTGCGGCTTCCATCAGACGGTCCGTGGCGTCTTCGCGTCGGCAGAGGACGAGGTCCTCGACGAGGTCGCGGAGTTCCGGGTCGATCTCAGTGTAGACCTCGAGCATACCGGCGTTGACGATGGCCATGTCGAGGCCGGCCTTCAACGCATGGTAGAGGAAGACGGAGTGGATGGCCTCGCGGACTTTGTTATTACCGGCGAAGGCGAACGAGACGTTGGACAGGCCGCCCGAGGTACGAGCGCCAGGGCAAAGCCGCTTGATCTCCGTGACGGCCTCGATGAAGTCGAGCGCGTAGCGGTTATGCTCCTTCATGCCCGTGCCGACCGTCAGGATGTTGGCGTCGAAGATGATGTCCTGCGGGTCGACGCCCGCTTCCTGCGTGAGGATCCCGAAGGCGCGGACGCAGATGCGGACCTTATCCTCAAAGGTAGCGGCCTGACCCTTCTCGTCGAAGGCCATGACGATCATCGCAGCGCCATAGCGGCGGCAGAGGCGGGCGCGGCGGACGAACTCCGCTTGGCCTTCCTTGAGGGATATCGAATTCACGATGGCCTTACCCTGCACGCAACGCAGGCCGGCCTCGATGATGTCGAAGTTCGACGAATCGATCATGAACGGCACCTTGGCGATGTCCGGCTCGGTCGCCGCCATGTTCAGGAACTTCGTCATCGCCTTGGCGCCGTCGAGCAGGCCGGCATCGAAGTTGATGTCGATGACCGTGGCGCCGGCTTCGATCTGCTGCTTGGCCACGCGCAGGGCGGAGCGGTAGTCATCCTTCTCGATATGGCCCTTGAAGATCTTGGAGCCAGCGACGTTGGTCCGCTCGCCGACGTTCACGAAGGTGCCGGGGCCGCCGACGATGTTCAGCGGCTCGAGGCCAGAGAGCTTGAGCGCAGCCTGGGTCGCGCCAGGGACGCGGGCTGGATACTTCTCGGTGCGACGGCGGATGGCGGCGATGTGGCCGGGGGTGGTGCCGCAACAACCGCCGACGATGTTGACCAGGCCGTCGCGGGCGAAGGTCTCGAGGATGGCGGCGGTATCCTCCGGGCCTTCGGGGAAGCCCGTCGGCGAAAGCGGATTAGGCAGGCCGGCGTTCGGATAGCAGGAGACGTAGATATCGGCCTTCTTCGCGAGCTCGGCGATGTGCGGGCGCATCTGCTCGCCACCGAGGGCGCAGTTCATGCCGACGCTGATCGGCTGGGCGTGGCGGATGGAGTTCCAGAAGGACTCGGTCGTCTGGCCGGTGAGCGTGCGGCCGGAGGCGTCGGTGATCGTGCCCGAGATCATCAGCGGGATGCGGAAGCCGCGGGCCTCGAAGGCCTCGTCGATCGCGAAGAGGGCGGCCTTGAGGACGAGCGTGTCGAAGACCGTCTCGCAGAGGAGCAGGTCCGCGCCGGCGTCAATCAGGGCGTCGACCTGTTCGCGGTAGGCGTCGCGCACTTGGAGGAACGTCACGTCGCGCTTGGCGGAGTCGTTGACGTCGCGGGACATCGACAGCGTCTTATTCGTCGGGCCGATGGCGCCGGCCACGAAGGCGTCCTTGCCTGGGTTGGCGGCCTTGAAGGCATCGACGGCTTCGCGGGCGACCTTGACCGCCTCGGTGTTCAGTTCGCGGATGAGGTCCGTCATCGCGTAGTCTTCCATCGCGATGGACGTCCCGTTGAAGGTGTTGGTCTCGAGGATGTCGGCTCCGGCGTCGAGGTAGGCGCGGTGGATGTCGCGGATGACGGACGGCTTCGTGATGACCAAGAGGTCGTTATTACCCTTGAGCTGACCGGGGTGGCTGGCGAAACGGTCGCCGCGGTAGTCTGCTTCCTGCAGCTTGAGCTGCTGGATCATCGTGCCCATCGCGCCGTCGAGGTAGACGATGCGTTGGCGCAGGAGGGCCTCAAGGCGCTCTCCGGCCGGGTTAAGTGGGAGTCTCTGACGGGACATCGCCCTTACCGTGCGGGTTGCCGCCCAAGGGTCAAGGCACGGGGCGGGACTATTGTGTCATCCCCGGCAGGTCGGGCTTCTTGCAGCGGAGGAGGTCCTGGCTTATTGTGTCATCCCCGGCAGGTCGGGCTTCTTGCAGCGGAGGAGGTCCTGGCTGCGGTAGAGCACGATCCGCTTACCCTCGAATTTCTCGTCGTTCCAGAGCAGGGGGCGGAGTTCAAAACTGAAGACCGGGTTCAAAAAGGAAAGCTCCGCCTCGACCGCGGGGTCACCGCCCTGCCAGTAGAGGATGCCGTTGGGTAGGGAATGCTTGGCGCCCTTGCACAGGAGCTGGCGGGTATTGTGGACGAACGTGCGGAGGTCCGCTACGGCGCGCCCGGTGACGAAGTCGTGCTCGTGGTTCATCGTCTCGGCGCGGGCGTTCTTGACGTCGACGTTCTTAAGCCCGAGGCGCTCGGCGATGTCCGTCCGCCACGGCGCGGCCGGTGACGAAGTCGTGCTCGTGGTTCATCGTCTCGGCGCGGGCGTTCTTGACGTCGACGTTCTTGAGGCCGAGGCGCTCGGCGATGTCGGTGACGACGGTGATCTTCTTGCCGACGGAGTCGACGAGCGTGAAGCGGGCCTTGGGGTAGAGGACGGCGAGGATGAGGCCGGGGAAGCCGCCGCCGGTGCCGACGTCCATGACGCGGCAGCCGTCCATGAGCTTGAGGAACTTCACCGCCGCGATGCACGGGGCGTAGTGATGGCGTTCGAGGTTCTCGATGTCCTTACGCGAGACCAGGTTGATTTTCTCGTTCCATTCGCGGTGGAGCGCGGCCATGGCGGTCAGCTGCTCCCACTGGGCGGGCGTGACTTCCGGAAAGAGGGGAACAAGGGACTGCATGCGAGGGCGCCAGCGTGTCCCTCGGTCGGCCTGAGGCAAGGACGCCTTTGGTCGGCGCACTTTGCTGTTTCCTTCGGGCGGGACTTGGCCAAACCTTGCCGTCCTATGTTCCACCACATCGTCTTCTTCTACCTGAAAAAAGACCTCACCGCCGCCCAGCGCGCCGAGTTCGAGACCAAGCTCCGCGGCCTGCTCGCCATCAAGAGCATCCACAGCGGCTACGTCGGCATCCCCAGCACCCACGCTGTCCGCCCGATCATCGACACCTCCTACGACTTCGCCGAGTTCTTCGTGTTCAAGAACCACGCCGACCATGACGCCTACCAGATCGACCCGATCCACCAGGCGTTCATCGCCGACTGCAAGGCTTACTGGGATTCCGTCAAGATCTACGACTTCGAATAAGCCTTACGGCTCATCTACGAATCAGGCGCCGCACCCCGGCGCCTTTTTTGTGCCCTGGTTTCGGGTTGGGTTCGACAGGGGTGAGCGCTGGCTTTGTATGAGCGCCATGAAACGACTGCTTTCGGCCCTGTCTCTCCTTGGCCTGTCGGTATCGCTCTCGGCACAGGCGCCGCTCTGGGACCTGGTGAAGGATAAGATCCCCGCTGACCTCAACCACGGCGCGGTCCAAGCGGCGGACGGCAGTGTGACGGTCGGTGGAGAAAATTACTTCGGCGTCCCGCCCTCAGCTTTCCCGGACCAGCAGAACTTCACGGTCCAAGTGACGGTCACCTTCCCCGAGCTCACCGACGGCACGACGATGCATGTGCTACTCAAGCAGAAGAAGGACGGCGAGGACACGGGCCTAGGGCTGACTTTCCTCAATTTCCCGACCATCCAGGCCCACCGCCCGATCATCAATGGCATGCACATCGGCGACAAGCGCCTCAAGCTCCAGCCGAACACGTCGTATGCCTTCACGGTCGCGGTCCGGAAGGGCAGCCCGACATATTACCTGAACGAAGCCCCGACCGGCCAGTATTTCGTGCTGCTGCTCCCGAACGATGAACCGATGTGGGTGGGCAAGAAACTCCTCCAGCGGGAAAAGCCTTTCACCTCGGCGAAGATCACCGCGCTGAAGGTCTACGGTCCTGATTACACTTATAAATCACCCAAGGAAAAGGTGACCGCCGAGCCGCGCGGCGGCATCGCCGGCAAGGGCTGGATGGTGGATGCGCCCACGATCGTCGACCCGAAGCGCCCGAAGCTGCTCTTCTACGGGGACTCGATTGCGGGCGGCTACCGCGGGCAACTCTTGCCGATGCTGGAAGGCAAGGTCTACGCGTATCACTGGAGTGGCTTCGTCGGCGGCATCAACCCGAAGGTCGACGAGCTGATCAAGCAGGGAGCATCCGTCGCCGATTTCGACCTGATCTTCTTCAACAACGGCCTACATTCGCTTTCCTGGACGCCGGAGAAGGCGACCGACCAGCAGATCATCGACACCACCCGAGCCATCGTGCGCGGGTTCAAGGCGGGTGCGCCCAAGGCCAAGCTATTCTGGATTGCCACGACCCCGCATACCGCTCGCCGCGCTGAACCCAGTAAGTCGGTCACAGCGCTCGGCGATAAGAACCCAGTCGTTTTACGCATCAATCACCTCGCCGAGCAGGTCATGAAGGAAGAGGGCGTTGAGGTCATCGACGTCTATACGCCGTTGGCCGCCCGCCTAGACCTGGCCTCCGGGGATGAATACCACTGGTCGTCGCCCGCCTATAAGATGATCGCGGACGCAATTGTCACGAAGACGAACGAGGCGCTTAAGGGCAAGTGACGTAGGGATGCGATGACATCGCATCCGCGTGTGTCTGGGTGGTTCCCTGTGTTGAGGCCGTCGGGTCCTTGAAAAACCTGCCGTCATGTCCACTGCTTGGG
>Ga0209134_10000406_pt1 | contig 11341 bp, 6 predicted proteins | sample LauGreSp1BDMLBSN_2_FD_187566 | JGI IMG/M metagenome (GOLD analysis project Ga0209134, IMG submission 187566) | Freshwater lake microbial communities from Lake Michigan, USA - Sp13.BD.MLB.SN (SPAdes) (version 2) | ecosystem: Environmental > Aquatic > Freshwater > Lake | place: Lake Michigan, USA... | reverse complement strand
TCGGCAACCAAGGAGGCGGCGGAACAGGAAGAAAAACGCATCCCGTTCGAGCCCCAGCTGTGGTATTCCGCCACGCGAAACATTCGCAGTGAAGAGTATGGGCGTCAACTGGAGCCTTTTGAAATTGAAACTCGCTATGATATACCAGGACCTGCCTACGGAGGAGGCGACGAAACAGTTTCAGGCAATTACTAACAAGAAGTAAGGATGGCGGCAACTCTGCCCAACAATCCACCGATACCTACTCTGTACAAGTACGAACCGTTCACCTACGAGTTCGACTTTCCAACGGGGTACGTAAATTACTCCAACACGCTGACGAATACGTCGAGTGTGTTGCAGCCCTATTGTCTCGCATTTTCCAACTCGTCGAATGTCGGTATACTGTTCAAGTCGACCAACGGACTGAATCTGTCCACGACAGCCGATGGAGAACTGCTGTCGTTGCAGTGTAGCAACACGTCGACAGGCGACATCATCTCCAACTATCCAATCTATGTCGTGGTGAATCCGGGTCGGCTCACCTTGCCGGGCCTGACGTCCAACTTTGTGCTGTACAGGAACGAGCCCTTTTCGGTCGAGATTGACTCGGTGCGCGCCATGAGCAACTTGTATGCGAATCCCACTCTTCCCCTTGGACTGACGTTCAGCAATAACGGAATCGTCGGTGGAGTCAACCAGTGGTTCTTAAAAGGAACTCCCACTGCAACCTATGCCCAGGCAAACTATACGGTGGTCGGGCAGGGATCCAACGGCGAAGTGACTACACTAGCCATCCGTCTCCAGGTGAATCCCGAGCGTATCTTCATCACGGGAACCTCCAACTATTTGCTGACGGTGGGTCAGTCGATCGGGTCCAATATCTATTTGATTGCTGGAAGCTCGGGAGCTCTTCCGACCTTTTCGTATACAGCTCCGCCTACTGGATTGAGTTTTGCTCCCCAGACGTCGACAAGCATCACGTTGAGCGGAACACCTACTGTGACAACCGCATACAATGCCGTAGCAACCAATGGACTATCCAACGTTCTGCGCGCCACTGCCGGTGGGCTCTCCAACACGCTCACAATCAACTACGCCTTTACAGAAACCGTTTTGTTTGACAACAACGTCGGGGAGTTTTCCTACTCGTATGTCGGAGGTGCATATACTGCGAGCAATCTGTACTCGAACGTTCCGGTCAAGACACCGACAGTCTCATCAAACTTGGTTGTGAGTGGAGGATACGCATTCTATGCTGCAAGTTACTTTGGACCTTCTTCGCAAATCTCCGACATTGTGGCTGTTGGATTGCGTTCCGATCTGTCCCTGTCGCCCATTCAGACGGATATAAAACTGAATCGCAAGTACGTGTACCTCACGGGAACCCCGTCTCTTGCAGGCCAGTCCTCGCAGTGTACGCTGCGAGCTTACAATTCCAACGGAACTGTATCGGGCGACATCCTGCTCAACATTCCCGTAGCAACGGATACCGTGACAGTCTCCTCCAACACGTCGGGTCCCTTCACGTTTGTGATTGGTCGTCCTGTCAACCAGGCGCTGACTTCTGTACCGGCAACGTATCCCTACCCGATCTCCTTCACAGGGAGTTCGTCTGCATTCTCGTCCGTGTTCTTTTCCGTGACTGGACTTCCCCCGGGAATCAGCTACACTACAAGCAATAACACGATGACGTTGGCGGGTGTGCCGACCACCGTTGTGGGATACCAGACAGTGACTGTGACTGTGAGTGATGCGCTACCGACATCGACATCGACAACCTTCCAGGCACGTGTTATTGACGATTCCTTCACGTTTGCTTCGAATCCGTATGCACTGTCCATCATTCAGAATGTGCCGATTCCCGCAACACCTATTCTGGTAACAAGCACATTAAGTGGTCTTCCTATCTTGTCGTTCTTGTTTGACGCAAACTACCCGTTGCCCGATGGCATAAAGGTCTCTCCGCTGGGTGTCTTGACGGGAACGCCCATCTCCAACACAACCATCACATCGCGGGTGCTGGCATCCACTGGATACTCGACACAGTACGTGCCGGTCAATTTCACGTCGCAGCCTGATAGTATCTTGTTTTACTTGCCGAATGGGCTGGTGTATACTTGGTCGAACGGATTAAACATTCCGATCAAGGCCATTTCCTATAGCGAGTACCTGGGCTCGAACTTTACGCTGTCTCCTTCTTCGTACGGATTGACTGTTACAAACGGCGGCATTCTGGGAGGAACGCTGACAGATGGCATTCCACCGAATGTTGTGCTTCCGCCACTCGATGTATTGACTGTATCTGCTTCTGTTGGTCTTGTCACGAATTCCTTCACAATCAACATGTATACCCAGAATGCTCTCATTGGCCGGGCATATCTGACAGGTTCTAATCTGTATACAACAGACACTGCAGGTCCGTCATATGCTCTTCCATCCACTGTGACGTGGGCATCAAACACTGCAACAGGTCCTTTTACGGATATCAAGGTTCAGAGTCCAACGGTCGTAGATAGCAATGTATGGTTGGCATGCAGAGATACTACAACGTATGCCTTGCGGTCCACAGATGGTCGGAACTTTACACCGGTGCCTATTAATTTGAAAAAGGCCTTCTACTCGAACCAGTGGTATGGCGCGGCATCCTCCAATATTTATACATCACCGGACGCTCTTACGTGGTCAGAATACAGTCCTTCCTATCCGGTCGGCTCCACGCCACAGTACCTGTTTGTGGTAGGCACCAAGGTGATTCTTGGAGCAAATGACTCGGCGTACACGTACACTGGGACGGGTGGGTGGGTGCCTACATTGCTGTATCCCGACGAAGATGCACCGGGACCCACGAATGTTGTCCATATCGACAATAGCGGAACCTTTACATCCATGACGTCCAAGGATACAGGAATCTGGATTTCGTTCGATGCGGGTCAGTCTGCATTCAACGTCACACAGTCTGGATTGACGTGGATCGGAAATCAATGCGTAACCGGTGATGGATACTGGACTGCAAGCGTCGTAGAAGCATCGACGGCAGACAATGGAGACATCACGTACTTGCCGAAACTTTATAGAACAGATCAACCGGATACAAACAACCAGTGGGTGGATGTAACACCGCCCTCCCAAGTTCTTCCGTCCTTGTACAGTTATGCAGTGGACCAAACAACTCTTGATGGAGCACAACCGGTCCGGTATAGGATTCCAAATCATGCATCTGTCCAGATTAAACCGTTTGATGTCATAAACACAACATTTCCTGTAGGGTTGGATGGCTTCAATCAATCAAATGTTATTGTGCAGACCGTAACAGCTGACCAATATGATCCAACGGTTTGGTATGTCACAACGAATCCATCAATCAATGCAGTCTCAACCTTTTATTATCCTGTAACGTTGACGTTAACTCCTCGCGGTTCAACACCTACAACTTCACTCGCACAATTCAATATCTTGAATCATGCTCCCTCGGGTGGATGGACATTGATAGCAAGCACTGCTATTTATCAAACGGCAACGATCCAGACGCCTTCATGGACAACCGTAACCAGTTCAAATGCTGCCATTGCAAATTCTACTGCATATATCCCGCCACTCTATATTCGACCCAACGATCAGCCGTTTGTTACGACATTGGTTGCGAATTTGTCGTTTGCGAATGGACCGACGTTTACATCTCCTACAACAAGCGCCTTCTACTTTTTGCAGTATGTTGCGTTTCCGCCCATTACAGTTGCTGCAACAGGTACGGGAACAATCTATTTGTTTGTGGATGCGTCAACATTGCCACTCGGCGTAGACTATAATCCGGTTTCCGGTACGTTATCAGGTACACTGATGGAATTAGGAGAGCATTCCTTCATAATTTATGCCAAGGACAACAACGGAATCACGCCGTTGGTTCTTTCCATGACGGTTCAGTCGCCCTTCATCATTCACAGACAGGGACATGCGTCTGGATACACTGCACTTGTGCGCGAAGATGCAGTCATCAAGGGCGCAACCAGGACACGGGACAACCGCGTTCTTCCTCCGAATACGACGATTGGCGCTCGCATGGCTCCACCTCTGCCACCCAGTGTGGTGACCCAAAGTAATTGCCCGTGCTAAATACAAAATGAAGAAAACTTCCCTGACAACCTATGCGTTTCTTGGACTTGCACTTCTTGTGCTGATTTACGTTCTTTCGCCCAAGCAGACGATGGGCACCGTGTCCACGCGCTGCCCGCCCGGATTGAGCTACTGCCCGGAAGTTGGGTGCGTCAGTGATTCCAACATGGAGAAGTGTGGATCCTTCAAGGCAAAGAAGTCGTTCGATGTGACCGAGCACTTTACGCAGCCGCCCCAACCGAAGGGGTCCACCACGTGCCCCGATGGATCGCGCACCCAGGATGGCCAGTGCCTCATGGGATGGGCTTGAATATACATGTAATCAACGCATAACAGCATGGGCATCCCGTACTTTGTTGCCTCTCTTCTTCGCAAGCACAAACACATTCAAAAGAAGTATGAACTTTTTGAATGTGATTTGTTTGGTATTGACTTCAACTGCTTCATTCATACGTTTCTGAAGGAGGAGGATCCGATTGGCAGTGTAGTACGTGCTCTCAAGGATTATCTGAAACGAATTTATGCAAAACATATTTATATCGCGTTCGACGGTCTGGTCCCGTACGCCAAGATTGTCCAGCAGCGGTATCGCAGGTTCAGAAAACCGGATTCTGTGACGACGTTCGACAAGAACCTCATCTCGCCGGGCACCGAGTACATGCTTGCTCTCGAGAAGGAGCTGCGTCTCCAGTTTTCGCATTGCACGATATCAGGTACTACGGAGAATGGCGAAGGGGAGCATAAGATTTTTCAATGGGCTCGACGACTCGGCGGAGGGCGTCTGGGTATCTACGGGCTTGATGCTGACCTTGTTCTTATTGCTCTTGCGCAACACCAACTGGGAGACATCTTCTTGCTCCGAGACGACAACGCGCTTTCGGTATCAGCACTTGCCACCGTTCTTCCACTTCCTGTTGACGAGTATGTGAAGCGATCCATTCTTTGCTTTGGAAATGACTTTATGCCCACGCTCGCCATGTTTTCCTTGCGGGAGGATGGGCTGGGACGGGCACTCAAGTACGATCTCACAGAGGGGGCAAAGATTGAATCGCGGACGCTCGTGGACAGGAATGCAGTCAGAGACTCGCACGCTCTCGAGGCACGGCATGGAATCCGGTTAGATGGCGTGCTGGACTGGACGCCGGTCGTGTATGCATTCTGGAAGACGTACATGTGGACCCTGGAGTACTTTACAACTTCGGAAGTTCCTGATTGGTGCTGGTTCTATCCGTATGCCGAGGCACCGCTGGTCCAAACGCTGATGGATCTGGACGAGCCGATGGAGTTCGAGTGGGATCATCCGGAACCGCCATTTGGAATCAAGGAGCAGCTGGACTTTATCTTGCCAGGACGAGGAGTCTATCCTGATGAGATGTATGACGAAAAGACGGAGACCCGCCCATTGTGGATGAAGAGGTATGTATGGGAGGCTGATCCGTTGATCTCGTTGCCGTGGGTTCCGGGAACTACCTTAACCGAAGTCCGCCCGTGGAAATCTGGAAGCGCCTGATGTTTGGCATGGCACGTACCGGCTGGGCTCCGGGTTGGGCTGGCGGCTGCTGGACATAGGTGGGCATCATGGACACAATGGACGGTGTCGGCAAAATCACAACGGGATCTTCCGGAATATCAACTTCAAAGTTGTTGGTACGTGAAGCTGCATAATTTGTTTCCACTTTGAACATTTCATTAATCTTTTTCAAGGCGGAGATCCCTGATGCGTCTTGAAAGAGTTTCCAATGTTTCTTAATGTGAACGAGATAGGCCATGCGGTAGTCGCGTGTGGGACGGATCTTGACAATCTCGCGCAGTGTCGCAAAGCATTCTGCAACGCTCGTATAGAGTGGCTTGTGCAGACGGTGGTTCACAGTGTTGTGAACACGAAACGTAAACAGCATGAACGTTCTGCGCGATGTCAGCATGCCTGGGAACTTTTGCCGATAGGACCGAAGAGCTTCTTCGAAATGTTCGCGGCAGGACGGGCAGGTAATGGTCGTCTGGAAAAAGTCTAGCCACTTGACCATGAGATCCTTCTCGGCCTGTGCAGGCTCGTCAGGATAGAGCGATGCCATCGAGTGCAGTGTCATCCAACCCAGGGGTCCCCAGATGGATGTCATTGTATTTGAGAGTGAACATTTACTCGGGGATCATTCCCGCAGCTTGGCCATTGCGCAAGATCTCCTTGGCAAGTTCCGGAGGAGCATTGGGGCTGATGCGCATTCCCGCACTCGACAGCTTCTCCTTGACCTGGCGGTCGGTCATGGAACGCACCGTCTTGCGAATCTTGTCCTCGCGCTTCTTGCGTCCATGCTCGGTCAGAATACGAAGGGTTCCTTTGCGGAAGGGCGGGGGCGCGGCCGGGTTCTTGACACCAGAAACCTTGCGTGTCTTTTTCAACGAACTCTTGGGATACGTCTTGTGACTCTTTCGGGCCGCAGCAACCGGTGCCTTGGTCACGGGCTTGGGAGCAGCAGGTGCAGGAGCTTCGCCACCCACTTTTGCAACCTTGACGATTTTGACGCTTCCGCTCATTGTTTAAAAACGGATACATAATTGTTTACACGACAACTCGGAACAATGACTACCATGGACTGGAATGCAGCTAATGCCTATTTCGCGAATGGAGTGCGCCGTCTCGTTGACCACCAGATTGACTCTTTCGAGGACTTCACCCGCAACAAGATCCCCCTGATTGTGCAGTCGACGCCGCCGATCACGGTATGGCACGAGCAGAATGAGGCAATCAAGAAGTACAAGTACGAGTTCCGTCTCTCGTTCGAGAACGTGACCTACACGAAGCCGCGCCTCCAGGAGGCAACGGGTCGTGTCAAGCCAATGCTGCCAGCCGAGGCTCGCGTGCGGAACTTTACATATGCGGCGCAAATGCACGCAGACATCCGGTTCGTCGCACGCACCTACAAGGGCGAGATGTACGAGTCCTTCGACGAGGAGTCGCGGGTCTTTGAGGGCATCTCCATGGGCAAGCTGCCGGTCATGCTCGGTTCTTCGCTCTGCCTCCTCAAGGACTACCCTGCTTCCCTGGCCGAGGTGGGCGAGTGCCCGAACGATCCGCTGGGATACTTTGTGGTGCACGGCAGCGAGCGCACTATTCTGTGCCAGGAGAAGGTGGCGGACAATCGCATCATGCTCTTCCAGAACAAGCGGTCGGCTTCCAAGCATCTCTTCTCGGTCGAGATGAAGTCTCTCCACGAGTCCTTCACGACGCCGCCGAAGAAGCTCGAGATCCGCCTGTCGTCCAAGTTCAACGGCTTCGGGTTTCCGATGATGGCATGCGTGCCTCGGTTCCGCGAGGACATTCCGGTCGTCGTGTACTTCCGCGCACTGGGCATCATTTCCGACAAGGAGATTGCGAATCTCGTGTGGGGATCGCCGGATGATGCGAATGTCGAGCTGCTGGCTGCTTCGTTCCGTGACGCTGCCGAGCTCAACATCTTCACCCAGGCGGACGCGGTGCAGTACCTGACGAATCACCTGCAGTACGGCACCAACCAGCTGGACAAGAACGCGTATGTCCGTTACCTGCTGACGACCGAGTACCTGCCGCACGTCAAGTTTGCGGGAGAGACGACCTCGCCGGAGATTCTGAATGCTCGCCGCGTCATGCTGACGGCATCCATGGTCCGCCGCCTGCTGCTGACGTACCTGAAGAAGATTCCCATCGATGACCGCGACGCATATCCCAACAAGCGTGTCGTGACCACGGGTGCTCTGTTGACCCACCTGTTCCGCCAGCTGTTTCAGAAGGTGTGCAACGACACGCGCAACGAGTTTGTGCAGGAGGTCAACAACGATTCGTGGAAGAAGGGCGAGCCGCGTCCGATGGACATTCTCAACATCAACAACATCTACAAGATTCTCAAGATATCTTCGATCGAGGGAAAGCTGAAGCAGGCACTTGCGACTGGAAACTTCACCGTGATGGGACTCGGTACGTCGAGCAGCGCCTCGATGTCGAATGCGACCAAGGTCGGTGTATCCCAGGTTCTTGCTCGCATGTCCTATTCCTCGACGCTCTCCCATCTGCGCCGCATCCAGACTCCAGTGGAGAAGAGCGGCAAGCTTCTTGCACCGCGCAAGCTGCACGGTACGAGCTGGGGCTTCATGTGCCCGGTCGAGACTCCCGAGGGCCATTCGGTTGGTATCGTCAAGACGATGAGCCTGCTGACGTGCGTGACCCAGCATGTGCCGAGCCACACGATCCTCCACTTTCTCGAGAAGGAGACGCTGGAGTGGGTCCACACGCCCAAGGTCTACGAGGGGACGAGCATCACGGTCAACGGTGTGCTGGTTGCCTATACGCAGAACCCGCACGAGCTCGTGACGGCCTTGCGTGCTGCCAAGCATAGTATGCGGATCCACCCGCACACGTCCATTGCGTGGTTCACGCTGGCCAACACCATCACGATCGAGACGGACGGCGGTCGTGTTGTGCGCCCGGTGTTTCGCGTGGGCAAGACGGCGCCTGATTCCAAGGTGTGGAACGACTGGGTCACGACGTGCATCGAGTACATTGACGCGTCCGAGACGGAGACACTTCGTATTGCTCTGACCGAGGCGGATGTCACGACGCACACGCACTACGAAGTCAACCCGAGTCTGCTGATTGGTCACATGGCAGCCACCATTCCTCTCTCGGATCACAACCAGTCGCCCCGTAATACGTATCAGTCGGCCATGGGCAAGCAGTCGATGTGCGTCTACGCCACCAACTTTGCAAAGCGACTGGACAAGAACGCGTACGTGCTCTGTAGCATCACGCGGCCGATCGTCGAGACGCGGAGTATGAAGATGCTGGGGATGCACACCATGCCCTTTGGAATGAATGCGGTCGTTGCTATTGCCTGCTACGGCGGATACAACCAGGAAGATTCCATCATCATGAACCGATCTGCAGTCAACCGCGGTCTGTTCCGTGGTCTGTACTACACAATGTACAAGGATGAGGAGCACCGCAACGTGACCTCGGGCCGCGAGGAGAAGTTCATGAAGCCGCAGAAGCACAATACGCGCAAGTTCAAGAATACCAGCTACTCTGCGATTTCGGAGAATGGCATCCCGATCCAGAATGCAATCCTGCAGGAGAATGATGTCGTCATTGGCAAGGTGGTGAATCTCCGCCACGATACGGCAGGATATGCGTTCCGCGACGCATCGACTACTCACAAGAACGACGAGACATGCCGCGTGGATGGCGTGTGGCAGGACAAGAACAGCGACGGGTATCCGTTCGTCAAGGTGCGTGTTGTGTCCGAGCGTGTCCCGCAGATTGGAGACAAGTTCTCGTCGCGCCACGGTCAGAAGGGAACCGTAGGTATGCTGCTCAACGAGGAGGACATGCCCTTTACGGCCTCGGGTCTGCGCCCTGACCTGATTATGAATCCTCACGCGGTTCCTTCGCGCATGACCATTGCCCAGCTGATGGAGACCATCTTTGGCAAGATTTGTACACAGAAGGGCACGCTGGGCGACGGCACGCCGTACAATCACATGAAGATCCAGGAGCTGCGGAAGCAGATGGTGGAGCTCGGGATGCACCCGTACGGCAACGAGATCCTGTACAATGGGCAGACGGGCGAGATGATTGAGGCGGAGATCTTCATGGGTCCCACCTTCTACCAGCGCCTGAAGCACATGGTGATTGACAAGAAGCACTGTATGACGGATGACCACGATGTACTGACTACGACGGGGTGGAAGGCGATCGACGAGGTCACGCTGGACGACAAGGTTGCGACACTGCAGGACGGAAGGGTTGTCTATGAACATCCGCTTCAGACATTCGAGTACGATTACGAGGGCGACATGTACGAGGTCGAGGCGAACCAGGTGAGTCTGAAGGTGACTCCGAACCATCAGATGTGGGTTGCCAAGTCTTACACGCGCAACCAGGAGTGGCGCTACGGATTTCACGAGGCAGCTGACATTGTTGGGAAGCACGTAAAGTACCAGAAGGACGGCGAGTGGACTGCCCCTGCGTACCAGTTTGTTCTTCCGGGAATCGGTGAGGTTGATATGGATGCATGGTTGACCTTCTTCGGAATCTGGATCGGAGACGGATGGTGCACAAAGAGTCGCGTAACCATTGCCGCGAACAAGCCGCGTGTAAAGAGCGCGCTCGAGGCATGTCTTCCTCGACTCAATCTCTCGTACCACTACTATGCGAACTCGTGCAAGGTCGACATTTCAAACAACCACCTTCGCGCATACATGCGCCCGTTGAGTGTGGGTGCTACAAACAAGCGTCTTCCGGACTGGGTGTGGAACCTCAACAGCGAGCAGTCCAAGACACTCATCTCGGGTCTGCTTCTCTCCGACGGACACACGGGTGGTTCGGGGTCTCTTCTCTACTCTACTGCATCGACTCTACTCGCCGATGACATTCAGCGCCTCGCACTTCACGCGGGGTGGTCCGCAAACAAGCGGCTTCATACGGCAGCAGGTACACCGTACACAATTGGAAATCACTCGGGAGTCACGACACAGGATCTGTGGCTGGTCGCATTCATCCGGTCAAAGAACCGTCCTGCGATGAACCATGGACACCACAAGGAGCAGATGGGTCAGCGAGAGGGGATGGTGCCCTTTAGCGGAAAGGTCTATTGTCTGGAGGTTCCAGGACACGTCTTCTATGTTCGACGCAACGGCAAGCCTGTGTGGACGGGGAATTCGCGTGCGCGTGGTCCCATCGTCTCGCTGACGCGTCAGCCGTGCGAGGGCCGCTCGCGTGATGGCGGTCTCCGTGTGGGTGAGATGGAGCGTGACTGCCTGCTGTCGCACGGCGCTTCCATGTTTACCAAGGAGCGCATGATGGACGTGTCGGATCCCTTCGTGACGGGCATTTGCAAGACGTGCGGTACTCTCGCAGTCGTCAATCCAGAGGAAGGAATCTACTCGTGTGGTTCGTGCGGGAATCAGACGAACTTTGTTCAAAAGACAATTCCGTATGCGATGAAGCTGTGGATGCAGGAGCTCGAGGCCATGCATATCGTCCCTCGCATGATCCTTGAAGCATGAAACAGGATCCAAACACACACCCAAACACAAGTACAAAACATGCAATAGCTAGATCCTCATCCATTTACTTACTCTTTTTGTATTCCAGGTAAATGTCGCTCGACATCATCATGGGTCCCATGTTTTCCGGCAAGACCTCCCAGGTCATCTCGCTGTATGGGCGGTACACTACGATTGGTCGGAACGTCATCGTCATCAAGCATGCGCTCGACAC
>Ga0209134_10000405_pt1 | contig 11348 bp, 6 predicted proteins | sample LauGreSp1BDMLBSN_2_FD_187566 | JGI IMG/M metagenome (GOLD analysis project Ga0209134, IMG submission 187566) | Freshwater lake microbial communities from Lake Michigan, USA - Sp13.BD.MLB.SN (SPAdes) (version 2) | ecosystem: Environmental > Aquatic > Freshwater > Lake | place: Lake Michigan, USA... | reverse complement strand
GCTTTAGCAAAAACCACTTTTGAAAGACAAAAAAATCTGTGGGACAAAAAAATTGGTTCAGAAATTCAATTTTTACAAGCGCAAGCACAAATGATTTCGGCTCAAAAATCGGTTGCACAAATGAGAGCTCAAGTGGCAAAAACAGTAATTCGTGCTCCATTTTCAGGTACAATTGATGAGGTTTTTGTAGAAAGAGGGCAAGTAGTTTCTCCAAACCCACAAGGATTGATGCGTATTGTAAATTTATCAAATATGTATGTTTCTACTACCGTTCCTGAAACTTATATTGGGAAGTTAAAAGTTGGAACAGCCGTAGATGTTTTCTTAACTTCTTTGGGGAAAACCTATAAAGGTAAAGTGCGTCAGGTAGCTAATTTTATTAACCCAAGTAATAGAAGTTTCGGCATTGAAGTAAGTGTACCTAATCCAGATAATTTACTACGACCAAACCAAGTGGCGCAACTTAAAATTATTGATTATGCAATAAATAACGCTATCGTAGTTCCTACAAATGTGGTACAAGAAGATGGGAAAAACAATAAATTTGTATTTATCGCTACTAATGTAAATGGTAAAAAAGGAGTAGCTAAAAAAGTACTTGTTAAAGTCGGTAAATCATCTGATAATGTAACTGAAATTTTGAGCGGATTAACCGCAAATGATGTTATTGTTACAGAAGGCGCTAATAACATCGCAGATGGAATGAAACTTAATTTTTAAGTTTATTAAGAAAACAATGTTTATAGTTTGTTGTTTAAGTTTACAACAATAAACAATAAACCAAAAACAACAAACAAATATGTCACATAAAAACAAAGAATTCGGAATATCGAGTTGGGCAGTAGATAACAGAGTTACTGTCTATATTTTAACGTTGCTAATTGTAGTTACAGGTGTTATTGCCTACGTAACGATGCCACGTGAAGATTTCCCAGAAATTATTGAAAATAAAATATACATTTCTTCTGTTTTCCCAGGAAATTCAGCAGAAGATGTAGAAAAATTAATTATTAAACCTCTTGAAAAGGAAGTTAAAAACATTACAGGTGTAGAAAAAATTACATCTAATTCCTTCCAAGATTATGGAATGATAATTGTTGAATTTGCTGATAAAGTTACCATTGAAGAAGCGAAAACTAAAATTAAAGACAAAGTCGATGTTATAAAAGCAGATACCGATTGGCCAAATTTAGACAATGGAAGCAAAGTAGAACCAAGTGTTTTCGAATTAAATATTTCGGAAGAAGTGCCAATTTTGAATATCAATTTAAAAGGGAATTACACCACGCAACAACTTAAAAAATACGGAGAATTACTTCAAGACGATATTGAAGAAATTAAAGAAGTTAAAAAGGTAGATATTTTAGGTGTTGATGATAAAGAAGTAGAAATTGCTGTTGACATCTTTAAAATGACGGCGGCTAAGGTTTCTTTTGACGAAATCCAAAATGCGGTGAAGTATGAAAACATGACGCTTTCTGGCGGAAATTTAATTTCTCAGGGTTCTCGTAATAACATCCGAATTGTAGGGGAAATTAAAGATCCTAAAGAATTAGAAAACGTAATTGTAAAATCTTTCGGAGGAACGGTTTATTTAAAAGACATTGCGGTTGTAAACTTTAAAGAAAAAGAAAAAACAACTTATGCTCGTGAAAAAGGGCAAGAAGTTGTGATGTTAAACGTAAAAAAACGTTCGAATCAAAACATGATTTCTGCTATCGAACAAGTTAAAGAAAAATTAGAAAAAGCAAAAGAATCGTATTTGCCTTCTAACTTAACAATCGAACTTTCTAATGACCAATCTTCTCGTGTAGAACACCAAGTAGATGAATTATCCAACCATATTATTTTCGGAATTGTATTGGTAATGATTGTCCTAATGTTTACGATGGGATTACGAAATTCTCTTTTTGTTGGAGCAGCCATTCCGCTTTCGATGTTAATGGCGTTTACTATTTTATCGGCTTTCGGGTTAACCTTAAATACAATGGTACTTTTTGGGTTGGTAATGGGATTAGGAATGCTGGTGGATGACGGAATTGTAGTTGTCGATAACGTATTTGCCAATATGAAAAAAGGGATGGATAGGGTCACGGCTTCTAAAATTGGTATTGGCGAAATCGCTTGGCCAGTAATTTCCTCAACAGCTACCACTTTAATGGCGTTTTTACCATTCGCCTTATGGCCAGGAACTATGGGGAAATTCATGAAATATTTCCCAATAACATTAACAGTTACGCTTACGGCTTCTTTATTTGTAGCGATGGTAGTAAATGCAGCTATGACAGGTGGTTCAATGGATACTGAAGACAGAAATGTTTCTAATAAATCAGCCAAGTTATATACGATTATTTTTAGTGTGGTTGGAATTGTATTTGTGTTTTTAGGAAATTTAACCGACTCAACTTTTGCTAAAGCAATTGGGCATTTAGCTATTATTTCACTGGGATTAATGTGGTTGTACAAACTGAAATTATACCAATGGACACAAGATTTTCAGTACAATTTTTTCCCTAAAATGGAAAACAAGTATAAAAATTTCTTAGCGAAAATTTTAACAGGGAAAAGAGCTTGGTATGCATTAGCAACGATTATTGGAATGTTATTTTTCTCATTTATTTTATTAGGAATTTTCCCAAGAAAAGTATTGTTTTTCCCTGATAATATCCCAAATCAAGTCATTACGTATATCGAATATCCACAAGGAACGGATATTTCTAAAACCAATAAGGCGACTTTGTTTGTTGAAAAACAAGTAATTGAAATCTTGAACAAATATGTCGATCCAAAGACAACTAAAAACTTCTTAGCCGAAAGTATTGTTTCGCAAGTAGGTGTTGGTGCGGGTAATCCAAATGTTGATGCGGGTTCCGCTTCAGAAACACCATATAAAGGAAAAGTAACGGTAAATTTCTCGGAATATAAATTTAGACAAGGCGTAAATACGACCGAAGTTTTAGATGAAATTCGTGCGAAAGTAAAAGGTGTTGCAGGCGCTACGGTAACAGTCGAAAAAGATGCGAACGGACCACCAGCGGGTTATCCAATTAGCGTACAATTAACAGGAATCGATTACCAAGAAATGTTGGTAGAAGCGGACAAAATGATTGCATTTCTTAATTCGAAAAACATTCAAGGAATTGAGCGTTTAAGTGTGGATGTAAATAAAGAAAGTCCAGAATTAGAAGTTAAAGTTGACCGTGTTAGCGCAGGAAGTATGGGCGTTTCAACTGGGCAATTGGGGTTTAATTTGCGTCGTTCGGTATATGGCCAGGAAATCTCTACTTACAAAGAAGGTGATGACGATTACAATATTACGATGCGTATGCAAGACGACCAACGTAAAAATGAAAATATATTGTTCAATCAATCAATCACGTTCCGAAATCAGAATAACGGACAAATGATGCAAGTGCCTATTTCGGCAGTTTCGGAAACCAATAAAACTACTACTTATAATCAAATCAAAAGAAAAAACCAGAAACGTATCATGACGGTGTATTCCAACGTTTTAACAGGTTATAATGGTGACGAAATTACAAAACAAATTGAATCTGAATTAAAATCGTATAAATTCCCAAAAACGGTGAGTTATTCATTTTCTGGAGTACAAGAAGAACAAGGAAAAAATCAAAGTTTCTTACTATATGCGCTATTCTTAGCCTTAGCTGGAATTACGATTATTATTGTTTTACAGTTTAATTCGGTTTCTAAAACAATGGTAATTTTATTTACGGTTTTATTGAGTTTTAGTGGTGTTTTCTACGGATATGTAATCGCCAATATGGATTTCGTTATCTTGATGACGATGATGGGAATCATTTCGTTAGCCGGAATTGTGGTGAAAAACGGAATTGTATTGATGGACTTCTTCGTCTTATTATTAGATAAAAAAGTAGCCAACAATAACCTAAAAAGTCATGATGATTTATCTTTAGAAGAAATAAAAGACATCATTATAGAATCTGGTAAAAACCGTTTAAGACCTGTTTTATTGACAGCATTAACCGCAATTTTAGGTTTAATTCCGTTAGCTATTGGATTAAATTTTGATTTCTTCGCATTAATTACTGAATTTAATCCACACTTATATATGGGTGGTGATAACGTAATTTTCTGGGGACCTTTAGCGTGGACAATTATCTTCGGATTAACCTATGCTACTGTGTTAACACTAGTTATGGTTCCAGTGATGTTCTACTTGGTAAAACGAGTGAAATATTGGTTAAGAGATAGAAAAACAACTGCTATTATTAATTAATTTTTAGTTTGTAATAAAAAAAGCTGTTTCGAGAGAAACAGCTTTTTTTATGCAGTTTATTTTTTTAATAAATCTCTAATTTGAGTTAAAAGTTCTTCTTGTGTTGGTCCAGAAGGCGCTGGAATTTCTTCTTCTAATTTTTTAATTTTATTAAGTGATTTTACTAATAAAAAAATTACGAAAGAAATCACTAAAAACCCAATTACGGCTGCTAAAAACTTGCCGTATAAAATACCACCTTCGGTTTTTAAAAGCGCTAAATCTGCAACGTTTGCTGCTTTTAAGGCAGGGTTTAGAATGGCTGGTGTAATTACATCATCAACAAGGGATTTTACAATGCCGCCAAAAGCACCTCCAATGATGACTCCAACAGCTAAATCCATTACGTTGCCTTTCGCAATAAAATCTTTAAATTCAGAAATAATTTTCATATGTGTTAAATTTGGATTTACGAAGTTATAAAAAAACAGTTTTAATTTTTATAAAAAATTCTTTTTACACGCTGCGAAATACTAGTTAAAATTTCATACGGAATAGTATCGCAAACGCTTGCTATTTCTTGCACATGCGGATTTTCACCAAAAATAATTACTTCATCTCTTTCTTTGCAAGGAATAGAAGTAACATCTACCATCAGCATATCCATACAAATATTTCCTAAAATAGTTGCTTTTTGGTTGTTAATCATCACATAACCTTTTTCATTTCCCCAAGCACGTCTAATTCCATCTGCATATCCTACAGGAATTGTGGCAACTTGCATTTGTTTTTTAAGTATAAACTTTCTATTGTAGCCAATACTTTCATTTTCGTTAACTGTTCTTATTTGCGAAATAATACTTTTTAAAACACTAGTGTTTTCTAAAGATAATTGTTCTTCTTTAGAGTTGCCCACACCATAAATTCCAATTCCTAAACGCACCATTTCAAATTGATATTCTGGGAAATTAAAAATTCCGGAAGTGTTTAAAATATGTCGAATAGGTTGAATAGCCAATGCAGCAGAAACTTCAGAAACTATAGCCTCAAATAGTTGAATTTGTTGTAAGGTAAACGCTTTAAAATCAAAGTTATCTGATGCGGCTAAATGTGAAAAAATGCTAGTTACTTTCACAAAATTATTGTGTTTAAGTAACGCAATTAATGCAGCAACTTCAGATTTTTCAAATCCTAAACGGTGCATGCCCGTATCTATTTTTAAATGAATTGGATAGCCGTTGAGGTTTTTTTCTTTTGCTAACTCAATAAAGGAAGTTAAACCAGAAACGGAATACATTTCAGGTTCTAAATTATAAGCTATCATGGCTTTATAACTACTAATTTCAGGATTTAAAACCATAATTGGGGTTGTAATTCCTGCTTTACGCAATGCAATTCCTTCATCAGCGAATGCCACACCTAAATAAGCTACTTTTAAATGTTCTAGTTGTTTGGCTATTTCATAACCGCCATTTCCATAACCAAAAGCCTTCACCATAACCATAATTTTGGTGGTGTTTTGTAGTTTTTGTTTGTAAAAATTATAATTTGACGTTAATGCATCAAGGTTAATTTCTAATACGGTTTCATGTACTTTTTCTTCTAATAAAACAACAATTTCATCAAAGTTAAAACTTCTTGCACCTTTAATTAAAATGGTTGCGTTTTTAAACGAATCGGTATTAAATTGTTGCAAAAACGCTTGTGTATTAGCAAACGAAATAACATTTGGTACATCTTGAAAATACTTTCCAATGGTTTCTCCGATGGTTATAATTTGTGTAATATTATTTTGTTGTAATAGTTTGATTACATTACTGTAAAGTTCTTTAACATTTAAACCGCTTTGAAAAATATCGGATAAAATAATGGTTTTTTTCTGATGTAGTTTTTGTTGTTCTAAAAAGTCTAACGCTATTTTTAATGATTGGTAATCGCTTGAAAAACTATCATCAATTAATAAGCAATTATTAATTCCTTTTTTGGCTTGTAGTCGAATCTCAATAGTGTATAATTTTGAAATCCTATCTGTTATTGTTGAAATGTTTAAGTTAAAATATAATAATGTACAAATACACGTTATTGCATTTTCAATAGAAATAGCATCTGTAAATGGAAGTAATACTTTAAAAATTTCGTTTTTATATTGAATTTCTAAAGTAGTATTTAAACTATTTTTTTCGACAGAAAGTATAAAAACTGTTGCCTTTGCATCTTCAAAACTCCAAGTAAATGTTGGGATAGTTATGTGTTTTTCAATCCAATCGTTTTTTTCTAAAATCAGCACTTCAGCTTTGGAAAATAGCTTGCATTTTTCGATTATTTTTTCTTCAACTGTTGTAAAACCTTCCTGATGTGCGTTGCCCAAATGTGTAAATATTCCAATATTCGGCTGAATGATTTCACCTAAATGTTGCATTTCACCTTTTAAAGAAATTCCAGCTTCGAAAATGCCCAGTGTATGATTTTCATTGATTCCAAAAACAGAAAGTGGCACGCCAACTTGCGAATTAAAACTTTTAGGACTTCTAACTACTGAATAATCTGGACTTAAAAGAAAATTTAACCATTCTTTTACGATTGTTTTTCCATTGCTTCCTGTAATTCCGATAGTATTTATATGAAATTGGTTTTTATATGCTTTAGCTAAATTTTGTAAAGCAATTGTAGTGTTTTCAACTATACAAAAATGCGCTTTTCCTTTCACATTTTCAGGAATATATTCCACTACAAAATGCTGCACACCTTTTTCAATTAAACTTTCAATAAAAGTATGTGCATCATTATTTTGACCTTTCAAACAAAAAAATAAAGAAGTATTTCCGTTTTGTAAACTACGACTATCAATTGAAACGTGTTCAAATTCAATCGCTGAATTGGAAAAATTTAAATTAGCTTCGTTTAATATATTAGATTTTATAACCATTTTCACTAATTAGTTTGTGTAAATTCGTACAATTTGTGTCGAATTTATTTTTCTTTTTCTTCACGCATCGCTTTATAATAAGCCGCTCTACTTAAAGGTTCGTATTCTTCAGTTTCACCCAGCATTACTAATTTTTTATCATCTGATTTTCTAAAACTATAATTGGCTAAATTTCCTGTTCTGGTGCACACTGCGTGAACTTTTGTCACGTATTCCGCAGTTGCCATTAATGCTGGCATCGGTCCGAAAGGGTTACCTTTAAAATCCATATCCAATCCGGCTACAATTACTCTAACGCCACTATTGGCTAAGTCATTGCAAATTGTAATAATTTCATCATCAAAAAACTGGGCTTCATCAATTCCTACAACATCACAACCTTGTGCTAAAATTCTAATATTTTCTGCTGCTGGAACTGAAGTTGAACGAATTTCATTTTTGTTGTGCGACACCACCATTTCATCATTATACCGCGTGTCAATTGCCGGTTTAAAAATCTCCACTTTTTGTTTGGCAAATTGTGCGCGTTTTAAGCGTCTAATTAATTCTTCTGTTTTACCTGAAAACATAGAGCCACTAATGACTTCTATCCAACCAAATTGTTCTTCCTGATTTACCGTATTTTCTAAAAACATTTTTAATCTAAATTAATTAACTTCAAGTTAAAGGTATAAAAAACATGTGTACATCTGTGTTGAAAAAAAAATTGTAAAAATACTTTCTACTAGAATTTAAACACATAATTTCTTTTACCTTTGTAATAATAACAAAAATATAAAAATCAAAGCTATAAAAGTTCAACACAAACAAAAAGTTATGAAGAAAAAAATTGAAGGCGAATTAATTAGCATAGCCCACCGTTTATTAAAGCTAAAAAGTCATACAGAAACCATTCAATTACTAGAAGAAGTGAAGAAATTGTATGAGCAATTATCGCTATTAAAATTTTACGAAGCGAATACAGCTTTGGTAAATGAAGAGTTTTCTGAGGAAATTTTTGAAGAAAAAGTAGAGAAAATTATAGTAGGATCTATTGAAGTTGTTGAAGAAGAAGAAATTTATCCAGAAATGGCTTCAAAAGAGCACATTGCACAAATTGAAGAAGAACTTTTTGAGAAAAACGACATTTCTCACGAACTTTTTCCTTCAAAAGAAACAGAGGAGATTGAAAAGGAAGAAATTATTTCTAAAATTAATATCGAAAAACCTTTTGAAGAAGAAATTCAAACTCAAAATAAGAAGAAAAAAGCAACTTCAAATCCTGAAATTATTGGTACAAAAGTGACCAAACAAATTTCAATGGAAGATATTTTGGTTCACGATTACCAAGACACGTTTTTTGAGAAAAAAGCACCTACAAATGAAGCAAATTCTCAGATTTCTGAACCTTTAATTGAGGAGGAAATTGTCGAAGAAAAAGCAGAAGAAATAAATATTGAAGTTGAAACAGAAACAGCCTCAGAGCCAGAAATAGAAATTCAAACAGAAGAAATATCGCCAATTTTAAATGGAAAAGCCATTGTTTTAGGATTGAATGATAAAATTGCGTTTGAGAAAAATTTATTTGCAGATAACGGCGACGACTTACAACGTGTTTTATCACAATTAAACACTTTTACTAATTGGGATGATGCAAAATCTTTTGTCTTAGATTTTGTAAAACCAGATTATAATAATTGGGAAAATAAAGAAGAATTTGAAGTACGATTTTTAGAAATTGTGGAAAATAAATTTAAATAAATTAACATAGAAAATAATTTGTGAAAATTTGTGAAATTCGTGTTTTAAATTGTTTTAAATGAGTAAATTATATATAGTTCCTACGCCAATTGGTAATTTAGACGATATTACGTTTCGTGCCATTCGCGTGCTTAAAGAAGCCGATTTAATATTAGCTGAAGACACACGTACTAGCGGAAAATTACTAAAGCATTTTGAGATTGCTACGCACATGCATAGTCACCACATGCACAACGAACACAAAACCGTAGAAAATTTAATTGCTCGATTAAAAGGTGGCGAAACAATTGCATTAATTTCCGATGCCGGAACGCCAGCTATTTCAGATCCTGGTTTTTTACTTACTCGCGCTTGTGTAGAAAACGGAATTGAAGTCGACTGCTTACCTGGCGCGACAGCTTTTGTACCAGCTTTAGTGAATAGTGGTTTGCCAAACGATAAATTTATTTTTGAAGGTTTCTTGCCTGATAAAAAAGGCAGACAAACACGTTATTTGGCTTTAGCCGATGAAACACGCACCATGATTTTATACGTTTCACCACATAAATTATTAAAAACCTTAGCTGAATTTATTCAGTATTTTGGTGCTGACAGACCAATTTCTGTTTCAAGAGAAATTTCAAAATTACACGAAGAAACCATCCGTGGAACCGCTGAAGAAGTTTTAAAACATTTTGAAATTAAAGCGCCAAAAGGCGAAATTGTTGTGGTAGTTGGCGGGAAAAAATAGTATTCAGTTAACAGTTATAAAAAATATTTATATATTTGTTATTCAATACTATAAGCCAAAAATCGTAATTATTAATTCGTAAATCCAAAATCACCATGCGTTGGACCATCAAATCAAAGCCAGAAAAAGAAAAAGTACAAGCCTTACAAAATGCCCTTCAAGTAGATGAAACAATCGCTACTTTATTAGTTCAAAGAGGAATAGCAACCTACGAACAAGCCAAAACATTTTTCAGACCCACTTTACAAGATTTGCACAATCCGTATCTCATGAAAGATATGGACAAAGCGGTTTCTCGTATAGAAAAAGCCATTGCAAACAATGAAAATATTTTAGTTTTTGGCGATTATGACGTCGATGGAACTACAGCTGTTTCCCTAGTTTCAAGTTATTTACGAAGTTTTTATCCTAATGTGGCGACATATATCCCAGATAGATATAACGAAGGTTACGGAATTTCATATCTAGGAATTGACTATGCCGAAGACAACGATGTTTCCTTAATTATAGCTTTGGATTGCGGTATCAAATCGATCGACCACGTGAATTATGCCAAAGCAAAAAACATTGATTTCATCATTTGCGACCATCACCGACCAGGCGAATTTTTGCCAGATGCAATTGCAGTTTTAGATCCAAAACGCGAAGATTGTTCCTATCCGTATGACGAATTATGTGGTTGTGGTGTCGGATTCAAATTGATTCAAGCGTTAGCCGAAAACAGAAATCAGACTGTTGAAGATTTACTACCGTATTTAGATTTGGTGGCTACTGCCATTGCGGCTGATATTGTGCCAATTACGGGCGAAAATCGTGTCTTAGCAAAATTTGGATTAGAAGTGATTAATTCCAATCCAAGACCAGGAATTAAAGCATTAGTTCAAAATGTAAAGAAAAAAGTCTTAACGATAACCGATGTGGTTTTTATCGTAGCACCAAGAATCAATGCCGCAGGAAGAGTAAAGCACGGAAACGAAGCTGTGGCACTTTTAACTGAATACAATTTAGAACAAGCCGTGCAATTTGCCTCCGAAATTGAGCAACACAATTCGGACAGAAAAGAATTGGACAAACAAATTACCAAAGAAGCGTTGCTACAAATCGAAGAAAATAAGGAACAAAACCGATTTTCAACAGTCGTTTATCAAGAAAATTGGCATAAAGGCGTCATCGGAATTGTCGCATCTCGATTAGTTGAAAAGTATTATCGCCCAACTATCGTATTTACAAAAAGTGGCGATAAATTAGCGGCTTCTGCACGTTCCGTAAAAGATTTTGACGTGTACAATGCGTTAGAAGCGTGCGCCGAACATTTGGAACAATTTGGAGGACATATGTATGCTGCCGGAATGACGTTGAAAGAAGAAAATTACGAAAAATTTAAAGCAGCTTTTGAAAATGAAGTCAAAAACACCATACCTCCCGATTTATTAATGCCAGAAATTTCAGTAGATTTAGAAATGAATTTTTCAGATTTTGACGAAAAATTCATGCGGATTTTAAAACAATTTGAACCCTTCGGACCAGAAAATATGACACCTGTTTTTATGTCTAAAAATGTAATCGATTCTGGTTACGCCAAAACATTAGGAAACGATGAAGAACATTTAAAAGTCTTTGTAAAACAAAACAATTCGTCAAATTTTAATGCGATTGGCTTTGGTCTTGGAGATAAAATACAACTTGTAAAAAACAGAAATCATTTTGAAGCC
>Ga0209134_10000402_pt1 | contig 11393 bp, 11 predicted proteins | sample LauGreSp1BDMLBSN_2_FD_187566 | JGI IMG/M metagenome (GOLD analysis project Ga0209134, IMG submission 187566) | Freshwater lake microbial communities from Lake Michigan, USA - Sp13.BD.MLB.SN (SPAdes) (version 2) | ecosystem: Environmental > Aquatic > Freshwater > Lake | place: Lake Michigan, USA... | reverse complement strand
CATCTTTCGAAAAGAAGCCACTAAAAGGGGGCATACCGGCAATTGCAATACAACCTATTAAAAAGGTAATATGCGTGATTGGTAATTTAGATTTCAACCCGCCCATTTTTTGAATGTCTTGCTCATGATGCATTGCATGAATCACAGAACCTGCACCTAGGAATAATAATGCCTTAAAGAAAGCATGTGTAATAACATGAAATACTGCTCCTGAATAAGCACCAACCCCTAATCCTAAAAACATATATCCTAACTGACTTACTGTTGAATAAGCCAACACCTTTTTAATATCATTTTGCTTAATGGCAATAGTTGCTGCAAGTAAGGTTGTACTTATTCCAATAATTGCTATAAAACTTTGAGTGAACTCACTTGCCGAAAACAAAATATTGCTTCGAGTGATCATATATATACCTGCGGTTACCATTGTAGCGGCATGTATTAAAGCTGAAACAGGTGTTGGACCAGCCATTGCATCTGGCAACCAAGTAAACAAAGGAATCTGTGCACTCTTACCCATTGCACCAACAAATAATAATAAGGTGATTGCAGTAATATCGGTCGTGGATAGTTTTGCTAAACTTTCAACAGTCAATACTTCACTATAACTTACCGTTCCCAATTTTACAATTAACAAGAATATCGCTAATAAAAATCCTAAATCACCAATTCGATTCATTACGAATGCCTTTTTTGCTGCGTAATTGAAATTCGAATTCGTGAACCAATAACCAATTAATAAATAGGAGCATAAGCCTACTCCTTCCCAACCTATAAACATAATTACATAATTATCCCCTAGCACTAAAAGTAACATGGAGAAAATAAATAAATTTAAATAGGCGAAATAACGGGCGTAATGTGGAGCTGCTTCGTCCTTCATATAAGCAGTAGAATATAAATGTATCAAAGTTCCCACGCCAGTGATCACCAATAAAAATAAGGAAGACAAGGCGTCTACCTTTAAGTCAAACGGGATTTTAAACTTACTTGTATTGATAAAATCAAAAAAGTGCACGGTTATTGCGCCTTCGCTTTGTACATTTAAAAAGGCAAGTATGCTAAATACAAAAGCACCTAAAATAAAGCCAGTTGCATTAAAAGCAATTACCTTTTTACTCCAAATATTACGACCTAGTCCATTGAATAAAAATCCAACTAATGGCCAAAGTACTATTAAACCTATTATTACTTTCATGCGAAATGAATTAATTCTTTAATCTATTTAAGAAATTGATGTCTACCGAATGTGTATTACGGAACATCATTACAATTATTGCCAAGCCAACGCTAACTTCAGCAGCGGCTACGACCATAATAAAAAATACAAATATTTGTGCGTCAATGCCTGCAGTAGTGCCCGGGGTTACTTGCAATGCCGCGCCATGGAACATTTTTGAAAATGCAACCAATAATAAGTTTACCGCATTAAGCATAAGCTCAATACACATAAATACAATTATTGCGTTTCGACGCGTTAACACACCAATCACGCCAATACTAAAAAGCGCTAAACACAAATAGATATAATACTGAATAGGCATACCTAATAAATTTATTTTTTTCCAATAATTACTGCTCCAACCATCGCACTTAAAAACAATACACTGCTAATTTCAAAAGGCACTACGTAGTCCGTAAACAACGCTTTACCTAATGGATGTATTAAACCAATATTGCCGTCTTTTAATAATACTTTTTGTCCTTGTAGTTGAACTGTTTGCTTTACCAATGCCACTAGTAACAATAAAAAACTACCTCCCGACAGCACACCCATAAACTTAACCAGCAAGTTCTTTTTGAATTCATTTTCTTGTTTAACATTCATTAACATGATCACAAATAAGAACAACACCATAATTGCTCCTGCATATACTATGATATTTACAATTGCCAAAAACTGCGCATTTAATAAAACATAGTGACCAGAAATTGCGAAGAATACCAATATCAACCATAGCACACTATGAATTGGATTCTTGCTCACAAGTACCATGATAGCACTAATGATTGCAAATGCAGATAATGCGTAAAATAAAATTTCTAATGTACTCATAATTAATTATGCTTCTACTCCTTTTGCCTTTGCTAAAGCTGCCGCTTCAGTTATTGGATTAGGAATTAATAAATCGGGTTTGCCGTAAATGAATCCTTTACGTGTATAATTTGCAGGGGCGAAAGTTTCACTTAAATAAATTGCGTCTTTCGGACATGCTTCTTCACACAATCCGCAAAAAATACAACGCAACATATTGATCTCGTATTTCGCTGCATACTTTTCTTCTCTGTATAAATGCAGTTCATCCTCCGTTCTCTCTGCTGCTTCCATGGTAATTGCTTCGGCTGGACAAGCTACCGCACACAATCCACAAGCTGTGCAACGCTCTTTACCTTCTTCATCTCTGTTTAAAACGTGAAGTCCCCTAAATACTGGGCTAAACTCACGCTTCTGCTCGGGGTAATGAATAGTAGGTTGCTTTTTGAACATGTGACTAAATGTAATCACCATGCCCTTGATAATATTAATCAAGTACAAACGTTCCAAAAACGTCATAGGTTTTCGGCTGACTGCTTGTGCTTTATTGGTTAATGGTTGCATGTTATATTAAATACTATTTTTTAAATTATAATTTAGCCAAAATAATTGCTCCTGTTAGTAACATATTAAATAAGGCCAATGGTATCATTGTTTTCCAACCCAAGCTCATTAGCTGGTCATACCTGAAACGTGGAATAGTCCAACGAATCCACATGAACAAGAAAATAAATAAAACAATTTTTATTAGTAAAGTGCCCACGCCTATCATTGCTGCAATATTTGGAGCAACGGTGCTTTCATCAAAGAAAGGCAAGTCGTAGCCACCAAAATACATAGATGCCATAATAGCACTACTCATAATCATGTTTATATATTCGGCAAATAAGTAGAAGCCCAATTTCATAGAAGAATATTCCTGATGGTATCCAAAGTTTAATTCGTTTTCGGCTTCTGGTAAGTCGAAAGGCGTCCTGTTACATTCTGCCATTGCGCAAATGAAGAATATTAAAAAACCTAAAGGTTGGTATACCACATTCCACCAATTACCTGCTACTTGGTCTTCCACAATTGTCTTTAAGCTTAATGAACCAGTAGTCATCAATAACCCAATTAATGCTAAACCCATTGCTAATTCATAGCTTATAGCCTGAGAAGCAGCTCTTAATGCGGACAATAAAGAGAATTTATTATTAGATGCCCAACCTCCAATCATAATGCCATATACACCCATACTTACTACCGCAAAAACATAAAGGATTCCGATATTAATGTCTGCAATTTGTAATTCAACAGTTCTTCCAAAAACATGAACAGCTGTTCCCCAAGGGATAACTGCGCAGGTAAGTAAACTCGCTGTCATCGCTAGCCCCGGTCCTAAAATAAATAACCATTTGTCGGCGTGGCTAGGTATAATTTCTTCTTTAGTAATAAGTTTTAAACCATCTGCCAAAGGCTGCAATAAACCAAACGGACCAGCACGGCTCGGCCCTGGACGGTCTTGTAAAATAGCGGCTACTTTACGTTCGCCAAAAGTGGTATACAGTGCAATGCCTAAACTAGCAAAAACAATAATGGCAATCATTATTAATTTTTCTATGATAAAGGCCCAATCAAAGGAAAGAATTGTCATGCTATTTTTATATTAGGCGTTTTCAATTTTATTATTAAAAGTATCCCCATGTGATGGCCCCTGAATTTTTCCTAAATGTAGCTGAGGCTGATTCACTTCACTTTCATCATGAATATCAAGTAACAAATGAGGTGTTCTTCCACCATTAACAGCTTTAAATGTTTCAGTTGGTTTAGTCATACCTACACTTCCTGCATAATGCCCTTGTGCAATTACAGATTGTCTACTAATTTCACGTGGCCCTTCAATTATCCAGTCACTTGTTTCTTTTTTATCAAAGCGACAAGTATTACAAATCCATCCTGCCTTGCCATCTGGCGTGTCTTCAATTTCACCCCATTCGTCTTTACGTGCGGTTACGCGATAAACCTCATCCCCTCTATTCCAAACTGTCACACGTCCCGAACATGTTGGACAATCACGATGCGCGTCCATTGGTTTTAAAAACCAAACACGATTTTTAAAACGGAATGTTTTATCTGTCAATGCACCTACTGGACAAACGTCAATTACGTTGCCAATAAATTCATTGTCTAAACTTTTCTCAATATGTGTTGCAATTTCAGCATGGTCACCTCTGTCTAAAATACCATGCACTCGCTTATTGGTTAATTGGTCTGCAGTAAATACACAACGGTAACAAAGTATACAACGTGTCATATGCAATTGTATATTTTTACCTAAATCATGTTTCTTAAACGTCCTTCTTTGGAACTCATACCTTGTTTCTGCTTTCCCGTGCTCAAAACTCAAATCTTGTAAATGGCATTCACCTGCCTGATCACATATTGGGCAATCTAATGGATGATTCAATAATAAAAATTCTACCACACCTGCTCTTGCATCAATTACCTTATCACTTGTGATATTTTTCACTTCCATGCCATCCATTACAGTCGTGCGGCATGAAGCAACTAATTTAGGCATAGGGCGAGGGTCCTTTTCAGAACCTTTCGCTACTTCAACTAAACAAGTGCGACACTTACCACCACTACCTTGTAATTTGCTATAATAACACATTGCAGGAGGCGCAACAGTTCCACCAATTTTTCGAGCAGCTTGCAAAATTGTAGTGCCTGCTGGTACTTCAATAGTGATGTTGTCGATAGTTACTTTAAATAATATTTGTTCGCTCATAGTTTATCTTTCTATGTTATGCAGGTACATGAATTGGATCTGCATAGTGTTGTAAACCGAAATTGCTTGTTTGTGATAATTCAGGATTGTTAATATGCCATTCGAATTCATCACGGAAGTGACGAATCGCAGCAGCCACAGGCCATGCAGCCGCGTCTCCTAATGGACATATTGTATTCCCCTCAATTTTTCTTTGTATATCCCATAATAAATCAATATCACTCATTGAACCTTTTCCTGTTTCAATTTTTTGTAATATTTTTTCCATCCAACCTGTTCCCTCACGGCAAGGTGAACATTGTCCACAACTTTCATGACGGTAAAAACGTGCTAATGTATAGGTGTTCTTAACTATACACTGGTCCTCGTCTAAAACTATAAAACCACCTGAACCCATCATGGAACCTGTAGCAAAACCACCATCACTTAAACTTTCGTAGTTCATGTAACGTGTTTCTCCCTTAGCTGTTTTTAATAATAAATTCGCTGGTAAAATTGGAACCGAAGATCCTCCAGGAATACATGCTTTTAACTTTTTGCCATTTGCAATTCCACCACAAAATTCATCACTATAAATAAAATCTTCTACAGAAATAGTCATATCAATTTCGTACACACCTGGCTTATTAATATTACCACATGCCGAAATTAATTTAGTGCCTGTAGAACGGCCTACTCCAATTTTTGCATATTCATCTCCACCCATATTTATAATTGGCCCAATGGCTGCTAATGTTTCTACATTATTCACCACGGTTGGCCTTTGCCATAAACCTTGGATAGCAGGAAATGGAGGTTTTATTCTTGGATTACCCCTATTACCTTCTAATGATTCAATCAACGCCGTTTCCTCCCCACAGATATAAGCACCCGCTCCACGTTGTACATGAATATTACAATCAAAGCCGGTTCCTAATATATTTTTACCTAACCAACCATTTGCATGTGCTTCTTTAATGGCTTCTTCTAAAATGTCTGTAATCCAAGCATACTCACCTCTAATATAAATGTAAGTATCGTTTGAACCCAACGCATAACTTGAGACAATTAATCCTTCTAATAATAAATGTGGTAAAAATTCCATTAAGTAGCGATCCTTAAAAGTTCCAGGCTCACTTTCGTCCGCGTTACAAACTAAGTGACGAGGCACACCTTCGGGCTTTGCAATAAAACTCCATTTCATGCCAGCCGGGAAACCTGCACCACCTCTTCCTCTCAATCCACTTTTCTTCACTTCCTCGACAATGGATTCGGGATTCATTTCCTTTAAAGCTTTTTCTACCGAACGGTAACCACCCTCACGACGGTAAACGTCATAAGTTCGAATCCCTGGTACATGTGCTTTATCCAATAATAATTTTACGCCCATTTTAATATTTTTAATTCAGGTCTTTATTAATTTTTTGCTGCTGCTTGTGAACGGTATTCAGCAATTATAGTATCTACTTTTTCTTTGGTCAAATGTTCCTTATAAATCTTTCCCACTTGCATCATTGGAGCATAACCACATGCACCTAAGCACTCAACTAATTTTAAAGTAAAAATTCCGTCTTCTGTGGTTTCACCTGGCTTTATGCTTAACTGCTGTTGGATATAAGTTATAATATTGTCCGATCCGCTAATCATACAAGGACCAGTTTGGCATACTTCAAAAACAAATTTACCTACTGGCTTTAAATTGTACATGCTATAGAAACTTGCCACTTCATATACTTCAATTGGTTCTATGCTTAATAAGCTAGCCACATAATCCATTGTCTCAGTTGATAGCCAACCGTCAAAGCTTTCTTGTGCTAAATGCAAAACTGGCAATAATGCACTTTTCTGTTTCCCTTCCGGATAACGCGCTACCAAGCGTTTACACTCGGTCATTTGTTGTTCATTAAATTGCAAACCCATATTAAAAAAATTTCATTTTTAAAAAATCATATACCTCACTGCTCAATTACTAAGCGTCTAATTCTCCGGCTATCAAATTCAAACTACTCATTGTTACTACCGCATCACTTATCATTCCTCCTTTAATTAATTCAGGATAAGCTTGGTAATAAATAAAGCTAGGACGACGGAAATGTAAACGGAATGGTGTTCTTCCACCATCGCTAATTAAATAAAAACCTAATTCCCCATTTCCACCTTCTACCGCATTATATATTTGTCCTTTTGGTAATTCAATTTCGCCCATGATAATTTTGAAATGCCATATCAATGCTTCCATTTTCGTATATACATCTTCTTTTTTAGGAAGATAATATTCTGGAACATCTGCGTGATAAACATCAGCATCGGTACCCTTGAAAGCTTGTACTTTTTCATAAGCTTGTCTGATGATAGAAATACTCTCCCACATTTCTGCATTACGCACCAAATAGCGATCGTAGTTGTCTCCTGTAGTGCCTACTGGAACTGTAAAATTAAAATCTTGATAGCTACTGTAAGGTTGTTGCACACGCACATCATAATCCACTCCTGCTGCACGCAAATTAGGACCTGTAAATCCGTAATTCATTGCACGTTCAGCACTTATGCCTCCAGTGCCTTGTGTTCGATCCATGAAAATTCGGTTACGCGTAAACAAGCTTTCAAACTCACGTAATGTTTTTGGATATTCGTTTAAGAATTTTTCGAGTTTCGTGAATGCCGCATTAGTGAAATTCCTTTCAAAACCGCCAATACGCCCAATATTAGTAGTAAGGCGGGACCCACATACTTCTTCATATATTTCATAGATTAGTTCACGGTATTGCATTACATATAAGAAACCAGTATAAGCACCCGTATCAACACCCACAATAGAATTACAAATTAAATGGTCTGATATGCGTGAAAGCTCCATTATAATTACACGTAAATAGTCGACACGTTTAGGTGTTTGAATATTTAAAAACTTTTCACAAGTTAAATGCCAACCCATATTATTAATAGGACTACTACAATAATTCAAGCGATCGGTAATAGGCGTTATTTGATATAAAGGACGTCGTTCAGCTAGCTTCTCAAATGCACGGTGAATATACCCGACAGTTTGAACTGTAGAAACTACACGCTCTCCGTCCACCTCCATTATGTTCTGAAACACGCCGTGCGTAGCAGGGTGTGTTGGACCAAAGTTTAAGGTAGTGGTCTGTTTTTCAATTGAACCTTCTGGTAATGTTATATTATGATTTGCTTCCATTATAATTTTTCGCTTTGCTTTAACTATTTTTTGTTCGAATTGTAAAAAAGTTATCCTCTTCCAAACATTTCATCATCCTTGTCGATTCTTGTTTGATCCTCTAATGGATATTCTTTCCTTAATGGGAAATAATCCATCTCGTCTACATTTAAAATACGTTTAAGATTAGAGTGACCTACAAAATTAATTCCGTAAAAATCAAATGTTTCACGCTCCATCCAGTTGGCACTTTCGAATAATTTACTTGCAGTAAACACATCAGGTTGTGCAATTGAAGTTGCTACCGAAAAACGTAAACGTACGTTTTCAGTGAAATTATGTAAATGATAAACGACTACTAATTCACCGCCGATATTGTCTGGATAATTTACCCCACATAGATCGGTTAAAAATGTAAACCCTAAACTTGGTTCATCGTATAAAAATTGAAGTACTTTCAAATTCATCTCCTTAGGAGATTCAAATGATAGTATGTCAAATGTGGTTGAAAAAGCAGTTACTTGATCACCAAATTTTGCAACCAACTGTTCTTGAATATATTCGTTTGTTAACGCCATGTTGTGTAAATTTTTAACGCCCTTTATTGAATGCCGTAACTGTTTAATAATGCCTTGTACTTTTCGCTATTTCTTCTGCGGATACTTTCCTGACCTACTAAATCTTGCACTTTCATAAAGCCATCTATAATTGCTTCCGGACGCGGAGGGCAACCAGGAACGTAAACATCAACTGGTATAACCTGATCAATTCCTTGCAATACACTATAGGTGTCAAAAATTCCACCACTTGATGCGCAAGCACCCACTGCAATTACCCAACGAGGCTCAGCCATTTGTATATAAACCTGTCTTAAAACAGGTGCCATTTTTTTTGCTATTGTTCCCATCACCATTAATAAATCACATTGGCGTGGAGAAAATCCAACACGCTCCGAACCGAAACGTGCTAAGTCATAATGCGAAGCCATTGTCGCCATAAATTCGATTCCACAACATGAAGTCGCAAACGGCAGTGGCCATAAAGAATTTTTTCTAGCTAAGCCAACAACTGAACTTAATTGTGTTGCAAAGAAGCCATCACCAGGTATTCCGTCTGGTGCAATACCCATTGAAATTGCATCACTAATTTCAGCTTCTTTTGGATGTATATTAAATCTTACTGGTCGCATAATTTATGCATTAAATTTATTTTAATAATTAGTCTTCCCACTTAAGTGCTCCCTTCTTGATAATGTAAACAAAACCTACCAAGAAAAAAGAAACAAACATTACTACTTCAAAAAACCCATTCCATCCTAAACTTTTAAAATTTACAGCATAGGGATAAAAGAAAATCACCTCTACGTCAAATAAAACAAATAAAATTGCCACTAAGAAATACTTAATCGCCATTGGCGACCTAGCATCTCCATGCGTCTCAATTCCACTTGTAAAAGTAGCTAATTTGTCCTCGGTTTTTCGTTTTGGTCCTACCAAACTAGAAACCAATATCATGAAGGCCACAAAGCCTCCAGCAAATAGTATTTGCAATGCAATTGGCAAATAATTCACAGCGCTGTTTGCCTCGTTAGTAGACATCAAAAACAATAACGAATTCATACAAGTGTTTTAGGTGCCGCAAAAATACGCAAAGCATCCTTCATAACACAAAAAACTCCCCATAAATGGAGAGTTTTTTAAAATGATTTAGCTCATTGTGTATCCGTGATAACAACTAGTCTTTTTTAGTTTCAGGAACCGCTGGTTTTTGACCACCACCCGGCATTTTTTTTATGATTTCCCAATTCTTAGTCAATGATTCCTTGATTTTAGTGGTTTGCGCGTCACCTGGTATCAATTCCAATACCTTATCACACATTGCAATCGCATTTTCGAAATCTTTGGTCTCATTGTAATACGCCATCAAAGTGTAGAAATTGTTTACCAAATTCTGCTTATACTTAGCAGCATCTTTCAACAAAAACTGATTTTGCAAAGTAATGGCCTCGAATAATATACCTAAACTATTGGCAGTATCTAAAAGTTTAGCGCCTTTAACATACAATGTATAACCTTGTGATTTTTCAGGAAATGCAGCAATATATTCTTTGGCTACAGCCATTGCGGTAGCTCCTTCTTTAGCATTTACAGCTATACTAGACATTTTATAATAATACACTTCGTCTTTAAGCCCTCTTAAAGCGGAATAGTCTGTGTACCATTTTAATTCTTCGGCATACATATTAGATTTTTCTAACATGTCGATTCCTAGTTTGTAGTATTTTAACTTATTTTCCTTTAAAGGGTCAGCAGCGATAGCTTTTTGTAATAATTCAGCAAGCACCACTTGATTCCCAGTAAACTTAGAAAGCACTTTAACCGCTAACTCGTAGTCAGAATTTAAGATTTTATCCGTTGGGTTATTCGCGATAAATTGTTCTATATAGCTTTTTGCTTGTATAGAATCTCCAATACGATCGTAGTTGTAAGCTAATAGTACTGCTAAACGAGGTAAATCAGCAATAGACACTGTTGTTTCTAATGCCTTTGCCTTCTGAAGCGAAGCATCGTATTGACCAACACGGAATAAGTAATCAGCATTGTAAAAATCGTACACTGGATCTTTATCTGCATATTTTAAAAATAAATCTAAATTCGTTTTTGCAATTTCTGTATTGTAAAGAGAGTAATACATAAACAAAGAAAAATACACTGGCGCAAATTCTGGATCAATTTCAAGTGCTTTCTTAAAATTCTCCTCTAAGGATTCTTTATTATTTTGCGTTAAGTAAATTTTACCAATTCTGTAATGAGGATAGGCGTTTTTAGGGTCGCGTGTAAATGCTTCTTGAAATGCACTAACTGCTTCACCTCCGTGCTCTCCTCCAAGTTTTAAATAATTAATTCCTAAGTTAATATATAAATTAGGATTCACCACATCATACGCAGAAACGGTTTCCTTTAATTTATCAATCGCATAAGTATGGTCAAGGGCAATTGGCAATTCAGCAAATACACGGCCAATAGCATTAATAATATCTTGACTAGGTTTTCCTTTGTATTTGCCTTTAGTTATTAAAGTAGTTGTTATCGCTACTTCTAAATTTTGCTTTATCGCATTCATGTCTGCTCCTTCAAGTGCTTGAATATGAGACATTCCAACAAGCAACCAAGGATTGTTAGGATTTGCTTGTAAAGCGTTTTGATATACTTCCTTTGCTTTTTTTACAAATTCAGGTGTTGGTATACCGTTATAATTTTGAGCAAGTAAAGACTGGCCATACCAAAAAATTGTTTCTCCGTCAGTTGGATTTTTTTCTGCAGCTTCTTTGAAAAATACTAGCGCTGATTTATTCTTTTCATAATTCAACAACTTCACACCGGGTGTTAGTGGAGATTCAACAACCTGAGCCACTAACCCGTTCACAATCAATA
>Ga0209134_10000399_pt1 | contig 11429 bp, 6 predicted proteins | sample LauGreSp1BDMLBSN_2_FD_187566 | JGI IMG/M metagenome (GOLD analysis project Ga0209134, IMG submission 187566) | Freshwater lake microbial communities from Lake Michigan, USA - Sp13.BD.MLB.SN (SPAdes) (version 2) | ecosystem: Environmental > Aquatic > Freshwater > Lake | place: Lake Michigan, USA... | reverse complement strand
GTTACTGCCAATTCACCGATTGGCCCCCTGGATGCCTCTGCCTGTCGTCCGCAGAACATCCTCGGTTCCGGCAACGTGTCGCAGGGCTCCATCGACTACTTCACCGATGCAGAGAAGAAATCCATCCGTGAGATGGACCAGGATTTTGCTGAAATCCTGCTGAGCGGTGATGTTTACGAAGGTTGGGGCGCCGGCGCGATAGGTGCTGCGTTTGGTTTGACCTATCGCAAAGAAGAAGTGGTGCAGTACACGCTGCCGACCTTTGGCGAGCGCGGCTTGCTCAATGCGCCTGCTCTCGGCATTCGCGGCATTCCGGTTGGATTCGCCGGCCCGGGCAACCGCACCTTGCATGCGTTTACCGGTCCGTCGGTAGGGGTTGGCAGCAATTCCGTAAGAGAAGCTTATGGCGAGTTGAACGTGCCGGTGTGGGAATTCGCCACTGGCCAGACCATCAGCACCAACCTTGGCTATCGCAAATCCGACTACGCGACGTCCGGTATCGTCGACAGCTGGAAAATCGGCGTAGATATGCAATTGGTTGAAGATCTGCGCTGGCGCTTCACCAAGTCGCGCGACGTGCGTGAGCCGAACCTGAGCGAACGCTACTTCACTGGCGCTGGCGGCGGCACGATCAACGATCCTGCCTTCGGTGGAGCTGTCAACAATTCGTTGACTGTGCTGCCTTCTCCGAACCCCGGCCTGCAAACTGAACAGGGCGATACCGTCACCACTGGCTTCGTCTACCAGCCCAGTTTTGCCGAGTGGGCCGATGGCGTCCAGCTGGCGGTTGACTGGTTTGAAATTGATCTCGACAAGTCGATCGGCCTGTACGGTGCACAAGCAATCGTCAATGATTGTTATGTTGCCCAGGATCCCTTTGCTTGCAGCCTGGTCAGGCGTGATGCTGTTACCAATGTCGTCCAACAGATCCTGAACGTCCAGACCAACTCGGGTGGTGCACAAACCCGCGGCGTAGACGTGGAGATCCAGTACAGCGCAGAGCCCAACTTCTTTGCAGATCAGGAAGAAAGCCTGAGCCTGCGGGCAATGGCTGGATTCCTGGGTGAGCGTTCCACTACGTCGGCCGCGGGTATCTACACCAACTTCGTTGAACGTATTTCGACACCGGAGTTTACGGCGTTGGCAACGCTCAACTACAACATAAACGACTACGGCATCATGCTGCAGACGACGTACTACGACAGCACCTTGAGCAACGGCAACAACGAAGGTCTCACTGGTCCTACCTCCAACTGGGTTGAAGGCCGTGATGTGGATGACAACACCATTGCGTCACAGACCATTTTCAACCTTGGCTTGACCTATGGCCAGGAAATGGAAAAAGGCGGCAACTGGATGGCATCATTCAACATCAACAACCTGTTTGACCGTGATCCACCGATCATCGCAAGCACAGGTTTTGGTGGTGGCAGTGGCCAGGTGCTCAGCAACAGCCACGACCAGTTTGGTCGTCGTTACCAGCTCAGCCTGAACATGAACTTCTAAGCGTGTAAGCGCTCGCAACGTTCATCGCAATAAAAAAATGGGGAAGAGGAAACTCTTCCCCATTTTTTATTTCCGCGCGTCAGATGCCGTAGGGTCCGACTTCCCGTTGCGGCCTTTGCAAGCCCTCTTCATGGTAGCGCTCCCAGATCTGCGCCCAGGGACGTCCGAAGATGTCGGGCACGCGGTATTCGAAGCTCCGCCCAGGTGCCATCGGTGTGGTTTGACCGTCCAGCGGGAAATTCTGCGGGACGCATTCCATTATGGTAAACGGCTCGCCTTCGTTGAGGGCATGCTCGCGGTCCAGCAGATGCACGATGCGCACGGGTTCCACCAGCGCTTCCTCTTCATACAGGATCACTTCGTGATGCAGGCCGATGAAATTGCCCTGTGCATCTGTACGCGGGGTGTAGATCTCGATGGACTGCAACTTGTTGCTGAATTCCATGCCGCCGTGGTTGATCCAGCCCTGGATGTTGGAGGTCCAGGTGATCAGCGCGTCGCCGTCCCAGAAGCCGATGCTTTCACCGAACCACTGCGGCACGTCGGCACCGAGGCGCGGCACCACGCCCTCCTCGTTGAAGCGGCTACCGATGTGGATCTGCGTGATGAGCGTCTTGGCCGCATTGCGCATGTCGATGACGAGGTCTGGCGTGACCACGAGATTGATGCTGCCGCCTCCGTACTGAGCAAAGCGGCGCAGGAAACCTTCGGGCCAGCAGTAAGAGCCTGGCCACTGCGGCGCACTGCTGCCAGAGTAGTGGTACATCTGCTGCACGAAGCGCTGCTGGTACTCGGGCGTTAGCAAGGACAGGTAGGTGGGTATCTGCAGCGTGGCGCCGTTGAACCAGCTTTGGCGCTTGTCGCGCTGGCGCGCATAGCGTCCGTTCCAGTCTGGCACGGTGGCTGCCGTATGCCGGGTGGGACCACCGCGCGCTGTGGTTTCAGCCAGCAGTGCTTCGTAATGCGCCTTCGCCGTGGCGAAGCCGTAAGGACTCACGATCGCGGCACGCGGATAGTCGCGGTCGCAGAAGCCCCAGGCCGCCGTGCGCGGAGGGTCGTCGCCCATCAGTGGCACCTCGTAGGCACCCCAGATCTGCTCGAGCCCTACCGGGGAATTGCAGCGGTAGTAGCGCGGGTCGGTCCAGAGTTCACGATCCAGGTAGAAATCAGTGGTGGTGAAGATGTCGTGCGGGAGCGGCGTGATGCCGGCTGGCACGCCACCGTCGCGTGCGGCGAAGATCGGCTCGTTGTCTTCGGGTATGCCGGCGCCGGCGTAGTAGCCCTTGCCTTCCGAACCGACGATATGCTCCGGCACCAGCGGATCAGCCGCGCCTCGCCCAGTGCTTGTCTGGGCTGTCACCAAGCCGGGCATTGCCAGGCTGACTACCAGCGTCACCAACGGACGCCATCCCTGCTGTTGCATTTCCCCTCCTCATGGCCGGATCAAGTTACTCTGCCCCCTTGATCCTGTCGTCAAATTGAATAGCCGGCCTTGCTCAATGGCAAGGTTCTTATCCGATCGCCCGTGACGGCAAATATGGCATTGCCTACGGCGGGCATCAGGGGTGGCAAGACCGGTTCGCCAAGCCCGGTTGGATCAAAATCGCTCTGGATAAAATGCGCGTCGATATTCAGCGGCGAATTACGCATCCGCATGAGCTTGTACTCGTGGAAATTTGTCTGCTGGACGCGGCCATCCTGCATGGTTATTTCCAGGTCCATCATGGCACTCAAGCCATCGGTAACCGCACCCTCGACCTGTTTCAGCGCACCACTCATGTTGATGATGGGGCCTACATCCACCACGACGGTTACTTTCTGGATGGCAATTTTTTTATCGGGAGCGACACTCAGCTCCACGACTTCGGCCACATAACCCTGGTGACTGAAGTGAAACGCAAACCCCATGCCTTGCCCGGCCGGCAGTGTTTTGCCCCACGCACTTTTTTCTGCGGCAAGCTTGATCACATCGATCGCCCTGCCTGTGTCTAACGAGCGGATGTTGGCAGCATCGACGAGGCGGCGTTCTCCCATCAGTTCAAGCAGCAACTCCACGTGATCCCTGCCGGCGGCAGTCGCCAGCTCGGCAATGAAACTTTGCACGGCCCAGCCAGTGGCGTTGGATCCGGGCGCGCGCCAAGAGCCCGAGGGCGTATTGGTATCCACGAGGGAAAGCGCTGCCCGGAAGTGATCGAGGTTCAGGGCCGGGAATTCGGTGGCGGAGAGATTGGTGCCGGCTGTCGCTGTGCCGCGCACCGCAGGACCCACGAGGTGAGTCTCCATTGAAGTCACTTGTCCTTCCCGGTTTACCGTACCCTTGAATGCATATACACCACCGGGCCGGTATTGATCGTGCATCAAGTCATCTTCCCGGGTCCACAGCAGCTTCACGGGTACATTCATCCGCAGTGCAATCGCCGCCGCTTCACAGGAATAATCCTGCAGACGCCGGCGTCCGAACGAGCCACCCATGCGCATGATATGCAGCCTGACGTTGGCTTGCGGGATGCCAAACACGCTTTCGAGCGAGGCCAGTGTCAACTGGGGCTGGCGCGTAGGAACCCAGATTTCCATGCGATTGTTGACACTGTCGTAGTGCACCGTGCAGTTCATCGGCTCCATGCAGGCATGCGCGAGATACGGAAAGCGGTAAATGCTCTGGAGTAGCGTGGTGTTGGTGTCGGCATATTCGCCTTCCACATCACCACGAGATGCAATCTGTGCCGCGACCGGCCAGGCAGCGCTGGCGATGTGTTGCGCGCGGATGAAAATTTCCTCGTTGGTGTCAGTCGACGCGGTCGCAGTGTCCCACTCAACGGCCAATTGCTGCCTGGCAGCAAGCGCCTGCCAGGTAGAGCGCGCGACAATAGCGACTCCGTCCAGCAGTTCACCCACGTTATCGTTACCGGTCACGAGAAAGGCATCGACAATACCGGGCAACGACTTGATATGGTCCAGGTTGGCGCTGACTACCTTGCCATACGTCGCCGGGCACTTCTCATAGGTGGCATACAACAGGCCGGGCAGCTTGATGTCGCTGCCATACAGGCCTTCACCACCAGTGACGATCGTGTGATTGTCGACATCACCCACGCGGGTGCCGATCAACTTGTAGTCACTGCGAGCCTTGAACACCAGTGCCTCAATATCGGGAACTGGCTGCTGCGCCGCCGCGAGCGCCAGTTCACCAAAGCTCAAGGATTGCCCGGTCTCGCGATTAATGACGCGGCTGTTTTCGGTATAGAGCACAGTCGGGCTGACACCAAGCCGCTGCGCCGCCGCCGCAACGAACATTACCCGCGCCGCCGCCCCGGCCTGGCGCATCGGGTTCCACTCGCGCGGCGTTGACGTAGAACCGCCAGCGCGTTGCATGCCATAGCGGGCTTCGTTCATCGGTGCCTTGACTACTGTGACGTCGTTCCAGTCCGCGCCCAGTTCCTCCGCCACTATCATCGGTAGCGAGGTTCTGATGCCCTGACCTTTTTCCGGCACATGCGAATAGATGCGGATGGCCCCATCGGGATGTATTTCTACAAAGGCATTAAGCTCGAGATGTGAGGAATCCGCTGCGTCGGCCGCATGCAGCCCGGGGATGGGCATGAACGCCGCGAGTGAGAAGTACCCGGCGCCTGCTGTCCCTGACAATTTCAGGAAGCCGCGGCGGCTTAATTCGGCTTTCACTATGACCGTCATGCGTTTCTCCAGGGAAAAGAGGTGGAGGAAAAACCTGCAACTAGCTTGGTCCAGATTACCGCGTTGACAGCCGAAAGTCCGCACTGATCAAGATCAAGGGGTCAGAGTAACTTGATCCCTTGGTGCTCCTGGCCTACCGGATCAAGTTACTCTGACCCCTTGATGCTTCGGGTTTATTCTTTATATTGTCGGTCTGAAACAGCTTTACCAAACCAAAGGGGAGATTATTCATGCTCAGCAGAACCCGCATCTTTACTGCCGTTAGCCTTGCCACGCTGGCCCTTGCCAATTCTGCCGCTGCGGCGGACTGTAGCGATTTGGCCGACATGACGCTCGCCGATGGCAGCGTGACTGCTGTCACCCTGGTCGAGGCTGGCAAGTTCGCGCCACCTGCGGCGCCAGCTGGCGCGCCTCCGGGCGTCGGAGCGGGCTTGTATGCAAATCTGCCGGCGTTCTGCCGCGTGGAGGCCACGTTGACCCCGACGCCAGACTCCGACATCAAGGTGGAAGTCTGGCTGCCGGCCACAGGCTGGAACGGCAAGTATGTAGGGATTGGCAATGGCGTCTGGGCCGGGCAGTTGAGCCTCTCGCAACTTGGCAGCCCGCTCTCCCGGGGCTATGCCGTAGCCACCACCGATACCGGCCACAGCGGCAATGGACTCAGCGCCGAGTGGGCGGTGGGTCATCCGGAAAAACTGGTCGATTTCGGTCATAGGGCAGTGCATCTGATGACCACGACCGCCAAGCAGGCGATCAGCACTTTCTATGGCAAGCAAGCTGACCATGCGTTCTGGGATTCTTGCTCCACCGGCGGGCGCCAGGGCCTGATGTCCGCGTACCGCTACCCTGACGATTACGATGCGATTTCGGCGATGGCTCCCGCCAATCCGATGACCGACCTGATGACCCAGAGCATGTGGGCCAACTGGGTCAACAAGCGCAGTGCAGGCGCGCAGCTCGACGCGGCAGCGCTGGGCCTCGTGCATCAGTCCGTGCTGAATCAATGCGACGCACTGGACGGACTGCAAGACGGTGTGATCGGGCGGCCGGACGCCTGTGCTTTCGAACCCGCAAGCCTCGTCTGCGCGGCGGACACCAGTGAAAACTGTCTCTCTGCCCCGCAAGCTGAAGCCATGCAGGCCATCTACGACGGTGTAAGCGGCAGCGATGGCAGCGCATTGTTGCCGGGTTGGCCGCGCGGCGCGGAGATGCAACTGATGGCACTGGTGATGGGCCCCGCGCCGTTTCCGGTGGCAATGAGCTATTTCCAGCAACTCGTCCACGGCGACGATACCAGCTGGAACTGGACCCAAATGGACTATGCCAGCGAGAACATCGCAGGACGTGACTACGGCGCCGCCATTCTCAACGTGCCTGCTGCCGGACTTGATTCTTTCTTCGCACGCGGCGGAAAATTGTTGCTGAGCCATGGCTGGAACGACGGCTTGATCCCGGCGCACAATACCGTGGCATTTTATGGCGAACTCACTGCTGCGCTGGGTGCAGCGACAACCCAGGAACAACTGCGGCTGTTCATGGCGCCGGGCATGGAGCATTGCGCCGGCGGTGAAGGCCCGAACAGCTTCGACACCCTCGGCACGCTTGATGCCTGGGTCAGTAGCGGCACAGCGCCGGAACGCATAATCGCCACCCGCGCGCCCTCAGCCATGCCGAATGCACCCCAGCTACCACCAATGGGCCGGCCGCTCTGCCCGTACCCGCAGGTTGCGCGCCATGACGGGGAAGGCGATACCGCCGATGCCGGCAGTTTCAGCTGCGCGTTGCCGGAGGATTGAAAACATGGATTTACTTTTACAGGGAGTGGATCGGGTGGCCTGACTCTGTTTCGGGGTGATGCCTCCCAGCTCCATCTTGGGACGTTCGTGATTGCAGTGCCACAGCCAAGAGGTAGCGAATTCCTGTACTTCCTCCAGGGTGACAGCGAATGACAGCGGGATAAAGAATTTCCCCAGGTTCTATCCATCAATCAATCCATCCATCAACATCAAACCAAAGAAAACGATTGAATAATATATGAACGGAAAAATCGGATTCGAAGAACATTTTGCACTTCCTGAAACCCTGGAAGAAACCCGTAACTTTGCCGGTGACGGAGGCATCTGGAAGGATTTTTGCCGGCAGATACTGGATCTTGGCGCTGAGCGTCTTGAAAACATGGACAAAAGCGGCATTGAGCTGGCGCTGCTCTCCCTGAACGCGCCTGGATTGCAGGCAATTCTGAATGCTGATGAGGCGCTGTATCTCGCGCAAAAAAGCAATGAACGTATGGCCGATGCCGTGTCCAGCCATCCTGGCCGCTATGCCGCCCTTGCTGCCCTGCCCATGCATGATCCGGATGCTGCAGCGAAAGAACTCACCCGCTGTGTGAAAGAGCTTGGATTCAAGGGCTGCCTGGTCAACGGATTCCAGCAGGTAGACCATCCCGACAATGCCAAATACTACGATCTGCCGGAGTATCGTTCTTTCTGGGCCACCGTAGCGGAACTCGACGTTCCGTTCTATCTGCATCCGCGGATGCAAATTCCGGCACAGTCCAAAATCTATGAAGGCCATCCATGGCTGATGAGTGCGCCTTGGGGCTTTGCAGTGGAAACCTCGATTCATTCACTGCGTCTTTGCGGATCAGGTCTGTTCGATCTGTATCCAACACTTAAAATCTGCATAGGACATCTTGGTGAAAATATCCCCTTCGGTCTATGGCGCATTGATGCGCGCATGCGTTTTTCGCAGCGTGGCTATCGTGGCAATAGACCGCTGGGCGATTACTTCAGGGATCATTTCCATATCACTACGAGCGGTAATTTCAATGATCCGGCATTCCGCTGCACGATCGATACCATCGACAACGACAAGATTTATTTCTGTTCCGACTATCCGTTTGAAAAGATGGAGGATGCTTCCACATGGTTCGATAATTCAAGCGTGATAACAAATGAACAGCGGTTGAGGATGGGTCGCACCAATGCCATCAGGCTGTTCAAGCTTGATCTCAAATGAGCTGAAGGGATTTCCCATCAATCAAGGCTTGTAGAAAATGGGAGAAGTCCAGGCGCGCTCCTGTAGCGTGGGTGGCACGTCTGGCGATAGTGGCAAGCCGTTCTCTACCGCCAGATAGGTGCTCCAGCGTGGCGTGGGAATTTCCAGTACACGCGCGTAATAGATGGCAGGTTCCGCTGGATCGAATTCGGGGTCCTGCCACAGCCCGTTGAGCGCCACTGCACCTATACTGTTGCTGTAGGCAGCATCGTCGAGATTTACCGTGTTGCCCACCGCAGGCAGCTTGCCGTCGGCATCTGGCGTACGCTCTCCTGACCACAAGACATCAAACACCTTTTCCCGTGCCTCGCCTTGTTCGAGCCAGATTTTGACGATCTGGATACGGTCGAGATTGCCAGAGTCCGGATCCTTGAGCGCCTGCAGGATAAAGCGTGGTGCCAGCTCCGGGTTGGTTGCAGGCTGCAGGTCTGCGCCCATCGGTACGCCTCCACTGTAGGCGCTTTGTTCCCAGTCAGCGCTGTCGAGGATGGCGTCGGGGTAGTCCCAGCCGGCGAACAGGCGCACTTGAATGCGCGGACCCGAAGTGGCGAATACTTCGCGTCGCTTCATCGCATCGAACAAGGCTTCGCGTGTGTTTTCCGGCGCCCAGATGCCGGTGATACCGCTGGCACTCATCACGGTGGTGGGACTGCCCATGAGGGGATTGACCGAGGTGAGCACCTTTTCCGGATCGGACTGTTCATCGCCGTTGCCCAGTCCGCCCGGATAGTTGTATTCCTCGCTGGCAGACACACCTGAATGGAAGTCCGAGCTGCCAACGAGGCCGAAGTGAAACGGGTTTACGCCCAGGGCATCCTGCAGGCTCAAGCCGCGCTGGTAGGCCGTGCGGATGAAACCGCCGGCCAGATCGATGCCCGGCGTGGCGGTGTCCCACTCCACCAGTTCGAAGCCGGCGAATTCGTCCGTGGGTGAGAATTCGGGCCGGGTCTCGCTGGTGCCCTTGATCTGGGTGATTTCGACGAGACGTTCCAGATCGCTGCGGCGTTTTGCATAAGCCGCGTCGAACTCGGCGCCGTCGTAGTCGCGGAAGGCGAACATCAGTCCCTGGCTCAGGTTGGAGTTGTGCGGGATCAGCACCAGGTCGCGGCCAGCGGCAATCTGTGCTTCAGCGTAGGTCCACAGGTCGGCAGGATTGCGCGAATCGATTGCACTGAAGGGCAGCTTCGGAAACCCGGGTCCGCGGAAAATCACGTTGCGATGCAGGTGCGCGCCACCGAGCATGGGTGACCACTCGAAGGCAGCGAAGGTCGTGAACTCACCGGGACGGTACCAGGTTTCGGCAGCATCAATCTGGCGTTGCCAGTTGTTCTGGATCAGGTCCGGCTCCACGAATTCAGCAATCGGAGGTTCGCCGCGGAAACCCGCAGGCGAAAAGATGCGGAGGAATCCGACCATGTCGTTGGCGGCAGCTTCCAGGCGTTGTGGCCATTCTGTTCCGGCGAAGCGGCCGTTGGGATCCTGGGCATCAACGGCAACGCCGAGATATTCTGCATGATCGGTAACTGCAAGAAAATCCAGCGGCGTGCGACGCTGCACGCGGCGACCGAAATATTCAACGGCTTCCCCACGCGCGTAGCGGTAAGCGTCGTCTGGCGTGGTGTTGGTGGCTGAAGCCGCAGCATCGAAGGAATAACCGGTATGCAGATGCAAGTCGCCGAACCACGCGCGCATGCCATTCTCGTGCGTGGTCTGTACCGCAGTGTCAGGTGGCGCTGCACTTGTCGACTGCGGCGGATTTTCCTGGGTCTCACTACAGGACGCCACAAGGAAGCAGCAGAGCAGGCAAGTGGAAATACGCTGGCGTTGGTTCATGGCTTATCCGTCGTCAAGTCGTCTCGTTCAATGCGATAGCGTGCCCGCAGCTCTTGCAGTCTCTGCCCCGCATTCCGGGACTGCATGTGTTCACGGTAGTGCAACTCCACCAGATCGCGTATGTCCGCAAAGTCCGGCAACGTGGGCGTCGTCCGTTCCCTGATAAAAAGCAGGTGCCAACCATAACCCGAACGCAAGGGCCCTGCCCACTGCCCGGGCGTGCTGGTGAACAAGGCCTCGGTAAACGGTGTGTTGCCGAACAACTGCGCAGCATTCTGTGGCGTGAGCCGTGCAAACTGATCCTGCAGCGGGAAACGATCGGCAGCAGCTACGTCAACGCCTGCCGGCGAATCCAGCGCGATCAGGTCCTGTGCACTGCGCTGCTTGGCATTCACGGCGCCGTCGAGGTCCGGGTTGTAGTACCGATGCTCGAACGAAACCAGCGCAGGTGTCATGAACAGGGCCGGGTTGTCGCGGTGAAACGCCTGCAGGCTGGCAGCGTCGATCACCGCCGTTCCTGCCCCGAGACTGTTGATGTACTCCATCTTCTGGATCAGGCGGCGGCGCACGATGTCGTCATTCCGGTCGAGCCCGGCACGCAAGGCCTCCCGGTACAGGATCTCGTCGCGGATGTAGTCCTCGGCAAGTTGTTCCAACTGCTCTGGTCCCGGCGCAACGCCCATCTGGGTTGCATAATTGCGCGCCAGGCTGGACAGCAGCGACTCATCAACGGTGATCACATCAGTAGCAGGATCATTTGCCGGTGCCAGCCAGTCCATCACCAGGAACAGTCCGAGCCCTGCAAGCAGAAAGTGGAGCAGGGGCTCGTGCAGTAGTTTTGGAATTCTCATCAGGAGTTCAGTGCATCAAGCGCTTCACTAAGTTTGCTGACGCCAATCACTGTCATGCCGGGAATCGGGTGCTTGGGGGCATTGGCCTTGGGCACGATGGCGCGGGTGAAGCCGTGCTTGGCGGCTTCGGCCAGGCGTTCCTGGCCGCTGGGGACCGGACGGATTTCGCCGGCCAGACCCACTTCGCCGAATACCACGAGTTCGCGCGGCAGGATGCGGTCCTTGAAGCTGGACACGATCGCCAGCAGTAGCGTGAGGTCGGCCGAGGTTTCGCTGACGCGTACGCCACCGACCACATTGACGAACACATCCTGGTCCGCCATGAACAAGCCGCCGTGGCGATGCAATACCGCGAGCAACATCGCCATGCGGTTGGAGTCGAGACCGACCGCGATGCGGCGCGGGTTGCCGAACTGGGAGCCATCCACCAAGGCCTGGATTTCGACCAGCAGTGGCCGTGTGCCTTCCCACAACACCGTTACCAGAGAG
>Ga0209134_10000398_pt1 | contig 11437 bp, 3 predicted proteins | sample LauGreSp1BDMLBSN_2_FD_187566 | JGI IMG/M metagenome (GOLD analysis project Ga0209134, IMG submission 187566) | Freshwater lake microbial communities from Lake Michigan, USA - Sp13.BD.MLB.SN (SPAdes) (version 2) | ecosystem: Environmental > Aquatic > Freshwater > Lake | place: Lake Michigan, USA... | reverse complement strand
TTGATACATATCCTATAGTAGAAAGTGGTGGATAGTCAGCCCTCGTAAACGACATCTCATGTTCACTGAGATTAAAGATTCTGATGTTTAGACGTCGGTAGAGTGTTAGGCAAGATACGCAATGATAACAATGCCTGAGCCTCCTTTTCCACCTGCGCCACCGCGTCCAGCACCACCACCACCGCCGCCTGTGTTTGGGGTTCCAGGAAATCCATTTTGCGGTGATGAGTCATTACCACCACCGCCACCACCTCCTGAACCGCCTGCCGCATTTTGACCTGCGCCACCTCCTCCTGCGACCAAAAACGCAGTTCCTCCAAGCGTATAGGTAAAGCCACTTCCACCAGTTCCTCCTGAAGTAGGGGGTTGTCCTACACTACCCATACCACCACCTCCACCTGCGTCATTACCTCCATTTCCCACTGTTCCTGTTCCACCATTAAACCCCTGTGAACCTGCTCCTGCTCCGCCAGCATACGCCCCGCCACCACCGCAACCGCCTGCTGCTCCAGAAGCAGGTGAAGGATATGCGCCACCGTATCCGCCTCCTATTCCTGTAAGTCCGTTAAATGACGAGTTAGCTCCATTGCTTCCAGTAGATCCTGAGTCGCCTGCTCCGCCATCGCCCACAACAACATTATATGATCCTGCTGCTAGTGTTTGTGTTGCAAACACGGCACCACCTGCGCCGCCGCCACCTCCTTGCCATCTGCCTCCACCACCACCTCCTGCTAGAACGAGAACTTGAATTGAAAGAGAGGAAGGGGATGTAAGAGTAAAGGTCGCACTGCCGACGGTTGTGAACGAAACAATTTTGTATAAACCGCTCGTTGCAACCGTGCCACCTGTTGTAACAGTAGGAGATACGGACAATGGATACCAAAGAAGCACAAGTCCTGAGCCACCTGCAGCACCAGGTTCATTTCCACCTGCTGAGCGATTTCCTCCACCACCACTTCCAGTTGAAGCCGTTCCTGCTGACAGATAGGTACTACCTCCCCACTCACCTTGTCCTCCACCTCCTACACCTCCTAACCCACCAGCGCTACCCGTACTTGAAGCACCGCCACCACCTGCCGCAATATACGCAAGGCCGCCTGATATAACAGTGTTGGGCGATGTACCCACCGCAAAGGATGTTCCATATCCAACCGCTAAGAGCTGTGTACTGTACGCAGACGTTCCAGCACCTCCTGTACTCGTATTCGCATTTACACCTGCGCCTCCTGCGCCACCACCGCCACCGCCACCAGGATTTTGTCCTGAACCTCCTGCATTACCTTGACCCGCCGTTCCAGCTACACCAGGATGGCTGCTACCTCCACCACCACCACCTGAACCAATAAGCGTGTCTGTAGCATTTCCGTCATACGTTCCACCACCTCCACCTCCATACGCAGTTGCTACAGTTAGAATGGATGAATTGCCGCCTTTATACCCAGCACCGCTCGGTGAATTTGTTCCGTATACACCTGCAATAGCACCAAGTCCAACCGTTATCGTATAAGATGTAACTGAGGGACTCCATGTTCCAGAGAGCAGACCTCCTGCGCCACCCCCGCCACCGTGTCGCCCACCACCACTGCCGCCACCACCTACAACAAGATAGGATATAGTGGATCCACCAGGAACAGATGACACTGTAAATGTGCCTGATGCAGTGAACACATGATATTTGAAACCACCTGCTGTTGTAGTTGTGCCACCTGTTGCGGCAATAGCAGGAGATGATCCAAACGTATAGATCGTAGAGGTTGTTGAGACAGATGTAAGAAGGAATCCTGTAGTAGATAGTGCATTTAAGCCCTGTTCAATAGCAATCCCTGAGCCAAGGTTGAAGGGTAAATAGACTGCATAGAGACTCATAGAAGGAGTGAGCGAAATGGAGGAGAGGAAGACGCCATTGCCAGCAGCAAGTTGGATGGCACCGAGGGCGCCATTAGCGGAAGTTTTGTAGGTTGGGAAGCCGACTGTCGTGGAGAACGTTGAAATCGCCCTGTTATTGCCTGATTTATCCTTGAGTGAGCTGATCAAGGTTCCTTGAGCAGGGGCGATACCCGTGCCGAGAGGGTCGGCACCGTCGATCCACAGTGCAAGAGTGGAGAGGGCGATGGGGTTGAAGGCGGTGTAATAGGGGGTGACGGTGAGAGGGATCTGGGGTTTGAGAACATAGTTAACGCCTGACTGGATGTAGCCTGCGAGGTTGATATTCACGGTGCTGGTTAGAGTGCTAGAAGAAGAACTTGGACCCGAGGATGCGTGGATGTGACCACTTGTCAGATTTGCCTGAAGCCCCCATTTCCAGGCGAGATAGCCTTCGATTTTTCTGCAGTTCGCATCAGATAAATCAACATTGTAAATAAGAACTTCGGCAATTTGTGAATCCGATTTTTCACTTCCGCAGCACCCTCCTGTATTTATATAGAATCCGTCCATTCCAGCACCTGAACTCCCATAGGTTATTAGGCTCCCTCCAAATCGAGAGAAAGATCCTGACCCTGAAGAGGTGCGGACAATTGTATAGATATCCCAGGCTGTATCGGATGGAGTGGCATTCAATATCCAACCCTCAGTGTACAGTGAGTTTTTGCTTCCGCCCCAGTATCCATAGAGCCGATTGCCGTTACCAATAAAGACGCGCTGATTTGTGCCTCCTGTCTGTCTTGACACGAAAAAGAATGTATAGGCGGCACTTGTGTATCCTGCTGATAGACTCCAGTTTTGAGCCGTCGAGACAGAAATAACAGGAAGGCCATTTAGGATATTTGTTTTCACTGTTCCTGAACCTGTCATATAGAGTGAATAGGATCCAGAGGCAGAAGGCCATGTAGTGACATCCGTATTATTCGCTTGTGTAAAAAGGCTTGCATCAATCCAGAGAACACCACCTGCAATGCTCGTAGGATTGAAAGTTACAGATGTAAGAGTGGATATATACGATATAGTGGAGAGCGGCGGATAGTCCGCCCGTGTAAAGGACATACTACCCGTCGCCCAGATTAAAGGGGTGGTCGCTAGAACACGTAGATGTTTAAGGTTTTTGTTTCCGCTTTGTTCGCTGCTTTTGTTGCGGCAGATTCTTGCACTTCGCTTGCTTCGATTTCTCACACCACGGCGGGCTGCCCTGCAGGTGAGGGAACGCCTGATTGCGCTTACATTCAGAACAATGATGCGGCAATCTGTGCGGCGATTCTGCCGTCATGGGAAATCGTCAATGCGCCGGCCTGTCAGTTGAAGGGGTCGGCGTATGGATGTGTGTTTATTGCCGGAACTTATACCACGACGGATACGTTTTGCTGCCCGCTTGTGCCTTCGGGAGGTGTTGCACCTGCGTCGGCGTCTGCGTCGGCGTCGGCGTCTGCTTCTGCGTCGGCGTCTGCGTCTGCGTCGGCGTCGGCGTCTGCGTCGGCGTCGGCGTCAGGCTCACCGTCCGTAACGGCATCAGGATCAGGATCTGTCACGTGGACACCGTCTGCCTCTGCCTCTGCGTCTGCGTCTGTATCTGCATCTGCATCTACCTCTACCTCGCCTACGTCTTCGGCGTATCCTTCTTACACCTCCAGTTACTCGGCATGGCCGACACTGACGTCAAGTGCTTCTGCGTCGAAGATTCCTTCTTCTGCCGAGGGTCTGTCACAGGGGGATAAGTATGGAATTGGATTTGGTGTTGGGTTTGGAGTGATTGGCTTGCTCGGATGTGGGGCGTGCCTGGGATTTTATTGCCGGCGTCAGCGGCCTTCAGATCCTGTGATTGTTCTTGCTGAGCGCCGTGGGTCTGCTGTAGCTGAGCGCCGTGGGTCTGCGGCTCCGCAGGCGGAGAGGCGCGCATCCAGTGTAGAGCGGCAAGCAACCATTGTAGAGCGGCGTGGCTCTAAGGCGGCGCTCCAGCTGCGGTCTAGCACTCCTTCATCGTCTGTGTAAGAAGGGAATTAGTTCGGGAATGCGAGGATCACAATGCCTGAACCACCAAGGCTATTACCTGTGTTACCTGTTGAACCACCACCACCACCGCCTGTATTCGGTGTAGCATTTGAACCGCTGCCACTGGAACTCCCATTTCCTCCGCCGCCCGTTCCACCAAGGCCAAAGCCTCCTCCATTTGCGCCACCGCCGCCACCACCTGCATAAAATGCAGTGCTGCCGCCAATCGTAATCTGCATTCCTACACCGCCATTACCACCTCCTGACGTTGTTCCATTTCCACCTACACCACCTGCGCCACCGCCGCCTCCAGCACCATACACAGGGCTCGCAGCGCTTGTACCACTAGCATTACCGAACCCTCCACTGGCAGAGGTTGGCTGTAAGGCAGCTCCTGGTGCTAATCCATCGGTCGAGCCGCCGCCACTTCCGCCTGCACCACCCGCTGCAACGTGTGCACCGTAACCACCGCCTAACGCAGTGTAGGTTCCGAAGACTGAATTGGAACCGGCTCCTTTTATACTTGGATTTGCATTATAAGAGCCACCCCCGCCAACGGTCACTGTGTAAGGTGATCCTGCACTTGTAAGCGTGAGTGTAGATAAGAAGATCAGACCACCCGCTCCACCGCCGCCTGACGTTCCTACAGGGTCTCCAGAGCCACCACCACCGCCGACGACGAGAAGTTGTGCCTGGACAGATGGAGGTCCTGAAAGAGTAAAGGTTGTAGTTCCAACTGTTGTAAAGGTGTGAACTCTGAATAGGCCATTCGATGTCATTGCGCCACCTGATGAGACAGTAGGTGGTAGACTTGTTATCGAATACGTCATGACAATGAGACCATTACCGCCTACACCTGTTGTACCGCCTGCTCCTGCACCTGATTGGTAGTAGGAAGAGGACGTGTTTGGAGCTGAATATCCATTCGTCGAGTTGGATCCTGTAGCATTTGTAAGAAAAGCTGTGTAGGAACTGCCGCCGCCGCCGCCGCGACCATATCCGCCGTCACCTCCATTTCCGCCACCACCTCCATAATAGCCACCACCGCCGCCTCCACCATAGAGACCGGCTGTTCCACCAGTGTAAAGGCTACCACTTGTTCCTACATTTGTAGTATTACCATCCCCATAGGTTGCTCCAGACGCACCACCTGCCGATGGCGTACCACCCTTACCCGCATACGTGCTGCTGCCAGGAGGATAATCGCCTGCGGCCGCAGTTCCAGTCCATGCCGCGGCGCCACCTGCGAGTGTATATCCAGCAGGATTAGCCCCAGTATTCGTCATTCCTGAGCCTCCCCCCGCACCTGCTGTTACAATATCGGCGCTCGATCTCTGAATCGCCGAACGACCGCCACCTGAGGAGTTCTGGGTGGAGTTACCACCTGATGGAACACCGCCACCACCACCGTAGGTCGCTGCAGCGGCTGCGCCGTTAACTGTAATGGCTGATCCGCCTTGCCCAACAATGACCGTCAGAGTCTCACCTGGTGTGACGAGCAAGGTTCCTTGGAGATAAGCACCAGCACCGCCATAGTTTGTGGGACGACTAGTGCCCGTGGTGCCACCACCGCCCGCTCCCCACATGTAGACAGTGACTATAGGAGGATAAGTTGACGCTGGAACGGTGAAGGTCTGATTTGCGCCTGTGTATGTAAAGGTTGTTATAATAGAATAGGTTGTAGGACTGTAAGCGGAGACACTCTTTGGTATCGTTGGTATAAGCGCCGCCACGATGGGATTACGGCCAGCGGGGTTTGTAAAATGGGAGTGTAGAGAAGATCCTGTATAGTAAGGATGCGTTAAGGGCAGGGAGGACTGGAGTCCCCATTTGGCGCCTAAATATCCTTCAACTTGCTGACGCTGGGTAGTGGTCAGCGCATTTATATAAAAAACTATTTCACCAACAAAGCCATTCAAAAAGTAACTTCCTCCTGCATTGGTACCTGCTCGATTTCCCACTACATAGTTCGTAAATACAAATGATGTTGATTGTGCAATATTTGTTGGTGTCTGTTGTGTTCCATTTACAAATGAGTTTAAAAATGTTCCATCAATAACAAGAGAATAGATAAAGGGTATAGATAAATTATTTGTTGTAAATGCAGAATTTCTATCATTTACAGTCGAGTACATACTCGAGCTATTAAGAAATGTATTTGTGATTCCCACATTATTATCAGAATTTCCAGAACTACCAAAACAAAGCATACCAGAATACATAATAGTAGACGAGTTGAAAGTACCAACTAAAAAAATTGTGTACGCATTTCCTGAACCTGGTATACTTCCTGTAAAAGAAGAGCTTCCATTGAAATTAATTGCTTGAACTCCGTTGATCGCATTTGTAGTTAAGGCAGGTGTTCCAACATAACTTGTTGTGTTTCTTCCATTTCCTGACTTATCTCTCCATGCAGTAATAGGAGATGTTCCTGTAAAAGTTGTTGAATCTGCTGCATCCAGCCACAGTTGGCACCCTGCGATGGAAAGAGGATTCGAGAAGTTGGGGAGGGTAGCGGTCAAGCCCCATTTCTGAGCGAGGTAGGACTCGACGGACTGGCGTTGGGTTGCTGTGAGAACTGTGTTATAGAGAATGATTTCTGCGATATATCCTGAATTTATTAATTCAGAGCGACCGATTTCATATCGCACTACGCCACCTGATGAATTCACTGTATTACTTGCGGCATTTGTTCCGTTAAAATACAAATTTGTTGTTGTGCTACCAGAGATAGAAACCGTTCCGCCATATATGGTATATGCGCTTGTGTTAAGTCCATATGTTGACCAGTCCGCCGACGCTTCATCTGTAGCACCTAAACGCCCAATTCCTACAGTTCCGCCATGTGCGTAAAAGAAAGCAAATGCGCCCACACTAAGTGGTTGTCTATAACTTGTAAAATCCAATTGTCTATATACACAAAACACTGTCATCGTTGTTAAGGATATTGTTGGATATGACATTGTTTTGCCTGTTAAATTAAGAACATTTAGTCCATTTTGTGTAATTGTTCCAGAAATAGGTTGATTTGCACTTGTTGCTTGTACAGCATTATTTCCATTTCCAGATTTATCATTCCACTGACTTACTGCGCCGCCGCTTTGTGTGATCGTTGTTAAATCTGCGGCATCCAGCCACAGGGCACAGCCGGCAATCGATGTAGGTTTGAATTGGGTGTGAAAGGGGATGGCGGAGATTTTATTGACAAGTGTTGGATTCGGATTTACTGTAGCGTAGGGGTGCCCGTTTGAAAGGCTCGCTTGAAGTCCCCATTTCCAGGCGAGATATCCTTCAACTTGTTGGCGTTGGGTTGTACTAAATGCGGAATAATACATTATATATTCCATTGCATATCCATTGAAGCAATAGCCTCCGCCTGGTATATATTTTCCAATTGCGGCAGAGTTAAATGAAAAATTCCCACTTGATGCAATTGTTCCTATATTTGTTCCTGCTAAATATAAATTACCATTTGTTCCATCGTATACCGCCGAAAGTAATAAATAACTGTTTGCAGGTGAGGATGCATAGGATGTGCCACCTGCTCTGTATAAACTTAAATTATTGTCTAAACTTATCATAAAGTTTCCTGCATTGGAATAATCTTCAGTTGACAACCCAGCAGAGGTTGCGAATAACCGCGCAGACCCAGTTGCTGTACCCAAATAGCACATAACAAACAGTGTACAGGTTGTGCCAGAATTTGTAGGTATTGTAGCCGCCTGTAAATGGGTTGAGTTTGCATTTACCATAGTTATTCCGCCGAGAGAGTTTTTAACATTTGTCGCATAGACTGGATTATTGTATCCTGTAAAATTATTACCATTCCCTGATTTATCAACCCATGTTGTTATAATGGTACCATTCGCCGTTGCTGTACCATTTCCATTTATATCCGCCGCATCCAGCCACATCTTACAGCCTGTAATACTCCTTGGTGTGAATGCCGTTGTCGCCGGCACCGCTGTGATCGGCATCTGCTGGGAGCGGCGTTTTAGAAAGTAAACATCTGCGACTGCACTTGTCTGGCGCCGGCGACAATCGTGCTGTTGTAAAGTAGCAGACTACTGCGGACAGAGAGGTTTCCGATGCTGGAAAACGTCAGAGCAGGATCAAACAGCTGAAGAGTGCTCACGGCGATGGTGGAGCCGTTGAAGGCGGATGAGCTGCCTGAACCTGAGCCTGGTAGAGCACCGTTGATTGTGCTGACTTGTAAGTTAATCGTGGACAGCGAAGTGGCGATCACATCACCCATCACGGTGAAGCCGGCTGTCGTGCCGATCGTCAGAGCATTGACTGTAAGAGAGGAGATGAAGCCTTGGGCGGAACTGAGGAAGATCGTAGACCCTACGAAGGTTGTGCCACCACCTGAGCCGGTTCCAGGTGCTGCGCCGTTGATCGTGCAGACTTGAAGATTCAGAGTGGACATGAACTGCGCACGGACAATGCCCGCCACATCAAGAGGGAAGGCGGGGGTGGCGGTTAGGATGCCGATGTTGCTCGCGGTGTTGATGATCATTGCAGGCGTAACGTTGCTCGGAGTGTTCGGCCACATACGGGCAGTGACGCCAGGCTCAAACACGATGTTGCCTGTGGTCTGCATGCGAATACGATCTGTAGCGGAAGATCCACGGAAGACAAGGAACTCCTGGCTTGTGCCGCTGGTACTCTGTTCGGCGAGCACCGTGTTAGTGTAATTACCCGTGCGGCCAAAGAACTGGATGGAGGTTTGGAGAGACGATGATCCCAAGAGTGTGGACTGTGTAAAAAGGGTGGATGTCAGTGTTGTGGTGGCGTTCACTATGCCGGCCGTGACGACAATCGTGGAGAGGGATGTGGCGATGGAATCGCCGAGACTAATGAAAGCGGCGTTGGAGCCGATTTGGAGAGAGTCGACGGTAAGGGATGATATGTAGCCCGTGTTCACCTGGAGTGTAAGAGAGGAGAGTGTGCTGGCCTGGACAGTGGCTGCGCTGACGAAGACCGTCGAACCTACGAAGGTTGTGCCTCCTGAGCCTGAGCCTGTGCCTGGTGCTGCCCCGTTGATGGTGCAGACTTGGAGATTGAGAGTGGAGAGCTGGCCGGCTTGGATCTGGGCGGCGCTGATGTAGATTGTTGAAATAGAGGCTCTCAGGGAAGTGACGGTCGATGTTAGAGAGGGTGTGCTGAGGTACGTTTGGCCGAGTCCTTGGATACTCGATGTTAGAGAGGGTGTGCTCACGTAGGTGGCGGTGCCGAGGCCCTGGACTGTGCTTTGCAGATAGATCGGCAGCCACGGAATCACGCCGTTAATCGTACACACGTTAAGAGCCAGAGAGGACAGAGTCTGGACCCTTGCTATGCCAGCCACATCGAGAGGGAAGGCAGGGGTGGCTGTGAGAATGCCAACGTTGCTCGCAGAGTTGATGATGAGAGTGGGTGTTGCATTGCTAGGGGTGTTTGGCCACATGCGGGCCGTGACACCAGACTCAAACACGATATTACCTGTGGTCTGCATGCGGATGCGGTCAGACACAGAGGAGCCACGGAAGACGAGCAGTTCCTGGGTTCCTGTGCCCGTGGATTGTTCGGCGATGACAGTGTTCGAATAACTGCCTGTGTTGCCGTAAAACTGGAGTGCGGTCTGGGAGCTGGCGTTGCCGATGAAGGTCGAGTTCATGAAGAGCACGCCAGTGTTGACTTGGAAGGTTGAGATAGAAGTTGCGAGCACGTCACCCATTGTGAAGAAGGCGGCGTTGGAACCGATTTGGAGGGACTCGACAGTGAGAGATGAGATGAAGCCTGTAGCCGCTTGGATGTTAACGGTGGAGAGGGAGCTGACTTGGATATGGGAGGCGCTGAGGAAGATGGTGGAGCCTAAGAACCGTGTGCCTACAAGGGAGGATGTAAGAGAGGCTGTGGAGATGTAGCCCGTGGTGCCGAGTCCAGCCACTGTGCTCGTCAGATTTGTGCCTGTGATCACGTTGGCGGAGGCTGTAATGGCGGCAAAGACGCCGACCGTTGTCGAGAGAAGCTGGCTGGTGGAGGTGTAGCCAAGGGAGCCGAGGCCTGCGGCGGTGGAGGCGACGGCGAAGGTCAGGCCAAGAGTGCTGACGAATCCCGAGGTGCCGAGACCGATGATACTGCTGGTGAGTTCTGTCGGATCAATCATCGAAGAAATGTTGCTGTTCAGGCCGGCAACCGTACTTATCATGGTTGAAAGGCCAGTGGGGGTCTGACCGTTGATAGAGCTGAGGTTGAGAGCGACAGTGGAGACAGTGCGTGTAAAAAGAGAATTATCATAGAAAAGATTTCCAGCAAGACCCACCGTGGGCAGAACCCTTGCAACACGAGGCTGGCCCATGTCCACAGCAAAAACATTTCCGTTCGAGTCACACACAATATCGGACAGCTGTTGAAAGCTGGCTGTGGTTCCAATACCATCCTGTGTTGCACTTCCACCACCACTACCGCTACCGCCGCCTGAAATGGTTGTGACCACGTTACCAGGTGTGATTCTGCGGATTAAGTTGTTGTTATATTCGGCTGTATAAATGAGACCACTATTTGGATCAACTCCAACACCTGTGAGGCCATAGAAACCGGCGTTCGTTCCTACGCCGTCATTCCCAAGGAAGGGTCCTGATCTTCCAACAAGAGTTGTGATAACACCTGCAAGAGTGATTCTGCGAACGAAGTTTCCAAAGGGGCCGCTGTCGACAAGAACAAGTGTATTCGTTGTCCTATCATAGGCAAGTGCCTTGGGTCCTTGAACCTGGGCGCTTGTGCCTACACCATCCACGATTGCGCCTGAGCCGGTTCCCACAAAGGTTGTGACAACTGCGGATGAAATCACCATCCTGCGAATTAAGTTACCCGTGGAGTCGCAGATATACATATTTGTATCCGTGGGGTCAATGGCCAAGCCCTGTGGACTGTTAAAGGTGGCGTTCGTTCCTGTGCCGTTGACGGAAGATGCGGTTGCAGAGCCTGCGATCGTCGTCACAACGCCCGCAGGAGTGCACCTGCGAATCCTGTTTCCATCTGTAAAATAGAGGTTTCCTACAGAGTCGCACACCGCCTTTGCAAAGCCACTAATCCTTGCATTGGTTCCAGTGCCGTCTACCGGAGTGGCTGCGTAGCCGCCTGCGAGGGTCGTGACAACCGCCGCAGATGTCATCACACGAATCAAGCATGTATCACGTTCTAACACGTAGAATGAGCCTAACAACGGGTTGTAGGCGATCGCTACAAGGTAATGGAAGCTCGCCGATGTTCCTGTTCCGTTCGTCGTGGCGATTCCACGATTACCAGCGAAGGTTGTTGTGACACCTGTAATAGGAGTGGCTGGAACGTTATTGAAGTTCAGGATAGCATAGAGGTTGGAGCTGTTCATGATTGTGCCGCCAATGGTATTGAAGGCGGTGGCAGGTGTCGTGATGGTGCCACCGAATGCGACCGCATTTCCGCTCGGGAAGGAGATTGTCGAGCCGTTGATTGTCGATGTATTGACTGTGAGGGTGGAGACGGCGGGGGC
>Ga0209134_10000397_pt1 | contig 11440 bp, 5 predicted proteins | sample LauGreSp1BDMLBSN_2_FD_187566 | JGI IMG/M metagenome (GOLD analysis project Ga0209134, IMG submission 187566) | Freshwater lake microbial communities from Lake Michigan, USA - Sp13.BD.MLB.SN (SPAdes) (version 2) | ecosystem: Environmental > Aquatic > Freshwater > Lake | place: Lake Michigan, USA... | reverse complement strand
GTAAGGCTTATCGGTATTGAAGGCGTCGATGACGTAGTCGCGGTAGGTCCAGGAGGCCTCAAAGGTCTCGATGGAGCCGTTACGCCTCAGGCCCTTGGTGTCGGAATAGCGGGCCGTATCAAGCCAATGGCGGGCCCAGCGTTCGCCGTAGTGCGGCGAGGCGAGCAAGCGGTCAATGGTACGTTCGACGACGGCGGCGACGGCGCGGGCCGACTGGCCGCTACGTGCAGCGAGCCCGTCACGGGAAAGGGCGAGGTCGTAATCACGCGAGAACGCATCGACTTCGGCGCTCGTGGGCGGCAGGCCGGTGAGGTCGTAGGAAAGGCGCCGCAGCAGGGCTTCGCCGTCGGCGGCAGGACTCGGCTTCAGACCCTTCTCGTCGAGCTTCGCCATGACGAATGCGTCAACCTCGTTCTGACACCACGCCGAATTGCTGAGCTTGGTCGGCACCGGATATTCACGCACGGGCTGGAAGGCCCAGTGACTGCGGGCTTTATCGGAAAGACCAGTCAGTTTGGCGCCACCGGCGCCCACCGGGGCGGGTGCCCCCATCTTGACCCACTGCTCCAGTATCGCGATCTGCGCAGCGGCGAGTTTGGCTCCCGCCTTGCGGGGCGGCATCGAAAGTTCGGGGTCCGTCTGATGGACTGCAACGAGCAAGAGCGACTTCTTAAGGTCGCCGGGTACAACCGCGGGGCCAAGGTCGCCACCCGCGAGCATCCCAGCGCGGGAGTCCATGATCAGACCGCCCTTGGAGACGCCCTTCTCCTTTGAGTGACATTCGTAACAACGCTCAGCGAAGATTGGGCGAATGTTTTTCTCGAAGAACTCGAGTCCGGCCGGGTCCATCTTCTCTTCAACAGGGGCGTCCGCGGCCCAAAGCACGCCGGTCGACGCCCAGGCAAGGGCAACGGAGAATAGGCTGAGGATGGTCTGGTTTCGCTTCATCGGATTAAAATAAAATGGGTAAGGAAAGTTGTCGAAGCAACTGGGGTATCCTTCTGAGTAATAATTCTTATGCGGGGATGGAGGACGGCAACCATTAGATGGTCGGGGTTTCACTTCATTTAACCCCGGCAAATGGCGATCGGCCTGTATTTATGAAATTATCCGCCTAACAGGACAAATGCCCGCCCGGGGAGAGGTTAATCGTTTGTAAAAATGAGTTTCCCGAATCGTTTCCTCGCCTCATTCCTGGCGACGGCGGTGAACGATAAAACAAGAAAGCCGGCCAATGGCCGGCTTTCGAAGCGAAGCAGAGGAGCGATCCTCAGTTCACATAAATGAACTCGTTGGAAAGCAGCAAGGCCTGCGCCAGGAGCTCCATCGGGGTCATTGGCGTACGCGAAGTCATCTCGCCGACATTGCGCATGATGCCTTCGGCTCCGCCAGTGGTGACGGCTGTCATCATGCTTTCTTCGCCACCCGGAGCCATCACGGCAGCGCCCTTACTCGAGGGAGCGGCAGTGCGGGCAACGGGAGCCAAGACCTTAGCGCCAGGGCGGGCCCCAGTTGCGCCCGCCTTGGAGGCGGGACGAAGGTTAGCCGTAGCCGCCAGCATCTTCTGCTTGGTCAGGAATTCCTGAGCAAAACGGACCTCGCTAGAGGAGGGACGGCGCTGGAACATGCAGCGGAACATCGCCACGATGCGCTGATCCTCGGACATCGCATTGACGACGTCCTTGCGTGAGGCGACAGCCCGGGCCACCTCGACCGAAAGGGCATTGTTCATGAAGAACAGCGCCTGCTGGGGCACGATGGTGGAATTGCGCTTCGAATTCGCCATATCGGGGTCGCCGTAGTCGAACTGAGAAAGCGTGTCGCTGAGGCGGCGGCGGTCGACGTAGCCATAAAGGCTGCGACGATAGCTGAAAGGCTCGTCGGTGATATTAGCCGGCTGACCGCCGACCAAGGGATTCATCTTGCCGGTGAGCAGGATCATCGAATCGCGGATGGACTCGAAATCCAGGCGACGGAAATTACCACGCCAGAGCAGGCGATTGCCGGCATCGAGCTTAAGCGGATCCACGGCGCCCTTCTTGACAACGAGTGCATTGGCGGTCGGGTCGGAGTCCTGACGATAGGCATTGCTCATCACGATCATGCGGTGGAGGCGCTTCATCGCCCAGCCATTCTCCACAAGGTCAGCCGAGAGATAGTCGAGCAACTCAGGGTGCGAGGGCTTCTCGGACATGTTACCCAGATCGTCTGCCGAGGAGACGAAGCCTTCCACGAAGTGCTTCATCCAGGTACGATTAACCGTCACGCGGGCGGTGATGGGGTTGTCCTTCGAGATGATCGACTGGGCGAATTCGTAACGACCGCTGCCATCAACGAAGGGACGGCGTTCACCCTTGGAGAGGATGTCGAGGAACTGACGCGGGACGATCTCTCCCTTGAGGTTCTTGTCGCCGCGCTTGAAGACATAGCTGTCCTTCGGGGCTTCTGAATCTTGGACGACCATCGCTTCACCCGGAGCACCGGGGTGCGAAAGGCGGAGCTCGTTGATGTGGGTGTGACGGAAGTAGGCGATGGGACCATTGTTGCCGACGCCGCCGTAGATCGGACGGTTCTGCCACTCGGCACAGAACTTGCGCGTGCTGAAGAGCGAGATCATGTCCTCGTTGTTGACGATTTCGTCATAGGACGGCACCGCCCAAGGGTAACCGGTGAGCTGGGCGATGGCCGGCGAGGTATTCTTCCATTCCTCACCTGGCTTGGCGAGCAACGCAAGGTGGGCGAGTATCGCGGCCTTGTTATCAATATAGACCTTCTGGTAGGCCATCGCGACGTCGTCGAGGGTCTTGGGCTTCAGCGCGCGCAGGGCGGCAGCGATGATCGGATTGACCGGGTGGTCAGGGTCGTTGAGCGACTCCGCGATAGCGGCCGGCGCACGTTCAGCGAAGTAGACGAGCGGCACCTGGGCGGCGGCATGGAAGGGGCCGGTGATGGGCGAATCCTTCTGGACGCGCATCGCGGCGAAGTCCGTCATCTCGACGAGGTCGATTTTATACTTCTCGGAATAGTCACCTGCTTCGGCGGACCCCCCGCGCACGGTGGTCATCATCAGTCGACCACCCATCTCGCGTTCGTAACGAGCACGGGTCTCGCGCATGTAGCGGAAGAAGCCAGCGACTTGCTCGTCCTGCAGCTGATTGAGGCGCTTCTCGAAGTCCTTACGGACGGCGGCGGTCTTAGGCGTGGCGGCGATAGTGGGGTGATGGAGCGGCTCGATGGTCGAAGCGAAGATACCGTGGAGGGAGTAATAGTCCTTAATCGGAATCGGGTCGAACTTGTGGTCGTGGCAACGGGCACAGGCAACGGTCAACCCGAGGAAAGCTTTCGTGGTCGTGTCGATGCGCTCATCGATGGTGTCATTGACGTCCTCAAAGCGCTTGCCGACGGTCAGGAAGCCGAGGGCGGCGAGACGGGGATCGTCCGGCGAGATGCCTGGGATGCGGTCAGCGGCGAGCTGCTCGACGATGAACTTGTCGTAAGGCTTGTCGTCGTTGATCGCGTTGATCACGTAATCGCGATAGGTCCAGGCATACGCGAAGCGATAATCCTGGAAGAGCGTGTCACCCATGTCGACCTGCAGACCGCGGGTATCGGAGTAGCGGGCGGTATCGAGCCAGTGGCGGGCCCAGCGTTCGCCGAAGTGAGGCGAAGCGATCAGTTCGTCGACGCGCTTGGCGTAGACGGCTTCGACGCCAACGGCCGGCCGGCCAGCGCGCAAGGCAATCGTGTCGGCGAGCTGCGCCGCTTGGATAGCCTTTTCAAAGGAGTCCACCTGTTCGGAGGTGGGAGGAAGACCGATTAGGTCATAGGTGACGCGTCGCAGAAAGGCTTCAGGGCCAGCCGCGGGATTAGGCTGAAGGCCCTTCTCCTCGAGCTTAGCGAGGATGAAGGCATCGATGGGAGTCTTGACCCACGCCTTGTTCTTCACCTCGGGCACGGCAGCCTTCTTGACCGGCTGGAAGGCCCAATGTTCGCGAGCCTTACCGGTGAGTCCGGTGATTTTGGCAGCACCGCCCATCGGCATCGGTGCACCCATCTTAACCCACTCTTCGAGAAGGGCGATTTTGTCATCGGGCAACTTGCCGCCCGTCTTCTTTGGGGGCATGGCGAATTCGGGATCGGTATAACGAACGGCCTTGATGAGCAGGGATTTCTCCAGGTCGCCCGGAACGACGGAAGGGCCTTCGTCGCCACCTTTGATCACGCCGTCATGGGAATCGAGGATGAGGCCGCCCTTGGAAGAATTCTTCGTGGCGGAGTGGCACTCGTAGCATCGGTCGCTCAAAATTGGGCGAATATTCTTCTCGAAGAACTCGAGGCCCTCTTTGGTCGGAGCGGCTTCACCCGCGGCGAAGGCAGCGGTGGCCGCGAGCAAGGAGAGGGCGAGAGAGGAGTGACGGAGCGACAGCATGATCGTATTCAGTTGAGGGGGGTATGGTCGATGAAACGGCCCAGGTGGGGCCGACCATAGAAATAAGTTAGGGCCAGCCCCCCCGGAAATCAAGCGTGCTTCCCCATTGGGATTGTAAAGGAAAGACCCCATCCTGAGGATGCCGGGGCCGGCCGATGCGTATCCTGATCGCCAACGACAAATTCAAGGGCTCCTTGCCGGCGGAAAAAATCGGCTTTCATATTAAAAATAGCCTAATCGCGGTGTTTCCGGCGGCGGAATTCGACCTTTGCCCCATCGCTGATGGGGGCGAAGGGACCGCGCTGGCGATGACGACGGCCCTGGCCGGGAATTGGGTCAGCGCCCCCACCCAAGATGCCCAAGGAAGACCGATTTTAGCTCACTTTGGATGGGTGGCTGACACGCACACGGCGGTGATGGAAATGAGCTCGGCCAGCGGCCTTGATTTAGTCCAAGACATGGAACTTAAACCATTGATTGCAAATACTTTAGGAACAGGAATCCTGATAAAAAAAGCCTTGGAATTGGGCGCCAGCCGCATCCTGATCGGCATCGGCGGTAGCGCCACCAATGACGGGGGACTGGGGATCGCCCTAGCCTTAGGATATACATTTAGGAAAGAGGGCCAGCCCTTCACCCCCACCCTGACGACTCTCCTGGAAGCCGATGTCATCGAAAAACCGGCCTCCCTCCCCTCCTTCGAGCTGATTGTCGCCTGCGACGTGGACAACCCACTCCTCGGCCCGTGCGGCGCGACGCGGATTTATGGTCCGCAGAAAGGCGTTCGCGATTTCGCCTGGTTCGAAGAGCGGCTCGAACACCTGGCCAACCTCGCGCGCCGCGACCTCGGCGTCGACCCACGTGAAGTTCCCGGCGCCGGTGCTGCCGGCGGACTCGGCTTCGGGCTCATGGCGTTCCTCGGCGGCAGGCTTGTCAGTGGTTTCGATATGGTCTCATCGCAACTCGGCCTCGAGGCCCGCGTCGCCGCCGCCGACCTCATCGTCACCGGGGAAGGCCGCCTCGACGAACAAAGCCTGCAAGGCAAAGGTCCCGTCGGTGTCGCCCGCCTCGCCCGCAAACTCGGCAAGCCAGTCGTCGGCGTCGCTGGCTCAATCGACGACTCGGCCGCCCTGCGTGTACAGTTCGACCTACTCATCGCGGTCAAGCCCGTCGAGATGCCGTTGGCCGAAGCGATGCGACGCACCGGTGAACTCATCGAGTCCGCCGTGCGCGCCCACGCCGCGCCGCTGCGCGGGCTCAGCTGAAAATCGGGATAGGGACACCCTTGCCGTCAACGGTCGCGTAGAAGGGCCGTCCCTCGATATCGAAAGCGGTCTTCGGGCTGATGCCCATCGCGCGGAAGATCGTCGCATGCATGTCGGAGATCGACACGGGGTCCTTGATCGCGATGAGCGGACGCTCATCGGCAGTCGCGCCGTAGACATGACCTTTTTTCACGCCGCCACCAAACATGACGACGCTCGTACCGCCGGTGAAATGGCGATGTAGGCCGTAATGGTCAGGGCTCGTCATGATGCCGGATTTATTGAAGGCCTGATCGGCGGCCTTGGAGCCAGGGCGACCCTCGATCATTGCGTCGCGGCTGAATTCACTGGCGATGACCACCAAAGTGCGATCGAGCAACCCGCGCTGCTCGAGGTCACGGATCAAGCGCGCAATCGGTCGGTCGATCTCGGCGTGCATCTTCGCGACGGTATCATGGCCCTTGCCGTGCGTATCCCACTGGAAAAAGGGCACGTACTCGGTAGTGACCTCGACGAAGCGCGCGCCATTCTCGACCAGGCGGCGGGCGAGGAGGCAACCGCGACCGAAGCGGCCAGTATTGTAATCCTTCTGGACTTCCGGGCTCTCGAGCGAGAGGTCAAACGCGGCACGTTCCTTCGCGCTGAGCAGACGGTAGGCGTTGTCCATCGAGCGCAGCATCGACTCATGCTGGTGATCGCTGAGCAGGTCGCGGCTGGGCGTCGCGTCGACGAGACGGCGGAACTCGCGGTCGCGGTTTACGAAACGGCTAGCGTCCATGCCCTTGGGCGGACGCACGGCGGCGGCGGCGTCCTCCGGGAACGGCAGGTTCATCGGTCCATATTCGCCGCCGAAGAAACCGGCGGTCGTGAAGGCTTTGAGCTCCTCGCTCTCACCAACGCCCTCAAGGCGCTGGCCGATGTTGATGAAGGCAGGCATCACCGGATTGCGCGGGCCGAGCACGCGGGCCATCCAAGCGCCGATATGCGGGCAGGCGACGGTCTGCGGCGGCACGTAACCGGTATGCCAATGGAATTGGTGGCGCGAGTGCAGGATGCTCCCGAGGTCCGGCTGCACCGCCGAACGAATGAGCGTCGCACGGTCCATGACCTGCGCGATATTCTCGAGTCCTTGGCAGATACGGACGCCATCCACCGAAGTCGGAATCGCGGGGAAGGTACTCAGCACACGGTCGTAGGAGAGGCCTTTCTCATAGGGTGCGTATCGTTTCGGGTCGAACGTCTCTGGGGCGGCCATGCCGCCAGCGAGCCAGATCAGGATGCAGGCGTCGGCCGTGGCGGCTGGCTGGACGACCTTCTCGCTTTCAGCGAGGAGGCGCGGCGCGCCCATCGAGAGGGTCGCAGCGCCGGCGGCGGCGAGCATGCGCAAGAATTCGCGTCGGGCCAGTGGCTCTGGCAAGGAAGGGTCAAGCGGCAGAGAGTTCATAGCGATTAGCGGATGGTCTGGAATTCAGGAAGCATGCACACAGCCCACAGGAGGTCGGCGATGCCTTCTTCGGCAAGGTCAGGACCGACCATGCCAGTGGCGACCTTGAGCTCGGCCGCGGAGGGCGCGCGGCTCAGGGCGGAGAGATAGAGCCAGTGCACGAACTCTTCCGGCGCCGACCATCGGCGCCCCTTGAGTTTGGCGGCGCCGGCGGCGAGGAGATTGGTTAAGGCCTGACCATTGGAAAGATCGATGGCCTCGAGTGTGCTCAGTTCGTTGGGCCGCATCGAAACAATCTGCTCCCGGTTAGGCCGACCGAGCGAACGCTGGAGCAAATCGGATTTCATCAGGCTCGCACGCGCCGGCAGGTTGCTGATGCCGTCAACGCCGGCGAGCATCTCGGCCATACGGATTTCCGACCGGCGCCAGACCTCGCCCTTCACTAAGGCGACGGGGCGCCAGACCACTTCCGCACCCTTGCCGGCCTTGGCCTTGCCGCCGGCGAAAACTCCGCGGGCGTTCGGTACGCTCGACGTTGACTCCCAGGAAGCATCGGTCGCCATCTTCACGCGGGCCCCGCCCTTAAGCTCCGCGTTCACCTGGAACCAGAGGGCGGCCAGGTTGGGAGCTTGCCCGCCGTTGTGGCCGACGATCATGACTTGATTCGTACCCTTCAGCAGGACGGAAGAAAGATCGAAGGACTGCGGATCCTCCCACTGGTCGCCTTCGCCGATCTTCTTGCCATTCACGTAGAGCTCGAAGCCGTTATCGCAGGTGATGACGCACACGGCCGTGTCGACGTCGGCGTCAAGGACGAGCGAATGGCGGAAGGTGCGCGCCTCTCCAGCCGCCGGTACGCGACCGCCCCCGATGTCGCCGGACCAGATTGCCGCGGCGAGCAGGGGTTCGACCATGGGCTTCTTCTTGGCCTTCGCGTCAGGCGCGACGCGGGGCACCTTGAGTTCGATCTTGGCCGGCGTGGTGCCGGTGAGGCGCCAGACTGCGTCCACGAACTGTTCCGCGGTGAGGCGCTTTGCGCGTGGGCCGCGGTAGACGTAACCTTTGTCCTCAGCGTCACGGGAAAGCACTTCGGCTCGAGCCTGATAAGCCTCCGAGGTCGCGATGAATTCGAGTACGACCTTCAGGTCGTAATTCGCTTCGACGAGTCGATTGGCCAGCACGTCCAACAAGTCCTGATTCCACGGCTGCGTCTGCATCGCGTCGACGGGATGCACGATGCCGCGGCCCATGAGGCGATGCCAGAGCCGGTTGACGATGGTTCGCTGGAAGCGACCATTCTCTGGATGCGTAATGAGCGCGGCCAACTGGGCCAGGCGTTCTGCGCGCGGCTTGGCGGCGTCAACCTGTCCGAGTTCGGGGAACGGCCAGGCGGCGACAGCGGGCTTACCCGTGGGGATGTCGCAGCGCACAAGCTCCATCGGACGATTCGCATAGATGGCGGCGAGGCCGTAGGCGTCGCGTAACTTCCAGCGGTCGGTGAAACTGTCGTGGCACGAGGCGCACTTCATGTTGATGCCCAGGAACGTCTGCGAGACGCTTTGGGAGAACTGGAGTTCCGGCACTTGGCCAGCGCTCACGGCACCGCGCCAGATGATACCCTTGGCGAAGCCCTCGCTGTCCGCGGAAGGCGCGACGAGCTCACGGGTGAACTGGTCGTACGGCTTGTTGACGAGCAAGGAAACGTAAAGCCAGCTGGTGATCTGCTTGCGGCCGCCGTCGATGTAGCCCGTGCCAGCGTAATCGTTACGCAGAAGGTCATTCCAGAAAGCCATCCAATGGTCGGCGTAGTCGACGCTACGGGCCAACAACGACCGCACGAGCAACGCACGCTTATCTGGGCGACGGTCGGCGGCAAAGCCCTTGACCTCTTCGGCGGTGGGAAGAAGACCGATCAGGTCGAGCATGATCCGACGCTGGAAGGTCGCGTCGTCCGCGAGTGGCGGAGTCGGCACGCCCTTTTCCGTAAGCCATCCATCGAGCACGCGATCGAGTGGATGAGTCCGCCCGGCCCGCGCCGCGGGGAGGAGGGGTTGGCGCGGACGGAGCGGCGGCTCATAGGCCGGCTTCTTGAAGGCGAAACCTTCGGTCCAGACGGCACCCTGCTCGACCCACGCGCGGAGCGTGGCGACTTCGGCCGGACTCAGCCGGTCACCCTTGGGCGGCATGCTGATATCCGGATCGGCGCTGACGACCGCTTCAAGGATTTTACTCTTCTGCGCCTGGCCTGGCACGACCACGACACCGTTCTCGCCCCCTTCGAGCAGCGTGGCCCGGGTGTTCATGGATAGTCCGCCCTTCTTCTTGTCGCCGGTGTGGCACTCCACGCAGTGCTTGCGCAGAATCGGCACGACCTCGTGCGCGAAGTCGACCGGCGCGGCGCCGAGGGAGGCGGACAGGAGCAGACCGGCAAGAAGAGGACTACGGCGCATGCGGCAGCTGACGAATCAAGGGACGAACACGATGGCGGCACCGGCCGCGGCCTCAACCGACTGCTTGGTGTCGGTCAGCTTGCCGTCTTGGCCGATACGGTAAGCATTGAGCGTACCCGATTTCTGGCCGGCGCAGACGAGCCAGCGACCGTCGGCGCTAAGACCAAAGCCGCGCGGGGTGGCCGGCGTACCAAGCATGTGCTGGAGCAGCGTAAGCTTGCCGTCCTGGGCGATGGAATAGACGGCGATGGAATCGTGCCCGCGATTGGAGACGTAGAGCGTCTTGCCGTTGGGGCGGACAAAGATTTCGGCGGTGGAAACACCCTTCTTATCGGCGCCTTCCGGCAACGTCGGTAGGCTTTGGATTTCCTTGAGTCCACCGTTACCTGCAACCGCGAAGGCGACGACGTTGAGGCCCATCTCGGTGTTCACGTAGGCAAACTTGCCGTTAGGATGGAAGGCCAAGTGGCGCGGTCCTTCGCCAGCGGTGACGCGGCCGGACTTCGGCTTGTTCGGCGTGAGTAGCCCTTTCTCGGCATCGAACTTGAAGATGAAGATGTCATCCGTCCCGAGATCGGCGACGTAGGCACGGCCAGACTTCGGATGGAAGTAGACGCCGTGGGCGTGCGGACCAGCCTGACGGCCGGCGTTCGGGCCCGAGCCAACGTGCTGAATCGAAGAGCTCGCAGGCGCAAAGGAACCATCGGCCTTGATTGGCAAGGCCGTCGTCGACCCAGAACCGTAATTCACCACGACCAGGTTACGGCCCGCGGCGTCGACGACGAGGTGCGTCGGACCTTTACCCTTGGAGGCTTCGGTATTGAGCAGACGAAGCTTCTCGCCCTCGACCGCATAGGCGGCGACGGCGCCCTCGGCGGCTTCGGCGGTGGCGTAGAGGAACTTGGAGTCAGGGCTAAGCGCGACATACGAAGCGGACTTGACTTCGGCGGCGACGGTCGGCGCCGAGATCTTCCCCGTCTTGCCATCGAGGACGCAGCGCAGGACGCCTTGCGCCTTGGCGCCGGAAGTCCCGACATAGAAGACGTATTGGGCGGGCGCCGGCTTCGGCGCAGCCTTCGTGGCGGCCTTCGGAGCAGGGGCGGTGGTGTCGGTAGACTGACAGCCGACGAGCGCAGCGGCGAGCGCGGCGAGGAGGATGCGGGGGGTATTCATGGTGATAAAAAGAAGAGGTATCAGCGGCCGGTCCACCAACCGTCGAGGAGCGCCGTAAGTCGCTTGACGTCTTCAGGGCGCGCCGCGGCGAGGTCTCTGAGTTCGCCCGGGTCGGCCTTGAGATCGAAGAGGCGCGGCGGCTCGGTGGCGTCGCTGGACCCCTGCTGTGTGCCGCCGGTCTTGAGTCCGCTGGAGACGATGAGCTTGAGGTCGCCGGCGACAAGCCAGCGGTAGCGCAAGCTGGCCGCGGGTCGTCCAAGCTCGAGGATATCGTGCGTCGAATTCTGTCCCGCGACGAACGGACGGGCACGCAGGGCCGCGTCGTCGAGGAGGTCGAGTCCATCGCCATCGGCAGGGAGGGGAACGCCGGCGAGCTTGAGCAATGTCGGCAAGATATCCACCGCACTGGCGGCCTCAGCCATGACCGTCGGCTTGATGTGTCCCGGCCAACTCACGAAAATCGGCGTACGGACGCCGCCGTCGAAGGGCGACTGCTTGGAGCGTTCGAAATCGACCGACGGCTTGTCCGTGCGCGGAATCCAACCGTTATCGGCGATGTAGACGATGATCGTGTCGCGGGTGAGGCCTTCCTTCTCCAGATGGGCACGAATATCGCCGATGGTCTCATCGAACCACTCGACCATCGCGTGGTATTTGGCGGCCTGCGGCGTCGGCGACT
>Ga0209134_10000396_pt1 | contig 11454 bp, 11 predicted proteins | sample LauGreSp1BDMLBSN_2_FD_187566 | JGI IMG/M metagenome (GOLD analysis project Ga0209134, IMG submission 187566) | Freshwater lake microbial communities from Lake Michigan, USA - Sp13.BD.MLB.SN (SPAdes) (version 2) | ecosystem: Environmental > Aquatic > Freshwater > Lake | place: Lake Michigan, USA... | reverse complement strand
TTCACGCAAATGTGGCTATGGTTTGGTTGCTTCACATGGCTCCCGCCTGGAATATCTCACGTGTGGAATAATCCGGGTGGAGAGCCTGCCGTTCAACGACAGGCTGCAATGCATTTTTGAAACCATCACGCAGATCATTGAAGAGTTTAATCCCCAGATTGCGGCCGTCGAGGAAGTGTTTGTTGGCAAGAGCGGGGCATCTGCACTCAAGCTGGGGCATGCGCGCGGTGTTGCCATCCTTGCCTGTACCAATCAGAAGCTGGAAATCCACGAGTACGCAACCCGCAAAATCAAGCAGACAGTGACGGGCACCGGGAGTGCAGAAAAGGCCCAGATGCAACATATGATCAAGACCTTACTGCAACTTTCTGATGCACCTTCTGAAGATGCGGCTGATGCACTTTCTGTGGCAGTGTGTCATGCTCACACCACACAAACTCTGATCAAAATGGCAGGGGTACGCAGCAGTCGGCGCGGCAGGCTGGTGGGCTAGCCAATGCCTGGTTTACAACGTGCAATACGATTCGAGGCTTGAATGATAGGACGCTTGCAGGGAATCCTGCTGGAGAAGGATGAGGGCGAAGTTCTGCTGGACGTCAACGGTGTTGGCTACGAAGTGGAAGTCCCGGCCAGTTCCTTTTATCAGCTGCCCGACAAGGGTCACGCCGTGATGTTGTATACCCATTTCGTCGTGCGGGAAGACGCACAGCTTCTTTACGGATTTATAGAACGCAAGGATCGCTCGCTGTTTCGTTTGCTGATCAAGGTCAATGGGGTGGGTCCCAAAATGGCGCTGGGGCTGCTATCCAGCATGGACAGTGGCCAATTTGTCTCCTGCGTAGCGCGCAATGACGTCAATGCCCTGGTCAAGCTGCCGGGAATCGGCAAGAAAACTGCAGAACGGCTGCTGATTGAGATGCGTGACCGGCTCAAGGACTGGGAACTGGAATTCGGCACAGCGGGCAAAACTGCTGCCTTGAATATTCCTCGACCGAACGATGCCTTGCAGGAAGCGGAATCTGCACTATTGAGTCTGGGGTACAAACCACAGGAAGCAGCGCGCGTGGTCATGACTGCCGCAGCAGCACTGGAAAATGACGAAGCTGGACAGAAAAAAGTGCCCACGACTGAACAAATCATCAGACTGGCACTCAAAAACCTCGGCAAAAGCCAGAATTGAAGCCAGGGCTTACCCTGGGAGAGAACCGGATGCGGGAAGAAGAACGTCTGATCAGTGCGGATTCCGTTGGCAATGAAGAATTGCAGGAACGCGCTATCCGTCCCGCCCGTTTGGCCGACTACATTGGGCAGGATGTTGTAAAAGCACAGATGGAAATTTTCATCAGTGCTGCCCGCAAGCGCGGGGAGGCGCTGGATCACACGCTGATCTTCGGTCCCCCCGGGCTGGGCAAGACCACACTGGCGAACATTATCGCCAATGAGATGGGGGTGAACCTGAAAGCCACGTCTGGACCAGTGCTGGAACGGGCAGGGGATCTGGCCGCCATGCTCACCAATCTGGAAAAGGGCGATGTGCTGTTTATTGATGAGATTCATCGCCTGAGTCCGGTTGTGGAAGAAGTGTTGTACCCGGCAATGGAAGATTACCAACTGGATATCATGATTGGCGAAGGACCCGCCGCCCGCTCCCTGAAACTGGAGCTGCCGCCGTTCACGTTGATCGGCGCTACGACCAGGGCAGGGTTGCTGACATCCCCCTTGCGCGACCGCTTCGGCATCGTGCAGCGGCTGGAGTTCTATACCACCGAGCAATTGACCCAGATCGTGACCCGCGCCGCCTCCATCCTGAGAACCCCCTGCGATGCGGCAGGTGCCCAGGAAATTGCCAGGCGTGCCCGCGGTACCCCGCGCATCGCCAACCGCTTGCTGCGCCGCGTCCGGGATTACTGCGAAGTGAAGGGTAACGGCATTATTGACGAAACCATTGCCGGTGAAGCATTGGACATGTTGAGTGTGGATCGCAACGGTTTTGATCATCTCGACCGTCGTCTGCTGCTGACTATCATCGAGAGATTCGATGGCGGACCTGTGGGAGCTGACAGCCTCGCGGCAGCGTTGAGTGAAGAACGTGGCACCATCGAGGATGTCCTGGAGCCTTTTCTTATTCAACAAGGCTTTATCCAGCGCACGCCACGCGGGAGAATAGCGACACAGTTCGCTTATCGGCATTTCGGTCTGAAAATGACCAGGACAGAGTCGGATCTCGACCTGTTCAGCAAACAGTAAGAATTCAGCAGTTAATCTATTGAGGAATATATGAATACAACTATTACGATATGGGGTCTGATTGCCGGTGCCACCGTGGTGGTGAAGCTGGTTATGCTCGCCCTGCTGTCGTTATCGGTCCTGTCCTGGATCCTTATCGTACAGAAATGGCTCATCATCACCGATGCCGATAACGAGCTGAGCAGTTTCGAAAAGCGCTTCTGGTCCGGTATCGATCTCAGCCAGCTGTTCCGTGAGGGTTCCCCCAAGCACAAGGGTGTTGCTGCTCCCATCGGTCTCGAAAACCTGTTCCGTTCCGGCTTCAAGGAGTTTACCCGCCTGCGTCAGCAGGAAGGCATTGAGTCTGATGCGGTGATGGAAGGTGCCCAGCGTGCGATGCGCGTGGCCCTGGCCCGTGAAGAGAAAGTACTGGAAAAGCACATAGCCCTGTTGGCAACGGTGGCTTCTGTCTCTCCTTATATAGGACTGTTCGGCACGGTGTGGGGCATCATGAACTCCTTTATCGGTCTGGCCAGCCAGAGCCAGGCCAGCCTTGCAGTAGTCGCACCTGGTATTGCAGAAGCACTGATTGCCACCGCCATGGGACTGTTTGCCGCGATTCCGGCGGTACTGGCTTATAACCGCTATGCTTCCAAAGTGGATTCCATTATCCATAGCTACTACACATTCCTGGATGAGTTCTCCAGCATCCTGCACCGCCAGGCGCACAGCAAACGCAGCGGGGAGAAAGGGTAATGGATTCGCGACGTCCCACCCGCAAGAAATTGATGGGAGAAATCAACGTCGTTCCCTTTATCGACGTGATGCTGGTGCTGCTCATCGTGTTCATGGTGACTGCGCCCTTGATTACCCAAGGGGTCAAGGTGGATCTGCCGGAAGTGGATGCTGAAACCGTGGATGACAGTGACGAACTGACCCTGGTGGTTTCCATCAATGCCGAGGGCGAATATTTCATTTCACTGGGCGAAACCACCGAAGAGGATCCGCCTGCCGTGCCGCTCGAACAGATCGGGGAAAATCTCGGCAAGATCCTGAACCAGAACCCTGGCGTGCCGGTCTTCGTGGAAGGAGATGCTTCCATTAATTATGGTGTAGTAATGGAATTGCTATCGACGGTAGAAAAGGCGGGCGCGAAGGGCGTACGCTTGATCACACAACCGCCGGGGGCGCAAAACTAGAGCCATGCTGAACTTTCTACTCATGAAGGAAGGTTATCCGCCGGCAGTGCTGTTCGCAGTGCTGCTGCATGCAGCCTTGATCTGGTTCATGTTGGATCGGGTAATGACCCCCAGTGAGATGGTCACCATCCAGCCGGCGGCCATGGCCGTGGTTGTTGCCAGGGAAAACCCGCAAAAGCTGCGTCGTATCCAGGAAGTGCAGCAGCAGCGCGTGGTTGATGAGCGTGCCCAAGACGAAGCGCGTGCAAGAGAACAGGCTGCGCGTGAGCGGGAAGCTACCCAGAAGGCCGAGACCGAGCGCAAACTGAAAGCTGAAACCGATAGGCAAAAGGCCGAGCAGCAAAAACAGGACCAGGCGCGCAAGGCGGAAGCCGATCGTCAGGCGGCGGCACGACAAAAGGCCGAGGAAGACAAGCAGCGCCAGGCTAAATTGCAGGAGCAGCAAAAGCGTGAAGCAGAGCAGCGCACGGAAGCCGAGCGGCAGTCCCAAGCCCAGGCTCAAGCCACTATCACTTCCCAATCTTCAGGCGCTGACAGTGACCTCGTGTCCCAGTATGCGGCCATCGTCAAGGATCTGATCACCCAGAATTGGACGCTGCCACCCAGTTCTCGCAATGGCATGCAGGCGCTGGTGGAGTTGCGAACCACGCCGATCGGCGACATCACTTCTTCTACTATTATTCAATCCAGTGGCGATGCGGCGTTTGACCGCTCGGTTTTGCAAGCAGTGGCGCGCGTGGGCACGCTGCCGGAATTGCGTGATTTGCCCAACGACATATACGAACGGAATTTCCGACGTTTCAATTTGCTATTCCAACCCGAGGATTTGTTACGATGATCAGACACTGCCTGAAAGGACTGATGCTAGTCAGCCTGTTGTTTGGCACGTTGTTCAGTGCCTTGTTCAGTCAGCTCGCCAGCGCCCAGCTCACCATCCAGATCAGTCAGGGTGTTGATAATCCGGTGCCCATCGCGATCGTGCCTTTCGAATGGACCGGTTTTGGAGTCCTGCCTGAGAACATAACTGCCATTATCAATAATGACCTGCGCAACAGTGGAGAGTTTGCTCCGATAGAAGAGCGCAACATGCTGAGCACACCCCATGACCAGAGCGAAGTGTATTTCCGGGATTGGAAGTTCCTGGGATCGGACTATTTGTTAGTGGGCAAGATCCTGCGTTCGACCAACAGCGACCTGATCCAGGTGCAGTACGAACTGTTTGATGTGCTGCGCGAGGCCCGCATGGTGGGTGAAGTGATCAGTGGCAGCGAAGCCCAACTGCGCGACATTGCCCACCAGATCAGTGATGTGGTGTTTGAGCAGATTACCGGTGTGCGCGGAGCCTTCTCCACCAAGATCCTCTATGTCACGAAGCAGCGGGCTTCCGATACCGTGACCAACTATCAGTTGAACCTGGCCGACCAGGACGGTGCTCGTTCGCAGGTATTGCTGAGTTCAGTGGAGCCAATCATGTCGCCGACGTGGTCGCCCGATGGCAAAAAAATTGCCTATGTAAGCTTTGAATCAACCCGATCCAGGATCTACATCCAGGATTTGCAAACCGGTTCAAGGGAGATGTTGACGGACTTCCAGGGCATCAATAGCGCGCCTGTCTGGTCACCGGATGGCAGCAAAATGGCCATGGTGCTGTCCAAGGAGGGCAACCCGGACATCTATGTCATTGATTTGAACTCCAAAGTACTGAAAAAGGTCACAAGTCATTTTGCCGTGGATACCGAGCCCAGCTGGATGCCTGATGGCAGATCACTGATTTATACCTCGGAGCAAGGTGGCAACAACAGACCCCAGATTTACCAGGTAGCCCTGGATACCTTGTGGGCAGAGCGTGTGACTTTCGAAGGAACCTACAATTCCGATGCTTACATGCTGCCGGATGGCGAAAACCTGATCATGGTTCATCGTTTGGATGCCCGTGATGATTTTCATTTGGCGATTCAGAACCTTTCTCGTGGTACCATACGTATACTCACTGACACAACCCTGGATGAGTCCCCGACGGTAGCCCCTAATGCGAGCATGATCATGTACGCATCCAAGGCCAATGGCAGGGGAGTGCTGAATGCTGTTTCGATTGATGGCAAGGTAAAAATCCAGCTGCCAGTCGGCAGTGGGGAAGTCTATGAACCAGCTTGGTCACCATTTTTGGATTAATCAGGGGTAGTTTGGGGTTAACCTGAACCGAAACTGAACGAAAGTGGACAAGTTTACGTAAAAAAAGTTCAATATTTGTACTTAACCTATTGTGACTAGACAAAAAAGTCTTAAAATACGCGCAATTTTTGGCCTAGCATAATAAACACGAGGAGTTTCTATGCGCATTCAGAGCGTTGTTCAATTTGGTGCTGCCGCACTGCTGTCAGTATTGATGGTTGCATGTAAGTCCACCGACGAAGTGGTTGAGACAGGAGCTGACACAGCACCTGCCGCTCAGACCGCAGCTGCCGCTGGTGATGGTTTGACCGATGCACAGCGTGCCGAAAGGGATGCAGCACTGGCGACTAAAGTATTTTATTTCGAGTTCGATAAATCCGATCTGAGCGCAGAAGCTCGTGCTGCCCTGGTGCATCACGCCAACTTCCTGAAAGCTAACCCAAATACCCGTATCCGTCTGGAAGGTCATGCAGACGAGCGCGGAACCCGCGAATACAACTTGGCATTGGGCGAGCGTCGTGCCCAGTCAGTTGAAAGATACCTGCAGGTTCAGGGTGTATCCGCTGGCCAGATGGAAACTGTAAGCTTCGGCGAAGAAAAACCAGCTGATGCCGGCACTACCGAAGCTGCTTATTCCAGAAACCGTCGCGTAGAAATGAAATAAGCAACGTAGCAACTCACTGATCAAAGGATGAGTTAATTCTCACTCTTTAAAAAGTTGCCAATAGTTGTAAAGATAAGCCGGGTTCGCCCGGCTTAGTCTTTTCTGGAGAAACGAAGATGAACAAGATTATTTTTCTGATCTTGACCATGTGGGTGGTTGGAGTTCAGGCCCAAGTGCAAGTTGTTGAATCTGGTAGCCAAACTCAAGCACGGAACCGCGATACCACTTCGCCCAACGGTGGCAACGAACTCGTCATCTCCCTGTACAACCAGCTTGAAACCTTGCAACAGGAAGTACAGACCCTGCGTGGCTTGGTGGAAGAGCAGGCTTACCTGATCAAGCGTCTGGAGGCTGAGTCCAAAGAGCGCTATTTGGACCTTGATGGTCGCTTGACCAGCCTGAATTCCGGCGCTGCTGGCACCAATGCCCCTGTTGCACCAACTGGAGCCGCTTTAACAACTGGAGCAGCCCCAGCTATGGGTGTTGTAGTTGATACACCTACTGGTGATGTCAGAACTACAGTTCCCTTCAATCCGGTACCCCAGGCCGCGGCGGAACCCCAGGAATCGACCCCGCCGACCCTGCCAGCAGACGACCTCTCAGAGCAGGATTTGTATCGGACAGCCCTGAATATGTTGCTTGAGGAAGGCAAAGCTGCTGACGCGGTAGTACTGTTCCAGAATTATCTGGACCGCTATCCCGCTGGCAGGTTGCTGCCCAATACTCTTTATTGGCAAGGCGAAGCCATGATTCTGGTGGCGCAATACCCACAGGCACGAGATGCGTTTGCCCGTGTTATGAACGAATTTCCCGAAGATCCCAAGGCTGCAGGTGCAATGTTGAAGTTGGGTGTGGTCCAGAATCTCATGGGTGACAGAGCCTTGGCTGAACAAACCTGGCGCGATTTGTCCATCAAATACCCGGATAGCACCAGCGAACTTGCGCTGGCCAAGGACTATCTAAGCAAACCATAGTAAATCCGGGCACTGCTCTCATTCGGGCTGTTGCGGTTCGCAGCAGCTTTGCTTTCCAATCCCGTTATTATCTTATTCATGACTATCGGCATTCGAATCACAGAAATTTTCTTTTCTCTGCAGGGAGAGGCCAGGACTTCGGGTCGGCCGACGGTTTTTGTGCGTCTGACGGGTTGCCCACTGCGTTGTACCTACTGTGATACCGCCTATGCGTTCACTGGCGGCATAATCTACGACCAGGCTCAGGTACTACATGAAGTTGCGTCGTATGAACCCGAATATGTCTGTGTAACGGGCGGTGAGCCTTTGGCCCAGCCTAACTGCCTGATCCTGCTCACTGCACTGTGTGAGCAGGGATATGCGGTTTCTCTGGAAACCAGCGGTGCCATGGATGTCAGCAAGGTCGACCCCCGGGTTAGCAAGGTAATGGATCTCAAAACTCCCTCATCTGGTGAGATGGAGCGCAACCTTTACAGCAATATCGACCATCTGCAGCAGCATGACCAGGTCAAGTTCGTGATAGGCAGTGAGCAGGATTACCTGTGGTCAGTTCAAATGTTGCGGGAATATCAGCTGCAACACCGTGTTGCTGATGTTCTTTTTTCACCCAGTCATGAAACCATGCAGCCAGCTGTATTGGCAGATTGGATTATCAGGGACCGTCTGCCTGTTCGCTTCCAGTTTCAGTTGCACAAATTATTGTGGGCTGATGCTGCTGGCAAATAATCAGGCTGGCCAAGGAGTCGACATAGTGGAAAAGAAAGCGGTAATACTGGTTTCCGGTGGGCTTGATTCTGCTACTTGTGTGGCTCTCGCCAAACAGCAGGGTTATGTCTGTTATGGCTTGAGTTTCGATTATGGGCAGCGCAACCGAAGCGAACTGAAGTCTGCTGCAGAGTTGGCGCAAAAGATGCTGCTCAAGGAGCACAAGATCATTCAAGTCGACATGCGCAGCATTGGCGGTTCGGCGTTGACGGATTCGGCCTTGTCCGTGCCTGAAACTGAATCCGAGGGTATTCCCATCACCTATGTCCCGGCGCGTAACACGGTGTTTCTTTCGTATGCGCTGGCGTGGGCGGAAGTCTTGCAGGCGGATGCCATTTTCATTGGTGTTAATGCGCTGGATTACTCTGGCTATCCGGATTGCAGGCCGCAATTCATTGAAGCGTTTCAGAAGATGGCAAATCTGGCGACACGTGCAGGCATTGAGGGAAAGACCCTGCGAATCGAAACGCCGTTAATCAATATGACAAAGGCCCAAATCATCAAAACTGGTACGGCTGCCGGGGTTGATTACAGCCTTACAGTATCCTGTTATCAGGCGGATGAGCTGGGCAGGGCGTGCGGCAAATGCGACAGCTGCCGTTTCCGTCGCAAGGGTTTTCTGGAAGCTGGTGTTGCTGACCCGACACGCTACCAATAGTCGATCAGGTTTTACCGATGGAAGTTGTTGTAAGACGTGATTTCCTGAGGAAAAGTTAACAGAATAATTAATAAAGGGACTTGTAAATTTTCCACGTTTGAGTACCATGTGCGCCTCTTCGGAGAGGGTCGTTAGCTCAGTCGGTAGAGCAGTTCGCTTTTAACGAATTGGTCGAGTGTTCGAATCACTCACGACCCACCACTCCAAAAAGTATCCCGACTTTGACTCTTGATAATATGTGCTTGAGAGACTGTTAAAGACAGTTTCAAAGAGAACAGTAAAGAGAGTAAAACAAAGAGTAACAAAGAGAAAAGAAAGAACTAAAGAGACCGTTCAAGATAGTCTTGAAGAACTCACGACAAACATCGAAAAAGCTGCCCAGTGCAGCTTTTTTCGTTTCCGGCATTCGGATTTTGCTGTCTTGCTCCAGTTTTATCCGTAGCAGTATTAGAATATGCGCAGTCCCCGGCAAACCTCCTGACGAAAGCGATACAGGGCAAGCAATGTCTCACGATGAAACCCTGCACGACAACATGGCTGATGAGCTTATAGCTGATCGCACGCAAGTGCGTGCCTGGCTTGACCGGATTCCACTTAGCTCCAGCGAGGAGAAGGCGCAACAGCTTGCCTACAAGTCCAGGGTGAAGGAATTGCTGGTCGCGAGGAATGCGGTTGTGGTGGCTCACTACTACACAGACCCGGCCCTGCAAGAGCTTGCAGAAGAGACTGGCGGCTTCGTGGCAGACTCTCTCGAAATGGCGCGCTTCGGCACCCGCACTTCGGCAGATATTCTGGTCGTGGCAGGTGTTCGCTTCATGGGTGAGACAGCCAAGATTCTCAATCCCGAGAAGACCGTCCTGATGCCAACTCTGGAGGCCACGTGTTCACTGGATATTGGTTGTCCGGTTGGGCAATTTTCGGCTTTTTGTGCCCAATACCCGGATCATGAGATCGTGGTGTACGCCAACACTTCCGTGGCGGTCAAGGCCATGGCCGACTGGGTAGTGACTTCGGCCATTGCGGTGGATGTGGTTGAGCATCTGCTGGATCAAGGCAAGAAAGTCATTTGGGCGCCCGACAAGCACCTTGGGCGTTATATCAAGAATTCACTGAAGGCTCGTGATGACGAGTTTGTCATCTGGGATGGTGCGTGTATCGTCCACGAGGAATTCAAGACCAGGGCCTTGCTGGACATGAAACTGCTCTATCCCGATGCAGCAGTACTGGCGCATCCCGAATCGCCCCTGAGCGTGCTGCAGTTGGCTGACGTGGTGGGTTCAACTTCGCAGATAATCAAGGCAGCAAGGGAGCGTCCGGAACGCATCTTCATCGTCGCTACCGACCAGGGTATTTTCTACAAGTTGCAACAACAGGCTCCCGACAAGGAGTTCATCATGGCACCTACCTCAGGGGCGGGAGCCACTTGCCGCAGTTGTGCAAATTGTCCGTGGATGGGTATGAACAACATGAAGAATCTGCATGACTCCCTGATGGCGGGCACTAATGAGATTCTGGTAGACCCTGAGTTGGGTCGGAAAGCCCTGATTCCACTACAGCGTATGCTGGATTTCAAAGCCCGGCAGTGACGCAATAACGCAGGCCCCGGCAAAGACAAGCAATGCACCTGGCAATACAGCTCAGGCATGGTGCTCTGATAGTGATGGTTCTGTGATAGTGATAGTTCTCTGACAGTTCTCTGACAGTTCGCTGATAGTTCTCTGGAACAAAGAGCTCAGCGATAAAATTTGGCTTCAATTTCCCTGATGTAATCCTGGCGCTGCCTGATCTTGGCCACGACCAGCCGGTCTGTTTCCAGTGTGAGCGCAAAATCAAGTTGATCCCTCGCCCGGGCAAAATCCCCGATACAAATGAAATACTCAGCGCGTGCCAGGTGTACCTTGCTGATATTGCCTGCCAGGCCTTGTACTTCCGCCAGTTCGTACCATAGCTGCATGTCGTTGGCATGAGAGGCAGCGTGGTTTTCAAGAACTTGCGCGGCTTCTTCGTATTTCTCTGCTTTGGTCAGGGTTGCCGCATAGGTCATCGTCAGTGGATTGTTGCCGGGGTTCACACGCAGGTGCTCGGACAGCAGGTCCAGGGCCTTCTCGAAATTACCGGCAGCCACGGCAACCTCTACTGCCAACAACACATAGGTAATGCGTGAAGGTTCCTGCTGCAGAAGATGTTCCAGAGTCTGGATCGCTTCCACGTGCCTCCCCATCTTCAATAATGCCAGTGTCATCCCGTATCGGGCCGCATCAGCATCGGCGCCACGCAACTGGGGCAGTGCGGAACGGCGGGCTTCGTATTCGGCTTCGGCAGTCCTGGTGTAATGCATGATCACGCGCTCACGCATTAGCTGATATTCAGGATTCGGTATGTAAAGTGTTTCGGGGAAGTTGTTGGCCCGGTTCTTACTGTCGGCAATACGGTTCTCATCCAGCGGGTGAGAGGACAGAAATTCGGGCAGCTTCTGGGAGCTGCTGCTGGCACGCAACATCTGCTCAAACATGCCTGCCATGTCTGTAGGATTAAACCCGGCATTAAACAGGTTACGGATGCCAATCCGGTCAGCTTCCGCTTCATGGCTACGGCTGAAACGCAATTGATTGTCCACACTAAGGGCTTGGCTTGTGAGCAATGCGGCCTGGCCTGCTTCACCACCAGCGGTTGCCATGATTGCAAGGCTGGCGAGCAGGGCAGCCATGTTGGGAATGGCATTGTTACGTGCCTGCTCCACATTGCGTGCATAGTGGCGCTGGCTGATATGGGCCAACTCGTGGGCCAGTACGGAGG
>Ga0209134_10000395_pt1 | contig 11467 bp, 8 predicted proteins | sample LauGreSp1BDMLBSN_2_FD_187566 | JGI IMG/M metagenome (GOLD analysis project Ga0209134, IMG submission 187566) | Freshwater lake microbial communities from Lake Michigan, USA - Sp13.BD.MLB.SN (SPAdes) (version 2) | ecosystem: Environmental > Aquatic > Freshwater > Lake | place: Lake Michigan, USA... | reverse complement strand
CTGTTTTTTCTTGTATTTGTTTGCTTCTAATGCTTTTTGGACAACGATTAGTAAAAGATTATGAAGGTGCTAAGACCATTGCAATTTATTTTGTTCCTGCGGTTTTGGGAGTTTATTTGTTGGGGTAGATTAAATATCAAAATATTTTTATAAATTTGAGGTATGAATGTAGAAACACAACGTAAAAATATAGTTCACAGAATATTAGATGTTCAAAACTCTAAATTATTATCTCAAATAGAAGAGTTGTTGGATAGTGAAATCTATGCTTATTCCACTTCAGGAAAACCTTTTACCGTTAAAGAATATAAAAGTCATTTGGATGAAATTATGATTGCATCCGATTCCGGTAAAATAGGATACACAACAGAAGAAGCGAAAAATAAAATTGTTCGGAAATGAAACCGGTATATTGGTCAGATCAATCTTTGATTTCAATTCAAGAAATGTATGATTATATTTTTGAAGAAAGTCCTCAAAATGCTCATTTGGTTTTAGATACTATTTTTGAAATTGGAAATAAATTAAACATTTTTCCTGAGAAAAATCCAATAGAACCAATTTACAATTCCGATACTATTCGTTTCTTCCCAAAATGGAATTTCAAAATTGTTTATCGAATTGAAACATATAGAATTTATGTTTTAGACGTTTTTTCTACTTACGAAAGTCCGAGTAAAATTAGAATATACAGATAAATTTAATTCAAACTCGCTTTAAACATTCGTAATTCCTCCCAAGAAAAGGCATCGCCAAGTTGTTCTTTCATTGGATTTAACGACTCTTCTTTATAACCATAAAAGGCTTTTGTAAGTGCTTCAATTTTATCTTCTGGCATAATATCATTAATACTAACGGCCTTATCTTGAATTAGTTTTGTAAAATGCGACAAAATAGTCCCAACGGTTAATTTTCGTAAATTGGCTATTTCTTCTATCGAATTTTTATCTATCCAATATTCGTAAGTAATCTGAATGGTCGATTTTTTGGGAGTTTTTTCGGTTTTCTTTTTCTTAGGTTCGTAAAAACTTACATCTTCTTTATCGGCAATTAAATTTTGATTGTTTCGCTTGAAATCTTCTACTACTCGTTCCATTTTATTGGCTTTGTAATTGGTAATTTCTGGAGAATTAAGGCTTTCCTTGCTAATTGTTTTTTGATGGATAATGGCTTCAATCATTCGTTTGGCTTTCAACAATCGTAAGATTGCCTTAGTTTGCAATTCTTCTAAAACCAACAATTCATCATAAAACTGTTTTACTTGTTTGACCCTTTTTATTTCTTCAATTTTATATAAAATTTCATATTCTAATTTATCTAATTTATCATAAAAATAGCCATAAGCCGCTTGAATTCTATCGTTTATAAAGGCATAATCAATAGTCTCAGTAGCAAATAATTTATTAAGTTGCGACATGAATTTACTTGCAGGATCCAATAGCAATTCACAAAATTCCATTTGCTGCGTTGCCCATTTGCCGTGTTTGGATTTAATCGATTTATCGCTATCCAAATAACTAAATTTATGATTGCGCCACTCTTGAGCAAGATCCACCCAATGGAAACTGTTTTTTAAATAACTGTGGATAAATTCTTTGGTTTCATTTTTCAATTCTAATTCCAAAGTTTCGGTAGATGCTTTGTTGGAAGCATAATCCATAACATCATCATCGTTAGAAATACCATTCATTCGCAACGGAGTAAGCAAAACAAGCCCGTTTAACGAACGTAAACGCGACAAAGCCACATAGGCCTGCCCAGGCGCAAAAACTTGTGATACATCGAGCGCTGCTTTGTCAAATGTTAAACCCTGGCTTTTGTGAACGGTAATGGCCCACGCCAATTTTATGGGATAGTGAACATAGGTTCCTAAAACTTCCTCTTCTATTTCTTTGGTATTTTCATTGACAAAATAGCGAATGTTTTGCCATTCGTAACGTTCCACTTCAATAGATTTGTTTTCTTCTGGAAAATGAATCCATATTTCCTCTGTGGAAATAGATTTCACAAAACCCATCTTACCGTTGAAATAATTTTTCTCAGCAGACAAATCGTTTTTAATAAACATAATTTGAGCCCCGATCTTTAACTCTAGGGTTTCCTCTAAAGGATAAATTTTTTCAGGAAAATCTCCTGTTATTTTTGCTTGGTATCGAGTAGCGCTTCCATTTAAATCATTAATAGACTGCAAATTAATAGTATCCGCTTTGGCATTGTGGGTGGTCAAAGTGATGTACCCTTTATTTGCTTTTAAATCAAAATTAGGTTGTACATATTGGTTTAGAAAACTGATGTTTTCGGTAGTTATTTTATTGTTTCTTAGGTTATTAAGTAATTCAATAAACGTTTCGTCCGACTGACGAAATATCTTAGATAATTCAATATAAAGCGGAGGGTTATTCTGAATTACATGCGAATGAAAGAAGAATTTTCCTTTGTAATATTGTCGTAAAGTGCGCCATTCTTCCTCTCGAATTACGGGAGGAAGTTGCAATAAATCGCCAATAAAAAGCACTTGAACTCCTCCAAAAGGAGTTCTTTTTTTGCGTACACTTTGCAGCATAAAATCTATGGCATCCATTAAATCCGAACGCAGCATACTCACCTCGTCAATAATAAGTAATTCCATGTTTTGAATTACGTGCCGCTTCAATGCGCTCATTCTAAAATGACGTCGAAGCGTATCTTTAGTTTCGAATTTTAAAGAATCCGAAAAATGAGCCTCCACATTATTAGCCGGAATAAATCCACCAAAAGGCAACTGAAACATAGAATGAATAGTAACTCCTCCGGCATTTAAAGCTGCAATTCCAGTTGGAGCAACTACAACCGTATTTTTATGGGTAGATCTAATTATTTCCTTAAGAAGCGTAGTCTTTCCTGTACCTGCTTTTCCTGTTAGGAAAATAGATTTATTGGTTTGATTTATAAATTGCAAAACATAATTTGCTTCGGCAGATATTGCTTCCATAAGCTAGCTTTATTGAGAAAAAATTATTGAACTTAAATTACAAATAAAAATCCAAACTCCAAAACGTTTGTTTTAGAATTTGGATTTTGTAATAAAATAAATTTACTGCTATTTTTTAGCTTCCGTTTTGTCTTCTTTTTTAGCTTCCGATTTATATTTATCGTTCACTATTTTTATAAGATCTTTGGTGATGTCGTATTGGTCTTTAGCAAAAAGAACTGTTGCAGCTTCTCCTGTTCCAAAAACATAATCAAATCCTTTGTCTTTTCCGTAGTCTTTAAAAATCTTTTTATATTTTACTACTACAGAATCCATTTCAACACTATGTTGCCCTTGAATTTGTTGTGCCAATCCTTGTTGTGTATATTGCAATTGTTGTTCTCTTTGTTGCAATTCACCATATTTTTGTTGTGCCCATGCTTGACCATTTTTTTGGGCATTGGCTTGAAATGCATTTTTTTCAGCTTCTAATTTATCCACTTCCACTTTCAATCTTGCACCTTTTTCGTCAGCGATTGCTTCGTATTTAGATTTAATGTCTTTCGCTTCGGTAGATTCTTCTAATAATTTATTAGTATCAATATAAGCTGTTTTAAAATCTTTCGCTTCTGTTGTTTTATTACAAGAAACAATTGCAACCATCATTGCAATACCTACTAAAACTTTTTTCATTCTATTTTGTGTTTAATTTTTCTATTTGCCAAAAGTATAAAAATTTAATCTGAAAAAATAAAAAGTTATAAAAATGACTTGTTTTTACCTGTATAAGTGTTTGCTATTGTTTAATAAACCAATATAATTATTCTCTATTAAAACCGACTTTAAATAAAACGATTTAAAAGCAGTTCTATTTTTGTCTATGTTATTTTGGGCTACCGGCATTTTTAATCGTAAAAACGTGTTTATTTTAGTTTTTAGCGTTTTTCAATACATAAATATGGGAAGAATACTCAAAATTTTGACTTCCTTTCCAATTGGACTTGCAACCGACGAAAAAAGCCTTAATAAAATTCATTTTTCCGGTTTTATATTTTTCGGATAATAAACTAACGTAAAAGCTATCAAATTTCATTGGAAGTACTTCTTTCAATTCTAATTCTTCTAAAGCGAATAATTTTTTGATTGCTGTTTTAGAAAAGTGCCACAAATGAATTGGAATGTCGTAGGCTGCCCAAAATTTACCATAATATTCTGCATCGTACGATTTGAAATTTGGAACGGCAACAATTACGGTACCGGTTGGTTTTATCAATCGTTTCAATTCTTTGATTTGATTTTCTAAATTTGGAACGTGTTCTAGAACATGCCACATGGTGATTATGTCAAAGGTATTGCTTTCTAATTCGGACAAACTTTCTACAAAAGAGACACCTTTATTTTTGGCAATTGCCTTGGCTTTATCGCTTGGTTCAATTCCTATAGTTTCCCAACCATCATTTTTAGCAACAGTTAAAAAGTCGCCAACTCCTGCTCCAATATCTAAAATTCTTCCTTTTGGAGATTGCGAATTGATAAGTTTTAATTTATTCTTTAATGCAATGGTTTTTACAAACTGGTACATTTTTTCGAACAAGGATTTATTTCCATCCGTATGCGAAATATAGTCCACACTTTCATAATAACTAGGAAGTTTTTCTAAAGACGGTTGTGGATGTGTAATCAACATATCTAATTCTTCGTCGTGCAATAACTCGAAAGTTTCTTGGGAAACGGAATAATCTTTTACGTTTAAAAAATGTTTGGCGTTGGATAAATTCATTAAATTATCTTTATTAATAGGTGTTGGCAAAGCTTGTTTCACGTGGAACAATCAAAGTGCGATTTAGAAGGCGCAAAGTGCGAAGTTTAATTGATGACTCATAAATAACTTTATCTACCCATGTGGATTAACAATACGGAAATGTCGCTTGGTGAAACTCCGCTTATTCTTGATGCTTGTGAAATAGTTATTGGTTGAATCTTGGTTAACTTTTGTTTTGCCTCTATTGACATCGATTTGATTTTATTATAATCAAAATCAGCCGGGATTTTCATGTCTTCTAAACGAGTTAATTTGTCGGCATTATTTCTTTCTTTTTCGATATAGCCAGAATACTTAACTTGAATTTCTGCTTGTTCTAGAATTTCTCTATCCAAATCATTTTCGGCAACATAAGCGGCAACTTTTTCGAATTTTAAAAAATCTTCTAAATCAATTTGTGGGCGAGAAAACACTTTAAACATTTTATCGGCTTGTACAATTGGAGCACTTCCTTTTTCTTCAAGGATAGGATTTGTCTCTGCGACAGTTAAACTAGTTTCTTTGAAAAAGGAAACCATTGCATCACTAGCAGCAAATTTCTGCTCCATTCTACGCATTCTTTTCTCAGAGGCCAAACCTAATTCAAATGCTTTTGGTGTTAGTCTAGCATCTGCATTATCTTGTCTTAAAAGCGTTCTGTATTCGGCACGAGAAGTAAACATACGGTAAGGCTCTTCTGTTCCTTTAGTAATTAAATCGTCTATTAAAACGCCAATATACGCTTCGTCTCGTTTTAAAATCATTGGCTCTTTTTCTTGAACTTTCAAAGCAGCATTTATTCCGGCCATTAAGCCTTGGGAGGCTGCTTCTTCGTATCCGGTGGTTCCGTTTATTTGTCCAGCAAAATACAAACCCTCCACAAGTTTAGTTTCTAAGGTATGTTTTAATTGCGTTGGCGGAAAATAATCGTATTCTATAGCATACCCTGGACGAAAGAATTTCACGTTTTCAAAACCAACTACTGATCGTAAGGCTTTAAATTGGATGTCTTCTGGGAGCGATGTTGAAAAACCATTTACATAAACTTCGCAGGTATTCCACCCCTCTGGCTCTATAAATAACTGGTGTCTTTCTTTATCTGCGAAACGGTTTATTTTATCTTCAATAGACGGGCAGTATCTTGGTCCAAGGGATTTTATTCTGCCATTAAACATGGGAGATCTATCAAATCCTTCTCGTAATATATCATGAACATCCAAAGACGTATAGGTCATATGACATAATCTTTGATGAACCAATGGCTTGGTTTCATCGGAATACGAAAACTTATCTGGACGTACATCGCCAGGTTCTTCGTTCATTTTAGAATAATCTAAAGAACGACCATCCACTCGTGGTGGCGTTCCAGTTTTCATTCTTCCTGCTTCGAAACCTACTTTAATCAAATCTTCGGTAATTCCGTAAGCAGCGCTTTCGCCAGCACGACCACCTCCGAATTGTTTATCGCCTATATGAATAAGGCCGTTAAGGAAAGTTCCATTAGTTAAAACAACGGACTTGGCTTTAATTTCAATTCCAAGAGAAGTTCTAATTCCTTCCACTTTTCCGTTATTAATAATCAAACCAGAAACCATTTCTTGATAGAAATCTAAGTTAGGGGTTCGCTCTAACATCAAACGCCATTCTTCTGAAAAACGCATTCTGTCGGATTGCACTCTTGGCGACCACATAGCAGGTCCTTTGGACTTGTTAAGCATCTTGAATTGGATGGCGGTCTTGTCAGAAACAATTCCCGAATACCCACCAAGCGCATCAATTTCTCGAACGATTTGACCTTTAGCTATTCCGCCCATTGCAGGATTGCACGACATTTGCGCTATGTTTTGCAAACTCATTGTAACCAATAAAGTTTGCGAGCCTAAATTCGCTGCCGCTGCTGCTGCTTCGCAACCCGCGTGACCTGCTCCTACTACAATTACATCGTATGTGTTAAACATTTTTAATTTAGGAATTAGGATTTGTTTATTTAGGATTTACAAAATAGCTGTCCATCATATTAAATCCTGTTATATTGTTCCACGTGGAACGTTAAATTGAGTTTTTGTTGCTTTAAATCAAAAATACTTAATCTCTATGTTCCACGTGAAACATTTTGATTTTTTCATCTTCCTTGCTGCGCATTAACTGCTCGTCGGCTTCTGATTTATCTTTATATCCGCAATAATGAAGCACGCCATGAACAAGAACTCTTTGTAGCTCTTCTTCAAAAGTTACTTTAAAGTCGGCGGCATTCTCTAAAACACGCTCAGTAGAGATAAAAATATCTCCATGTATCTCATTTCCAATAGAATAATCAAAAGAAATGATGTCGGTCAAAGTGTCGTGATCGAGATATTGCTCGTTTAAATTCAGCAAATATTCGTCATCACAGAAGATATAGTTTATTTCTCCCTCTTTTTTGTTTTCGGATAGAATTACCTGTGAAATCCATGTTGCTATTTGGTCTTCATTGGGTAATTCGAATTCATTTTCGTAATTGAAACTAATCATTTATTTAAAATATTCTTGAACCTTCTGGTTAAAATTGGAGCGCAAAGGTAAGGTTTGTCTGTTTAAAATCTCTACGCTATTTAAATATTCTTGCAAACGCACAGGCAGAGCATTAGTGCTGTTGGTGAATTCCTTTTTGGATGTTTCCGACTGGCGCTTCTTTTCTTCGCCTTGAAGTTGCACTGCTTTTTCTAATTTAAGCATCTCGTATTTTACATTCAAAATCTTTTGTAAAACATCATTATTAAACCCTTTGTTTAATAGTTGCTTTTCAATTTGTTTCATTTGCTCTAAGGCGTTTTGACCCTGTCCGCCGATGCCTTGTTTGTTTAATTCATTTTGTAAAGCTTCGCGAAGTTGCTGCTGTTCTTTGTAAATTTCCATAATGGCTTTCGCATCGCCCTCGCCATCTTGACCATTTTCACTATCAGAATTTCCTTGGCCCGAACCACCAGATCCAGATTTTCCATCTTTACCTTGATTGCCTTTTCCATCTTTTCCATCTTTTCCTTCACCCGGTTTCTCACCAGGCTTGTTGCCAGGTTTACTTCCAGGCTTCATGCCATCTTTCATTTTATCTCCAAGTTCACCTTGCTTTTTAATGATGTCTGGCAATTGCGAATCCCCACCAGAACCTTTGCCCGGGGAAGGCTTGCCTTTTCCTTTTCCGGAACCCGACATCTGCATGGACATTTGCATGTTAAATAAAATGGAGGCTAACATGTCTGCCAATTTATTGGAAGCACTTGTTGCAAACTGTTGGTGGGAAACTCCTTTAGGGACATTGGCATCTGCCAAAGATTCAATAGCTTTATCTATATTGTATTGTACATTTCCAATTTCTAATGTTACGCCTTCGGAAACTTTTGGATTACGAAGAGAAAACGCAAACAAACTATCATCGACATGCTTGAATTCTTGTTTTAAATCTTGTTGGATTTTGAGGTTTTTATTGAAAGAAGGTGACCCTCTTTTCAAGCCTTTAAATTGTCCCATCACCGACTCTTGAGAAAAGGAATATGCCAAAAGGTTGTCCAGAATTTGTCGCAAGACAACAATATCTTCCTCTAATTGTTCCTGCTCGCCCATCTCCATACTCGACTGCATATCTTGACTCATTTGCTTCATTTTCTTTGAAGCGCTTTTTTGTTTTGGCTTGGCACCTGCTTTAGAATCTTTCTTAAGTTCATCGGATGCTTTCTTTAAATCCTCATCAATACTTTTTTCTTTAGGAGCAGTATCCGGAAGTTCAACAGGTTTTTTTAATTCCTTATTGTCTTTATCAAGTTCATTTAATTCTTCTTGGATTTTGTCAAATTCTTTATTAATTTCTTCTTGCTTTTCGGTAGAATTTTCTTTTTCGTTTTCAGAAAGTTTATCTTGTTTTTCTGAGAGCTTATCTAGCTTATCGGCAATTTGTTCGGCTTTCTTTTCAACATAATATTTCTTAGTAAGTTCCACCAATTGTTGCAAACTTTTGGTTTGGTTTTTACTTTGTTGTTTCAACTTATCCATTTTATCAAACAACTCTTCTTTCTGTAATTTTTCATTTAGTTTTTGAAGTTCGTCCAAAAGTTTTTTATTCTTTTCGATGTCTTTATCTACTTTATCTAAACGGTCTTTCAAAAGTTCTTTAACTTCGTCTTTCTTATCGGTTTTGACTTTGTCAAGATTCTCTTTCATTTTCTCAGCAAAATTTTTCATCAATTCGTCTTGCTGTTTTTGTTTGTTTAAAAAATCATTGACTTTCTGTTGTTCTTTAAATTCCAGGTTGTCTTTTTCCTTGCCCATTTTTTGCAACTTCTCCATTTCGTTCAATTGCTTGTCTTGAGTTTTAAGGGATTTTTCTAACGAATTAATGTTGTCGTTTTGTTGTTGCAAAACCTGATCTTCTTTTTCGGTTTCGGTAGCAATTCTATTAGAGAAAGTAGATGATTTTGTGCTCTTGAAATTATGAAGTGCATCGTTATCAAAAATTTCGAAATAGTATTCATAAGAAACTCCTTCTTCTACCGGAAGGTTACTTGGAAAAGCAAATACAAATTGATCATATACATCTCGCTTAACCGCAATAGTCGCACGTTTAGCATTAGCCAATTTATCCTTTGGATAATAAACTATTTGCAATTTAGAAAGCCCGTAATCATCAGAAACTTGTCCTAACAGATAGTTTTTTTCAATTTTAAGACTGTCAGGAGCGTTACCAACGGCAATAGTTGGAAACTGATCTTTAACTACAGAAATCTGATAGTTTAACTTCTCATAATTCTGAACCTTGGTATTGGAAGTAACTATTTGATAATCGGTATTTTGAACAATATTTTTAGATAATAAAAACTGATTATCTTGTTTAGCAAAAGGGTATTTAGCGGTAGCATCCAACCATTCCACTTTTTGAGTAGCGAGAGTATTCATTCTCCAAGTAACACGAGTGCCTTCTGGAAGGACAGCATTACCAGTTCCTTTAATGACTTCGGCTTTTTTATTTAAATATCCTGGGAAATTCAAGACCATTTCGAAATTAGCAATAGAAGGAACGGTAACTACATTCAATTCATATTCATTGGACAAAACGTTATTGGCCTCCACGTGGAACTCTAAATTATCTTTTGGTTTCGAAATCAAAAATTGAAACTCGCCTGCCTTAGTGGTTTCCATAAAATAACTTTCATTTCCAATAAAAATCATAGCATTTTCTGGAACAACTTTTCCAACCGTTTTTACTTTTAATAGAAAGTCTTGGTTTTGTTCGGTTTGTAACTTTTTGTTTAGAACTTGAAATTCAAATGGAGCAGGTGGTAAAAATTGCTCTTTGTAATGCACCACTCTATTGAAGCTTTGCGAAATCAGATTGCTGTTCCCAGATAAATAGAAGAAAACAAAAAACAATATTGGAACAATTGCTAATGGCAGATACTTCTTGTTGGTTCCAAAATTAACCGCATTCCCAAAAGGAATCGGTTGCAGCGTATTTGCTTTTTGGTCTATAGAAGCCAAAAGCAATTCGGAGGTATTAGTGTCTTGGGATAATTGTAAAAAATTGGTGAGCCTATCGCCTACTTCGCTAAAATGGTTTCCGATAATTTTGGAAGCCTCGTCGTAATTGATTCCTTTTTGAAGTTTAAATAACTTAAAAATTGGAAACAAAATAAATCGGAACATCAAGAAAAGCTCCACCAAAATGAAAGTCCAAAATAAAATGGTTCGAGCTTTTGGCTTTAACCAAAGAAAATATTCTATAAAAAGCGTGAATAGAAAATACAACAGACCAATGCCGACGAAGAAAATGGTTCCGCGTAGCAACTCATTGGTGTAAAACTTCTTGATAAACTGTTCCAGTTTATAGTAAATTAGTTTCTGATTTTCCAAAATGGTTAATACATTGTTTATAACCGATAAAAGTAATAATTTCTAATTAGAATAAAAGTTAATTCTTTACTAAAGAAGAAATTTAGAAAATTTGAAAGATTAAACTTCTAACTTCTGATTATCTTTGCCTCAAATTTTACTAAAATGTCAAAACAAGTTCGTGTGCGATTTGCACCAAGTCCGACTGGACCGTTGCATATAGGTGGTGTAAGAACTGCCTTATTCAATTATTTATTTGCTAAAAAAAACAACGGAATTTTCTACCTAAGAATTGAAGATACCGATCAAAATCGTTTTGTTCCTGGTGCCGAAACTTATATTATGGAAGCCCTAGAATGGTTAGGAATTGCGCCAAGTGAAACCGTTGGAAAGAACGAAAAATTTGGACCTTACCGTCAATCGGAACGAAAAGAAATATACAAACAATATGCCGACCAATTGATCAATTCAGGTTGGGCGTATTATGCCTTTGATACTGCAGAAGCCTTGGATGCACATAGAAAACAGCACGAAGCTGAAGGAAAAACTTTCATCTACAACTGGCACAATCGAGAGAAATTGGATACTTCTTTAGTAGTTTCTAAAGAGGAAACCGATAAACGAATTGCCGCTGGCGCCGATTATGTTATCCGATTTAAAACTCCGGTTAATGAAACCTTGCATTTGCACGACATCATTCGAGGCGATATAAAATTTGAAACTAATTTATTAGACGATAAAGTTTTATTCAAATCGGATGGAATGCCAACTTATCATTTGGCCAATATTGTAGACGATCATTTGATGGAAACTTCCCATGTAATTCGTGGGGAAGAATGGTTGCCCTCTTTACCACT
>Ga0209134_10000393_pt1 | contig 11478 bp, 14 predicted proteins | sample LauGreSp1BDMLBSN_2_FD_187566 | JGI IMG/M metagenome (GOLD analysis project Ga0209134, IMG submission 187566) | Freshwater lake microbial communities from Lake Michigan, USA - Sp13.BD.MLB.SN (SPAdes) (version 2) | ecosystem: Environmental > Aquatic > Freshwater > Lake | place: Lake Michigan, USA... | reverse complement strand
TGGGTTCTAGATGACCCAGCAGATCAGAGCATAGAAGCGGTGCGGGTGATTCGCGATGAGATCAAGAAGCGTGTAGAGCAGCTTCTTTCTGAGCTCCTCCCCGCCTAATGGGCGTGCCGTTCATCCCGATTTCATAGAAAATAAACCAAAAAAGCCTTCTTTTCTCTGGACATTTTTTCTACTGTCGTCCTATGTCACATTCTGGTTCATCTGCATTCAGCGAAGTTAATGAAAAAGTTGCCCAAGCAGGAGAAATTCTGGGAATCAAGCCGGGGGTTATTTCTGCACTAAGTAGTTGTGAGCGAGAAGTAGTTATTTCTATTCCACTGCGTAAAGGCGATGATGTGGAAGTTCTCACGGGTTATCGAGTCCAGCATTCAAGTGCCCGTGGACCACGCAAAGGCGGCATCCGTTTTCACCAAGATGTAGATCTAGATGAAGTCCGCGCATTAGCGTCATTGATGACATGGAAAACTGCACTTATCGATGTTCCATTTGGTGGAGCAAAAGGTGGCGTAGCAGTCGATGCATCAAAGTTATCTCCTATCGAAAAAGAAGAAATCATCCGTCGCTGGACCCGTTCACTAGTCCACGTGCTTGGTCACCATCGCGATATTCCGGCCCCAGATATGGGAACCGATGCAAAGACGATGGCGTGGTTAATGGATGAGTTCCACAGACTTGAAGGCTTCCAGCCCGCATGTGTAACCGGTAAGCCGATTGAACTGTTCGGAGCGCCGGGACGCGAGGAAGCAACGGGTCGCGGAGTAGCACGGATTGCAGCTGCAACTTTGGAAAAAAGTGATGTAAAGGTCAAAGGTGCAACTGTTGCAATTCAAGGCTTCGGAAATGTCGGAAGATATGCCGCCCTTGTGTGCCAAGAACTTGGCATGAAGGTTATTGCTATCTCGGATGTCACTGGAGGAATCGTTGATAACAAGGGAATAGACATCGCTTCGATCTTTAACGTTAAGTCTCTTGCAGATGTGCAAGCAGATGAACGCATCGGAGCAGCCGAAGTACTAGAGGTTAAGTGTGATGTTCTGATTCCAGCTGCTCTCGGCGGTGTGATAAATGAAAGTAACATGGACAAGATCAATGCAGATTTTATTATTGAAGGGGCTAATCAGCCACTATCAATTGCAGCAGACCGCGAACTTCGAACTCAAGGTGTCTTGATCGTGCCGGATATTTTGGCTAACTCCGGTGGCGTTATGGGCTCATACTTTGAATGGACCCAAAACATCCAAGAGTTTAGTTGGCCTATTGAAAAGTTTCGCCGTGAGTTAGATGCCCGCATGGAAGCAGCCTTTGGCAATGTTCATAAAGTTTCTAAGCAGTATTCAGTGGACCTGCGCACTGCCGCCTTTGTTGTTTCAGTTGAGCGCGTTGCAAAAGCTTTTGAAATGAGAGGTTCGTTGGTCTAGTGAAAAAGATAAAGGAATATGTCGCTCACTTCCGCTGGTTAGTTGCTAGCCAGCGATTTAAGAAAGAGCGCTTTAAAAAGGGACGTGGAGAAGACTTCCACCACGAATAACAGTAGCTATCTTACGAAGCTACGCTGCGCAGAATTGGTTGTTCGAAATCTTCAAACTTTGCTATCCATGAGTATCCGCATTCACCGCATAGGGTCATGGGACCAAACTCATCATTTGTAACAATTTCCAACTCAATAGAACGGCATACATAGCAAGTTGGAAAATCAATTAGTGGAGACATGACAACTTCCCTTCTAGTACCGAACATGGTGGGGAAGCATCTCAATTATTGTCTTGAGCGTGTAGGGGCCTGATGTAGCGAAGTGAATGTCAGGTTAAATCTAAATTTACTCGTTACTTCTTTTCCTCTAAATACATTGCGATCGAGTTAATGCACCAACGCTCATCTGTTGGAACGTCATAGCCTTCACCCTTAAATACGTGGCCAAGGTGTGAATCACAGGCTGCGCAACGGACCTCGGTGCGAACACGCTCTGTAAGAGAACTATCCACATGTAAAGTAACAGCATCGGCTGCAGTCGGCGCATAAAAAGAAGGCCATCCGCAACCGCTATGAAACTTTGTCTCACTTTTAAATAGTTCAGCGTTACACGCCTTGCAGCGATAGGAGCCGACTAACTCTGTATCGGTGTATTCACCAGTGAAGGGAAGTTCAGTAGCTGCATTGCGCAAGACGTCGTAGGCTGATTCCCCAACTCGGGCTTTCAGGGCTGCTTCATCGATAGTCACTTTTTCCATGTCAAAACCTTAGGGCAGGGACCCCTAGTTTGCAGAATTTGTGCGTAACAGCCTCATTTAATCGGCTATTCAAAGTAATTTCTCAGCAATAATTTGCTTGGGATTCACCCAGTGCCATGTATCTTTTGTCCTAAACATCTATCTCAAAGTGTGGGGGACAGAAATGAACAAAGTAATGAAGAGCGGTGCAGTAATTACTGCAGCAATCGCAATCTCACTTGCGGGTGTATCAGGATCATTTGCAGCGGAGCCAACAACTTCGACTGTTAAGAAGGTTGCACTTACACCAGAGCAGAAGGCTGCTTTTGAAGCGGCAAAAGCACAATTCAAAGCTGGACGCGAAGCACGTCAAGCAGCCATTGCAACTGCCAAGGCAAGCATCGCAGCAGCAAAGGTCACTTTTGATGCAGCTAAGGCAGCTGCAACTACTAAAGAAGAACGCCAGGCTGCTCGTGAAGCATTTAAGGCAAGTGTTGCAGCAGCGTTAGCAGCGATTCCCGCAAAGCTTACAAAGCCAGTACGTCCTTAATACATAAGAAATATTTATAAGGATCGACTTAAGGGTCGCGCCAGATTCAATATCGCTAGTTTCTAGCTATTGAGAATCGCGGTTGCGGCCCTTAAGTCTTTTTCAAAGACCATTATCTGCGGTCCATCAAGGGTTTGAGTCAGCGTTGCCTTGATGTTTGAATCAACAAGTTTTTGCAACGCCATCTGGGCCTCGATGTAATTGCTGGGGGTTGGCAAAGGTTTTAGCAATCCGTATTGATCCTTTTTCCCTGCCTTAATGGGAGTCACGATCATTTTCCTATTCGATGAAAAACCCCACTTTAAAACAAGAATCAAAATGGCAAGGCCAACGAATCCGCCGAAGGATTGCAAGAACAGTGCGTTGTTGATTCCACCTAACATGCAAGAAGTGTAAATCCTAACTTGGCATATCGCATGGCCAATTGCACCTGCATGTAATTCGCAGTATTTAAAGACACCTTCGCTGAAATTTTGGCGAAGGTGTCTTTTTATCATTCCCTGAAGTAATCTCGCCTCATGGATCTAACAACATGCCTCTGGTTTGATGGCCGTGCCAGAGAAGCAGCTAACTTCTACACAAGCATCTTTCCAAATAGTTCTGTAGCAGATGATTGGATTGCCCCAACAGATACACCAGGCAATAAGCAAGGCGAGGAGATCGTCGTTAACTTTACGATTTTTGGACGCCCATTTATTGGATTAAACGGGGGGCCGCAATTTCCGCACTCTGAAGCAATTTCTTTTCAAATACCGTGCGCAGACCAAGCCGAGATTGATAAATATTGGGAAATTTTGATTGCAGATGGCGGTCAAGAGAGTCAATGCGGTTGGCTTAAGGATAAGTTTGGAGTCTCTTGGCAAGTGACAGCACCTGAAATGGGACTGTACTTAGGTGGATCAGATGCAGCAGGAGCACAGAGAGCAACGCAAGCAATGTTACAAATGAAAAAGATTGATCTAGCAATAATGAAGAAGGCCTACGAGGGAGAAAACAATGAATAAAGCTAAGTTAAAAGCTGTGTCGGTACTTTCTTCACTCATTGTGTTGAGCACCACGATGACTGGCTGTTCAAACACTCAAGCTAAATGCGATGATTTGCTAAACGTACTTTCATATGGAATGTGGTCAGAGTCAGATAGCGCCTGGTACGACGCAAACTGTAGAGATTAACAATCTCAGGAGACTTGGGACAAAACCAGAAGTATGGCAATTGCAAAAATGCCACATATTGCTATTGCGATCCACCAACCTGCTGAAATCTCATTGTTGCTCTGCGAAGTTTGAGAAACAGATGTGATGAGGGGTCTTGTTTTTAAACTCCAGTTATTGCCATCCCAATATCTTTCACATTCATTACCATCGGGATCTCTATACCAACCGGCAGGTACTGCTGATTGCACAATAACTCCGTTCTATGGGTAAATAAACTCAGCCACGACAACCAAAGTTATCGTGGCTGAGTTCAATTATTTATGACTTTGCAGAAGAAACTGAAACGCCAATTACTGCGAATACTCCGAATAGAAGTCCCAAAACTGTCCAAAGTCCGACATTGAGGTTCTTCTTCTTTGCCTGGCTGTAGCAGAATGCTGCACAAGCGACCCATACGAGCAGAACTAGTATTTCCATAGTTTGATGCCTTTCGTTGTTTGGTTAGTATCCTGAGCTAAACAGCGCCGCCACAACAATTAAAACCACAATAACAACCAAGAGCGTCTTCTCTGAGGAATCAAATCCTGGATTGTTCGGCTTTACCTGTGGAGGTGGTCTGTTCGGAAGGATCGAAACTGGTCGAGTTTGATCTGTCCAGTCTTGGCCATCCCAAAAGCGCTCACAGTTGAGACCCGATGGATCTGGGTACCAACCGCTAGGTATTTGAGAATTCATGGTCTTCCTCCTGTGACTAGTGTTACACGAAGGCTCTCAGATTGGGAAGCACCACGCTCAGATTTCCAAAACATGACCACTAGCATTGAAGTCGTGACGCAGAACTCTCGCAGGGTATTTCTCGCACTCGCCGGCGCTCTGATGCTCGGTGCAATTGTTCAAAGAACTGAACTCTTGAGCAAGAAGGAAGCATCACCGAGTCCGAAGCCAAAGAGTCCATCGCCTACGCCGACCGAACCAAAAGCGATCTCATCTCCAACGCCGACTTCGAGCAAACAAACTGCTTCGCCAACACCCACTAAGAGTCCAACCGAAGCTGCTACTCCTCAACCAACACAAACTGCAGTCCTTGAGGGCGTAGTCATTGCAAAGAGTGCAGAGCTGACTCTGCGTCAAACAAAAGTATTTAAACTAAAGGATTCATTCGGTATTTCAACTAGCTATTCACTTACTCGCACTTCTCGCGGCGTTGTTGCTTTTGATACCAGATGCACTCATGCAGGAGCACCATGTGTTTTGAGTGAATCACTATTGCAATGTCCGGCACATGGATCAGCATTTAACCCTGAAGATGGGGAAGTAGTCCGCGGACCAGCTGTCGAACCACTCAAAAGTTATCGCACGCAAGAAGTAAATGGGGAAATTAGAATTATTATTTCTTGATTTTATAGCCCGTTGGACACTTCGGATTAGTTCCGGTCACTCTGATTGTTTTGCCATTTTTAACACAGGTGATGGTCTTCTTATTACTTTTTGTAGTTGGAGACGCAGTTGCAACAGGAGAACTTGAATCACTTGGCTTGGCAGTTGGAGTAGGTGAAGGAGTTGCCTCAACAGTGTTTGTTGGCGTTGGAGTAGCTGATGCGACTGGTGCTGCTATTGGCAGCTTATCTGGGTCATAAGCAACATTTCCAAGTGCGGTCTGAACTCTGGTTGGAAAATTCTCTGGAAGTGGAGTTTCAGAAAGATGCTTCATGACTGAGAGAACTTCTGGTCTGAAGTTTGGAAATACTTGCGCAGCACCTTCTGCGGTAATACCAGCACGACGTGTGAGAATTTCTGATAGCAGGCTTCGGTAGTCTGCAGTAACAACTAGATCGCCATCTTTGAGTTGCTTGTTATCTAAACCAGGGAATCTTCCATGAATCTTTCCACCGTTTACACCACCACCTGCAACAAAGGTGCTTGAACCCCAACCATGGTCTGTTCCAGCTGATTGATTCTGGCTGACTCTTCTTCCAAATTCAGTAACTGTTACAACAGTTACTCTGGACCAGAGCACGCCAAGATCTTCTCTGAATGCAGAAATAGATCCGGCAAGGTCTGCCAAGTATGAAGTGAGCCAACCATCATCAAGAGTTCCCATATTGGCGTGCATATCCCAGTCACCTTGGAATTCAATATCGACAGCGCGCACGCCAATGCCTGCCTTTAACAACGCCGCCACATCTCTAAATCGATTACCTGTTCCGGTATTTGGATAAGTGACAACACTTTTCTGTGCACTAGCCATAGCAATTTGATCTAACGCTGCAATAGTTGATTTTGCTTGAGTCGCCCAAATATTTGTCCATCGGCCATGCGTTTCGTCGATAAAGCCAGCTAAGTCCTCTGCCTTGTATCCAAAAACGGAATCCAATCTAAAGTTATTAATTGATTCAACATTTACTGGTGCTGCTTTGCCACCAATAAGTTGTCGCGTGGTTGATCCAATTCCAACAGATTGCACCGCAGAGCCGTTGCCAGCCACATCCAAGAAGCGGGCAATCCACCCACTGCGCTTATCTTTTTCACCGTAGGCGGCATAGGCAACATCTGAAATCTCATCAAAGTGACTGCGTGAATGTGTTGGTGCGCCGAGCGTATTTACAATGGCGAGCTCTTTAGCCTCCCACAACGGCATAAACTTTTTGAGAGCAGGATGCAGCCCAAACTCGCGATCCAGCGGTAGCAAACTTGAATTAGGAATGAAGATCTCGCCTCGAACTTTTCGCATCAAGTTTTCATCTGTTGGAACAACTGCGCTTAAGGAATCAAATCCTCCGCGAAGCACGAGAGTCACGACCACATCAGGAACTTCGTTAGTGGTGGCTGCAAAGGTGTATCTAATTCCACTTGCAGAAAGGACTGTCATTCCACCAAATAGAGCGGCACCACGGAGGAACTGCCTACGAGAAAACCCTTCTCGCCCCTCAGGGCAATTCTTTATTGCATCATCAGGAATCATCGCAGGCTCCAAACTGGCAATTGAAATATCAGTCGTGCAATCAGGCCAGTGATATCACGATAGTAATTATTCATGTCAGGATTTGGACCAAAGGCTTTGGTAACCGCATTTCTTACCGCAGCACGATCTGCGCTCCCTAACTCCTTAAACAGGATTAATTGAGAAACTTGATCTATTTGCCGATCTAGGTTCGTTTCTCGAGTCGCTAATAACGAATCCAAAGCAGGTTGATTCCAAGTATTTCCTTGAAGGAAATGTCCATAAACATTCCAACGCAGCACTTGATGGTTTGCATTCACCCAACTGGCTGCAACATCTGGATAGCCATCAGGAAATGGCCAGGATAATGGTGCATGCCCCATACGTTTTAGTTCATCGGGCACGACTGCAGGATATGAAAACTCTTTGGTCATGCCTTTCCACTTTTGCACTCTCGTGAAATTAGGAAAGACGTTGAGTGTTCGGGCAACAGAAACATAATCCTCACCCGGGCGCTTCAATTTCTTACCCACAGCATTTTTGAAATCAGGATGCTGATAGACTGCCTTTAAAACAGCCTTAATATCCCCATTACTTGCGGTGTAAGAAGCTGCAATATCGCTGATGAATTTTTGTGAGGGCACATCTTCAACAAAGCGACGGCCGAGTTTTAGAGCAATAGCCTTTGCTGTCTCAGGGTGAGCCGCTAAATATTTTAGGAGTGATTGGATTGCAGGGAGAACTTGATCAAGAGTTGTGACAGTTTGCTGCCAGCCCATAATCTTGAAAGTGCCATAGTTTTGACGCTCTCCATGCAACATGGTCGAAAAGGGCGAAACATCTTTAAAGGTAGTGCCCCAAGGACGTGTTCTTGGACCTCTTTGGTACCAGCGTTCAGGCCACTTCACCCGCAAACCTGAAAACAACTTTGCCGTATTAATAATGTCTGATTGGGTATAGCCAGATTTTGGTGTCACTGTATATAGCTCTAATAATTCACGCCCGAAATTTTCATTAGGTTGCTCTTTAGTACTCAACTCACCATCTAGATAAACAATCATCGCTGGATGCAGCGCTGATGCTTGTAACAAATCTTCGAATCTTCCTAAAGCGTGTTGGCGAATTACTCGCTTATTCCAATCGTTGGTATGCCAATCGAGATTGCCGTCTTTAGTCTCATCTCCAAGCGTTGTAATGTTCAAATGGTCGTGCCAGAACTCGACCATCATTTCAAAGATCTGTCGCTCAGAATGAGTTTGCTGAATTAGGGTGTAGAGATGTAGAACTCTGCCGGACAAATGATTTATGTAAAATATTTGACCTTTGGCCATATCTCCTTCAGATTCAGCCAATGGCCATAAGAAATTCATATCTTTGTGGATGTAATTGAAAATATCCCACTTGGCGAGATAACTCTCAACTTTTGTATCTGCTAAAGACAGATGATCTAGTTGTTTATCAAACCACGCATCTGCGCCAATCTTGGTAACTTCTGAGACTGAATCCTTTGTTGGCCCATATGTAAATCTATGGAGCAAATGAATAGTGGGGTCACTCGATGGTGATGTTGTACCAGCGCCCCAGCTAGATTCCATAAGGCTAGGTTACAGCGGGCATTTCCCAATAAGAAGGTTTATGGAGCCGATTTCTATTTACAATGATGGTCATCTCTGGTTCTATTTCCGCTAACTACGGAGAGGAACACAATGAGTAAGGATCTAGAAGAAGTAACACGCCTGATCAACCTCTATATCGAGGGTGCCGGAAAAGGTAATGCCGACAAGCTAAATGAAGCATTCCATTCAAGCGCCCGCTGGTTCGGCACAATGGGAGGAACAGACTACGACGTAGATAAAGCGGGCTTCGTCGCGCTCATGGTCGAATCACCAGCAGATGGTGGCCAGCTCAAAGCAGAGATAACTGATATCCAGATTGATGGAACTGTTGCAGTTGTGACAGTTAAAGAAGAGGGTTTCTGGGGAACTCTCTCATTTACTGACTACTTCACACTTTCAGTACTTGAAGGTCGTTGGCAGATCACAAATAAGACATTTGCCCACACAGGTGGAGAGCACGCATAAGTTATCGCAGAAAATTAAAAAGAAGGGCTGAGGCTAATTGCCCCAGCCCTTCTTCTTTTGGAAATCAAATACCTCGAGCTCGGGCGAGCAGAAATGACCACTCAAGATCTCAAAAGAAAAGTGTTTCCCACTACCCTTTTGGGGTGCGAATCAATCGGAGTAATCTCTTAACATCACTAACTCTTGTGTTTGGGCTGATGTTAAGTAATTCTTCACTGGCTCAATCAGTCGAATTTGGACAAGATGCAACTGGTGATCCGAATGCGGTCAAGGTTAGAGGCGGCTCTGGATTTCTATATTCTGAAAGAATCATTATCACTGTTGGGCACGTAATAGGTGACGAAATTAATCAGGGCATTGCCTATTGGGAACGAGAAGGTGTCATCTACCGACCAGGTATCGTGACTATTGCTGGGGAAAAACAATATAAAGTTAAAAAAGTACTTGTTCCGAGTACATATGTTTACCCGGATTATGCAAACAACATCATCATTGATGACCTTGCAATTATTATTCTGAGTGAAGATATCCCAGTCACTAAGAAGGCTGTGCTTGCAACAGAAGAGCAAATGCAACGTTTCGCAAAAGAGAAGTCAAAAGTTGAGTTGGTTGGTTATGGAATTACTCATGGCAGTCAAAGAAATAGACCATATGAAGAAATGATGAATAGGCCTCCAAATAAACTCACAGGCACCTTATTGTCACCTGAAGCGGTCCTTCAGTTCTACGGACGATATCCAAATGTGGATTGGCAAAAAATCAATAAACCAGGAGTTTATGGAATAGTTCAACATCGTGAATTACAGCAAAGTCATATTTGCGATGGAGATTCTGGTTCTGTATTTTTCGTTGAAGAAGATAATGTTCGCTATGTACTTGGCACGACTGGACTGGGATTAGTTAACAACAATTGTCCGCCACCAGAAAGATGGTATGGGTTTCCATCGATGAGTTGGATCGACCCTAACTCTAAGTTGCGAGATTTGCTGAAAACTGCTGAGGCGATAGTTGCGGAAGACAGAAAAAGAGAAGCTGCTGCTGCAGAAGCAAAGGCTGCAGCAGATCTCAAAGCCAAGCAAGAAGCAGAAGCTGCAGCAAAAGCGGCATTCGAGTTAAAGGCTAAACAAGAGGCAGAAGCTAAAGCAATTGCAGATAAATTGGCAGCGGCTAAAGCCGCCGCACTTAAGAAAACAACAATCACATGCTTAAAAGGTAAGTCAGTAAAGAAAGTAACGGCAGTTAAACCAGTTTGCCCAAAGGGTTACAAGAAAAAGTAATTAGCTGAATACTGGATACATATGTTTGACAGATAGACCCACTATTCAAGTGTTTGAATTACATCCAAGGTTTGGACATAGAACTGGGATTCACTTTTCTAAGCAGGTGGTGAGGGAATCCAATAACGATTGCTTATTGAACAGCTTTAACTAACTGCTCGCTCAGCCATTTACGCAGGTTGTAAGCATCATCAACCATGAAACCATGTCCGAAGAATCCATGAATCGTCCCTGGATACTCCTTGATAGTCACAGGTACTCCGGCTTTTTCTAAAGTAACTGCATAGTTAGCACCATCATCGCGCAAGACATCATGCTCGGCCAAGCCGATGATTGCTGGCGCAACATTTTTAAAGGTAGTTGCTCGAGCAGGAATGGCATATTTATTGTTCATGTGCGCTTCAGGAACATATGCTTTCCAACACCATTGCATCCCCACGCTTTCTAAACCAAAACCGGTTTCATGCTCAAGGTATGATTTTGATTGAAAATCAGTATCAAGGCATGGATAGATAAGCATTTGGTAGGCCAACTTCACATCACCAGTATCTGCCGCCTTCAATGCAACCGCTGCGGCTAAATTACCTCCAGCGCTATCGCCTCCCACACCAATCTTTGTTGGATCAATTCCAAAACGCTGAGCATTTTTTGCAACCCAAAGCAGACCTGCATAGCAATCATCAAATGGAGTTGGAAATGGATGTTCTGGGGCCTTTTGGTAATTGATACCAATGACTACAAAGCCAGTCTCTGCTGCGATGTTAGACATTTGTGGGGCATATCGAAGTGTCCAGCTAAATACCCAACCGCCGCCATGGAAATAAACAAGAGCTGGTGCATTTGGTTTAACATTTTTAGGACGATAAATCACGGCATGTAGATCAGCGGTGGGTGAGGTGAAATAAGTGTGTTCGGTGTGCACATCATTAGAAACAGGACCTGCGTACATGAGGTAATCAGCAACATCTGCTCGGCGCTCTTCTAAAGTTGCATCAGCCGGCATTGGATTGTTGGCGGCGACGTAATCAAGGTAAGCCCTGGTCTGTGGATGAATTGTCATAGTCAGTAGGGTATTCCAGGGTGAGAGGATTTAAGGTTTTGATTTAAAACTCGGGCTTACTGTCGTAAGTGGGTGGTGAGGGACTCGAACCCCCGACCCGGTGATTAAGAGTTAACGGAAGTAAGGTCTTACGCACTACTAATCACGCACACTACCGCATGTAATAAGCGTAGTAAACGCTCAATTATCGAATTTCGT
>Ga0209134_10000392_pt1 | contig 11478 bp, 11 predicted proteins | sample LauGreSp1BDMLBSN_2_FD_187566 | JGI IMG/M metagenome (GOLD analysis project Ga0209134, IMG submission 187566) | Freshwater lake microbial communities from Lake Michigan, USA - Sp13.BD.MLB.SN (SPAdes) (version 2) | ecosystem: Environmental > Aquatic > Freshwater > Lake | place: Lake Michigan, USA... | reverse complement strand
TTAGTTGGTGTGCACTTAATTGCAGGAACTTTCGCAGATTTAACAGTTTTATTCTTTGTATCTACAGCAGAAGCAGAAGGTGAAACAATAAGAGTTGAAGCAGTTAGCGCGCTTAGCGCTAATCCCGCAACGATGATTCTCTTCATGTGAACTCCTCTTGACATGGCCTAATGGTAAATCGAAACCCTGTGAAAACCCTTAATTTATTCCCATTCAATGGTGGCAGGTGGCTTGCTCGTTACATCCAGTACGACTCGATTGACCCCGCGAACCTCGTTGGTTATGCGTGTAGAAATCTTTTCAAGCACCTCGTACGGCACGCGAGACCAATCAGCGGTCATGGCATCCTCAGAAGAAACTGGGCGTAGAACAATTGGGTGGCCATAGGTGCGGCCATCTCCCTGAACGCCAACGCTTCGAACATCGGCCAATAAAACAACTGGGCATTGCCAGATCTGTCGATCTAACCCAGCAGACTTTAACTCTGTTCTCGCAATTGCATCAGCTTCGCGCAGTAAATCTAAACGTTCTTGGGTTACCGAACCAACAATTCGAATTCCAAGTCCAGGACCAGGGAATGGCTGACGCCAGACAATTTCTTCGGGTAACCCAAGTTCAAGACCGACTTGGCGAACCTCATCCTTAAACAATGTGCGAAGTGGTTCTACTAATGTGAATTGAAGATCATCCGGTAAACCACCAACGTTGTGATGCGACTTGATGTTTGCTGTACCGGTGCCTCCACCTGATTCGACAACATCTGGATACAAAGTGCCCTGAACTAAGAACTCAACATCTCCGCCTGAAGCAATTTCTCGGGCAGCTGATTCAAATGAGCGGATAAATTCGCGTCCAATAATCTTTCGCTTTTCTTCGGGATCTGTAACATCCTTGAGCGCATTGAGGAATTGTTCCTTTGCATCAATAACTACTAACTGGACCCCAGTTGATGCAACAAAATCGCGTTCTACTTGCTCAGCTTCACCTTTACGTAACAATCCATGATCTACGAAAACACAGGTGAGCTGAGTGCCAACCGCTTTTTGAATAATTGCTGCCGCTACAGCTGAATCAACTCCGCCAGATAAACCACAAATTACTTTCTTATCGCCAATTACTTGCTTAGCTTTTGCAATCTCGGTTTCTGCAATATTTGCAGTGGTCCATGTTGCATCACACTGTGCGATATTAACTAGCCAGTTTTGCAAAATAGCTTGGCCATGCTCACTGTGCAGAACCTCTGGGTGGAATTGCACGCCTGCAAACAATCCTGACTCATTTTCAAAAGCTGCAATAGGAGTATCTGCGGTTGCGCCACATACAGTAAATCCTGCAGGTGCCTGTGAAACCGCGTCGCCATGTGACATCCACACTTTTTGTTGTGCTGGCAATCCTGCAAACAACTTAGAAGTTGTAACGACAGTTGTATCTGTGCGGCCGAATTCAGAGTTACCTGTTTGGCTTACGACGCCACCAAGGGCTGCAGCCATTGCCTGGAATCCATAGCAAATTCCAAAAACAGGAATCCCCAAAGTGAAAATGTCTGCATCAACTTTTGGGGCGTTCTCTGCATAAACGCTCGAAGGTCCACCTGACAAAATGATTGCAGCTGGATTTTTAGCTTTTACTCCTGCTGCAGTGATTGAGGATGGGACAATTTCTGAATACACATGTGCTTCGCGAACACGCCTAGCAATTAATTGTGCGTACTGTGCGCCAAAATCAACGACCAGTACTCCGCGAACTTCAGCCACGATGAATAAGAACCTCTACGCGCTGGAACTCCTTAACATCAGAGTAGCCACAAGTCGCCATTGCGCGGCGAAGTGCGCCAAACAAGTTCATTGAACCATCTGATGTATGTGAAGGTCCGAGCAAGATTTCTTCAAGAGTTCCAACAGTTCCAACATTTACGCGCTCTCCGCGAGGAAGAACTGGGTGATGTGCTTCTGATCCCCAGTGCCAACCTAGACCAGGTGCTTCAACTGCTTTAGCTAGTGGTGAACCCATCATGACCGCATCTGCGCCACATGCAATCGCCTTTGCGATATCTCCGCTGCGACCAACTGAACCATCTGCAATCACATGAACATACCGTCCACCTGATTCATCTAAATATTCACGGCGTGCAGCAGCAACTTCGGCAACTGCAGAAGCCATAGGAACTTCAACACCCAATACCTTGCGAGTTGTGTGTGTTGCCCCGCCACCAAAACCGACCAAGACACCCGCTGCTCCAGCGCGCATTAAGTGAAGGGCGGCAGTTGATGTTGCTACTCCACCAACAATTACTGGAACATCGAGTTCGTAAATAAACTTCTTGAGGTTGAGTGCTTCATTTTCTGCAGCAACATGTTCGGCAGAAACCGTAGTTCCGCGAATAACGAAGATGTCTACGCCAGCTGCGATAACAGCCTTATGAAATTCGGCGGTGCGTGCAGGTGATAGTGATGCAGCAACGGTTACACCGGCATCACGAATCTGCTGAATTCGGTCCTTGATTAATTCTGGACGAATTGGAGCGCTGTAAATTTCCTGCATGCGCTTTGTTGCATGCTTATCTGGCATTGAAGCGATTTCGCCCAATGGGATTCGAGGATCTTCGTAACGAGTCCACAAACCTTCAAGGTTTAGAACTCCCAATCCCCCAAGCTTTCCAATAGCGATAGCGGTTTCTGGTGAAACTACTGAATCCATTGGGGCGGCCATCATCGGTAGTTCAAACTTGTAGGCATCTATCTGCCAGTTGGTAGAGACATTTTCAGGGTCACGAGTTCGGCGGCTAGGAACAATCGCAATGTCATCAAAGGAATACGCGGTGCGAGCGCGCTTTCCTGGGGCGATTTCGATGTTATTCATTAGCGGCCCTTCTTCTGGTAGTTCGGTGCATCAGCAACATGTGCCACATCATGTGGGTGGCTTTCTTGCAATCCTGCTGCAGTAATTTGAATTAATCGACCTTCACGTCGAAGCGTTGCAATATCAGGGGCTCCTGCATACCCCATACCTGATCGCAAACCGCCAACCAATTGATGAACAACATCAGCTACAGAACCTCGGAATGCAACCTTGCCTTCGATGCCTTCAGGAACAAGTTTGTCCTCGGACAAAACATCATCCTGCATGTAGCGATCCTTTGAATATGACTTTTGTTCCCCGCGAGATTGCATTGCAGCTAGTGAACCCATACCGCGGTAGGCCTTGTACTTCACACCATCGATCTCGATTAGTTCGCCAGGCGATTCTTCGCATCCAGCAAGCAATGAACCCAACATCACTGAATTCGCACCCGCTACCAAAGCTTTAACGATGTCACCTGAATACTGCAATCCGCCATCTGCAATCAATGGAATGCCAGCTTTGTTGCACGCCTTAGATGCTTCCAAAATTGCAGTTATCTGTGGAACGCCAACACCTGCAACAACACGAGTTGTACAAATAGATCCAGGACCAACGCCAACCTTTACCGCATCTGCACCAGCATTGATTAATGCCTGCGCACCTGCACGTGTTGCAACATTGCCACCAATGACTTCGGTGGTTGGAGAAAACTTCTTAATACGAGCAATCGAATCCAACACTGCTCGATGATGGCCGTGTGCGGTATCTACGACAACAACATCAACGCCAGCTTCGATTAAAGCTTGGGCACGAGCAAAACCGTCATCACCAACTCCTACGGCTGCTCCGGCTAAGCCAACATTCTTAACAAGTTTGACGTGAGTAACTTGGGCTTCGATCGGAAGGTTGCGGTGGATGATTCCGATTCCGCCGGCCTTTGCCATGGCGATTGCCATTTCAGATTCAGTAACTGTGTCCATCGCTGAAGAAACCAGCGGGACTGCAATTGAGATGTTTCGTGTCAACTGAGTCGAAGTGCTGACTTCAGATGGGACTACATCGGATGCATCTGGCAGTAGCAAAACATCGTCATAGGTCAGTCCAAGCATTGCGACTTTATCTGTATCGCTCATCTGGCCTCCCCGATCAATGAAGGCGCAAGTCTATCGGGGCTTTAGAGCCCTACTGCACGCTCGATTTCAGCGCAGGCCTCAGATAAATCGTTGACATGGGCCACTGGACAATCAGAATCGATACCCCAACCAGGGCCACCGATGATGACGCGAGGAGCAGGACGGATCGATGGAATATCTGTGTAAAAACGTGGATCACCGTTGCGCGGCAATTGTGCCCATAGGAAAACAGCTGGTGGGGCTGAACGTGTAATCACGCCATTGAGCGCTTCCAAAGGTGTGCGTGCACCAAGAAAATAGGTTGAAATGTTTTTCTCTGCCAATGCTGATGCCAATGCATGCAATGCCAAGGAATGCATTTCTTCACCCACCGATGCCAGCAAGACTGGGCGCGGGTTACAAGGTTCTGAAACTGCCGAAGATTTCTCACGCAGGACACCTTTGAGAATTTCAGTAAGAAGGTGTTCTACCTCAATACCAGTTTGCGTTTTTTCCCAATCTTCACCGATCAAAAACAACAGCGGGACAATCACTTCAGACCATGAAGCAATTACTCCATGTTTTTCAATGTCTTGTCGCAGTGCATCTTCTACAAATGTCTTATCCAATAATTTAGATGCGGCATAAAGGGCTTCGACTAGATCCTCACGAACTTCAAAGTTATCAATGATGTTTTCAACTGAAATAGGACCCTTGAAATCTTTTGCTTGCGCAGCAGCTTCTGCTGGTGCGACCCCTGCAGTAATCAACTTTCGCATTGCTGTCAGGATGGCTAGATCTTGTGGGCAGTAGCGCCGATGTTCTCCGGCCTCGTGGGTGGAAGGCCCAAGGCCATAGCGGCGGTCCCAGGTTCTCAGGGTTGCTGGAGCCACTCCTAAGCGGCGAGCGACCGCGGCAACGGTCAATAGCTCCTCTTCCATGGGGCTATCGTGTCGTGAAGTGGCTCAACTCACCACCTGAAAACGCCATTTGAACAACTTATGGCACGGAAATACTTGAACAACCTATGGCGCGGTTGTAGAGTATCGCCATGGCCGAAATTTCACGCTTACCCCGCCCCGTTGCTGATGAATGGGAGTGGCAGTACCAAGGTTCATGCCGCGAGCTTCCTTCTGAGATGTTCTTTCATCCAGATGGAGAACGCGGACCTCGTCGACGCAATCGCGAGAACACTGCCAAAGCTGTCTGTGCATCATGTCCAGTAATTGCTGCATGCCGCGCACACGCACTTGCAGTGCAAGAGCTATCTGAAGATGATCGCCTAGCAATTTTAGGTAAGGACATCAATCCAGATATTTCCCACGCATCATAGTTTTATCTACTTCGAGGGTAAGAAAAAGCCCCGCAGATTTTTCTGCGGGGCTTTTTCTTCTCTTAAATTCTTATTTTCATAAATAATTCAAGACTTAGTGGCTATGTCCACCTGGGCCATGTGAGTGACCATGTCCGCCGGCAGCATCAGCAGCTGCTTGCTCTGCTGGCTTCTCGTAGACAACTGCTTCAGTTGTAATAAACATTGCAGCAATTGATGCAGCGTTTGCTAGAGCTGAACGAGTTACCTTTACTGGATCGATAACACCATCAGCAGCTAGGTCGCCGTAAACATCTGTTGCAGCGTTGAAACCTTCGTTGTGCTTCATTGCGCGAACCTTTGCAACTACTACATAGCCTTCTAGTCCAGCATTTTCTGCAATCCAGCGAAGTGGTTCATCACAAGCCTTGCGAACTAAACGAACACCAACTGCCTTATCGCCAGTGAATCCGAGATCGCCTTCAAGAGCATCAGCTGCATGCACAAGTGCTGCGCCTCCACCAACAACGATTCCTTCTTCAACAGCGGCGCGGGTTGCAGAGATTGCATCCTCTAGACGGTGCTTCTTTTCATTCAATTCAACTTCGGTGTGTGCGCCAACCTTGATTACGCAAACTCCACCTGCAAGCTTTGCCAGACGCTCCTGCAATTTTTCCTTGTCCCATGAAGAATCACTGTTTTCGATCTCCTTGCGAAGTTCAGAAACACGTGCAGCAACTGCAGCCTTATCGCCTGCACCATCAACGATGGTTGTTGCATCCTTTGAAACAACGATGCGACGAGCCTTTCCAAGATCTTCGATAGTTACTCCATCAAGCTTCATTCCAAGCTCTGAAGAAATTACCTGGCCACCTGTAAGAATCGCGATGTCTTGCAGAGTTGCCTTACGGCGATCTCCAAAACCTGGCGCCTTAACGGCAGCAGATGCGAAAACTCCACGCATACGGTTAACAACCAGCGTAGAAAGTGCTTCGCCTTCGATGTCTTCGGCGATGATCAAGAGTGGCTTTGAAGTCTGAGCCACCTTTTCAAGCAAAGGCAATAGATCTGCGAGCGCTGAAATCTTGTTTGCTGAGATCAACACATAAGCATCTTCAAGGATTGCTTCCATGCGATCTTGGTCAGTTACAAAGTATGGAGAAATGTAGCCCTTGTCGAACTGCATTCCTTCAGTGAATTCAAGATCAAGTCCAGTTGTTGATGCTTCTTCAACTGTAATAACTCCATCTTTACCTACACGGTCCATTGCTTCAGCGATGAGTTCGCCAATTGCACGGTCCTGTGCAGAAATAGTTGCAACATCTGCGATCTGTGGCTTTCCATTAACTGGAGTTGCCTGCTCGCGAAGTTTTTCTGAAACCGCTGCTACGGCTGCTTCGATTCCCTGCTTGATATCCATTGGCTGCGCACCCGCTGCAAGGTTACGAAGTCCTTCTTTAACCATTGCTTGAGCAAGAACAGTTGCTGTAGTAGTTCCGTCACCTGCGACATCATTAGTCTTTGTCGCAACTTCCTTAACTAGCTGAGCACCCATGTTTTCTGCAGGATCTGAAAGTTCGATCTCCTTAGCAATTGTCACACCATCGTTTGTAATGATGGGCGCGCCAAAAGACTTAGCGATAACAACGTTACGACCCTTAGGTCCAAGGGTTACCTTTACTGTGTCAGCAAGAATGTTGACACCGCGCTCCATGGCGCGGCGTGCTTGCTCATCAAATTGAAGACTTTTTCCCATTTACTTCTCGATTACAGCGAGAATGTCGCGAGCTGAAAGAACAAGTAGATCTTCTCCACCGTGCTTGATTTCAGTTCCGCCGTACTTGCTGTAGAGAACTACATCGCCAACTTTGACATCCATTGGAACGCGCACGCCATCATCAAAGCGACCTGGGCCTACTGCAATAACAGTGCCTTCCTGTGGCTTCTCTTTTGCTGTATCTGGAATAACAAGACCTGATGCTGTTGTTGTCTCAGCCTCGTTTGTCTTGATAACAATGCGATCTTCTAGTGGCTTAATTGCCATTGGGTTGACTCCTTCTAGGTTTTACTTTTCGGTTTCCTCGTTCGGCTCGAATTAGCAGACTCGGGCCGTGAGTGCTAACGCAAACTCTAGGCTGGCTATTCCCCCTCAGCAAATCGAGATGTCCTGCAAAGGCAATCTGGCTTACAGGCTCACAGTCGTTACAGGCAGGCTGGAATCAGCGTCAAAGGCCACTGGGCTGGGTCTGCGGCCTGCTGTCACCATGAGTGAACCAAGGGCAGCAACCATCGCCCCATTATCGGTGCATAGCCCTGGGCTCGGAACCCTTAGCTGGATCCCTGCCTTTTCGCACCGGTCTTGGGCCACAGCGCGAAGCCTTGAATTAGCCGCAACCCCACCTGCAATCACAAGTGAGTTAATTCCTGTTTGCTTGCAGGCGGCAATCGCTTTGAGAAGTAAGACATCAACAATCGCTTCTTGGAAAGAAGCTGCCACATCCGCCTTGGCGTAGTTAGGTGTTGCCTCTAAATATCTGGCCACAGCAGTTTTTAGTCCTGAAAATGAAAAATCAAATGGTCGGGTTTGCCAATCATTAGATGTTGTCAATCCACGAGGAAAATCAATTGCGCTCGCACTTCCATCCTTTGCCAACTTGTCGATGGCAGGACCACCTGGAAAGCCTAAATTCATAACACGTGCAATTTTGTCGAATGCTTCTCCCGCAGCATCATCCATCGTTTCACCAAGTTTCGTGATCGATCCTGTGATGTCATCAACTTGCAATAAAGATGAGTGTCCACCACTTACTAGTAATGCAATTGTTGGATCAAGTGGGTTGCTATGTGTCAACGCGTCAACACTCACGTGGGCGGCTAAATGGTTGACTGCATAAATGGGTTTATTCAGACCAAGTGCAAGACCGGCTGCAGAACCAACGCCAACAAGTAAAGCGCCAACTAATCCTGGTCCACCAGTAACTGCAACTGCATCTATATCCTTCAAGGAAATCTTTGAGTCTTTGAGTGCTTGATGCAAAGTTGGAATCATCGCTTCTAAGTGTGCTCGGCTTGCAATTTCAGGAACTACTCCCCCAAAACGTGCATGCTCTTCCACGCTAGATGCAATCACATTTGCTAACAATGTCCGGCCACGAACAATTCCAACAGCAGTCTCATCACACGATGTTTCAATACCTAAAACAATTGGCTCACTCATGAAAGCTCCAATCGCATGACTTGTGCATCAAGGCCACTACCAAAGTAATCCTTACGAACATTTAGCTTGGAATACCCCAAGGCTTCATAAAGGCCAATGGCCTCAAGATTGTCAGTCTTAACTTCAAGCATCATCGCAGTTGAGCCTTCAGATATAGCCCAATCGGTAATCAGAGCCATAAGTGCCTTAGCAATACCTTTCCCGCGATGCTCAGGCACAACACCCACAGTCAAAATGTCTGCCTCCACACCACCGGCTGCAAATACGCCTGCATAGCCAACAATCTTTTGTTCTTCATCAAGTGCAACAACGAAGTGGCGGGTAGGACTAGAAAACTCTTCTTTGTATTGGGATGCAGACCATGGTGAGTATGGAAACAACTCTTTATCCAGTGAGACAAAAACTGCAAGATCAAAGGCGTTTGCCTCGCGATAAGTAATCATTGACGATCCGCCGTTGCCACAGCATCTGGTCTGCGCAAATAAATCGGTTCGACAATGTTTCCAGTCAATTTAACTAATGCTTGCATGTCTGGAAATAGATCGCCATGAATTGGTGCACCAGACACATCGGCTGGAAAACTAACTGCAGGTTCGCCAACTCGAATCCCATCTGTGTAGCGAGCCCAATAAACCTCTTTGCGTCGTGCATCAACGGTAATTATGAAATCCTTTTCTTCAATTTGCGCAGCGATGGCATCCAATGAACACACTCCACGCACTGGAACTTGGCGAGCTAATGCAAAACTTTGCGCAAAGGCGATTCCGACTCGAAGTCCAGTAAACGGACCTGGACCCATTCCAACTACAACCTCATCTACATCACTTGCAGTTAATGCTTCTTGAACTAGTGCAGGTAGGGATGGTCCATGTGCAGTTGCTCCATCACGGTGCCCACTGAACAAAACACTGTCACCTTGAATGACTGCAACAGAGGTGCGTGAGGTGGAGGTATCAATTGCTAGAACTGTCTTCACAATGAAAACCCTGCCCACCGAGGGCCTACTGGCTTGATTTCAATTTCTCTTTCTTCTGCGCTTCGATCAATTGTGATCTCTAAACGATCCTGGCTAAGTCGCGCAGATTCAGTCCCACCCCATTCAATGAATGTAATTGACCCAGCAATATCCAAATCCAAATCATCTAGATATAGATTGGGATTTTCTGAATCAATCAAGCGATATGCATCAACATGGATAAAAGGCACAACTGCTTTGTGAACCCTTGAAATAACAAAGGTTGGTGATGTGATGCCTGTAATTCCGAGGCCAGCGCCAACTCCTTGAGCCAGAACAGTTTTGCCCGCACCAAGTGGGCCATTAACAAGTACAAGATCACCAGCACGAAGATGAGCAGAAAGCCGAACGCCTAACTGGTGCATCTCATCGGCGGTAGCAGCTGTGATCATTATGTAAGGATAAAGTAAAAGCAGGGCCAGGATAACCTGGCCCTGCTTTTTACTACCCTCGAATTATTGAGAGCGATGTATTAGTTGTCGCCGTAAGACTTCAACCATGGTGCACGGATTCCCTTATCAATTGAAAGGTTGCCGGCTTTACGCACTCCTGTATAGAAGGCTCCCCCTGAAGGAAGCTTTCCGGTGCTAGAGGCTGTTACCAATGACTTCGCTACCAACAACAATTGTGCTGTAGTGAAGTTACAGTGGTTTGTACCTTGTGCTGCCGGAGTTGATGTGATCGGTGAGGACGCAGCATCAAACTTTGTGTAGCTTGCTGGAGGTGTATTCCAGAGCATCAAAAGTTTGTTAGTTGGTGCCTTGTATTCACGAGTCGTCTGGTAAGCCTTCATAGCAGCAGCCTTTTCAGCTGCGTACTGCTCGGCATATAGATCAACTAAGCGCTGTGAAGCACCTGCAGGTGTAATTGGATCTGCCATACCAACCATTAACACTGTAGGAACATTGATCTTTCCTGTGTTGGTGTGTAGTGCATTCATCTTTGCAACTGCTGCTGGATCTGCCTTAGCACGAGGTGCACCTGGGTTAGCAGAAGAAAGTGCGCCCAAGAGAGCGTCAATCACTGTGTTACCAGAAAGTGCTGCGTTGAAAATAACGCGCTCTCCATCAATACGTGCTGCGTAATCAGTCTTTGTATTATCAAAGATTGCTCCGCCCACTTGATTTTCAACATCTTGTGTTGCAAGAACAGCAAGTGCTGCAGCATTTGTTCCATTTTCAAGGATTGCAAGTGCTGGGCTCAGTGCCAATGGGAACGTTAACTTCAACGGACCTTCTGGACCTGAAACAGAGTCAAAGTGTGCTGATTGAGTTGGAAGTCCAGCCATCAAACCAAGTAGCAACAATGCACTTCGTGATGGAACACCAGCTGCAGCTAGAGACTTTCCTGTTGCAGATGATGTATCTGGCCATGCACCAGTTGCAAGAGCTGCTTGCAACTTGCCCATAACTGTAAAGACCTTAACTAAGTCAGCGTAAGACTCTGCAACACCTGCAGCACCTGGTGAATAGTTTCCGCCCTTGATGGTTGGATCAAAGAGAACTTTGATTCCCCATAGGAAGTCACCAGCACCAGTTAACTGAGGTGAAATGTTGTCAGCCATACACATTGGAGCAACAGCTGAAACTAGTTCAGGGTGCTTTTCTGCGAGGCCTTGAGTGATAACGCCACCAAGAGATGATCCCCATGCAATAACTTTGGTTGTCTTTGGGAACTGCTTCTTGAATGTGCCGATTAGCTCAACGTTTGTCTTGATCGCTGAATCTGGATTCCACCCTTGACGAGCAAAACCTGAACCAACGATTGCAATACCTTGGCTAAAGAAGTACTTAGCAACTTCAGCATTTCCACCAGGAACTGGCTCTGGAGTATTGGTGATCTTGTATCCACCAATCAGAGGAATCCCCGCAGGAATGTCTACGTTGTAGCGGTATCCATGTGAGTACAAAGCAACAGTTCCGTTGAAGTTTGCTGGAACTTGCATTGCATATGGTGCACCATCTGATGTAACACCAACGCA
>Ga0209134_10000391_pt1 | contig 11484 bp, 10 predicted proteins | sample LauGreSp1BDMLBSN_2_FD_187566 | JGI IMG/M metagenome (GOLD analysis project Ga0209134, IMG submission 187566) | Freshwater lake microbial communities from Lake Michigan, USA - Sp13.BD.MLB.SN (SPAdes) (version 2) | ecosystem: Environmental > Aquatic > Freshwater > Lake | place: Lake Michigan, USA... | reverse complement strand
TGCCCAAATGGCCACGAGCACCTTCTGCAAAAATAGTGTACTTGGCGTGCAGTTCCATGCCCAATTGGAAGTTTTCGGTGGGCTCGCCATCTTTGCCAACGCCCATGTTGCCGGTCGCCACGCCTTTGACGGCGCCATTGTCGTTGTACAAAACTTCGGCGGCTGTAAAGCCAGGAAAAATTTCAACTCCTAAAGCCTCAGCTTGCTCGCCTAGCCAGCGCGTGAAATTTCCCAAGCTGATGATGTAGTTGCCATCGTTGTGAAAGCAAGGTGGCAAGGTGAAATTGGGCACGCGTGTAGCGCCCGTTTCGGTGGTCATCAAGAAAATATCTTCTGTGACGGGTTGATTCAGAGGTGCACCCATTTCTTTCCATTTTGGAAAGAGTTCTGTCAAAGCGATGGGGTCCATGATGGCGCCGGACAAAATGTGTGCACCAGGCTCTGAGCCTTTTTCTAAAACCACCACAGAAACGTCATTGCCTTTTTCTAGAGCCAACTGTTTCAAGCGGATGGCTGCGGACAAGCCTGCAGGGCCGCCGCCCACCACGACCACGTCGTACTCCATCGATTCGCGGGGACCGTGTGTATTCAAAATCTCTTCGGGTGTCATGGGGAGACTCGCATTAAGTTAGGGGTCGAATAGCCAAATATCGGCATCGTGGCCCATTTTAAGCGTGGAACAGGCAGAATCGAAACATGGGCAGAAGGTGAATTCTCGCCATTTGCTTGCGGCAAATCAGAGACAAAGATACATGAAATTTGAAATACCTGAGATCAAGAAAAAAGTTCACGAAATGATCATTCCCATTCGCTGGGGAGACATGGATGCAATGGGGCATGTGAACAACACCGTTTATTTTCGGTATCTAGAGACAGTGCGAATCGATTATTTTCAATCGATTGGCTGTGAACCCAACCCACAAGGCCAAGGGCCTGTCATCGTGAATGCGTTTTGTAATTTCTACAAACAACTTGAATATCCAGGCAATGTGCTGGCCAAGATGTATGTGAGTGAGCCTGCGCGCACCACTTTTGAAAGCTGGTGCACCCTAGAGCTTGAAAATCAGCCGGGTGTCATTTATGCGGCAGGGGGTGCCACCACCATCTGGGTAGATTTCCCGCTTCAAAAAGCTGTGACTTTGCCCGACCACATCAGGGCCTTGGTCACACCCTGAATTCGTTCAAATGAATGGGTTCAATTACTTTTGTTTGGGTACGCGGCCCATTAAATAAAACTCTGGGTTGGGCAGCATGTTGCTGAAACTGGCCATGCGGTTGGACAAGCCAAAGAAAGCCGTAATGGCGGCAATGTCCCAAATGTCTTCATCGTCCAGGCCCACAGCATGCAAGGGCGCAAAGTCTGGCTCTTCAATTTGGTCGCTGTGCAAACAAACTTTCATGGCGAAATCAAGCATGGCGCGTTGACGCGGTGAAATATCGGCTTTGCGATAGTTCACGGCCACTTGATCAGCTATCAAAGGTTTTTTTTCATAAATGCGCAAAATGGCACCATGCGCCACCACGCAATACAAACAATGGTTGGCCGCACTGGTGGTGGTCACAATCATTTCCCGATCGCCTTTGGTCAGGTTGCTCGTCCGTCCCACGGACTCTGGCACCATGAGCGCATCGTGATAGGCGAAAAAAGCGCGCCATTCAGCAGGGCGACGGGCAAAAGTCAAGAAAACTTGCGGTACAAAACCTGCCTTTTCCTGGACTTCCAAAATTTTGGCACGGATGTCTTCGGGGACATCCTTCAGCTCTGGCGCGGGGTAGCGCTGGGTTTTGGGGCTAGCTATCGCAGGCGTGTTCATGTCAATCCTTGTCAGTTAACTGATTCTAATCACCTATTACACTACTTACTTTTAAGAATTCCCCTCTTAGGAGTGCCCTGTGAACAAGATTTTCCCTTCTGCAGCCGAGGCGCTGAAAGGCGTCGTGGCAGATGGCCAATTGCTAGCCGTAGGTGGCTTCGGCCTTTGCGGTATTCCCGAAGCTTTGATTGAAGCCTTGCGCGACTCGGGCGTGAAAAATCTGACCGCTATTTCTAACAATGCTGGTGTCGATGGTTTTGGCTTGGGCAAGCTGCTTGAAACTCGCCAGATCAAAAAAATGATTTCTTCTTATGTGGGGGAAAACAAAGAGTTTGAGCGCCAGTTCTTGGCGGGCGAGCTTGAGTTGGAATTCACGCCTCAAGGTACCTTGGCAGAAAAGCTGCGCGCTGGCGGTGCGGGCATCCCAGCCTTCTTCACCAAAACGGGCGTGGGCACCGTGGTGGCCGATGGCAAAGAGTTGCGTGAGTTCGATGGTGAAACTTATGTCATGGAGCGCTCCCTGATTCCTGATGTGTCGTTGGTGAAAGCTTGGCGCGCCGACAAATCTGGCAACTTGCAATTCCGTCTAACAGCTCGCAACTTCAATCCCGCTGTGGCCATGGCGGGCAAGCTGTGCATTGTGGAAGTGGAAGAGATTGTGGAAACAGGAGACATGATTCCTGACCATATTCACTTGCCCGGCATTTACGTTCACCGATTGGTTCTCAATAAGCACCCTGAAAAGCGCATTGAGAAACGCACCATCACTGAGAAAGCAGGAGTCTAAGCATGAGCTGGAGTCAAGACCAAATGGCGGCCCGTGCCGCACACGAACTGCAAGACGGCTTCTATGTCAATCTGGGCATTGGCATACCCACCTTGGTGGCCAACCATGTGCCCAACAACATTGAAGTGTGGCTGCAATCTGAAAACGGCATGTTGGGCATTGGCCCGTTTCCCACAGAAGATGAAGTCGATGCCGACCTCATCAATGCGGGCAAGCAAACCGTGACGACCATCAAGGGCACCTCTATTTTTGGCAGCCATGACAGCTTCGCCATGATTCGCGGTGGCAAAATTAATTTGTCTATTTTGGGTGCTATGCAGGTCAGCGAAAAAGGTGACCTGGCCAACTGGATGATTCCAGGCAAGATGGTCAAGGGCATGGGTGGCGCCATGGACTTGGTGGCTGGCGTGAAGCGCGTGATTATTTTGATGGAACATGTGGCCAAGAAAAAAGATGGCACCGAAGATTTAAAAATCTTGAACCAGTGCACATTGCCATTGACAGGCGTGGGTGTGGTCGATCGCATCATCACCGATTTGGCAGTCATGGATGTCGTGCCAGAAGGCCTGAAAGTGATTGAGTTGGCGCCTGGCGTCACGCAAGAGTTTTTGCAAAGTAAAACGGGCTGTCACCTGATTTTCTAATGAAACAATTCAAAATTGCATGCATCCCAGGTGATGGCATTGGGCAAGAAGTCATTCCTGCTTCTCAAGTGGTGCTTGAGGCACTTGCCCAAGGACAAAGCCAGTTCAGTTTTGAATTCACATCATTCGATTGGGGTGGTGATTACTACCGACACCATGGCATCATGATGCCCGCTGATGGCCTCGATGCCCTGCGGCTCATGGATGCCATTTTGTTTGGTTCAGCTGGCGACCCCAATATTCCTGATCACATTACGCTCTGGGGATTGCGCCTCAAAATTTGCCAAGGTTTTGATCAATACGCCAACGTCCGACCCACACGCATTTTGCCGGGCATTGATGCCCCCCTAAAGCGATGCACACCTGAGCAACTCAACTGGGTCATTGTTCGCGAAAACTCCGAAGGTGAGTATGCGGGTGTTGGCGGCAGAGCGCATCAAGGCCACCCAATAGAGGTGGCCACCGATGTCTCCATGATGACCCGCGTGGGCGTGCAACGTATCATGCGTTATGCCTTTAAGTTGGCGCAATCAAGGCCGCGCAAGTTGCTCACCGTGGTGACCAAATCAAACGCGCAGCGTCATGCCATGGTCATGTGGGATGAGATTGCCAAAGAGGTGAGTGCCGAGTTTCCCGATGTGCATTGGGACAAAGAATTGGTGGATGCTTGTACGGCGCGCATGGTGAACCGTCCTGGAACTTTAGATACTTTGGTGGCCACAAATTTGCACGCTGATATCTTGAGCGATTTGGCTGCGGCCTTGGCTGGCAGCTTGGGCATTGCACCCACAGGCAACATTGATCCTGAGCGTCGTTACCCCTCTATGTTCGAGCCCATTCACGGTTCTGCCTTCGACATTATGGGAAAAGGTCTCGCAAACCCTATTGGCAGTTTTTGGAGTTGTGTGATGATGCTGGAACACATCGGTTTGGATCAGCAGGCCCAGCGTTTGATGCAGGCCATTGAGGCTGTGACTGCCAACCCCAAGTTGCACACACGCGACCTTGGCGGAGAGGCCACAACGCATCAAGTGACCGAGGCGGTGTGCAAAATGCTTAGGCATTAGAAAAATTCATCATTACGGAGATGCAGGAGACAAAATGGAAAAGAAAACAAAATTTTGGTTAAGTGCAGTGGGCCTTAGTTTGGCAACTCTCATGCCACAACACGCAACTGCGCAAGCCATGCCTGCGTGTCCTGAGAAGAACCTCATGTATTGGCAAGCCTTCCCACCCGGCGGTGAATCTGATTTGTCTGCAAGACATCAGCAAGTGGTGCTCAAAAAGAAATGCGGCGCCATCGACACCATCATTCAATACAAAGCCGGTGCAGGCGGAGGTCTCATGTGGGCCCAAATGAACAACCTGCCAGGCGATGGCCTCAATGTGGTGGGTATCAATTTGCCGCACATTGTGTTTCAGCCTATTGAAGGTGAAGTTCAATACAAAACGGCCGACATCACGCCCGTTTTTTGGTTTCATTACACCCCCGATGTGTTGGTGGTGCCTGAAAGCAGTCCTATTAAAAACTTCGCTGAGTTCATTGCTGCGGCCAAACAGTCGCCGGGCAAAATGAACTTGGGCGGCTCGGGCTTGAACTCTGCCAATCACGCTGCCCACGAGCGTTTGAACGCTGCCTTTGGCATCAAGAGCACCTACGTGCCCTACAAAGGCACTGGCGATATGTCCATGGCAGTTGTCGGCGCACAAATTGATGGCGCCGTAACCTACACCCCGTTTGCCATTGCCAATCGCGGCAAAGTTCGCGCCTTGGCTGTGGCCATGGAGAAGCGCCATCCTCTGATGCCAACTGTTCCCACCTTCAGAGAACTTGGCGTCGACTGGATTGACGGTGCCTACCGCGGCGTGGGTGTGCCAAGGTCAACCTCACCAGAGGCCCGCAAAAAATTGTCTGACATGTGGCTGGCCTTGAACAACGATGCTGAAATGAAAGAGCTGGCAGCCAAGAGCGGCTTTGAGTTGGTCAACATTGGCACCGATCAAATGGACGCCTTCATGAAAGAGCGCATTGCTTTGTACATTGAAGGTGCCAAACGCTTGGGCTTGGGTAAAAAATAAACCTCAAACAGAAGGAGACAAAATGCGTTCAATTTTTTCAAAGTGGAAACAAGTTTGTACGGTCACATTGCTGGCGATGGCATTTCCCCTCAGTGCCATTGCGCAAGCCTACCCCAGCAAACCCATCAAAATGATTGTGCCGTTCCCAGCGGGCGGTACCACTGACATCGTCGCCCGCATCATTGCGCAAAAGATGACTGATTCGATGGGGCAACCCGTCACGGTTGATAACAAGGGCGGTGCTGGCGGCAACATTGGCGCAGACCTGATGGCCAAAGCAGCACCCGATGGTTACACCATCATGATGCACAACCTGTCTTTCCCATTGGCAGCGGTTGCACAAACGCTGGCAAATCGTGCCCCTTTCAATGTGGACACAGATTTTGCTGGTGTATCCATTGCGGTTTATGTGCCCTTCATTTGGACTTCCAGCCCATCAGTGCCAGCCAAAGACCTCAAAGAACTTGCCAACCTTTTGAAAAGCAACAAGTCTTTGCAATACAACTACGGCTCTACGGGCCCAGGCTCCACCATGCACGTCTTGGGCGAAGCCTACAAGAAAGAAGCCGGCATTAGCATGGAGCACATTCCATTCAAAGGTGCTGCGCCCTTGAAGCAAGAGTTGTTGGCAGGCCGACTTCAAGTGGGCGGTGATCAGTTGTCTTCATCCTTGGCAGAAGTGAAAGCCGGTACCTTGAAAGCCTTGGCCACAACGGCTTCAAAGCGTATTCCTGGTTTGCCTGATGTGCCTACTGTCAAAGAGTTGGGCTATCCAAACTTGGAGTTGGAAGGCTGGAACGGTGTGTTTGCACCCGCCAAAACACCCAAAGACATCATCGATCGCTTGAACAAAGAAGTGATTGCGGCCGTGAGGCACCCTGATGTGGTGAAACGTTTGACTGAGCTGGGTGCTGAAGGCGTAGGCTCTACACCTGCTGCGCAAGATGCCATGTTGCGCAAGCAGATGGATCAGTTCAGAGGCATCATCCGTGAGATGAAGCTCGACTGACCTTAGCTCAGTTATGGGGTTGGGTGGCTGCCTTTTGCAAGCCACCAAACCGGTAACTCTGTGCAGTCTTTTTCATCCAGCCCGGTTTGCGCGGCGGCATTGAATTGAGCTAAGGCCAAGGCTGTCAGTGGCAGCTGCCTTTGAGTGGCCTCAGCTTGATCAAGCATAGCGCGCATGTCTTTGCGCATGGTTGAAACACTCACGGTCACTTGTTCACTTTTCTTTTGTTGGAGTGTTTGAGCAATCATGGCACCCCTCACCTTGAGCATGTTGGGGCCACCTGAGCTGTCGGACAAAATATCAATCATGCGGCCCGGATCAATGCCCAATGGTTCTACCAAAGACAAAGATTCGCCAAGCGTTTGCCAGTAAACCATGAGAGGTAAATTGACTGCCAGCTTCACGGTAGAGCCTGCGCCATGTGAGCCAACATGCTCAACACGTTTACAAAGCTGATCGAGCAGGGGTTTGATTTTTTCGACATCAGCAGGGTGGCCGCCCACAAAGCCAAGCAACTTGCCTTCTTTGGCAGGGCCAACACTACCGCCTACAGGGCACTCCAGGTAGACAGCGCCAACCGCATTGGCCCGCAAAGCCATTTCTTTGGGTTTGGCTGGCTTGACGGTGCTCATGTCAATGAAGATCTTTTGGCGAACGTCGCCAGAGAACAAACCATCAGGACCAGAATACACGTCGTCTAAGGCAGCTTCGTTGGTGAGCAGTGTGAGCACCACATCAACCGACTCGGCCAGCATCTTGGGTGTTGCCGCTAAATGCGCGCCGGCATTGACCAAGCCTGTTGTTTTATCGGCTGTGCGGTTCCAAACACTGACCGAATGCCCCAGCCCCAAAAGGCGTGTGCCAATTGCGTGACCCATTTTTCCAATGCCTGCAATGCCGATCTTCATGCTTTTCCCCAGTTGGTGAGTGAGTTTGGTTTATTTCAAAATATCGCCCATGCACAAGTACTTCATCTCGAGGTACTCTTCCATGCCGTGGTGTGAGCCTTCGCGGCCTAAGCCCGATTGCTTCACGCCACCAAAGGGCACGTGCTCGGTGGCAATGACACCCACATTGATACCCACCATGCCGTATTCCAAAGCTTCGCTAACTCGGAAAATTCGGCCTACATCGCGGCTGTAGAAATAGCTTGCCAAACCAAACTCTGTGTTGTTGGCAGCATCGATGGCTTCTTGTTCGGTTTTGAATTTGAAGACAGGTGCGAAAGGACCAAAGGTTTCCTCACGCGCACACAACATGTCTGAGGTGGCGTTGCCAATGACGGTAGGTTCGAAGAACTGGCCGTTCAATGCTTTGCCACCTGCCAACACCACACCCCCTTTGGCTTTGGCGTCTTCCACGTGGCGTGTGACTTTTGCCAATGCGGCCGGTTCAATGAGCGGGCCTTGGACCACGCCTTCTTCAAAGCCATTGCCCACTTTCAGGGCTTTTACTTTGGCGGCAAACTTTTGCACAAATGCGTCGTACACCGACTCTTGAACATAAATGCGGTTGGCGCACACGCACGTTTGACCTGCATTTCGGTACTTGCTGGCCATGGCGCCTTCTACGGCGCTGTCGATGTCGGCATCGTCAAACACAATGAAGGGCGCGTTGCCACCCAATTCAAGTGACAGTTTTTTCACGGTGGGTGCCGATTGCGCCATCAAAATTCGGCCTACTTCGGTGCTACCCGTGAAGCTAATGTGACGAACAATATCGCTTGAACAGAACACTTTGCCTGCGGCAATGCTGTTGTCTGAATCGGCGGTGAGCAAATTGATGACACCCGCTGGAATGCCTGCTCGAATAGCCAACTCGCCTGCGGCCAAAGCTGTTAAGGGTGTCAGCTCGGCGGGCTTGATAACCACGGTGCAACCTGCCGCTAACGCTGGCGCCACTTTGCGGGTGATCATGGCCAACGGGAAGTTCCAGGGGGTGATGGCAGCGCAGACACCGATGGGTTGCTTGATCACAATCAGACGGCGCGTGTTGTCAAATTGGGGCAATGTTTCGCCATTGACGCGCTTGGCTTCTTCGGCATACCACTCAACAAAGCTGGCGCCGTACATTACTTCGCCTTTGGCTTCAGCCAAGGGTTTGCCTTGCTCGGCGGTCATGATGCGACCTAGATCTTCGACATTGGCCATGAGAAGGTCATACCATTTGCGCAGCAAAACGCTGCGCTCTTTGCTGGTTTTGCCACGCCAAGCCGGAAGGGCGGCATTGGCTGCAGAAATGGCCTGTTCGGCTTCGGCGGCTCCCAAGTTGGCCACATCGGCCAGTTTTGCGCCTGTAGCGGGGTCATGGATGTCAAAACGGTTGCTACCTTTGACCCATTGGCCGTTGATCAAGGCGTCTGTTTTGAGGAGTGAGGGGTCTTTGAGCAAGGCCAAAGGGGAAGTTTTCATGTCCATGGGGTCTCCTAGGGGTATTTGTAAAGGCTTGGAAGCTGTACTTGCAATCTTATAATGGAAAGTTGAGCCCAGTTCGGCTTTATTTAAGATACCCCTGTCATGAGCACACCTGTTATTTCTGTTGCCGATATTCGCAAAACATTCCTCGACTTTTTTGCGTCCAAAGGTCATACCGTGGTGGCGTCCAGCCCCTTGGTGCCTGGCAACGACCCCACTTTGATGTTCACCAACTCTGGCATGGTCCAGTTCAAGGACGTGTTTCTGGGCGAAGACAAAAGAAGTTATGTGCGTGCAACGTCTGTTCAAGCCTGCCTTCGTGCGGGCGGTAAGCACAACGATTTGGAAAACGTGGGTTACACCGCGCGTCACCACACCTTCTTTGAAATGTTGGGCAATTGGAGCTTTGGTGATTATTTCAAACGAGACAGTTTGAAATGGGCCTTTGAATTGCTGACCCAAGTTTACAAATTACCAGCTGAAAAGTTATGGGCCACGGTCTACATAGAAGATGACGAGGCCTACGACATTTGGACGAAAGAAATTGGACTCCCGCCCGAGCGCGTCGTGCGTATTGGCGACAACAAAGGCGGACGCTACATGTCCGACAATTTCTGGATGATGGCCGACACCGGCCCTTGCGGCCCTTGCTCCGAAATCTTCTACGACCACGGCCCTGAAATTGCGGGCGGCCCGCCTGGCAGCCCCGAGCAAGACGGCGACCGCTACATTGAAATTTGGAACAACGTGTTCATGCAGTTTGACATGCAGCCTGATGGCAGCGTGAAGAATTTGCCTGCGCCTTGCGTTGACACTGGCATGGGCCTCGAGCGTTTGGCTGCCATTTTGCAGCACGTTCACAGCAACTATGAAATCGATATTTTTGATGCATTGATCAAAGCAGCGGCGAGAGAAACTGGCTGTGCCGATTTGCAAAACAAATCTTTGCGCGTCATTGCAGATCACATTCGCGCTACTGCGTTCTTGGTCAGCGATGGCGTGGTGCCCAGCAATGAAGGTCGCGGTTATGTTCAGCGACGCATTGTGCGCCGTGCCATTCGCCACGGTTACAAGCTGGGGCAAAAGACACCGTTCTTTCACAAGTTAATGCCTGACTTGGTCAAGTTGATGGGTGAAGCCTATCCCAGTTTGGCGTCTCAAGAAAAGCGCATTACCGATATTTTGAAAGCCGAAGAAGAGCGCTTCTATGAAACGCTTGAAGTGGGTATGCAAATCTTGGATGCAGCGCTTGAAGGCGGCGCCAAAGTGTTGCCAGGCGAAGTGGCGTTTAAATTACACGATACCTACGGTTTTCCCTTGGACTTGTCGGCCGACGTTTGCCGCGAGCGCGATTTAAGTGTCGACGAGGCTGGCTTTACAGCGGCTATGGAGCGACAAAAGGCTCAAGCCCGTGCGGCTGGTAAATTCAAAATGGACCGCGCCTTGGAATACACCGGGGCAGGCAATAACTTCGTGGGTTACGACGACTTGCAAGCCAATGCCAAAGTGCTGGCGCTGTATGTCGATGGCGTCCCTGCTTCAGAACTCAAAGCAGGTCAAAGCGGTGTGGTGGTTTTGGACACCACACCTTTTTACGCAGAATCTGGCGGTCAAGTGGGTGATCAAGGTTTGTTGCAAACGGCTGGTGCCAAATTTGAAGTAGAAGACACTTTGAAAATCAAAGCAGATGTGTTTGGTCATCACGGCATGTTGCTAGAAGGCAGTCTGAAAGTGGGCGATGCCGTTCAAGCGCAGGTCAATACCGACTTGCGTGCAGCTACTGTGCGCAATCACTCTGCCACCCACTTGATGCACAAAGCCTTGCGTGAAGTGTTGGGCGACCATGTGCAGCAAAAAGGATCTTTGGTGAATGCAGAGCGCACGCGCTTTGACTTTGCACACAACGCCCCAGTGACAGACGTACAAATTCTGGCCATTGAAGCCAAAGTGAACGAAGAAATTTGGGCCAACCCGGCAACGCAAGCACGCGTGATGGACATTGAGTCTGCTCAAAAAACTGGCGCCATGATGTTGTTTGGCGAGAAGTATGGCGAGACTGTTCGCGTGCTTGACATCGGCTCAAGCAGAGAGCTGTGCGGTGGTGTTCACGTGCACCGAACGGGCGACATTGGTTTGTTCAAAGTGGTGGCTGAAAGCGGCGTGGCAGCTGGCGTGCGGCGCATTGAAGCTGTGACGGGTGGCAATGCCTTGGCTTATTTGCAGTCTTTGGAAGCCACTGTGTCTAAAGCGGCTGGCAGCCTGAAAGCATCGCCTGCCGAATTGAACAGTCGCATTGCACAAGTCTTGGACCAAGTGAAATCTTTGGAAAAAGAAATGGCTGCGCTCAAAGGCAAATTGGCTTCTTCACAAGGTGATGAACTTATGACGCAAGCAGCAGAGGTGAAGGGTGTCAAAGTGTTGTCTGCATTATTGCCCGGCGCTGATGCCAAAACATTGCGCGACACCATGGACAAGTTGAAAGACAAACTGAAAACCGCTGTCATTGTGTTAGCTGCGGTGGAGGGTGACAAGGTTCAATTGGCTGCGGGTGTAACTTCTGACACCATTGGCAAAGTGAAGGCGGGTGAGTTAGTCAATTTTGTCGCTCAGCAAGTGGGTGGCAAAGGTGGCGGTAAGCCGGATATGGCCATGGCGGGTGGTACAGATGCCACCCATCTGGATGCGGCCTTGGAGAGTGTGCGGGCTTGGGTGACTGGGCGTTTGTAAGTTTGATCAT
>Ga0209134_10000389_pt1 | contig 11512 bp, 13 predicted proteins | sample LauGreSp1BDMLBSN_2_FD_187566 | JGI IMG/M metagenome (GOLD analysis project Ga0209134, IMG submission 187566) | Freshwater lake microbial communities from Lake Michigan, USA - Sp13.BD.MLB.SN (SPAdes) (version 2) | ecosystem: Environmental > Aquatic > Freshwater > Lake | place: Lake Michigan, USA... | reverse complement strand
GAAACTGGTTCATCTGTCATGAATGGTCCTATTGGTAAAACAGTTAAAATGTTATAAGGGGTAAAAATAATGTGGTTGTTCTTCATATTACCAATTTTTGCAATAGTAACGGCTATGGTCTTCCATGCCAGCTATTCAATTGATAAAGTAAAACTTGATTGGGTAAATTACAGATGTAATCCAATCTATATGCCATTTGCTGGTATGATAACTGATAATGTTTCAGTAGCTGAAAACTTTCAATATTGTTTAGGCCAGATGAGTGGTGAAGTTGTAAAGATTCCTCTTGATGGTGTTCATGCTATCTTAAGTGTAGCTACAGATGCCATTTCTGAGATTGCAGGTCCACTTGATTTATTCCGAATGATGTTTAGTCGGTTACGATTATTCATGTTAAGTTTTACATCTACAACGCTTGGTAAAGCTACAAATTCTACAAGTGTATTTGTTGGATATTTAATTAAGATTCGAGATGTATTACAACGATTTGCTGGTCAAGGGTATATCGCATCCTACATAGCATATATTGGTATTTCATTTATCGAATCATTCGTAACTTTGTGCATTACGGTCATCAAAGGATTCGTGTATGCTATGCTTTGTATTGCAATAGTTCTTGCCATGTTTCAGCCTGAAATTCTTGCTTTAGTTCTTGTTATGGCATCTATGTTATCAGCAGCTGGTGCATAAAAAAATCGTATCAAATCAATAAGTAAAGAATGATTGGTAAAACCGAACTTGTAGTCGCCTTTTTTGTCGCGGCTGTTATGGCTGGACTTTACATGAAGTATTATTCGTCAGGCAACGTTCCTGGTCGTGAAAATTTTATGCAGCAGGAAGTTGGTATGCCCCTAAACGGAGGTGGAATTGGACCCTATGACCAGGTAAGCATTGCAGGTGTATCGGGATGGATGGCAACCGAACCCACATCGTCAGGAGGTGTAGCTCCTGTAGGCGGTTCAGAGGATTCAAATAAGCTAATGTATTTAGTTGGTAACAAGACCGACACCAACTGCTGCCCTTCATCTTTTAACACAGATACGGGATGTATTTGCTTGAGCGATTCCCAAAAGGATTTTATGGCATCTCGTGGAGGTAATAAGTAAATGTTTAAAGATAACCTATATGTATAAATTCAAATGGATGCTAAACAAGTCCTCGAATCATTTGTTAAAGATTTAAAATCTGCTTTTCCAGATCAGATTTTAACGACAGAATTTGATTTAGAGGCAACTGTAAAACATATCGAAGATACGTTTATTCCTGCAGTTATGTTGGTAGTCCAGAAAGATGTTCGATTTTTTGAGGAGCCTCGTCTTCTATTTGGCGCTGATCTATCAGTACTGTGGGGTACCAATGGTATTACAGAGAAAACACAAGATGCAATGTGGAAACACATTCAGTCAAGTATGATTGCATCATTTCTACATGGAAATATACAGGAGAAGTTGGGTAAGGTTCTTGCTATTGCAAAAACTATGATGGGTGGTCGCGAGGATGATCCTATTTCTAAAATTCTGAATGATGATGCATCTGAGGGCCGTATTGAAGAATTTATTAAATATATATCTGAGACTCGCATTGCAAAATTATTCTTTTCAATTGTTGAACAGATTGATGTTACCAAATTTGAAGACCTAAATGTCGAGAGTCCTGAAGAGATGATGGAGATGCTTAAAAATCCCGAACACCCAACCATCAAAAAAATGATTCAAACTGTTCAGGGTCTCTTGAATGAAAAGATAAAGCGAGGTGACATTACACCAACACAAATTACATCTGAAATTGAAGAAATCAAATCCAAAGTTGTTCGTACTTTTGGAAATGTATTCAACGAGATGCTAGGAATGGGTACAAAAGAAAGAGTAGACCGACCTGTTCTTAATACGCCTCAAGCCCGACTTCAATATAGAAAGGATCGGCTTAGAATGAAACTTCAAGAAAAATACAAGAATGAGAAAAACTCACAGTAAAAATAAGATGTCAGAACAAATTTGGTTCAAAGATCCATCAATCCTTTTTGCTACGGACACATGGAACCGATTTGTTCCTACTAAGGATATGACAACTGCAGAGTCACTTAACTCTGTAGTACGGTTCACAGTATACTTTGCTGTAATGTTATTTATGTTTACTGGAGTTCAAGCATATATTATAACAATTCCTGCAGTTATGGCACTAACAGTTGGGTTATATACGCTATTTCCCAATGGAACAAGACTAGAATCATTCACTGTAAAACCTCGTAAACCAGAAGGAAAGTTTACAATGCCTACAGCTGAAAACCCGTTCATGAATGTATTGCTAACCGATATACAAGATAACCCTGACCGAGAAGATGCAGCACCTGTAAATCGTGTAGATGTTAATAAGGGTATTGAGGACTCATTCAAGCATACCAGTGATATCTATATGGATACCTCTGATGTATTCGACCAGAAAGATTCAATGCGTACATTCCATACATTACAGTCTTCAAAGGTTCCTAATGACCAAGATGGATTCTTACGTTGGATGACCAAGGGATTCGATGCACCCGATCATTCATCAGCTCCTCCAGCTCGTGGAGCAAAAATATTAAGTGAGGGATATGTAGCCCAGAAGACCCTACTTACGGCTCTTCCGAATGGAACGACCACGAAGCCGACGGGTGTTGAGCCGTCTGCGACTATGCATTCGGCGCTTTCCGCCTACTAACAAAGCTTTCTTTAGCAAATCAGCTCGTTCCTGATCTGTATTAGAGCTATCTCCTTGTTCACCATCTACAGTCTTAACAACTTTACCATCTTTTACAAGAACAAAGTGAGGATATCCACTTATTCCCAATTCGCTGGGTATATTTTCACTTTCTACCTTGTAGGTCTTTACAGAAGTCAGTAAGTCCCAAGCTTTTTGCATACTCTGACAATGTCCACACCACTCAGCATAAAAAAAGATTGCAACTGGCGATTTCGATTTCATCAGTTTCAGAATTTCATCCTTCTGTGTTACCTCAGGCATTTATCTGCTACTGTTAAAAAAACGCAGTCGTAAATATTTCGTAAAATATGTGACTGTAGAATGTAAATGGAAGACCACTGGGCTGGTTACTTAAAAGCAGTTGGAGGAACACCTGTTCCTGCAACATCCAATCAACCTGTAGCTGCTTACCTTACTTCAAGCGATACCAAGAATATGACTGGATTTTTAGATTTGAATCCTAAGAAGCCTGAAGTACAGGCTCGTTACGATGCTATGTCTGGTTCATGGGAAGGTGTAAAGGCATCCGATAGAAATGATGTATTCAAAACTGAATTTGCTCAACTAAAAACTAAAAAGTAAGAATAGTATCATATGCACTTGATTCAAGTGTATATCCAAGTTTGACAAATAAAGCAATAGTATTTGTTACATCTGAAGGAATTGTCCATTCATTCGATTCAAACTGAATCTTTTTAGGATAATAAGATGGGTCTTTCTTATTCAAATAAATTGCAAATTCACTCAAAATAACAACATCATGTCCTTCAGTATCAATTTTTAAGAATTTACATCTATGAATTTCATGAAGGTCATAAAAAGCACCCAAAGACATCATAGGAACTGTTAACATCTCAACATGTTTCACAACATCATGTTGAATATGTAGCGGGTGATATTTCCCGATTGTGTTACATCCAGCAAACCAATCTGGTAATTTATGTTCTACTATTTTTTCACGCGGTATAAAAAATACATCTGTTGTAGCATTTGGTCTACAATATCCTGTAATTGCTAAACAACATTTTTGAACATTAGGTTTATTGGGCAAGTTATCTAAATACATTTGTAGTGGATCAATTGAAAATCCAACCATTGAATCATCTGCAGTTTCAATAATCGTCCAAAAATCAGACGTACCAATCTCAATAAAATCAATGTTTGCCATTACACTATGAAAAATTATGTGTTAAAATTCTTTGCTTTGAGTAAATGAGAGACGACAATAGTTTGCTACTCATTATTGGAGTTTTAGCTATTCTTGCAATAGTAGTTACATACCCACACAGAGAGTTTATGACAAATAAAGATTTGGTCAGTGTTCTTCAAACTCATGGTACACCTGATGATAAAAAGAAGAAGAAGAAAGATGAACCGTCTGAAATGGAAATTTATGGACCAAAAGCTCCTAAGATTGAACCAAATTCGTCAAAAACGAAAAATGGAGCAGATAGTGGTGGAATTTATCCTGATATTTATGGACCTGATGTTAAGTCAGTACCTGGTAAGGCACCATCCTCAGGCAAACATAAGTCTGATGAAGTAGAAGATGATACATATGATTACAATCCTGATCTACAAAAGGCATTCCCTACAGATGGACCTCCTCAACCATTCTTAGCTGATTTTGCTCCTTTTCAACATTAAGTTTTAATACATTTCTATTTAATAATGATAATGTTTGGTCTCCAAAACTTTAAGGGAAGTTGCTGGGTGAATGGATGCCTTCAAGCAATCTATCGTATCCCTGATGTTCAAAAAAGATATACAAATGGAATTTTTGAACAAGATAATATTCTAGATGAATGCTTATGTAAGATTTGGAAAACAGATGGCAAAGAAGGATTAAAGGAATTCTTTCGTTCCGTAAAAACTACATATATGCCAGCAGGTGATGGAATTGGAGATAGTCATGAACTTCTTCAACATCTTTGCGATAAATTACCATTTTTAGATAAACTATGCAGATTCAAAGTTGCTGATTCTCTGGTATGCAAACATTGTAAAACTAAAATTGTCAAAGAAGATAGCGTACTTGAATTTGGTATTTCATGTTCTGAACCGAATACACCAATTTTAAATTGTATTCAAGATGTTGTAACACCATATGATATAAATGATTGGACTTGTGATAAGTGTAAAAAAATAGGATGCACTAAAAATTATTTGATTGGTTCATTCCCACAAGTTATGGTATTTCATGTTACGTCTATTACAGGGTCTGTTGGGTATTCAAGTGTTCTTGTTTTAAACTCTAAACAGTATGCGTTAGTAAGCGTAGTTTGCTATAATGGAGCTCATTGGTGGTCCTATGGCAGAAATATTCCTCTTGGTTCGTCATGGTGTAAAATTGATGATACTCATGTAGAAGATTATGGTCCTAAACAGTTTCCTGTTTCAACCAGTATGAGAATGTTAATTTATTATCGGTTAGAATAATAATGTTGCCTTACCCGACAATTATATTAGTTGCCATAGCAGGTGTTGTTATGGCCTCCCTTTTTGTATTAATTGGAACTGGAAGTGTAATGTCTGTTCTCGTTATTATTGGACTTGCAGGTGTTCTATATTATCTTCTTCAACAGTTTGGTGTTTTTTCAGTAAAATCTGATACTACAGGTCTTGATATTTCATTTATGGAAAAGACAACTTCTCCAGCTCCTGCATCTAAAAATAAAACACCACTTTCAATTGAAAAGAGAGAAGTATTCTATATTAGCGGCAATGATTACACATATGATGAAGCTCCTGCATTATGTGCCGCTTATGAAGCAGATTTAGCATCATATGACCAAGTAAACGAAGCATATTCAGGTGGTGCTGAATGGTGTGGATATGGTTGGACTCAGGGTGGAATGGCTATCTTCCCGACACAACAGGCCACATGGGAAGCTTTACAGCAAGAAGTAGACCAATCTAAGCGAACTGGATGTGGACGTCCAGGAATTAATGGTGGATATTTTGATCCAGCCAGTAAATTCGGAGTCAATTGCTATGGAGTAAAACCTGATAACAAAGGAACTCATTTACCTCTTCCTCTTCCTGGAACTGATACCAATGCATTCAATCATATGGTTAATAAATTCCGTTCAATGATCGGAAAGATTAGTCTTTCGCCATTTAATCGCGATGAATGGTCTGAGTTGAAACTTTCTCCGTCAAATGCAAATGGACACCCGAATTTATCCGCTGGACACACCAGTAAATAGAAAGTTATACATTCCTGGTGAAGAAGATACAGGATTTGCTCCAGTTATTAGTCCTCCACCAGCGTCACATCAAGACCAGAGTCATCGTCAAATGACATGGTTGTTTCATAAGCCTCAAGCACATGCGATTTTTCCAATTCCTACAGAATCGGTGAAGATAGCAAAGAAAAAGTAAACATGAAATACAAAGATGATTGAACTGGCACTTTTACTCGGACTTGGAGCTGTTGGATATGCATTAGCCGTTCAGCAACCTCCTAAACCGGCAGGACAGGAAGACTTTACTGTACTACAAACATCCAACACAGTTGATAGCACCGGACATGTTGTTCACACTCAAGATCGTAAGGGCCATAATAATGAAGTTCCCTTCTTCGGAGCCACATTAAAACAAAGCACATATTCAGGCGCAACGGAAGGAATTTTAGATAGTCATACGGGAGCTGGTAAAGAATACTTTCAGAAGACTGAATCTAAATCATTTTATGATGCTAAACCTGGAACTGGTAACCCATTTGGTAACCAAAATGAATCTGATTTTATGCAATCACGTATGGTATCTGGACAAAATATGAAAAATATTTTTCCTATTGAACAAGTTCAGGTTGGACCTGGTGCAAATGATGGTTACACCAATTTAGGTAAGGGTGGTTTCCAGCAGGACCAGTTACATGAGTATATGTTGCCTAAGACAACTGATGAGGCTCGTATCGATACTCGTCCCAAAATCTCATTCACACAGGACCCTGTTCCTGGTTCTGCACACATTAAACAACCCGGTATTCAGGCTGCTGTAAATAAGAATAAGCCTGATCGTTTTGTGCTATATGGTATGGACCGAGCCAACACAGCTGTAGGTGTTCAAACTGCACCTCGCAACTACCCTGAACAACCCATGAAGGAGACATCACGAGCATCTACAAGTGTGAACTACAATGGTATTGCTGGTGGTAATGCAATCTTCTCGTCATACATTCGTGCATTTACGGAACCTTATCAGGAATTCATGAAGCTAACTACGGAAGGACGTCCCGGACCTGCAGGTGCTCAAGGTACTGGTCTCTCAATGGGTGCTGAAAGCTATTCCGTTCAAACCAAGAAGGATGAATCAGTTCTCAGTGATGCAACTCGTATCAATCCTCCCATTCAACGCATTAATGCTCATGGAGATAGTTTAGGGTCTATTCGTTACAATGAGCCTCTACAGCAAGATATTCTAGTAGATAGAAATCACCCATCTATCCTAGATGCTCACAAGAATAACCCATACACCCAAAAGCTTACATCTATCTAAAAACGAATTTGTAAGATACTAATTTAATTATAATAAAAAAATGAGATTTTCATATCTGAAACATAACAGTAAATATTTGCAAGGATTGTAATAGTTTAAAAAAAGATAACCTTTTTTTTAAACTGTTATTGCGTTTAAGAATACTCGTCTGTTTTACAATAAATGGAAGCTATTCGAGAACAATTAGTATACAAAGAAGGCAAAGTAAACATTTGCATGAAAGACCTGAAACCAATAGAACAATATGAACTAATTCGGCTGTTGATAGCAACAAGAACAAAAGATGTTTTTATTTGTAGACATAATGCAACAAATTCTTATATTACAAAATTATTTAAAGAACTTAATCTAACGTCTACGCCGTGTAACATTCTTACGGGCACGGGGACGTAATGTTTTTCGCTTACCACCTGTTGTAGATGTTTTAGATTTACTTTTATAGTCTGTCAATAAATTTTGTATATCTTGCAATTTAACTACAGAACCTTGCATATTATTATATTTCTGTACCGTATTATTATAAAATGCATTATTCTCTTCTGATGTAGTACCTTTATAACTCCTAATATCAGTTACTATTTTACCAAAAACATCCTTATTTATTTCAGATGGTCTATTTAGCTGAATATTTTGAGTATTTTTTGCGTCATCAGCTTTCTTAATATACTCAGCAAGATCTGGATCTAATGTTCTTACTAAACTTTTATCTTTAGCATCCTTTTGTTTCCCAAGTGCTTCTGTTATACTTTTATTTATATTTCTTGCTTCATATTCTGGAGTTCGTTTACCATCTTCAATAGCCGTATTGATACTTCTAAGCTTTTCATTTGTAGTAAATTTGACTGTATCTTTACCATACTCGGTTTCAGCTAAAAACTTTTTGGCTTCTACAATACTCTCATTTGTTATGTAGTTCTTCTTCTTTTCTACAAATTTTGCAGTTTCAGTATTACGTTCTGCAATGTAATCCAAAGTTGATTCTAATGCATTTATTCCTTGATATATTCTACGTGAATATTTAGATTGTGATCCTTCTGTCTGCTCACCAGGCAAATAGAAATCTCCAACATACAATATTAAAATTGGTTTTTTGAGTCGAGTATCTAACTGACCATCTTGTATAACCTTTATTTTAGAATTTTCATTCGTTTTTACATCTTGAGCTGTAAGTTGTGGAAGATGTTGTATTGACAAAAGCCATCTGAGAGCATTTTGATGTAAGTTTACTAAGTCATTACTACTTGTCACTTCAGTTGCAGGTTTAGCTTCCTGTATGAGTTCTGCTACATCTTCAGGTGATTTACCCTTATTATCTTTTTTAGCTAATTCTAAATCAATCTTATCATCAATAAATGCACTTCTTGCTCTATTAGCCAAAGTAAATCCGTTACTTTGTGCATCATTTAAGAAATCTGTTTCAGTTTTAATTTTATTAGAGCCTGAACTGATAGCTAATCTTCTACCAATTTCTTTATTACGTACATCATTATAGTTTTTACTATCTCCAGTTAATGATTCAGATTTTAATTTTATTATAAATGGTAATCTATCTACTTCTGATTTTATTTTATTTAAAATTGCTTCTTTGCTAGTATAATATTTATCAAATGCATCTTTGGCTAATTTAGTTGCCTCTTCCTGTATGCCGATATCATTTTCTAATATAATTCTTATTTTTTCTTTCGGTGTATCGCCTTTTGGCTTCTTTTTGTCCTTTTCATCATCATCACCATCACCATTATCGTCACCACCCTCAGCCTTCTTTAGTTCTTTTTTCAATCTTTCAACTTCTTTTTTAGCATCTCCTCTAATTTTTCCTCTACCCGGAGTTTGTTCTGGTATAGCGTCAGCTGCCACTAATGCAGCTTCAGCCGTAACTAAATCTGCTTTCAGTTTTGCAATGGTTGCTGCATCAGCACCACCTGTCATAGGTGAATTTACACTCAATAAAAATCCAAGTGCATTGAAATCAGCAAGACGAAATAATTTTTTATTAATTCTAGTTCCTTTAGTTGTCTTAATTGCGATATCGTTCTTAATAATATAACCAAGAATTTCAATTAATTCTGGCAATGTCATAAGATTATCAGTAACAATACGTTCAAGATCATTTCTTGTTAATTTATCAACTGCATTACCTGTAGTTTCTCGTAAATTTGTAATAACGTGTCCCATCCGTTTAACAAGAATCACTGCATCTTGTTGTAATTTAATCTTGTAATCAAATTGAAATAATAATTCTATAGAATATTGAAAAAGAAGGTATTGGTTGTATGCATTATCATCTACAGTTGTGAAAAAGTCAAGCAAATTATTAAATGTTATTGTTTTATTATAATATCTATTTGTATTGGATTTAAAATGTCTTGTTTCAAATATTTTTGTAAAATTAGTTATCCATTCTCCAACTGCATTTGTAAATATCATCATATCGGGAATAAAAAACAATTCTCCTACATATGCTTCATTATATGAAAATATATCAGGTAAACGAATCTCATTTCTTTGAGTACGTTTGATTTCTGCAAGAGCATAAACAAATTGTGGGAATGGTAAATCAACACTTATAATTTCTGCAATATCAGTTCGTTTTATATTGTGTGGATCTCGTAAATTTCTTACCCAAGTTGAAACCATTAATTTTTGTTCTGCAGTACAATTGTAAAATTTGTCTTCATCAATAGCTTTTGTAAATGGTGGTTCACTAGGTGAAATATTCCAAGCATGTGGCTCTCCTGGAATAACTACAGGTGGTCCTCCAGGTCCTCCAGGTCCTCCAGGTCCTCCAGGTCCTCCAGGTCCTCCAGGTGGTCCACTAGGTGTTGCATATATTCTAATATCATCCAATGTAGATCTTAAACTAAAAGGTGCAGCCCTTCTCATAGCATCTTCATTTTCAGTTTGTGTAGCATTATCTATTTCTTCAGCAGATACTGGTAATTCTTGTATTTCTGGTATTTCTTCTGGTACTGGTGATACATGTGGTTGTGATAATACTCTTTCGTCACCTATATCAAGTCTACGTTTTCGTGTAGCTTCAACTTGAGCATCAAGCATGTCATTATAAGCTTTAATATTGGCATCTGTTTTAGCTTTTCCTGCTGTTTCTGCTGCTTTTGCTTCTGCTGCTAGTCGAGCTACTTCTGCTGCTGCTGCATCTGCTTTAGATGTTGCTTCTGATTTAGCTAGTGCTATTGCAGCTGCTTTAGCAGTTTGTTCTGCTGCATATGTCTCAAGATCTTGTTGTCGAGCTGCTTCTGCTACTATTTGTGCTGCTTGTGCTGCTAGTCGTTCTGCTTCAGCTGCTTTTGCTTTTGCTTCTACTGCTAGTTGAGCTGCTGCATCTGCTTTAGTTTTTGCTTCAGCTTTTTCTTGTACATCTGTTTTAGCTGCTGCTTCTGCTTCTAATCGGGCTGCTTCTTCTTCTGCTGCATCTGCTTCTTCTTCTGCTTCTATTGCTAGTCGAGCTGCTTCTGCTGCATCTGCTTTAGCTTTTGCTTCTACTACTAGTCGAGCCGTTGCTGCATCTGCTTTAGCTTTTGCTTCTACTGCTAGTCGAGCTGCTTCTGCATCTGCTTTAGTTTCATCTTGTGTTAGAACTACTGATACTGGTGTATCACCATATGTGATCTCGTTATCATCTGGTTTTGTACTTGTTACAAATTCAGTAGCTGCTGGATTATCTCTATTTGGTAACATTGGGAGTTCATTATTGTGAAATCCATTCCTGTTCATAAATCCTTCTCCAGTTTGTCTATAAGCTATAACTTTACCATTTTGAAAAATAAATGCATCTCCATATAAATCACTATAATTTCCACCACCTAATATCATAGCTGCAATACTTACATATGGACTTTTTTCAAGCAGAATACGTCTAGTAGCAATACTTTGTTTGTCTTCATTTGGAAGTCTACGATGATGGTGTTCTTCATAAAAATCTGCATATTGCTTTTCAACAATTATGTCATGTTTTGTAGAATCGAGTTTTTTTAATAATATAGTATTTATAGTAGTTTTAATGATCATCATACCATATTTATTGGCATGCAAATTGTTCCAGTATGTTACCATATTTTCTGGTGAAAGTGCTTTCGTATCAGCACCATATTTTAGATCGTATAAGGTCTTAATACCGTAAAATATTTTGTCTAACGTACCATTGTATATATCAACCATCGCCTTACTAACATTATTAATAACTTCTGTCTGTGTAACAATAATTTGAGTATCTTTTTCTATACCACTTGATTCATTTTTAGGATAAGTT
>Ga0209134_10000388_pt1 | contig 11527 bp, 6 predicted proteins | sample LauGreSp1BDMLBSN_2_FD_187566 | JGI IMG/M metagenome (GOLD analysis project Ga0209134, IMG submission 187566) | Freshwater lake microbial communities from Lake Michigan, USA - Sp13.BD.MLB.SN (SPAdes) (version 2) | ecosystem: Environmental > Aquatic > Freshwater > Lake | place: Lake Michigan, USA... | reverse complement strand
CCACCTGAGTCGCATAAGAAACTCTCGCCAGAACAGAAAGAGATTCTCAAACGCTGGGTCGACGAAGGGGCCAAGTACCAGAACCATTGGTCCTATGAAGCGCCGAGCAAGGCCGCCGTTCCTTCGAGAGATAAGGCCATCGACTCGCTTATCGCCGCGCGGCTCAAGACCAAGGGCGTTGCGCCCGCCACCGAAGCGGATCGTCGCACCCTCGCGCGCCGCCTCCATGCCGACCTGTTGGGCCTGCCGCCCACACCCGAGGAAGTCGACGCCTTCGTGAAGGACACCTCGCCCGACGCCTACGCCCAACTCGTCGACCGCCTACTGACCTCGCCGCATTACGGTGAACGCATGGCCATCGGCTGGCTCGATGTCGTCCGCTTCGCCGACACGATCGGCTACCACAGCGACACCGCGCGCAATGTCTGGCCCTACCGCGACTACGTCATCCGCAGTTTCAACCAGAACAAGCCCTTCGACCGCTTCACCCTAGAACAGGTCGCCGGCGACCTACTGCCTGACTCCGACCAGGAGGCCAAGATTGGTTCCGGTTTCAATCGCTTGCTCCTGACGACGGAAGAAGGCGGCGCCCAGGCCAAGGACTACCAGCAACGCATGCTGAACGACCGCGTCCGCGCTATCGGTGCGACTTGGCTTGGCCAGACTACTGGCTGCGCCCAGTGCCACGACCACAAGTTCGACCCCTTCACCCAACGCGACTTCTTTACCCTCGGCGCGTTCTTCGCCGACATTCATGAGCCCGATATCGGTCGCCGCGAAGAAGGCATGCTGCTCGCGACGCCGGACCAAGCGACGCGCCTCGCCGCACTCGCAACCGAAGTGGCAAAGGCAAAGAAGGCCTTTGACGTCGCCGCACCTTCGCTCGCCGAGGCCATCTCCGCCTGGGAACAAGAGCTCGCCGAAGAAGGTAAGCCCGCGCCTGCCGCCAAGAAGACCAAGGCGAAGGCCAAGCGCAAGGACCCCGACGCCAAACTCGCTGCGCAGGCCGCGCCGATCCTCAAGAAGCCGGCCGCCAAGCGGGTCGCCGCTGAGAAGAACGTCATTCGCGACTACTACCTCTCCCTGCACCCTGAGGCCCTCAAGGCCGAACGCGCCGCCATCGCCCAAGCCCAGAAGAACCATGACGCCTTCCGCGCCGCCATCCCGAAGTCGCTCGTCACCACCAAGGCCGCCGTTGTCCGCACCGTCCGCATCTTACCCCGCGGCAACTGGATGGATGAGTCAGGCGAAATCGTGAAGGCCGCCCTGCCCCACTACCTGCCTCAACCCAAGTTCGAAGGTCGTGTGCCTGATCGCCTCGACCTCGCCAAATGGCTCGTCGCCCGCGAGAACCCGCTCACCGCCCGCGTCGTCATGAACCGTCTCTGGGCGCAGTTCTTCGGCACCGCGCTCAGCAAGAACCCAGGCGATCTCGGCGCCCAGGGTGAACTCCCTCCCAACCAGGCGTTGCTCGATTGGCTAGCCGTCGAATTCGTGGACGCCAAGTGGGACATGAAGCACATGGTACGCCTCATCGTGACCAGCGAAGCCTATCGTCGCAGCTCCGTGGCGACACCCGCGCAGACCGCCGCCGACCCCTACAATCGTGAACTCGCCCGCCAGAGCCCTTATCGCCTCGATGCGGAACTCGTCCGCGACAACGCCCTCGCCATCGCGGGCCTACTCGCCCCCAAGATCGGCGGACCCAGCGTGAAGCCCTATCAACCGGACCGCTACTGGGAGAACCTCAACTTCCCCGTGCGCGAATACATGGCTGACAAGGACGAGTCGCAGTATCGCCGCGGTCTCTACGTCTGGTGGCAGCGCAGCTTCCTGCATCCAAGCATGCTCGCCTTCGACGCTCCCAGCCGTGAGGAATCCTGCACCGACCGCACCCGCTCGAACATCCCGCAGCAGGCGCTCGTGATGCTCAACGACCCGACCTACGTCGAAGCCTCCCGCGCCTTCGCGGCACGCGTGCTCGCCGAGAATGGCGTGGATGACGCCCGCCTCACCTGGGCTTGGCGCCGCGCCCTGCAGCGCAACCCCGACGCCAAGGAACTCGGCACGCTCCGCAAGGTGCTCACCGAACGCCGGTCCGCCTACAAGGCCGACCCCGCTGCCGCCCAGCAATTATTGAAAGTCGGCCTCACGCCGCCGCCTGCGCAGGCCGACCCCGTCGAACTCGCCGCCTGGACGCACGTCACCCGCGTGATCCTCAACCTGCACGAAACCCTGACCCGCGACTGATGATCCCGCCCGAACTGCAAGCCGCGCTCACGCGCCGTGCCTTCCTCGGCAAGACCGCCCAAGGCGTCGGAGCCGTCGCGCTCGCTTCGTTACTCGGCCCGGCCGCCATGGCCTCGCCCGGAGTGCTCTCGAGACTGCCGCTCCCCCAGAAGGCTAAGCGAGTCATCTGGCTGAGCATGGCCGGCGGCCCATCGCACCTTGAGACCTTCGACCCCAAGCCCAAGCTCGCCGAGATGCATGGCCAGCCCATGCCCGAGAGCTTCACCAAGGGACAGCAGCTCGCCCAACTCCAGGGCCAGAAGCTCACGTGCTTCGGCCCGCAGCATAAGTTCGCCAAGTTCGGCCGCAACCAGACTGAGATTTGCGAACTCTTCCCGCAGATCGGCTCCGTCATCGATGACGTCTGCCTCATCCGCTCGATGACCACGGATGCGATCAACCACGACCCGGCGCACATGTTCATGAACACTGGCTCGCAGATTGCGGGCCGTCCCAGCATGGGCTCATGGGTGACCTACGGCCTCGGTGTCGAATCCGAAGACCTACCGGGCTTCGTGGTGTTAACCTCGCTCGGCAAAGGCGGCCAGAACCAGCCCATCGCCGCGCGCCAGTGGAGCAGCGGTTTCCTCCCCTCCAAACACCAAGGCGTGCAGCTCCGTTCCAAGGGAGACCCCGTAATGTATCTGACCAATCCGGCTGGCGTGTCGCGTGACTCCCAAGGCGGCGACGTCGACGCCATCGCGGCGCTCAATCTTCATCGCGACAAGGTCGTCGCCGATCCCGAGGTAGCCACGCGCATCGCCCAATATGAAATGGCTTTCAAGATGCAGGCGAGCGTGCCCAAGCTCATGGACGTCTCGGCCGAAGACCCCAAGACCCTCGCCCTCTACGGTTGCGTGCCCGGCGACGGTTCTTTCGCCGCCAACTGCCTGCTTGCCCGTCGTCTCGCCGAACGCGGCGTCCGCTTCATCCAACTCTACCATAAAGACTGGGATCACCATGGCGGCATCAAGGATGGCATCGCGCTCAAGGCCGCCGAGATTGACCGCGCCTGCATGGCGCTCATCACCGACCTCAAGCAGCGCGGGATGCTCGACGACACCCTCATCGTGTGGGCCGGTGAATTCGGTCGCACCCCGATGTCGCAAGGCGGCAGCGGCCGTGACCACCACAGTAAGGCCATGACCGTCTGGATGGCCGGGGCCGGCATCAAGGGTGGCATCGTCCACGGCCAGACCGACGAGCTCGGCTACGCCGCGGTTGATAAGGTGACCACCGTGCACGACCTGCACGCCACCATGTTGCACCAGCTCGGCATCAACCACGAAGCCTTCTCGATTAAATTCCAGGGCCTCGACGCCAAACTCACCGGCGTCGAACCGAGTAAACCCATCAAAGAGATTATCGGCTGATGTTTCCTGATCTTCGCCAGATTCATCGCCGTTCCTTCATCGGCAACACCAGCCGCGGTCTTGGCGCCGTCGCGCTCGCCTCGCTCCTCGGTCGCACCGGACTCGAAGCCGCTCCCGGCGTACTCTCGAAGCTACCCCTACCCCAGAAGGCCAAGCGCGTCATCTGGCTGACCATGGCCGGCGGCCCATCGCAGCTCGAACTCTTCGACCATAAACCGAAACTCGCCGAGATGGACGGCAAGGGGATGCCCGAAAGCTTCACCGCTGGTCAGCAACTCGCGCAGCTCCAAGGCCAGAAGCTCATCTGCCAAGGACCGCAGTTCAAATTCTCGAAACACGGCAAGAGCGGCACCGAACTCTCGGAGCTTCTGCCACACATCGGTTCCGTCGCGGACGATATCTGCGTCATCCGCTCAATGACCACGGACGCGATTAACCACGACCCCGCGCACATGTTCATGAACACCGGCTCGCAGATCGCGGGCCGTCCGAGCATGGGCTCCTGGGTCACTTACGGACTCGGTTCCGAAGCCGAAGACCTGCCGGGCTTCGTCGTGTTAGTCTCCACCGGCAAGGGCCGTTCGCCCCAGCCCATCGCCGCGCGCCAATGGAGTAGCGGCTTCCTCCCCTCCAAGCACCAAGGCGTGCAGCTCCGCTCCAAGGGCGACCCAGTCCTCTATCTTAATAATCCCCCAGGCATCTCACGTGCCTCGCAGCAAGGCGACGTCGAGGCGATCAACAGCCTCAACCAGGTCCGCGCCGGCGAAGTCAGCGACACCGAGGTCGCCACCCGCATCGCACAATATGAGATGGCGTTCCGAATGCAGGCCAGCGTGCCCGGCCTCATGGACGTCTCCGGCGAATCCGCCAAGACCCTGGAGCTGTACGGTTGCCAGCCCGGCGACGGCTCCTTCGCCGCCAACTGCCTGCTCGCGCGCCGTCTCGCCGAACGAGGCAGCCGCTTCATCCAGCTCTACCATCGCGACTGGGATCACCACAGCCTCCTCAAGGAAGAGCTCCCCCTCCGCGCCAAGGAAGTCGACCGCGCCTGTATGGCGCTCATCACCGACCTCAAGCAGCGCGGGATGTTCGAAGACACTTTAATCGTCTGGAGCGGCGAATTCGGCCGCACGCCGATGAAGCAGGGCGATAAAGGTCCCGTTGGCCGTGACCACCACAACAAGGCGATGTCGATGTGGCTCGCCGGCGCTGGCGTGCAGGGTGGCCTAACCCATGGCGCCACCGACGAACTTGGCTACGCCGCGATGGATAAGGTCTGCACGGTTCACGACCTACACGCCACCATGCTCCACCAGCTTGGCATACAGCACGATGCCTTCTCCATCAAGTTCCAGGGCCTCGATGCCAAACTCACTGGCGTCGAACCCAGTAAGGTGATTAAGGAGATTCTGAGCTAGGGCTTAGCCTAGCTGGGGGAACTGCTGGCATGGGGAACTGCTGCGAAGCAAGGGCACCGTGGCAGAGGGGGCACGTGGGCACGGGAAATTAAAAGAGAGGCCGGGACCGAAAGGTGCCCGGTCTTTTTGTTTGGGGTAAGAAAGTTTCGGGTGGCGGGTGGCAGCCCCGGGTGGCGGGTGACGGGCTAAATCCATTCAACCCTCGATTCAGTCCTCTGTCATCGATTCAGCCATCCGCTCAGCCTTTCATCCTTTATCCCCCATCTTCCATCATCCATCTTGGGTGCACCCCCATGCGCCTCGCCCTCGCCTTACTCTCCCTTTGCGTCGCGCTGACCGCGGGCGCCCAGGAAAAAACCGCCAAGAAGAAAGCCGGGGGCCACCCGCCCGTCATCGAAGGCACGAAGTCGGAGACGTATCGCAAGGTCGGCGATACCGAGCTCAAGATCTGGATCTTCGACCCTGCGCAGAAAGCCACCAAGCCCCTGCCGGCGATCGTCTTCTTCTTCGGCGGCGGCTGGACCGGCGGCTCGCCGACCCAGTTCGAACCGCAGAGCCGTCACCTCGCTTCCCGAGGCATGATCGCCATCGTCGCGGACTATCGCGTCAAGACCCGCCAGGACGCTAAGCCAGCGGATTGCGTATCGGACGCCAAAGCCTGCGTGCGCTGGGTCCGCGCTAACGCCGCTCGCCTCGGCATCGATCCGGAGCGCATCGCCGTCGGCGGGGGTTCGGCCGGCGGTCACCTCGCGGCTTCCGTGGCGACCTTACCCGGACTCGACACCGCCAAGGATGACAAGTCCGTCTCCTGTCTGCCCAACGCGCTCGTGCTCTTCAACCCCGGCACGGTCATGGCGCCCTTCCCTGGACTCGACCTCAAGGGCTTCGGCGCCGGCCTGGATAAAGCCAAGTTCGGCTGTGAGCCAACCGAGATTTCACCGCTACATCACGTCAAGAAAGGCACCCCGCCCACGATTATCTTCCACGGCAAGGCCGACACCACCGTGCCGTACTCGACCGTCGAGAAATTCACCGAGGTCATGAAGGCTGCTGGCAATCGCTGCGACCTCATCGGCTATGAAGGCCAGCCGCACGGCTTCTTCAATAAGTCGAAGTACGCCGAGACCCTCGCGGCCGCCGACGACTTCCTCGTCTCGCTCGGCTACCTTCCCGCCAAGAAATAATCCCATGCGCCCTTTCCTCGCCTGCCTACTCCTCGTCTCCGCCGGGCTCACCGCCGCGACGCAGCCGAACGTAATCGTGATGCTCGCCGATGATGCTGGCTGGGGTGATTATTCCTTCAACGGTAACCGCCAGCTCGCGACGCCAAATATCGATGCGCTCGCCAAGGGCGGTGCGCACTTCGATCGCTTCTTCGTGCAGCCGGTCTGCTCCCCTACTCGCTCCGAGTTCCTAACTGGACGTTACCATCGCCGACTCGGCGTCTATGGCGTCTCTACTGGCCAGGAGCGCATGAATCTTGATGAGAAGACCTTCGCTGATTCCTTCAAGGCCGCGGGCTACGTCACGGGGATTTTTGGTAAGTGGCACAATGGCAGCCAGTGGCCGTATCACCCGCTCGCCCGCGGTTTCGATACCTTCTGGGGCTACACCTCCGGACACTGGGGCGAATACTTCGATGCTCCGCTCGAGCACAACGGCGTCATGAAGACGTCCAAAGGCTACATCGTCGACGTCCTAACCGAAAAGGCCCTGCAATTCATCGATCGCAATAAGGGAAAACCCTTCCTGTGCTACGTGCCCTTCACCACCCCGCACTCGCCGTGGTCTGTGCCGCCGGAGGACTGGAACCGATTCAAGGACAAGCCCATCACCCAGACCGCCACTCAGTCTGCGCAGGAGAAACTAGACGAAACGCGCTGCGCTCTCGCCATGCTCGAGAACCAGGACCGTAACGTCGGCCGCATCCTCGCAAAGCTCAAGGAACTGAATCTGGAAAACGATACCATCGTCGTCTACTTCTCGGATAACGGCCCGAATGGGCACCGCTGGACGGGCGGCATGAAAGGCACCAAGGCGACCACCGACGAAGGCGGCGTCCGCTCTCCGCTCTTTATCCGCTGGCCGGGAAAGATCGCCGCCGGCTCGCAGGTGAAGCCCATCGCCGGTGCCATCGACCTCAGCCCCACGCTCCATGGCCTCGCCGGCGTAAAGCGCGTCGGCGTCAAGCCGCTTGACGGCCGTGACCTCGCACCGCTCCTGCGCACGGGTTATGACGCTGATTGGGCGCCGCGATACATTTTCAACTCCTGGGCCAACAACGTCAGCGTGCGCACACAGACGCATCGCCTCGATAACGGCGGCAACCTCTTCGACATGGTCGCCGACCCCGGCCAGACGACCCCCATCCAAGCGAAACAGCCTGAACTCGCCAAGGAACTGACGAACGCAGTCGCCGCCTGGCGCAAGGAACTCGGCATCGCGACCCCGACGGGCGGCAAAGGTAAGGGCAAGGCCGCCAATGGACCCGGCAGCGGCGTCGACCCGCGACCGCTGGCGATCGGCTATCGGGAATTCCCGATCACCATGCTCCCTGCCCGCGACGGCGAACCGCGCGGCGAGATGCGTCGCAGCGGCAAGGCGCCGAACTCTTCCTACTTCGTGAACTGGACCAAGCCGACCGACTCCGCTGTCTGGAATATCGAAGTTGTCACCGCCGGCACCTATATCGTGACGCTCGACTACACCTGTCCGAAGGCCGACATCGGCTCGAAGCTGGAACTCTCCTTCGAAGGTACGTTGCTCAAGGGCAAGGTCACCGACGCCTGGGATCCGCCCCTGATCACGGATCAGGACGTCGTACCTCGTGGTACTGGCGAGTCCGTGATGAAGGTCTTTCATACCATGACCCTCGGCGAAGTGCGCCTCGAGCCAGGTAAAGGTGAGCTCAAGCTACGCGCTACCGATATTCCCGGTAAAAGCGTGATGGATGTCCGCCGGGTGACCCTGACGCTGAAGTGAGTATGCGCCCCTCGACCCTGCTCCTCTTGCTCTCGGCTGGCCTCACGGCCGCGGACGCCCCCCCGACAGGTAACACCCAGGTAAGTGAGATGGCCAAAGCTTTCAAAGGCCGTGGCGTACAGGCCGATGATACACCGGCATCGACTCCGGCCGAGTCCCTAAAGAAATTTACGCTTCGCCAAGGACTGACGGTCGACCTCATAGCCTCGGAGCCAGCCGTCACCCAGCCCATCCATGTGAGTTGGGACTCCCAGGGACGTCTTTGGGTCGTCCAATTTCGCCAGTACCCCTTCCCTGCCGGACTCAAGATCATCAGCTACGATCAGCACTTACGCGCGCAGTTCGACAAAGTGCCGCTGCCTCCGCCCAGCGGCGAAAAGGGCGCCGACATCATCAGCGTCCTCGAGGACACCGATGGCGATGGCGTCTATGACAAGCAAACCGACGTCCTAAAAGGTCTCAATATCACCACCGCCGCGGTGGCAGGCAGCGGACGCCTCTGGTTACTCAATCCGCCCTACCTACTCAGCTACGACTTAAAAGACGGCCTGCCGACCAGAGACCCTAAAGTGGAACTCTCGGGATTTGGACTAGAGGACACGCATAGCACTGCGACCAATCTCCAGTTCAACATCGACGGCTGGCTCTACGGAGCCAACGGCAGCACGACCACCGGTAACGTCGGCGTGCCCGGCGGACTCCGCACGCGCTGGTCCGGCCAATGCATCTGGCGTTTCCATCCCGTCCGCAAGCTCTTCGAAATATACGCGGAAGGCGGCGGCAATACCTACAGCCTCGATATCGACGGCAAAGGTCGCGTTTTCTCAGGCTCCAATTACGGGGCCACCCGGGGGATGCATTACGAGAACGGTTCCTACGGCGTGAAGAACTGGGGTAAGCACGGGCCACTGACTAACCCCTACGCCTACGGCTGGTTTGAACACATGAAGAGCGAAGGCGAGACCCGCCGCTTCCCGCAGGCCTTTGTCATCTACGGCGGCGGACTTCTTGGATCGGATTATGACGGCAAGGTCCTCGCTCCGAACTCGCTCGCTAATAAATCCTACGTCAGCCGCCTCGTACCGCAGGGTGCGACCTTCCGGACTATTGACGAAGAAGATCTCATCGCCAGCAGTGACCGTTGGTTCCGTCCAGTCTGGACCGGTGTCGGCCCTGATGGCGCCGTGACTCTGGCCGACTGGTACGATACCCGCCTCAGCCACGTGAATCCTGTCGACGACTGGGACAAGCTGCGCGGCCGTCTTTATCGCATCCGCCCCGAAGGCCAGATGGTCGGACTCAAACCCTTCAACCTATCCCGTGCGCCCACGTCAGAATTGGTCGCCCTGCTCTCGCATCGCAATGAATGGTTTCGCAAGCAGGCCGCCCTCGAAATCGGTTGGCGTCAGCTCAAAGACGCGACACCTGCCCTACGCACCATGCTCGAAGGCTCGCATGCGCTCGAGGCCCTCTGGGCGCTCGACCTCCTCGGCGCCGTCGACGAACCACCCGTCACCCACGCCGACCCATATGTCCGCCGTTGGAGCTGGCAGATCCTCGGCGAGCGTAAAGCCGTCCCCTCCGCCAACCAGATCGCCGCGGCGAAACAAGAAAGCCACCTTGAAGTCCGCGCCCAGATTCTAGCTTCCGCCAAACACATGCCCACGGAAGCGTTACCACTGCTCGTCGCCGCCCTCAACGTCGCCGACGAATCCGGACGCCTCTCCCTGCTCGCCTGGTGGGCAATCGAGGCCCACCTCGGTTCGGCCATCGAGCGTAACGCCGTCATCACGTTCCTACGGGCGACACCGGAAGTGACAACTTCCGCCTGCTTTCGCGAGGTACTTGCCGAACGTATCGGCAAGCGCCTCGCCCAGGGCAGCAGCGAAAACACCCTTGCTGACGCCGAACGCATCCGGGCTCTTTGCACGCCGGAAGCCAGCGTTAAGCTGACTGGAGGCATCCTGACGATGCTCGACCAAGGAGACCTTCCCCCAATGCCGTCCAGCCTACGCAAGGCGATTGAGGAACGCCTCGCCCAGAGCGGCGCTAAGCCCTTGTCCATTGGCGCACTCCGTGCCGGAGATCAGGTCGTACTATCCGCTACCCTCAAGGAACTTTCCGATAAAAGCACGCTCAGTCGGCGCCGCATCGACATCGCCGATGCCCTTACCCAAGCCGGCCGCTCCGAGGCGATTGATCCGCTCATCAAGCTTATCGTCACCAGCGGTACCGAAGGAAAGAAAGCCCTCTTCCTCGCCTTATCGCGCTACGACGATCCCAAGGTACCCAAGACCGTCATCGAATATTACGAGCGCTCTATCGCCGCCGACGACGGCCTAAGGGATCTCGCCCTGCGCACCCTTGCTTCGCGGCCAGCCTGGGCCGTTCAACTGACCGAAGCCATCCAAGCCGGCAAGATCCCCGCCCGAGACGTGACAGCCGATATCGCCCGCGGGCTCCTTCGACACAACGACCCCAAAGTGAACACCGCGGTGGAGCGACTCTGGAAAACGCTCCTTATCACCGGTCTCACGGCCGAGAAGGACCAAGAAGTCGCCCGCCTCCGTGCCATCGCCCGAGCCGGCGAAGGCGATGCCACTAAGGGCCGCGCGCACTTCCTCGCTCGTTGCGCTAGCTGCCACGCACTCAAGGGCGACGGCGGCATAGTCGGACCCGACCTTACGGGTTATGATCGCACCAGCCTCGACTTCTGGGTCCTCAACATCGTCTACCCCAGCCTCGAAATCCGCGAAGGGTTCGGCGCGTATGACGTTCGACGCAAGGATGGCTCCGTTGCCAACGGCGTCCTTGAGCGGCGCGAAGGTGGAGAAATCATCCTGCGCGACCTCGCTGGCAATCGCACCAAAATCAAGGAAGACAAAGTGGCCTCGCTCATCGCCAGCCCTACTTCGGTCATGCCCGAAGGACTCCTCGCTGGAATGTCCGATCAGGACCTACGCGACTTCTTCGCCTATCTGATGAAGTAAGCGAAGGCGGAGCCTTCGCGGGGATCAGCTGGCATGGTGAACGGCTGCGAAGCAGAGGCATCACAACAAGAGGGCAAGTGGGTACGGAGACACGTGGACAAGGGGAGACAGCGTCGTTTCGGGTGGCGGATTTTCCATTCTGTCATCGATTCAGTCATCCGTCATCGATACAGCCCTCCCCTGCACAACCTTGACGGGGCTGTGCGGCGAGACCAAGTTCGGTACATGAAGTCTATGATACTTTTCCTGCTTGGCGTACGCCTACTGTTCCTGGTGCTGGCCTGCTTCGGATGTATCTTCGCAATCGTTTCCGGCCTGCGTACGGGCGTGGAGTGGTATTGGCCAGCCGGCGGCGTCCTCGGACTCGGGCTGTGCGGCTTCCTGATCGGTCAGGTCTGGGCCTCGCTCAAGGCGACCTGGCAGCAGAAGTAAGGTTCAAATGAGGGGAATCAGGGTCAGCCTGACACGAAGTCGG
>Ga0209134_10000387_pt1 | contig 11528 bp, 6 predicted proteins | sample LauGreSp1BDMLBSN_2_FD_187566 | JGI IMG/M metagenome (GOLD analysis project Ga0209134, IMG submission 187566) | Freshwater lake microbial communities from Lake Michigan, USA - Sp13.BD.MLB.SN (SPAdes) (version 2) | ecosystem: Environmental > Aquatic > Freshwater > Lake | place: Lake Michigan, USA... | reverse complement strand
TGCAGGAGTATTCCAATTCCATCCTGCAGATGGGATTCCAGCTCCTACAGCAAATTGACCTAAACAACCAAAAGCAGTTATATTATAAGTAATTTTATTTGAATATAATGGTACTTGTCCAGCTACAGTTGCTTTAATTCTAAAGTCTAAAGGAGTAGATACAAATGGTACAGCACCAGCAGTTAATGCAGGTACGTTTAATTGACCCGCTGTAATAGTTGCATTTCTGTTTGTAGTAGTTGATAAATCTTGTGCATTAGAAAAATCAGAACCATTTGGCGCTAATTGTACTGTGTATGTTACACTTGAAGGTGTAGAATATTCTGCTTTATCCCAAGTTAATGTAATAGCAGGATTGTTTAATGCGGTAGCACTTAAAATAGCACCTTCACCAGTTGTTGGTGTAATGATTCGAAATGATGGCGCTGCTGGTTCAATGTAAGTTAAGTTACTTTCTTCTTCACAAGAAGACAAACCAGCAAATAAAGCGACTGTTAAAATTGATTTAAAAATATTTTTCATAATTGTTAAATTTTAATGATTAATAACCTGTATTTTGTGTTAAATTAGGATTTGATGCTAAACTTCTTGATGGAATAGGGAATACTTTGAAGTGACTTGAAATTGCTACTCCGCTTGAACTATTTCCTTTCCAAGCCCAGTTGTAGCTTCCGCCAACATATTTGTTGAAACGAATTAAATCTTGTCTTCTGTGTCCTTCCCAATGTAATTCTCTTGAGCGCTCATCTAAAATAAAATCTAAAGTCAAGTCTGTTTGACTAATATTATTTGATGTATTGTTGTTTGCTCTTTCTCTTAAATTGTTTACATAAGTAACGGCTTGTGACATCGTTGCATTAGCTGCCCCTCTCTTTGCACATTCCGCGTACATTAAATATACGTCGCCCAATCTGAATAATGGGAAATCTGTATCAACAAAAGTTTGATTTGCACCAGCTACACCAGTAGATGTTTTGTTTGAAAATTTTCCCAAAACATATCCTTGACCTTGAAGTGCAATGTTTGTAATTTCAATTGGTCTAGATCCTGAGATAATCGTTTTTCTTTCATCAGAAGAAAAATTTGCAGCTGAGAATTTCTCAACAAATTGCTTTCTTAAACGAAGTGCGCCTCCCCAACCACCAACACCAAACGTTGATCCGTTATTTTCAACTGAACCAACCTGGCCATTCAAAATAACTGTAGTAGGACCATAATTTTGTGTTACTAAACCGTCAGACTGTAAAGTAAAAATCATTTCTGTTGAAGTATTGTTGTCTGCAGTAAAGTTGTGTAAGTAATTTGCTTCTAAAGTATAACCTCCACCAATTACGTTATTACACATAGTTACACATTGGTCGTATTTGTTTTGACCCACGTACACTTCAGCATTTAAATACATTTTAGCTAAAACCATCCATGCGAATGCTTTGTCAACTCTACCATATTCATTTGTTCTTGGTGCTTTTAAAGTTTGAGCAACCGCTAACATTTCACTTTCAATAAAAGTAAACAATTGTTGTCTACTGTATTCAGGTCCTGCAACTCCTACAGCTTCATTTTCAGTATTAAAAGGTGCTTTACCATATAAATCCATCAAATTATAATAAGCATAAGCTCTTAAAGCTCTTGCTTCTTCTCTGTATAAAGAAATATCAGCTAACAAAGCTGCATCTGTTACTCCTCTTGCGCTTAACTTTGCAGCACTGGTTTGTCTTAAATACTCATTACAAAATGCTACTTGAGCCATAGTTCTAGAGTACATACCTAATATAATTACATTACTAGACGTCCAAGTATTTCTTTGTAATTCTGCCAATCCTGGGTCATTTTCGTAACTCCAAATTACTTCATCTGTAGTTAAGTTTTGTAAATTCCATAAACAACGTCCAAATTGACTTGTTCCGGCATCTAACCCTTGTATGTTAGATGATCCCGCTCCATTTAAACCTGTTAACGATAAGTTGGCATAAACACCTCCTAATCCTGTTTTGTAAGAACCTGGAGAGTTAAAATACGCTTCGGTTAAAAAAATGTCATCGTCTTCTGGCGTTACATTTAAATCATCTGTACAAGATGTAAATAATGCAAATGAACCAATGACAACCAATAAATTAAATTTTATCTTTTTCATAATTCAATTATTTAAAATTTCATATTAACTCCAAACAAAAATTGTCTTTGTCTTGGATAAATTGTGTTATCAATACCGCTAAATACTTCTGGGTCTAAACCTGAATATTTAGTAATTACAAACGCATTCTGAACGCCTGCGCTTAATCTTAGAGAAGCTTTTCCTTCTAACCAATTAGGGAATGTATATCCTAATGTAATATTGTCCATTCTCAAGAATGAGGCATCTTCAATGTAATAATCAGAGAAAATTACGTTGTTTCCTGAACTTGCAAAGTTGGAATCAAAAGTACTTGTTGGAACATTTGACAAAATTGAATTGGCAAACATATTATTTGTATAAGCATTTGAAGAATTAACATTGTTATACATTCTGTTTCCAATACTTGCTCTTAAGTTAAATGAGAAATCAAAATTATATACATTCATAATAGACTGGAATCCTAATAATACATCCGGATCTGTATTGTTAAAAATGTATTTATCTTTATCATTAATAATATTATCACCATTTAAGTCTGCAAAAGCACCTTCAATAGGCATACCATCTGTTCCGTATAATTGTTTGTATACATAAAAAGAGTTTGGCGTCCAGTTCTCAGAAAACACTTGGATATTTGCTCCAGTTCCACCACCAATTCCACCAGTAGGTGTATTATTAACGGTTTTCAATTCTTTAATTCTTCTTTCAAATTTAGAAGCATTAAAATTTACATTCCAGTTGAATTTTTCCTTTTTAACAATTTCAGCATTCAAGGTAAATTCCACCCCTTTAATATCTAAACTTCCAATGTTTTGAGGCCCCTCGTTTGAAAAGTTAGAACCATCAGCAAAAGGAGCATTAAATAATAAATCTTCCGATAATTTGTAATACCCTTCAACCGATCCTGAAATTCTATTGTTAAACAAACCATAGTCTAAACCTACATTGTAGGTAGTGGTTTCTTCCCATTTTAAATTTGGATTGTATGCCTTAGGCAAACCTACAGTTAATGGTGTAGTTCCAATAACATACTGCGATCCAGGCGTTCCTGTAGCATATTGAGCTTGCCAATAATCTCTTAATCCGCCTAAATCCTGTTGTCCTGTAATACCCCAACCCGCTCTAAGTTTTAAGTCAGAAATTGTTTTGCTGTTTTCAAAAAACTCATTGTTTAATTTCCATGCAAACGATGCTGCTGGGAAGTTACCAAATTGATTTTCTTTAGCAAAAACTGATGTTCCGTCTCTTCTGTAAGTTAAGGTTAATAAGTATTTGTCTTTATAAGTTAAGTTTGTTCTGGCAAAATAACCAATTAAAACCCTGTCTGTTGATCTGTCTATGTCAGAAAAATCAGCAGTAGGATTTAATAAATTTCCAGAATTAAATCTTTCTTCCTCAAATTTTTGGTAAGAATAACCTGCGGTTCCTTCAAAATCTAATTGTCCGAATTTTTTGTTATAAACAAAATAACCGTCTAATAGTTTGTTTGTGAAAGATGAACTATAGTTAGAACGCTCTCCATATTTATCAGTTAATGCATTTCCGCCATTTCCGTCAGAAACTGCAGAATTTTTAGCTACAGTTGGATTTCCTTCTCCTTTAGATTGGTCGTATCCTAAGTTTACTACCGCTCTTAACTCAGGTAAAAAATGAAATTTATAATCCAATTGTAAGTTACCTAATATACGGTTTACTTTACTAGCATTTGTACTTTGCATAATTTCTGCAACTGGGTTTCTTGGAGCTAAGGCTGTTAAATTTCCATTTGGTGCCGCATACTCATAAAATCCACCCCATGGTGAACTGGCGTTGTAAACCGGTTTAGTTGGATCAAATCTAAGAGCGCTTCCAATAGGCGTTCTAGCAAAATTGTTTTTTTCGTTAGAAATGTTAGCGTTCAAACTTAATTTTAAATGATCTTTAAACAAACTTGGGCTTAAATTTAAACCAGCCGTACTTCTATTAAACTTGTCTGTCATTATCAAACCTTCTTGGTACGTATTTCCAACACTTAATCTTGCAGGCACTTTATCAAACAAACTGCCACTTAAGTTTAAGTTATTTGTAACATAATCTGTTGGTCTAAATATTTCTTCTTGCCAATCTGTGTTGTAGATTGTTCTACTTTCATTAATGTTTGGCGTAGTTGGGTTGTCTGCAATTCCAGAAGGCACTCCAAGAGATCCAGCTTGCGCAGGATATAATTGTTGCACTTTAGCTACAAATTCATCTGAACTTAGAACATCAATTTTTCTATAATGTTTACCAGTACCATATTGAAAATTGTAGTCCACTTTCAATTTTTTACCACCTTTTTTGGTCGTAATGATGATTACACCATTAGAAGCTCTAGACCCGTAAATTGCAGTTGCAGAAGCATCTTTCAATACAGAGATAGACTCAACAGTGTTTGGATCCAAAGTTGCCAAAAAATTTCTTGAACCTGCAGGAGACTCATTAGAAATCGGCAAACCATCCACAACAATTAAAGGGTCATTGGTTGCTGTTATTGAAGCACCACCTCTAATTCTAATATCAGATCTAGAACCTGGACCACCACCAGTATTAATTTGTAAACCAGCAACTCTACCATTTAATAAATTTTCAACAGTTGGTGTAGCACCTCTGTTAAAATCTTTAGATGAAATTTGCGTTACTGAACCAGTAGCGTCTTTTTTCTTAACTTTACCGTAACCTACAACTAAAACCTCTTCAATTCCTTGTCCGTCTTGTTGTAAAGAAACCGAAATGTTTTGTTGATTAGTGTAAGCAATAGTTTCTGTTTTAAATCCCAAAAATGAGAAAGAAACATTGTCTCCTGATTTTACATTTTTTAAAGTAAATGTTCCATCTGAATTAGTGAATGTTCCATTAGATGTTCCAGTAATTACTACCGAAACGCCAGACATAGCTTGATTGCTAGATGCGTCTGTTACTTTACCTGATAAGCTGTTTTGAGCCAAAACACTTAAAGGTAAAACGAGCATAAAAAACAGTAATTTTTTTAGCATTGTTTTCATACATTTTGTTTAAATTAATAGTCAGTTTTTTGCTTATATATTCACTTCAAAGGTTAAATTTATGTAAAATTTTCATTAATCAAAATGTATCGATGTATAAAGTGTTACGAAAACGTTTTCGTGTTGAAAACTTTATTAATTATGCGTCTTTTTTACTGAAAATGAACAGGATAAATAATTTTTTTCAATAAAAATTTCACTTTCATAATTTCAAACAAAAACAACACTTTATTTCTAAAAATAAAAAATGTATCTTGTACCCGTAAATAGTTTGTAATTTAAAATTGAAATGAGAAGAAAAGTAACCTTAAAACAAATCGCAAAAGAGTTGGACATTTCTATTTCAACCGTTTCTAAATCATTAAGAGACAGTCATGAAATTAGTGAGGAAACGCGATTAAAAGTGAAAGCTTTTGCCAAATTGTACAATTATAAACCTAATAATATTGCGTTAAGTTTAAAAAATAAGAAAACAAAAACCATCGGAATTATTATTCCAGAAATTGTACATCATTTTTTTGCAACTGTTATAAGTGGGATTGAGCAAGTAGCCAATGAATCTGGGTACAATGTTATTGTAACGCTTTCAGATGAATCCTTTGATAAAGAGGTAATCAATCTTGAAATGCTAGCTAGCGGGAGTACAGATGGATTTATCATGTCGCTTTCCAAAGAAACCCAACTAAAAAAAGATTTTCACCATCTTGAAGAAGCAATAAATCAGGGCATGCCAGTAGTACTCTTTGACCGTGTTACAAATGATGTTTTTTGTGATAAAGTAATAATTGACGACCAATTGGCAGCTTATAATGCAACTGAATTTTTTATCACTAACAAGTATAAAAATATAGCCCTAATAACTACAGTGGATTATGTAAGTGTTGGGAAACTGCGTACAGAAGGCTATTTAAAAGCACTTACGAATTATGATATTAAAATTAATGAAAATTTAATAATAAAAGTAGAAGATATTGAACATTGTCAGGATCAAATTATCGATTTAATTACAAATAATACAATTGATGCTGTTTTTGCAGTGAACGAATTATTTGCCGTAACAGCCATTAAAGCGATTAATAAATTTGGCAAAAAAGTCCCAGAAGATATTGCAGTTATAGGTTTTACAGACGGAATTATTTCTCAATTTTCAACACCAACAATTACAACTGTAAGTCAAAACGGAATTAAAATGGGTCAAAAAGCAGCCAAAATGCTAATTGAACGTCTTGAAAAAGATGAGGATGACGAACAATACACTACAGAAATTATTGAAACCGAATTAATTTTTAGAGAATCTACGACAACGTAATAGTTTTTATAACGTATTGTAATTTAAACAGTTAAAAATAAACTTCAACTATTTATGCGTTTTTTTTGATACACAAATTTTAGATTATTTAAAATAATTTACTTTAATTTGTATCAATCAAAGCTTATATTTCACTTCAAAAATTAAGTATAGTTTTGATAAGCACATAAAAAGCGCTTGTCGTGGTATTAATAACTAATTACGATAAATGGAAAAGCGTAAGTTACATTTCTGGGAAATTTGGAACATGAGTTTCGGTTTCTTAGGAATTCAGTTTGGTTTTGCCCTACAAGGCGGCTTCATGTCAAGAATCTTTCAAACACTCGGTGCCGAAGTAGACGATATACCAGGTCTATGGGTTGCCGCACCTTTAACAGGTTTGTTGGTGCAACCAATTGTTGGATATCTATCTGACAACACATGGAGTCCAAAATTTGGAAGAAGAAAACCATTTTTCCTTATCGGAGCAATTTTAGCTTCTATAACACTATTTTTCATGCCACATTCTCCTGCATTATGGATTGCAGCAGGTTTGTTATGGGTATTAGATTCTTCCATTAACATTAGCATGGAACCTTTTCGTGCTTTAGTGGCAGATAAACTTCCAGAATCTCAGCGTTCAAACGGATTTGTTATTCAAACATTAATCATCGGAATTGGAACATGGATTGCCAGTAATTTGCCTTGGTTGGTAAATAAATTAGGCGTAACAAATGAAGCAGCAGCTGGCGTCATTCCGCAATCGGTTGTTGTAGCATTTTCTGTTGGCGCAATTGTGTTTTTTGGTAGTATTTTATACACCATATTTACAACAAAAGAAAACCCGCCAGAAGATTTAAATCAATTTCTTACCGAAAAAAAAGCCTCTCGTTTTATTCCAGATTTAGTAATTAGCTTGAAAGAAATGCCTGCTACCATGAAAAAATTGGGATTAATTCAGTTTTTTAGTTGGTTTGCGTTTTTTACAATGTGGAGTTTATCCACGCCAGCACTAACAGAACATGTTTTTCATTCTCCAAAACCAGATGTAAAAGAATATGCAAAATTGGACGATAAAGGAGCTGTTATAAAAAACAGTCAAGAGGAAGTTATTTATCTTAGTTCATCAAAAGAGCAAGAATATCAAGCAAAAGACAAAATATACAATAATGCCGCCGATTTAGTAGGTTCTGCAACAGGTGTATATGGATTGTCTTCAATGGTTTTTGCATTATTCTTAACATTTTATACCCTGAAAAATAAAATAAATAGAAAATATATTCACATGGCATCTTTGATAATTGGTGGATTAGGATTTATTTACATGTTTTATGCTACACCAGAAACCTTAATGTATTCGTTTATATTAATTGGTTTTTCTTGGGGGAGTATTTTGTCGATGCCTTATGCCATGTTGTCTAGTTCAGTTAATCCTAATAAAATGGGAATGATGATGGGACTTTTCAATATGTTTATTGTAATTCCTCAAATTATTGCAGCGCTTGGCGGAATCAATTATTTGTATAAACTAATTGGTGAAGCACACATTAATGCCATGCTTTTAGCTGGATTATTATTAATTATTGCAGGATTATGTAATTTCTTTATTACAGACAAAAATGCAATTTCAGGTTAAACAAACAAAATGAACCAAAAAGCATTTATATTCGATTTAGACGGCGTAATAGTTGATACAGCCAAATTTCATTTTTTGGCATGGAAAAAATTAGCAGACAGTTTGAACATTAGTTTTACACACGAAATAAACGAACAACTAAAAGGCGTTAGTCGCGTGCGTTCGTTAGAAATTATTTTATCTCAAGGAAACTTACAGGCATCTCAAGAGGATAAAAACAAATGGTTAATCCAAAAGAATGAAGACTACTTAGCATTTGTTTCAAAAATGGACAAATCTGAAATTTTACCTAGAGTAGAAGAAGTACTTCAGTTCTTAAAAACCAACAATCAATATATTGTATTGGGTTCGGCAAGTAAAAATGCCCGACCAATATTAGAAAAAGTAAACATTTTGCATTATTTTGATGCACTTGTTGACGGAAATGATGTAACCAATGCCAAACCCGATCCAGAAGTTTTTTTGCAAGGAGCAAACCAAGTTCAGGTTGATTACAATAATGCTATTGTTTTTGAAGATTCAGTAGCAGGCATTCAAGCGGCAAATTTGGCCGGAATGACAAGCGTTGGTATTGGCGAGAAAGAAGTTTTACACGAATCGGATTTTTGTTTTAGAGATTTTACAGAAATGAGTAACGATTTTATTATGCAATTAATTAATAAATAGTAATTGTCAAATTGACTAATTGAGAATTGACAAATTAGAAAGAAAATGAATCAGGATTATATCGTACCAAATATTTGGTCAATCATAGAAGAAGGATTTGAAGCGGATAGGGTTAAATCTTCCGAAAGTTTATTTAGTATTGGAAATGGTGCCATGGGGCAACGTGCCAATTTTGAAGAGCATTACTCAGGTGATACTTTTCAAGGTAGTTACATTGCTGGGGTATATTATCCAGACAAAACTAAAGTAGGCTGGTGGAAAAATGGCTATCCTGAATATTTTGCCAAAGTGCTAAATGCGCCAAATTGGATAGGAATTAATTTAGAAGTTAACGGCGAAAAATTAGATTTAGCAACTTGTAAGTCAGTTACGAACTTCCGTCGAGAATTGAACATGCAGGAAGGTTGGTACCAACGTTCTTTTCAAGCTATTTTGCAAAATGATGTAGAAATTAAAGTACACGTTTCTCGATTTTTATCATTAGATATTGATGAATTAGGTGCGATAAAATATAATGTTACGCCCTTAAATACCGACGCAAAAGTGGTTTTTAAACCCTATTTAGATGCCGGAATTGAAAATGAAGATACCAATTGGGAAGAAAAATTCTGGGAAACCTTAGAAATTAAAAATGAAGAAAATAGTGCATTTATTGTAGCTCGAACTTTAAAAACAAAGTTTACAGTGGCCACTTATATGCAAAATCAAATTATTTTAAATAATGAAATTGTTGATGTAAAACCTGTTGAGGTTACAAAAGAACCATCAAAAATTATGTTTTCTTACGAAGTTGCTGCTACTCAAGGGCAAACAGTTGGTATTCTAAAATATGGTGGCTACACAATTTCAACCAATCATAAAGAAGAATACCTTATTTCTTCAGCAAAACAAGTGTTAATTCAAGCCACTACTATAGGATTTCAAGCTTTATTAGAAAATCAAAAACAAGCTTGGGCTAAAATTTGGGAAATGAGCGATATTACTATCGAAGGTGATACCAAAGCACAACAAGGGATTCGTTTTAATATTTTTCAATTAAATCAAACGTATTTAGGTAAAGATTCTCGATTAAATATTGGTCCAAAAGGATTTACTGGTGAAAAATACGGCGGATCTACCTATTGGGATACTGAAGCGTATTGTATTCCGTTTTACATGGCAACAAAAAATCAAAACGTAGCCAGAAGTTTGTTAGAATACAGATACAATCAATTGGATAAAGCCATCGAAAATGCCGAAAAAAACTTAGGGTTCAAAAATGGAGCAGCATTATATCCAATGGTAACTATGAATGGTGAAGAATGTCATAACGAATGGGAAATTACTTTTGAAGAAATTCACCGAAATGGTGCCATTGCATTTGCTATTTATAATTATTACCGTTACACTGGAGATTACAGTTACATTCCAGAAAAAGGATTAGAAGTTTTAATTGGAATTGCTCGTTTTTGGCATCAAAGAGCCACTTTTTCAACAGACAAAAATCAATTTGTAATTTTAGGGGTAACAGGGCCAAATGAATACGAAAATAACGTAAATAATAATTGGTATACTAATTATATCGCAAAATGGTGTATCAATTATACGTATGCTCAAATTGAAAAAGTAGAATCGGAATATTCATCTGATTACGAAAGAATTATGAGTAAAGTAAACTTAAATGATACCGAATTACAATCTTGGAAAAACACCGCAGACAATATGTATTTCCCATTTTCAGAAGAACATGGGGTATTTTTACAACAAGATGGGTTCTTAGATAAAGAATTAATAAAAGTTTCAGATTTAGAAAAATCTCAACGACCAATTAACCAAAAATGGAGTTGGGACAGAATTTTACGTTCGCCATATATCAAACAAGCAGATACGCTTCAAGGGTTTTATTTCTTTGAAGATGATTTTACAAAAGAACAATTAGAAAGACATTTCGATTTTTACGAACCATTTACGGTTCATGAAAGCTCACTTTCTCCTTGTGTGCATTCTATTCAGGCTGCCGCTTTAGGAAGAATGGATCAGGCCTATCAGTTTTATTTAAGAACGTCTCGATTAGATTTAGACGATTATAACAAAGAAGTACACGAAGGATTACACATTACTTCTATGGCAGGAACTTGGATGAGTATTGTAGAAGGTTTCGGTGGTATGCGTGTAAAAAATAACCAATTGCACTTTGAACCAAGAATTCCAGAACAATGGAAAGGCTATTCTTTTAAAGTAAATTTCAGAAATGCAATCGTAAAAGTTGAAGTCACCCATCAGGAAACCAAAGTTGCTGTTGAAGGCAATCAAGAAGTAGAAATAATCATTAATGGCGCATCACAATTAGTAAAAAATTAATAAAATGAATTGTCATGCTGAACTTGTTTCAGTAACTAAAAAACACTAAATATGAAAAATATTTTTTCGGTTATCCTTGTTTTAACAGCTTTTTTTGGTGCTTCTGCCCAAGAATTTCAATCGCCAAATGGTAATTTTAAAATGTCGTTTTCACTAGGAAATGACGGCACACCTATGTACCAGCTTTTCTTTAAAAACAAAGAAGTAATTAGAAAAAGTAAATTAGGTTTAGAATTACAAAAGGATAAAAAGTCGTTACTAAACGATTTTAAAGTGATTGATACGAAAGAAAGCACGTTCAATCAAACTTGGAAAACAGTTTGGGGTGAAGAAACACAAATTCAAAATTACTACAACGAATTAGCCGTTACATTAAAACAAAATGAAACCGACAGAGAAATCATCGTTCGTTTTCGTTTGTTCAATGAAGGTTTAGGTTTCAGATACGAATTTCCTCAGCAA
>Ga0209134_10000385_pt1 | contig 11571 bp, 11 predicted proteins | sample LauGreSp1BDMLBSN_2_FD_187566 | JGI IMG/M metagenome (GOLD analysis project Ga0209134, IMG submission 187566) | Freshwater lake microbial communities from Lake Michigan, USA - Sp13.BD.MLB.SN (SPAdes) (version 2) | ecosystem: Environmental > Aquatic > Freshwater > Lake | place: Lake Michigan, USA... | reverse complement strand
TGGGGCGGCTCAGGCGCACATCACCCACGATACGGGCCACGTAGTCGTCCGTCACATCCACATGTTGGATGCTGCCGCCCGCTTTGAGCGTCCAGCTTTCGGCCTGCATGATTTCGCGCAAGCCTTGAATTTCGTCGCCGTAAATCGCGCGTCCACCCAGCACCATTTTGAAACCGTTGTAGTCCTTCGGGTTGTGGCTGCCCGTGACTTGAATACCGCTCTTGCACAAGGTGCTGGCTGCAAAGTACAGCATGGGCGTGGTGACAGCGCCCACGTCGATCACTTGCACGCCCGCAGCGGCCAAACCGCGCATGAGTGCTTCGACCAAGGAAGGCCCGCTCAAACGACCATCACGGCCCACAGCCACCGTGGTTTCACCTGATGCTGCGGCGTGTGTGCCAAAGGCGAGGCCGAGTGCTTCGGCGACTTCAACATTGAGGGTGGAAGGGACGACACCACGGATGTCGTAGGCTTTGAAGATGGAGGCGTTGACTTGCATAGTGATCAGATTGTAGAGAGCCCAGCGCCTGCTTTATACGGCAAACTATGATGCCTAGACACCCGCTCAAAGAGCCGCATCAAGTCCTATAAAGCCCGATTACAACGTGCGTCACACACCCGCCTCAGCCCTCTCTCAAACGCGCACGACCTCGCCGCTCGGCGACGTGCTGCTGGCAGCCACCATGCAGGGCTTGGCAGGCGTTTGGTTTGTGCAACGCCAAGCACACATGCCCGACAGCAGCACATGGCAAACCGACAACGGTCACCCCACGCTGCAAGCCGCAGCGCAGCAGCTGGCCGAATACTTCAGCGGCAAGCGTGACACATTTGAACTGCCCCTGCACCCCACATGGGGCACACCCTTTCAACGGGCCGTGTGGCAAGCGCTGCAACGCATCCCGTATGGCCAGACCAGCACCTATGGCGCCATTGCGCACGACATCGGCAACCCCAAAGCCGTGCGCGCCGTGGGTGCTGCAATTGGCCAGAACCCACACAGCATCGTGGTGCCCTGCCACCGTGTGGTGGGTGCCAATGGGTCGCTGACAGGTTTTGCGGGCGGCTTAGACCGCAAGACTTATTTACTGGCACACGAGGCCACACACGCATGAACGAGCCCCATCTGCATTGGCGCGAATGGGTGCCTGAATTTGTGCTGTTGGCCTTGCTGTGGGGCTCGTCGTTTTTGTTCATGCGCGAGGGTGCTTACGCTTTTGGTCCCTTCCCCACCGCGTGGGTGCGCATCACCCTCGCCGCGGTCATGCTCACCCCTGTGTTGATCTGGCGTGGTGGTGTGCCCGTGTTGCGCCAACACTGGCGTCCAACGATGTCTTCGGGCTTGCTCAATGCGGGCATTCCCTTTGCCTGCTATGCCTATGCGCTGATGCACATCAGCACGGGCTTGTCATCCATCTTGAATGCAACCACGCCTTTGTTTGGCGCACTCATCGCTTGGTTTTGGCTGGGTGACAAGCTCAATGCCTCACGCGCACTGGGCTTGGCGCTGGGGTTCACAGGCGTGGTGTTGCTTGCCAGTGATGTGCCGGGCGGTGTGTCGTTCACAGCGGGTGGCTCTGGGCTGGCCGTGGTCGCCTGCTTGGTCGCCACGTTTTGTTACGGCTTAGCAGGCAGTTTCACCAAGCGCTATTTGCAAAACGTGTCCTCTCTCGTCACGACCACAGGAAGCTTGTGGGGCGCGAGCCTGGGTCTAGGCATTCCAGCGCTGCTGACTTGGCCCTCCGAGGTGCCGCCTATGCAGGCATGGGCAGCATTGGGCATCGCCGGTTTGCTGTGCACGGCTTTGGCGTACGTGCTGTATTTCCGCTTGATGACGCGCACCGGCCCTGCACGCGCCATGACCGTCACGTATTTGATTCCGGTGTTCGCCAACCTCTTTGGCGTGATGTTCTTAAACGAGGTCGTCACTCACTGGATGATGGGCTGCGCCTTGGTCATTGTTTTAGGCACGGCACTGGCCTCAGGCCTGGTTGGACGCCAACGCACAGGCTAAAACCGAGTCATACAGATGACAGGTGGCACTTCTCAGTGGCTACCGCAGCCTTTAGCATGCGCCAGATTCAATATTTATCTGGGAGCCTTTTGTGCGCATTGCCACCTACCGCCATCACAACCAACGTCACGTTGGCCAAGTTTCTGCCGACGGTCTTCACGTCACCGCGTTTGATGTCACGCCCGACGTAGCCCACCATGGCGCCCTGCGCTTGATTGAAACCGTCATGGCGGGCGGCGAACTGCCAGCTTTGACCAGCCAGACCCTGGCGGTGGCAGACGTGCGCTTGGAAGCCCCCATCCCCCTGCCACGACGCAACATTTGGTGCGTGGGCCGCAACTACCACGAGCATGCCAAAGAGCTGTCCACCTCGGTGTTCAAAGACAGCAACACCAACACACAGGCCTGGCCCATCGTTTTCACCAAAGTGCCTGAGTGCGTGGTGGGCCCGTTTGACGATGTGCAGCTGCCAGGCGCGGACATCTCCGACCAAATTGATTACGAGTCAGAACTGGCCGTCATCATTGGTCAGGGCGGCAAGAACATCCAAGCCGCTGACGCCATGAAGCACATCTACGGCTACACCATCGTCAACGATGTGACCGCACGCGACGTGCAGATGCGCCACCAACAATGGGACATGGGCAAGTCCTTCGACACCTTCTGCCCCATGGGCCCTTGGTTGGTCACCGCTGACGAGATGGATGGCACGCACACCCGCGTGCGCGGCGTGATCAACGGCGAGCAGCGCCAAGACGGTCCGACCGAGAACATGATTTTCGACATCCCCACGCTCATCGAAACCATCTCACGCGGCATCACGCTCTACCCCGGCGACATCATCGCCACGGGTACGCCTGCTGGCGTGGGTATGGGTTTGAAGCCTCCGCGCTATTTGCAAAAAGGCGATGTGGTGCGTGTAGAGATTGATGGCATTGGCCACATCGAAAACAAGTTCGTCTAACCCATCGAGGCAACCATGAAACGACGCACAGCCCTCCTCAAAACTTGTGTCTTGGTGGCTGCGGCATCAGCCCTCACAGCCTTGGCGCAAGAGGACTACCCCACGCGCCCCATCACCATGCTGGTGCCCTTCCCACCGGGCGGCGTGGCAGATGCCGTGGGTCGTCCTGTGGCAGAGGCCATGGGCCGCTACCTCAAACAAGCGGTGATTGTGGAGAACAAGGGCGGTGCGGGTGGCGGCATTGGCATGGCGCAAGTGGCCAAGTCAAAGCCCGATGGTTACACCGTGCTTATGGCGTTGTCGTCTTTGGTGGTGCTACCCGAGGCAGACAAAGTGCTCAAACGCTCGCCGATGTTTCAACTCGACCAGCTCAAGCCCATTGCGCGTTTCAGTGCAGACCCCACCGTGTTGGTGGTGCGTGCTGAAAGCCCATGGAAAACCTATGCCGAGTTCATCAGCTACGTGAGGAGCAATCCAGCCAAAGTGTCCTTTGGATCGTCGGGCAACTACGGCACCATGCATGTGCCCATGGAGCAACTCAAGGTGGCCACTGCCACCCACATGCTGCATGTTCCCTACACCGGCGCTGGCCCTGCGGTACTGGCACTGCTGTCAGGCCAAATTGAAGCCCTATCGACAGGCCCTGCCAGCGTGACGCAACAAATCAAAGCCGGCAAATTGCGTGCTTTGGCTCATTGGGGTGATGCCCGCTTGACAGCTATGCCCGATGTACCAAGCCTGAAAGAGCTGGGCGTGCCCATCGCCTATGCGCAGTGGTCGGGTTTGTTTGTACCTGCCAACACCCCACCCAGCGTGGTCGAGAAACTGCGTCAAGCTGCCAAGTTTGCAGCCAGCGATGCGCGCGCCAATCAAGCGATGGCTGCTGCAGGCACCTCGTTCATGTTTCAAGACATGCCCGAGTTCGACCGCTATGTACAAACCGACGCAAAGGAAATGGCGGTCTTGGTGCAACGCATTGGCAAGGTTGACTAATTCTGTTACATTAGTTGATCGCTTTAGTCGACTTCTAGCACGCACCTCTACATCGCGCGTGCCAGCCCCTCAGCAGAGGGGCGTTTAAGTAAATTCCCACTTCTTCGCGTATTTCAACAAGCCCTTACAGGGCTATGTTTTGTCGTTCTAATTTTTTAAGTTCCCCATGATTCCCGCTATTCGTATTCAAAATAATTCCATCACCCTCGGCAAATACAGCATTGCCGCTTGCCCGCGCGTTTTACCTAGCGGCCGTTTTGCAGCCCAAGTATCTGTGGCCAGCGGAAGCGGTAGTGCGAGCACCGCCCGCGTGATGTGCTTCATCAACGACTTCGCTACCCACGATGCCGCCGCCAGCTACGCACTCGCGCAAGGCTTGGACTGGGTGCATGAAGTCACGCAAACCCATTGATATTCAGTTTCTTATCAAAAAATAACCATAGTCAGACAGTATTTACAACGGCTAGCCAAACTCAAAGATTTCGTCAGACGTAAACTTCCAAGAGTTTGAAACCGAAATCAAGGTGAGGGTTGTCGATGCGCCATCCCCGTTTAGGCTTACCGTTAGTTACCGATGAAGAGCTGAAGGCTCTCATGGGTGAAGATGTGCCCACAGCCAACACCACAGATGCGTGGTTCAAATACCGCAACTTATTTTTATTGGCCGTTGTGATTTCGCAGGTGGTCAAACTTCTGTACTTTTCACACTTAGCAATCGGGAACTTTGACCTCGATACGGTCGACTCAGCAGCTTTTGAGAACTATCTCGTGTCTCGCGCATGCTTTGTCATTGCCTTGAGTGCGGTTTATCTCTTTAGCTACTTGAGAGCCTGGCATTTTGAAAAGATCTCACTGCTATACGTGGGTATCTCCATGACGGCCTTGGTCATGGATTATTTCAATGCCTATGTTTACTTGAGTGAAAACCCCTTGCAATGGATGTCAGGCCTGATTGCATTGAGATTTCTCGCCGTATGTTGCCTGCTTATCAATGCGCTGCACGCACACAAAGCCCCCGCCATGCCTCGGCATCTATGGTCCTAGTGGCGAACCAAAGAAAAAAGCCTAAGTAGCGAACTACTTAGGCTTCTTATTTGGCGGAGTGGACGGGACTCGAACCCGCGACCCCCGGCGTGACAGGCCGGTATTCTAACCAACTGAACTACCACTCCTGGTAGCTGTAACTTTTGCTTGAGTGCTGAAGCAATCAAGCCAAGTGCTACAAAACTTGGCGACCCTACGGGGATTCGAACCCCGGTACTCACCGTGAAAGGGTGATGTCCTAGGCCTCTAGACGATAGGGTCATAACCTGGACTGATTCTTTCGAATCTTCTCGACATTTTTGGTGGAGGTAAGCGGGATCGAACCGCTGACCTCTTGCATGCCATGCAAGCGCTCTCCCAGCTGAGCTATACCCCCGTTGGGTGTCGAGAACAATAGTATATCTAATTTTTTAACGTTTCGTCAAACGAGCCAAAACTTTTTCTTGGCCGCACAGCCACAAAACGGCATCCACGGAGGGTGTTTGGGGTGTACCCATGACCAACACGCGCACGGGCATAGCGAGCTGTGGCATTTTCAAACCTTGCTCGGTCAAGACTTCTTTAAAAGCAGCATTCACATGACCGATCGTCCACTCGGGAACAGCCTTCAACTTTGCAGCAAGCAAATCCAACGCGGGCAACACAACGGGTGTGATGTGTTTGGCCACATCTTCAGCTTGCGGGGTTACATCGTCATAGAACGCCGTCGCCCAATCCGCCAACACCAACAAAGTGTCGCATCGGTCTTTGAACAACCCACAAATGGCTGGCAAGCGGTCATCCGCGGTGATGCCGCGTTTGGCCAACTCAGCCCCCACCAAGGGTGCGAGCGCATCATCGGCCATGGCCTTCAAATGCTGGGCGTTCACCCACTTGAGTTTGGCTTCGTCAAACTGCGCAGCGCTGCGGCCCAAGTGGTCTAAGTTGAACCACGCCAAGAACTGGGCGCGACTGAAAATTTCGTCATCGCCGTGGCTCCAGCCCAAGCGCGCCAAGTAGTTGACCATCGCATCGGGCAAGTAGCCCTCGTCGCGGTATTGGGTCACGGCTTTGGCGCCGTTGCGCTTGCTCATCTTCTCGCCCAGCTCATTGAGCACCGTGGGCAAATGGGCATACACAGGCGGCTCTTTGCCGAGCGCTTTGAAGATGTTGATCTGGCGCGGCGTGTTGTTCACATGGTCGTCACCACGAATGACGTGGGTGATGGCCATGTCGATGTCGTCCACCACCACGCAGAAGTTGTAGGTGGGTGTGCCATCGGGGCGCGCAATGACCAAATCATCCAACTCGTCGTTGCTGATTTCAATGCGGCCTTTGACCTTGTCTTCCCACACCACAGAACCGCCCTGCGGGTTCTTAAAGCGCAGCACGGGCTTCACACCTTCAGGTATCGCAGGCAATGTCTTGCCTGGTTCGGGGCGCCATGTGCCGTCGTAGCGAGGTTTTTCTTTGTTGGCCATTTGCTGCTCGCGCAAAGCGTCCAGCGCTTCCATGCTCATGTAGCAGGGGTAAACGTGGCCCGAGGCTTTCAGCTCTTCCAACACCGCTTTGTAGCGGTCCATGCGTTGCATTTGGTAGAACGGACCTTCGTCATGGTCGAGTCCCAACCACTTCATGCCTTCAATGATGACATCCACTGAGGCTTGGGTAGAACGCTCTAGGTCTGTGTCTTCAATGCGCAGAATGAAGTCACCACCTGTGGCGCGTGCAAACGCCCAAGGATACAAAGCTGAGCGGATGTTGCCGAGGTGGATAAAGCCAGTAGGAGATGGCGCGAAACGGGTACGAATTTTGGTCATGCAGAAATAAAAATCAAAGGGTCTCTAGGCCGCGCAACAAGTCGGCTTTCATGTCGTCTAAATGCTCCAGACCCGCAGCGACGCGAATCAAGCCTTGGCCGATGCCTGCGGCTTGGCGCTGGTCTTCCGAGAGCTTGCCATGCGAAGTGCTGGCAGGGTGCGTGAGCAAGGTTTTGGTATCACCCAAATTAGTACACAGCGAGAGCGTGCGCAAGCTGTCGAGCACATGGAAGGCTCGGCTACGCGCCATCTGTGGGTCAGCGGCTTTCACATCGAACGACAGCACAGCGCCACCCAAACCCGACATTTGCTTCATCGACAAATCATGTTGCGGATGGCTGGCCAAACCTGGGTAGTACACGCGTGACACGCTGGGGTGCGTTTCTAGCCACTGCGCCAATTCATGGGCACGCGCACTTTGGGCGCGCATGCGGATGTCCAGCGTTTCCAAGCCCTTGAGCACCACCCATGCATTGAAAGGGGACAACACCATGCCGCCGTTTTTCATGACGGGCAAAAACTTCTCTTTCACCATCTGCTCGCTGGCACACAAAGCGCCAGCCATCACACGGCCTTGGCCATCCAAATACTTGGTGCCCGAGTGCATGACGATGTCTGCGCCCATGCCCATGGGGCGTTGCAGAATTGGCGTAGCAAAACAGTTGTCGACCGCCAGCAAAGCGCCAGCGTTGTGCGCTAAATCGGCCAAGGCGACGATGTCACACACCTCGGTCAAGGGGTTGGTGGGTGTCTCAGCAAACAAGATCTTGGTGTTAGGGCGAATCGCGGCTTTCCACGCGGCCAAATCGGTTTGCGGCACCATGGTGGACTCCACGCCAAAGCGCGCGAACTCTGAACCAATGAGCTTGATGGTTGAGCCGAACATCGACTGCGAATACACCACATGGTCGCCCGACTTGAGCAAGCTGAACAACATCAGCATCACGGCAGACATGCCAGACGATGTGGCCAAGGCGGCCTCGGTGCCCTCCAAGGCGGCCAAGCGCATTTCAAAGCTGGTCACCGTCGGGTTGCTTGAGCGGCCATAGGTGTAGCCTTCTTCTTCACCCGCAAAGCGACGAGCCGAGACTTCAGCCGAAGGCTGCACGTAGCCGCTGGTCAGGTACAGCGCCTCAGAGTTTTCGCCGTATTGGCTGCGGTCAGCAGCCAAACGCACAGCCAAAGTCTCTAAGTGCAAATCAGTGGGCAAAGGGTGTTGGCTCATACCAAGGTCACTCCGATTGGTTGGGCAAAGCGAGGCGCGAGTTGTCTTCGGCGCCCTCCTCCGTGCCCACACGTTTTTCATTCAAGCGCACGATGTCGCTCAGAGACACATCGCCGGTCACATACACGCCGTCAAAGCACGAGGCATCGAAGCCGTCGAGCTGCGGCGCGTTAGCTGCCATCGCGGCGCGCACGGCTTGTTTCATCGCATCGACGTCTTGGTAAATCAAGGCATCACAGCCGATGAGCACGCGAATTTCTTCGATGGTGCGGTCATGCGCCACCAATTCTTCGGGCGTGGGCATGTCAATGCCGTACACGTTGGGAAAGCGCACAGGTGGGGCTGCGCTGGCCAAGTACACCTTGCGCGCACCCGCATCACGGGCCATCTGCACAATTTCTTTACTGGTCGTGCCGCGCACGATGGAGTCGTCCACCAACAGCACATTGCGGCCTTTGAATTCGCTGGCAATCACGTTGAGTTTTTGACGCACCGATTTTTTACGCACGCCCTGACCGGGCATGATGAAGGTGCGCCCCACGTAACGGTTTTTCACAAACCCTTCGCGGTAAGGCACGCCCAACAAATGCGCCAGTTGCGTGGCGCTGGGACGACTGGATTCAGGAATTGGAATGATCACGTCAATGTCTGTGGGAGGCACCACGGACACCACGCGCTTGGCCAAGGTTTCGCCCAAGTTCAGACGTGCTTGATACACCGAGATGCCATCCATCGTGGAGTCAGGACGGGCCAAGTACACATATTCAAAAATACACGGCTTGAGCTGCGGCGCATCCGCGCATTGCATGAAGTGAGCTTGACCTGCAAGGTCAATGAACACCGCCTCGCCAGGCGCGATATCGCGCTCAAACACATGGCCCGTACCTTCCAAAGCCACCGATTCGCTGGCCACCATGTAGGTGCCATCAGCGCTGCGCCCCAAGCACAAAGGGCGGATGCCAAACGGGTCGCGAAAAGCCAACAAACCATGGCCTGCAATCATGGAAATGACAGCGTACGAGCCCTTGATGCGGCGATGCACACGACGCACAGCATCAAACACATCGGACGGTTTGAGCGGCAAGCCACGCGTGGCTTTGTCAACCTCGTGCGCCAACACGTTGAGCAAGACTTCAGAGTCGCTCTCAGTGTTGATGTGGCGGTGGTCTTCTGAGAACAGCTCGGCTTTTAAAGCATGTGCGTTGGTCAAGTTGCCGTTGTGTACCAGCACCAAACCGAAAGGCGCGTTCACATAAAAAGGCTGCGCCTCTTCTTCGCTGAACGCGTTGCCCGCCGTGGGGTAACGCACTTGGCCCAAGCCGTTGTTGCCGGGCAAGGCGCGCATGTTGCGGGTGCGAAACACGTCACGCACCATGCCCTTGGCTTTGTGCATGAAAAATTTACGGTCCAGCTGAGTGACGATGCCTGCGGCATCTTGGCCGCGGTGCTGCAAGAGCAACAGAGCGTCATAAATCAACTGGTTCACTGGTGCGTTGCTTGCAACGCCGACGATGCCACACATTAGGGGAGGTACTTTCCAAAATCAGCCGGTAACACCGGCTTCAACACATGCAAAAACTGTTGCAACCATTGCGCGCCTTGGGCTTGCTTCCAGCCTTCAGTCTCACGCATGGGCGTCATGCCCACCAACACGGTCACGGCCAACAAAATGACCACACCGCGCATCAATCCAAACAAGCTGCCGAGCAATCGGTCTAAAGGTCCTAAGCCCACTGCCGAAATCAGTTTTTTAATCACAAAACTGACCAGCACCGTACCCACCAGCACAGCAACGAAAACCACCACAAAACCAGCGGCATAACGCAGCATCTGGCTGCTGCCCTCCATGGGCAACCAAGCGGCCGCTTTGGGCGCATACATCTGCGACACATAAAACGCAGCCACCCAACCCGCCAGCGACAACACCTCTTGCACAAGGCCGCGCCACAGGCCCAGCAGCAGCGAAAGGCCCAAAACGGCCAGCAGAATCCAATCTACGGCCGAAAGCATCTGCATAGCGCGCGTTACAGCGTCAAGATTTGCGGCTGCAAAGACAGCTGCTTGATCTTGCGTGCCACTTTGTCGGCGTCGTCACGGTTGCTGAAAGGCCCTACGCGCACGCGCACACGACGGCCTTCTTTGCCCTCAATGACTTGGGTGTACGTGGTGATGCCCGCTTTTTCCAGCTTGCTGCGCGTTTCGCGCAACTTGGCTTCATCTGAGAACGTGCCAGCTTGGACCACAAATCGCGCGCCTGTGTCTTTGGCATCAACTGGCTTGGCTGTTGGCTTAGCTTCTGTTTTTACTTCTGACTTTGCCTCAGCCTTGGCAGACTCTGACTTTGTTTCCGCTTTGGGCGCAACAGCTGCCACTGCCGCAGCGGCGGCCACTGCCACTTCTGGCTTCAGCTCTGATTTGGGTTTGGATTCAGCTTTTGCTTCAGGCTTGGCGTCTGTCACCACTTCTTCTTTGGCGTCTAGGCCAGCACCAGCTGACAAAGGCTTTTGCTTGGACGTGTCGACCATAGGCTTCGCTGAGGCGCGGTCTGGGATGTCCACCGCGATGTCCACCGACACAGGCCGCGGCTGCGTGTCAAACAGCAAAGGAAAGCCGAACACACCCACCATAACCAAGACCGATGCGCCAATCAAACGGTGGCGGGCGCGGCGACGCATACCATCCACGCTTTCAGCGGGGGTGCTGCTGTGGTTGCCTTGGGGCTCGCCAGCGGCTTGACCGGGCAATCGAAACTTGAAAAAAGCCATTTAAATGGGGTCTCAGGAGCTCAAATGTGGGGCGTCTAAACGAGGGATGCCATTCGCCAAAATCCCCCCGACCGTGAAGAACGAACCGAAGACCACGATTCTATCAGTGGGGTCTGCCGCAGCCACCGCTGCGTCCAGTGCGGCTTGGGGGTTGGCGTGGGTACTGGCTTGCACGTCTTTGCGGGTGTTGCCCGTCTGCCAAACTTCCTGCAGCTGAGCGGCCTTGGCAGCGCGCTCGGTGGGTAAATCGCAGAAATACCAGCGGTCCACCAAGGGGCCCACGCGCGCCAGCATGGGCGCCACGTCTTTGTCAGCCATGGCACCAAACACCACATGGGTGGTCGGGTAAAAGCCCATCGCATCTAGGTTTTCAGTGAGCGCCGCCACAGCGTGAGCGTTGTGCGCCACATCAAACACCAAAGCGGGCTGGCCCGGCACGATTTGGAAACGCCCTGGCAGCTCCACCATCGCCAGGCCATTGCGAATGGCTTGAGCCGTCACAGGCATCTCGCTGCGCAAAGCTTCTAGCGCGGCCAACACGCCGCTGGCGTTGACCAACTGGTTGGCCCCGCGCAGCGCGGGATAGGCCAAACCGCTGTAACGGCGGCCACGCCCTGCCCAGCCCCACTGCTGCTTGTCGCCGGTGAAGTTGAAGTCACGTCCAAACAGCCACAGGTCGGCGCCAATTTCTGTGGCATGGTCAATGACGCTTTGGGGCGGAACCGGGTCGCTCACGATCACAGGGCGACCGGTGCGCATGATGCCCGCCT
>Ga0209134_10000384_pt1 | contig 11577 bp, 6 predicted proteins | sample LauGreSp1BDMLBSN_2_FD_187566 | JGI IMG/M metagenome (GOLD analysis project Ga0209134, IMG submission 187566) | Freshwater lake microbial communities from Lake Michigan, USA - Sp13.BD.MLB.SN (SPAdes) (version 2) | ecosystem: Environmental > Aquatic > Freshwater > Lake | place: Lake Michigan, USA... | reverse complement strand
GTCAATGCTGATTTGGGTTATTTTGACAATATCATTCCTTGTGGTATTCGTGGCAAAGCAGTGACTTCCTTAAATGTGGAACTTGGAGTTGAAAGCGTAGATGAAAACGAAGTGAAAGCTAAAATTCTGCATCATTTTACTTCATTGTTTGAATCGGAATTCGTGAACGGCGATTTGTAATTCGAAATTACTGATCAGATTAAATATCTAATTTTAATTGCTCAGGCAATAATCTAAAACTCATACGGTGGTATTTGGTTACCCCATATTTACGAATAGCCTCTCGGTGTTCTTGAGTAGGATATCCTTTGTTTTGTTTCCAATTGTACATGGGAAATTCTTCGTGAATTTTGTTCATGTAGTCGTCTCGGTAGGTTTTTGCTAAAACAGAAGCCGCAGCAATACTCATAAATTTAGCATCACCTTTTACAATACAACTGTACGGAATATCTGCCACAGGTTTAAACCGATTCCCATCTACTATAATGTATTCTGGTTTTGGATTCAATTTCAAAATGCTCTCCTGCATGGCTTTGATAGAAGCGTTTAAAATATTGATTTCATCAATAATGATTGGTTCTAAATGTGTAACGGCAAATGAAATAGCTTGTTCCTCTATAATGGGGCGTAATTTTTCTCTCGCTTTTTCAGACAATTGTTTACTGTCATTCAAAATGGAATTTTCAAAATGGGCAGGCAAAATCACAGCGGCGGCCGTTACAGGACCCGCGAGACAACCACGACCGGCTTCGTCAGTTCCTGTTTCAAGATTAAAGTTTGAAAATTGAAGTGCAAGCATGCTAAATTGTTTTTGGTAAAATTAGTTTTAATTAATAAATTGGTAAGTATAGTTGTTGGATTTTTTGAGTTTGATAAAAATTTAACATTTGTAAACATTTAACTTTAAGATAACTATTTGTTAATAAAATATAATTCATCATATTTGCATCCTAAAATTTAAATTTAACCAAATTATGAGATTAAAATTCAAGTGGATTTACACGCTTTTATTAGCGTTGTCTATGCAGTTTTCTTTTGCTCAAGAGAAAACAGTTTCAGGAGTTGTTTCTGATGCTTCGGGTCCTATTCCTGGGGCTAACGTAGTTGTTAAAGGAACAAAAAATGGTATTCAAACAGATTTCGATGGTAAATTCGCCATCAAAGCAAAAACAGGAGATGTTTTGGTGGTATCTTTCGTAGGTATGCAAGATGCATCTGCAAAAGTGGGTGCTGCCAATACAATCAATTTCAAACTTCAATCAGGTAATACACTTGATGAAGTTGTAGTTGTTGGGTATGGTACCCAGAAGAAACGTGATGTTAACGGTGCAATTTCTAAAATTAAAGGAGATGCAATCAAAGATATTCCTGTTCAAAGTTTTGATCAAGCACTTTCTGGTGCAGCATCGGGAGTAAATATTTCACAACCAAATGGTGTTTTGGGAAACCAAGCAGTTATTAGAATTCGTGGAGTTAATTCAATTAACTTGAGTTCATACCCATTAATTGTAGTTGATGGTGTTCCAGCGTGGAATGGAGATAATTTAAATCAAAATAATGCGGCTAATAACCCATTAGCTAACATCAACCAGGCTGATATCGAAAGTATTGAAGTGTTAAAAGACGCTTCTTCTGCTGCGATTTATGGTTCACGTGCTGCCGCGGGTGTAATCTTGATTACTACTAAAAAAGGTAAAGCAGGTAAATTTTCTGTTAATTTTGATACTTCGGTTAGTTTTACAAAACCGTTTAATTTAATTGATGTGCTTGATGCAGAACAGTTTACTACTATAAAAAATGAAGGATTAACTAATGCTGGTACTCCTGCAAACGGAACCACTAGAGGATTTTATACTATGACAGATGCTAATGGTAAATTAGTGGATACAAATTGGTATGATTACATCTATCGTACTGGTTTAGCTACAAATCATAGCGTAAGTATTTCTGGAGGTAATGAAAATACTAAATATTTCCTTTCTGCAGGTCAATTAGAGCAAGAAGGGATGTTTGTAAATAATGACTTTAGAAGACAAACGGGTCGTTTTACATTGGATCAAAAAGTAACAAGTTGGTTGACTTTAGGTGGAACATTTAATTACACCAACTCTAGAAATAATGGTTTGAGTACTGGTTCTACTTTTGGTAGTAACTTTGCTTCTTCAGGAGCTGCACGTTTAGCATTTGCACAAGCACCAAATGTTGGTCCATTCAATGCTGATGGAAGTTATAGTATAGATGCAACCGGAATTGGACGTGGCAATAATAAGTCAGCACTTCAATGGGTTAATCCTCAGTATATTTTAGATACAAATACATTTACAGCTCAAAATGATCAAATGATTTCTAATTTTTATATTGGTTTAAAATTAGCGAAAGGGCTTAATTTTAAATCATTATATGGAATTGATAATCTTATTGTTGAAAATAGCGACTTTTTGGGCCCTTTAAATGGAGACGGTCAATCTCTAGGTGGAGCTGCTACCAAAACGATGAATCGTTATACAAGAAAATCTATTCAAAATATATTAGATTATAATGTTCAATTAACAGATAATCATAGTTTAAGTGCTTTGGCTGGTTCAGAAAGACAATATTCTAAAGTTAACGCATGGGGAGCTTCAAGACGTGGAGTTTCAGATCCATTCTTTAATGAGTATCAAGGTGGTTACAGTACAATTGTGTCAACAGGAAATTTGTTAACAGAAAATTACTTAGAGTCTTATTTTGGACGTGTTAATTATGATTTCAAGAAAAAATACTTTGCTTCTGTAAATGCAAGACGTGATGGTTATTCTGCTTTTGCTCCAGATCAAAAATGGGGTAACTTTTGGGGAGCTTCTTTAGGATGGAATTTGATTGAAGAAGATTTCTTTAAAAATTTAGTAAGTTCTGAAGTTGTTAATCAATTCAAATTTAGAGCTAGTTATGGAGTTGTAGGAAATAATCAAGGATTAAATGATTTTGCTGCAAGTAGTTTTTATGATGCGGGTGTAAATAATGCCAGTGGTACTTTATTCTTTAATAGAGCAGGTAATCAAAATTTAACTTGGGAAACTAGTAATAAATTAGATTTAGGTTTGAATTTTGGTCTTTTCAATGATGTAATATCAGGAGAATTAGGGTACTACAAAAACGATATTGACGGCTTGATTTTGAGCGTACCACAGTCAGCATCTGCAGGTATTCCTGGAAATTCTATTCTTTCAAATGTTGGTAGCATGAGAAACACAGGGTATGAGTTAACTTTAAATGCTAGAATTTTAGATAAAGGTAATTTCAAATGGAATACTAGCTTTAACATAACTACACAAGAAAATGTGGTTACTGCTCTGGATGCCAATAATTCTGATATAATTGTTGCTACACAATTAGAGAACACAAATATTATTAGAGTCGGTGAATCTATTGGTAACTTTTATATTGTAAAAACGGGTGGTGTTAATCCGGCAAATGGTAGAAGAATTTTCTACCATGGAGATGGTACTGCAGTTCAATACGATCATTCTGCACCAACTGCAACGAGATGGACTAAAGTAAGTGATGGTACCGCTACTCGTGCGGCTAACCAAGCCCAAGATGCTAAAGTGATGGGACCAGCCTTGCCAAAATTCTTTGGGGGTCTAAATAACACTTTCTCTTATAAAGGTTTTGACTTGAATGTAAATGTTTATTTTTCAGGAGGTAATTATGTATATAATGGAACAAGAGCTGGTTTGTTAGACCAACGTGTTTGGAATAACTCTGTCGAAGCTATGACTCGTTGGCAAAAAGCAGGAGATGTTACAGCTATTCCTAGAGTTGTATTCGGAGATAATGTTTCTAATGGTTCATCTATGCCTATTTCTGACAACTTAGAAAAAGGTGATTTTATCAAATTTAGAAACATTGCATTGGGATACAGTCTTCCTAAGAAATTGTTAGAAAGTATGGGTCTAACTAGTTTTAGATTTTATTTAAGTGCTCAAAATGCATTTACTATAACAAATTATTCAGGATTTGATCCAGAGATCTCATCAAATGGAAATGCTAATGGTTCTCCAAGTGTTGACAGAAACTCTGCGCCAATGGCAAGAACCTTCTCTTTTGGACTAAATTTAGGTTTATAATTTTAAAAATATACAAGTATGAAAAATTTATATTTATTATTAATAGCCTCATTGTTTATTACTTCTTGTAGTGATACAGACGCTTTGAGCCCTGTAAATCAAACAAGAATCAGTGATGCGAATGCATTTGCTACTCCTGAAAGAGTTGAGCAATTAGTATTAGGTGCTTATTCTGGCGTTAAGGTTGGAAATTTTTATGGTGGTCGTTTTATGAATTACCAAGATGTTCGTGGACCTGAGTTTATAAATGAAAGAGCTAATGGTGTAACTAACTTATTTACATGGGGTTTTGGTGTTCAATCTTCAACAAATGAAGTTCAAAATCTTTGGTCAGCTGCATATACTGCAATCAATAGATGTAATATATTGATTGAAGGTTTGAAAACTGCTCCAATTACAGCTGCTATGAAAGCTAAATATACAGCTGAAGCTCAATTTTTAAGAGCTTTATCTTACTATTCATTAGTTACATTGTATGCTCAACCTTACACATTAAATAATGGAACTTCGCTTGGTTTGCCATTGAGGTTAACTCCTGAAACTAGTGGAGGTAATAATGATTTGGTGCGATCTACTGTAGCTGATATATATAAGCAAGTTATTGATGATTTAAATGCTGCTGAAACTAATTTACCTTTGAGTAATTCAACTGCTTTGAATAATACAACTAGAGCTCACAGAAATACTGCAATAGCTTTAAAAACTAGGGTTTATTTGAGTATGGGTAAGTATGCAGAAGTTATTACAGAGGCGAATAAAATAGTTTCGTCTTCTGCACCATTTACTTCTTCAACAGGCGTTTCTCTAGCTTTGGCTCCTTCAATAGCCTCAGTATTTGGAAAATCAACTACATCAGAAAATGTATTTTCATTCCCTTATAGTTCAAACGACACTCCTGGTACGCAAAACAGTTTAGTTTTTTACTATAATGCAAGTTCTGTAGGAGGTGGTGAGTATTCATTAGCTACTACTGGTATAATAGCAAATACGGGTTGGAAATCTACAGATGCTAGAAGAAGCTTTAATGTGGTAACTTCAGGTAAATCGTATGTTCATAAGTGGACTGCTCCACAAACAGATCCGGATTTTGTGCCTGTAATTCGTTATGCTGAAGTATTATTAAATTTATCAGAAGCAATTGCTAGAAATACAAATTCTGTTGATTCTAGAGCGGTAGCTTTATTAAATTCGGTAAGAGGAAGATCTGATGCAACGACTGTTTTTTCTACATCTTCTTTTGCAACAGCTCAAGATTTAATTAATCAAATATTAATTGAAAGAAGAATTGAGTTATTAGCAGAAGGATTTAGTTCTCCTGATATCATGAGATTAGGTCAAAATTTTCCAGCTAAGGGATCAGCACCTGCAGTTGCAAAAACTGATACCCAATATTTATGGCCAATTCCGTTGAACGAACTGTTATATAATAAATTGTGTGTTCAGAATACCGGACACTAACATCAATTTTTTTTAAATAATTACAGCAGTAAACAAATGTTTACTGCTGTTTTTTTTTAGTTCAAAATGAGTTCGTTGTAATTTTGGTTGTTTGTGTTGTAATTTAGTATTGATACTTGCCAAATATAAATTTCATGTTGATTTTATATCAAAATTATTTCAAAATAATTCGCATCGATTTACCTTAAATTATACTTGAACATATGTTAAATTAACATTTGTTTTAAAAATCATTTGTTTATTAAGAAATAATTAAGACTTTTGTAGTTAACTAATTCAAAATTAATTTTACTATGAGATTAAAATTCAAATGGATTTATACGCTTTTATTAGCGTTATCTATGCAGTTTTCTTTTGCTCAGGAGAAAACAGTTTCAGGAGTTGTTTCAGATGGAACAGGTCCGGTTCCAGGTGCTAACGTAATAGTTAAAGGAACTAAAAATGGTGTTCAAACTGATTTGGATGGTAAGTTTGCTATCAAAACCAAAGTGGGAGATGTATTGGTTGTTTCTTTTGTAGGAATGCAAGATGCTTCTTTAAAAGTGGGAGCTTCGAACACAGTTAATTTTAAATTACAAGCTGGTAACTCTCTTAATGAAGTTGTCGTAGTTGGTTACGGTCAAGTTAAAAAGAGAAATGAAGTTACAGGAAATGTTTCCACAGTAGGTGCTGACAAAATTAAAGCTGCTCCTATGGTTTCTGTAGATCAGGCTTTACAAGGTAATGTAGCTGGTTTACAAATGTCTACATCATCAGGTACTCCAGGATCTACACAAGATATCCGTATTCGTGGTAGAAACTCCATTAATGCAGGAAATGATCCATTATTTGTAATTGATGGAATCCCTATGATTAATGGAAACTTCTCTGGATCTGCTAATGTAAGTTCATTGTCTACTTTGTCTTCAATCGCTGCTGATAATATTGAATCTATGACTGTATTGAAAGATGCAGGTGCTACATCGGTGTATGGAGCTAGAGGTGCAAATGGTGTAATTTTAATTACAACCAAAAAAGGAAAAAAAGGGGACGCTAAATTTAATTTAAGTTCAAGTGTAGGTTTTCAAAACAATGCAGTTGATGGTCTGAGACCATTAACAGGAGCAGAGAAAAAAATATTATTATTAGAGTCAATCTTTAATACTTATGGTGCAGCTTACAGTTTCACTAAACCGAACACTTTAGCTTGGGCTACGACAAATTTAGCTTCAGGAACAGCTGCTTTGCGAGCTTGGATAGCTGGTGGGGAGCGCGAGTACAATTGGGGCGATTTAGTTAAAAACCAAGATGCTTTGATGAATAATCTTGATTTTTCTGTTTCTGCTGGGGATGATAAATCTACCATGTATGCTTCAGTAGGTTATAATAAAACGGAGGCTACTGTAATTGGGTCTGCATTTACACGTGTAAGCGCTAATTTTAATTATACCCGTAAATTAACTGAAAAATGGGATTTAAAAACAGGTATTAATGTTTCGAATGTAAAGCAAGGTGGTGTATTAGAACAAGGAGCTTTCTTTTCGAATCCTAATTTGACAAAAAATTTCATGAGTCCATGGAATTCTCCTTATAATCCTGATGGATCATTTGCACTTCCTGCAACAGGTTTGCATAATTCATTGTACACAGCAAAGACAAGTATCAGAGATAATGATTTAACTCGATTAATGTCAAATAATTCCGTTTCTTACAAGATTAGTAAAGATGTAATATATAATGGAGGTATCTCATTTGATTACACAATGAACTCTTACAAAGGGTTTAACGATGCTGTTCATGGTGATGGTGTAGGTGTAGGTGGTTCTGCATCGGCAAGTGTTTCGAGAAATTTTAACTATGTAGCACAAAATTCGATTGATTATCGTTTGGCTTTAGGTGAAAATCATAAATTTGATTTCAAAGGATTAATAGAATTCCAGCAGAATAAACTTAATTTTATAAGTGCTTCTGGTGAAGTTATGCCTATTGGTTTTACTAACGTTGCTAATGCAGCAGCGAATAAAGATGCTAGTTCTAGTTTTGATGATTGGTCTAACTTAAGTTATTTAGGAATTGTAAATTATAAATTCCAAGATCGTTTCTTATTAGATTTAACTGCTAGAAGAGAAGGTTCTTCTCGTTTCAGTGAAGCTACAAGATGGGGTACTTTCTACTCAGCTGGAGCCGCTTGGAATATTGATAAAGAAAGTTTCATGAAGAATGTTACTTTTGTTGATTTATTACGTTTACGTGGTTCTTATGGTACTACTGGTAATAATGCTATTGGTTTAAATGAGTTTCAGACTTTGTTAGGAACAAGTAGTTACAACAACAAAGGAGGAATGTTTCCTTCTCAATTTGGAACAACTGGTTTGACTTGGGAAATTCAAAATAAATTTGATGCAGGTGTTGAGTTTGGATTGTTTAATAACAGAATTACAGGTTCGGTTGCTTATTATAATAATGATTCTAATGATTTATTATTGAGTTTGCCAATGTCTTTGACTACAGGTCATTCTTCTCAAACCCAAAACTTAGGTACATTAACCAATAAGGGTCTTGAATTTGAATTGGATTTAGATTTGATTCGTTCTGATAATTTTAATTGGAGTGTTGGAGGAAATTTCTCTACAGTGAATAATGAGGTGACTGATATGCCAGTTGTGAATGGAACTAGAATAACAATAACAGGTGGAACTACTAGAACTGAAGTTGGATATCCTGTTTCAGGTTGGTACATGAGAAAATTTGCTGGTGTTGATCCTGCTAATGGTAACGCTTTATGGTTTGTAAATGGTAATGATGGTGCTACAACTACATCCTACAATTCTGCCGCACAAACATGGCAAGGTGATAGTGCTTTACCAAAATATTCTGGTGGTTTCAATACACATGTTGATTTAAATAACTTTTACTTAGATGCTACTTTATATGTAGCGGGAGGTCATAAAGTTTATGAAGATTGGGCAACTTTTACACAAGGTCAAGGTACTGGTACTTTTGTGACTTACAATGGTGCTGAACCATTGTTAAACAGATGGCAAAATCCAGGAGATATTACTAATGTGCCAAAAGTAGTTTATGCTGCTGCTTCAGGAAATAATAACACGCTTGCGGCTAGTACCTCTACAAGATTTTTACACGATGGTGATTATATGAGATTAAGAGATGTAACTTTTGGTTATAATTTCAAATCGGATATTTTATCACAATTCAAATTAGATGGTTTATCTTTTTCTTTGAGAGGAACTAATTTATTTACATGGGTTAAGGATAAAGATCTTAAATACGATCCTGAAGTTAGAGCTGATGGTTTCACAAGGCTTACTTCTCCTCCAGTAAAATCAGTTGTATTTTCAATCAATGTTAAATTCTAAGAATTATGAAAAAAATAGTTTTATCAATTTTATCGGTTGCTGTATTTACATCAACGATAGTTTCTTGCTCTTCTGATTCTTTAGAGCCAAGTTTGGAGCAAAGTCGTGATTTTAATTTAAATCCGCCAACTACCCTATCAGATTTACAACTTCTTGCCAATGGTATGTACAAACGTATGGTGGCGGTTGCTTACTATGGTAGAGATTACATTATATTTAATGAAGCTAGAACAGATAATGCCTATTCTACTGGAGCATCAAATAGATTTTTAAATGTGAGTCAAACGGCTGTTACAGCTTCTGCAGCTTTTCCAACGGATACGTGGACACAAATTTACAGAGTAATTGCTAATTCGAATTTGATAATTAGCTCTTCTGTTACTGGTGCTGCTGCTAATGATTTAAAAGCCCAAGCATTAACGGCTAGAGCATTAGGTCATTTTGATTTATTAAAACTTTTTGGACAGCAACATATAACTGGTGCTGGTGGTATGGAAGCTTTAGGTGTTCCTTATGTGAAATCATATAGAGATTTAACACAGTTAGCACCTGCTAGAAACAAAGTGTCTGAAGTAAAACAAATGATATATGCTGATATTGACGCAGCTATTCCATTATATGGTTCTACTTTGGATTATACTGTGATAAATAAACAAGCTGCTTTAGCAATAAAAAGTAGAGTAGCCTTGTATTTCAAAGATTGGGAAATCGCTCGTGATGCTGCTGCTGCTGCCATAGCTATTGGTACTGCAACCGTTGTTCCTGAGTCAGGTTTTGTTTCTTCTTTTGCTGCTGATGGAAAACAAGTAAATTCTGTGTTTGATTTAGTACAATTGTCAAATGATAACAATGGGATTAATGGTTTGTATCAAATTTATGCTAATACCAATTATGGTGATATTATTGTAAATCCAAATCATAACTTTAGGTCTATTTTTGAATCAACAGATATTCGTAATTCAGCTGCAATGATTGCAGTTCAGGATTTAAGTAGAACGCGTAATATTGGAAAGTATACAAAATTAGCTACCAATACTAGAGTAATTCGTTACGAAGAAATAGTATTAAATTATGCAGAAGCTCTTTTTGAAACTGGTAATACTACATTAGCACTAACTCAATTAAATAGAATTGCTAGTAATAGAGGTGCTACTTTATATACTGTTGCAAATAAAGCAAATATTTTGCTTGAAAGAAGACGTGAGTTAGCATTTGAAGGTTTTAGGTTTGATGATTTAGTAAGAAATGGCCAAGGAATTCCTACCAATCCGAACTTAGCTTCTGCTAGAGCTTACGGTGATATTAATTTAGCTTTTCCAATTCCTCAGTCTGAAATCAATGGTAATGCTGCGATGATACAGAACAAAGGGTACTAAAATTTATCATTAAATTTTATTTATAACAGCAGTAAGCATTATGTTTACTGCTGTTTTTTTTATCCCCATAGATCAATTACCTTTGTCGTTCTATAGAATTAAAAGTATTGCTTCATGAGAATGTTTTGTTGTATTGTATTGCTATTTATTACTTCTTTTTTGTTTTCACAAAACAAATCAAAGATACTAGATTTTAATACCAAATACCGAAGTGCTTTAGATACAACTAAAGCACGTCAACCTCAAAAGGTGGCCACTCTTGACCTATATCGAATTATTACTCTAGATAGAGATACAACTTATATAGATACTTCCTTAACGATTAAAAAAGAGTATAGTCATAATTATCTACGAAGAGATACTTTTGGCTTGTTGCCTTTTGCTAATGATGGACAAACCTACAATACCTTACAATACATTTTAACGGCTGTGGATCCCTATCCGGAATTTGGTTTTAAAGCCAAACATTTCAATTTTATTGAAGCCAATCAAATTCGATATGCTTCTGTGGCAACACCTTTAACAGAGCTATATTTTAAATCAACGCAGTTAAAAGGACAGTCTGTGGATTCTTATATCGCTGTAAACACCTCTCCCAATCTTAATTTTTCCCTAGCCTATCGTGGATTGCGTTCGGATGGAAAGTATATTAATCAATTAGCAAGTACCGGAAATTTTAGATTTACAACAAGTTATAGTACGAAATCAAAACGATATTGGTTTGACTTTCATTTTACTCAACAAGATATTCTAAATAAAGAGAATGGTGGGATCACTACTATTGATGATTTTGAAAGTGAAAATATTGATTATAAAAATCGACAACGATTAGAAGTCTACCTTACGGATGCTAAATCTTTTTTGAAGGGTAAACGTTTTTTTATCGATCATGGTTTTAGAATTAACTCAAAACAAGGAGCTAATAATCTTTATTTAAAACATCAATTCAACTACGAAAATAAGTTTTTTGAATACAACCAACTTACAGTTTCATCCAATGCTAATGGTCAAATTATTAATCGTTTTGGCGAGTCTTTTAGATCAACTGAAATCAATGATCAAACACGTTACAATAAAATGTACAATAAAGTGGGTTTGCAATATGAAAATACTTCTTTAGGTAAATTTCAATTTTTTGTAGATGACTTTAGATCTAATTATTATTACAATCAGATTCTTTTTTTTGATAATAGAACTGTACCTAGTGCGCTATCTATGACTATCAATAGTGCCGGTGGTCAATACGAATACCGAAAAGATAAATGGAATGGGAGGTTT
>Ga0209134_10000383_pt1 | contig 11589 bp, 12 predicted proteins | sample LauGreSp1BDMLBSN_2_FD_187566 | JGI IMG/M metagenome (GOLD analysis project Ga0209134, IMG submission 187566) | Freshwater lake microbial communities from Lake Michigan, USA - Sp13.BD.MLB.SN (SPAdes) (version 2) | ecosystem: Environmental > Aquatic > Freshwater > Lake | place: Lake Michigan, USA... | reverse complement strand
ATGTTAATTGGTCTAAGATTCAATATAATTAACTAATATCACACGTTAAATCAATCATGCAAAATAGTTTTTGTATAAAGAAGAATGGAAAATTCTTATCAATTAACTCATCAGTAGGAGTAGTTCCAAACCAGACTGCTGTAAATACTGGTATATAGCATATAGCATCTATAATATCTTTTTCATATTCTTCCATAGTATACCCTCTAATACCATAATCAACAAGCTTTTGATAATAATAACTCTTAAATAGTGGGAATACTAATTTAAGATCTTTTATATCAAAACTTTCTATAATAAAAAATACTAAGTCCTGTACTCCCTTACCCCAGGCACAATGCTGCCAGTCTAGAAAATATGGTTCATTCTCATTTTCAGTATCATAGAATATATTAGGAGATTTTATATCTCCATGAATAAATGTTGTATTATGGGATGATAATCTTTCTTGAATATTTTCAAAATCTGCAATAATTGCTATAGCCTTTCTCATTTGAGAAGGAGTAAGAATTCCAGTCCATTTATTACTAAATACATCAGATTTATCAGATACAAAATTCTGTAAAAAGGGGCGAAATACAGGATCTGTATTCTTTTTCAGCCCTGGAAATACTTTATGTAAATTTTTATTCCAGAATTTACTGTGCATTTTTGCCATTCTATTTACAATTTTCATAGAGATATCAATATCAGATGCACTAAGATTAATATTTATCTTAAATCCTTTGTGTTGAAATAAGTTTTCAAGAATTAATCCTGTTGTATTTAATGCACCATCTTTTAATAGTGCAATATATCTAGGAGTCTTTATATTTAAATGACTTGCAATTTGATCATAGAAATAATATTCACGATTATATAAATCTAGCTTCTTAGCCATGTCAGATAGATTATTTGTATTTGTATTCTCATATTTTAATACATAGTTATAGATAGAATCTGTACTAGTTTTTACTTGGAATTTAATAACATCTGCTATAAATCCCCCTTTTAATTTAGTATCATCTATAACAACTTCTGTAATAGTATCATCGGCTAGACTTTGTACAATTAATTTTTGTAATGTATCTACATTAATTTGCTGATATGATAATAGAGATTGAATATCAAGATTTGTATAATTAACAATACTCATATTCACATCAAATTTAGAAATTTCATCAGGGGAATAGATTGTCTGTAATCCAATTAATAATTTAGGATGTACTGATCGTGCACTAAGTAGACCAGATTTAGAATCCTCAAATATAAAACATTTTGTATTTGATATTCCATATGTATTCATTGCCTTCAAATATGGCTCGCTATGTGGTTTACCATGTGTACACTCTGTACTTGAAACAATAAAATCAATATACTTATCTATCCCAGTATATTTAACAATTGTCGTGGCTACATATCTATTACAATTTGTTACAATACAGCACTTATATGCATTCTTACGAATTTGTTCTAATATATCAAATACACCATCAATTACTTTAATTTTATCAATATTCTGAATAAATAGATCATCCTTCATTCTAGATAATTCAACTAAGTCAATTGGAATACCTGCCAGCAGACTTTTTACAACAAATGCATCATTATTTCCTTGAATATATTTTGTATAGATATCATGTGTCATTGTAATATTATATTTACTTAAAATACTAGACCATACACTATAATAAATAGAGTCTGTTAATACAAGAGTACCATCTAAATCAAATAAGAATGCATGTGTTTTTTCGACAAAGGCTTCTAATTCCGTTGGAGTTCCTAGAGAAAATACACATGAGCTATTTAATTGAATGCCATTAAACACAATATCATCCTTTAGCATTTCAGATATTACACATGAGGTATATGGCTCATTATTAAATGTAATATTATTATCTAGTACATATTTACAGTATCTGTGTAAGTCATGTATATCTGTAAAAGCATAGGCCCCTGTATTAGCATTATCCGAAATTTTCTTCTTTTCTGCGATTTCTAGAATACGAGAATTAGAATCTAGTTGAATGTATGAGTATAGAGGATTAGGATTATAGTTTTTCGTATAGAATACAGAATTTTCTGTAGAATGTCTAAAAATATCTACAATATCCTCTGTATAAAATGTATCACAATCTACAAGAAGGGATTTAGAATGATACGAATAATTTTGTAAGATATTCTTAATGCCGATATATAATGTTTCAGCAGCACCTTTTGTATCATTTACTTTAATCAATTGAATGTGTGGATAATTCTTACGTACTATCTCTGAGAAGTTATATGTATCCAAAGAGACATTATATAGGATAAATATCGTATCATCAGATGATATCTTAATATTATGTAATACATAATCTATCATACGTTTATCAAAAATCGGAATTAATGTTTTAGGATCTTTATATCCTTTTTTAAGAAATCGTTCCCCCTTTCCAGCAAGGGGTATAATAATATTTAATGGCGAACTCATTATTCTTTCTAACATACTATTCATTTACTTTAGATAGAATGGTTCTTAGTATTGAATAGTATGATATAAATACATATACATTAACAAACAATACTATATATATTTTAATATATTACTTGTATTATTCAATATCTTTTGTATAGAAGAAACTAGGATACTGTCTATATAGTATAATTTATTATACTTCAACATATAATGCCTCCATCTTTTTTCTAAACTCAGGTAGCGTATCCTTTAGAACACTCAGTTTCACTTCTGGTAGCAAATCCTTGATCCATTCTTTATTCTCAGATCCTTCCACCATATCATTATAATAACTTTCATAGGAATCAACATCAAACCATGCATTACTTACTGCAAATATCTTTAGTGCATTAATTGTATATTCGCTAGGATCAAAGGATGCACTTACAATAGTACCATCTTTGTAGACTGTAAGTCCAACACGTTCAGCACCTTCATCTGACCATTCATTTGTAATTTCGAGAGATGGATTCATAGATGTTAGATAGGCAAGGAGCCCATGAGGAGTTGCCCATGCTGTCCTGAATACGATTGTAAGAGATGGTGTAGGATCATCAATATCAGATGTAATCTCAACATCTCTCGGTCCCCATTTTGTTCCCCAATGAATACAACACCATCTGTACCATCCATCAGAACTTTTCTCACCATGAATGAAAGGACATGGATACAGACTCTGAAACTCAAAATCACTCTCTGCAATACGCTTTAGGGTAACTGAATCACCCTTTATGTGCACACAACTCGTAGTCCAGTTAGGCATTTGTGAGTGATTCAGAGATGGTAGCATCGATCACTTTTTACGCAAGGATATATTCACACATATCCATATATCCTAGGATATCACGCCGAGTCTGTACATCAAACGCATCAAGTTCCATAAGTTTCTGATAGAAAAACCACATAAGTTTTCCACAATTAATCGTTGTATTACATGTCTTCAACTCAGACTTCTTAGCTTTTAGAAAAGCTTTTAGTGCAACTAATGCTTCATCCGATAACTTCGTATCTACAGCACCTGGCCAATACAATCCTCTCTTCATAGAATCAGTATCTTTCAACTGTACTCTGAAAAGATCGAATACACTATATGTAACTGCAATCTTAGATGGAATTTTATCCATTTCAGCATACTCTTCTACAAAATCCATTCTTCATATCATACGCGTGAAATACTTAGACCTTTATCCTTCTATACTATACTAGAAATGCTAGATACCTTCGAAGTTATTCTATTTGAATATGCAACAGCGTGTGATTCTGAAATTGTTTTAAAAGAAGAAGCTATTGATATATTTATTCGATATTGTAAAGAATATATGAATCCTGTTAACGTTCAAGAAAAAGATGTTGAAATTACAAATGGTGTAATGTATATTAAATATAGAGATTGGTCGAGTACAAAAGGAGTAATGATTCAAATGGCTGGATTATTTACACATGAAATGTTAGAGGAATGTAAGAGGAGATTGAAGGAATTATATAACCATCATTGCGAATCATGTGGAATACATATACCTAGTAAATGGTCATTTTGCAATGAATGCTTTAGTATATCACGGTAAAAAATGAATTACACTAGTCTACTAGATTACCTAGTAGAATGGGATCGTTTAGGATACCAGCATTCAGATTTTCTATCACACATGATTCTGAGCAAGCAATTAAAGAGTTTGGCCCAAATAAATATGGTAAAGTGCCATTTGTAACAGGATCAACACATCTACATCCAATGTGGGACTCGCAACAAGTTATCAAAGGTAAAACATATGAAATGGAGCATGTAAATAAAGGCCTTCTATATACTGTAGAAGTAGTCGAAGTATTTACTACATATCAATGGGATGGATTGATTCAAGGGTATGGCCCTTGTTCTGCCAGAAAGAGAACAGATCATATCACCCCTGCTACTCATGGATGTATGCTAACAGTTCTGAGTATAAGAACATCCTAAAGATAAAATATACTATATATTCTAATGGGAATTGACGGCCAACAGATTCTTGAAATTCGTGGGCCTAGTGAAATATTAGATATTCTTGAAGAATCACATCTAGTTCTAAATGGGCCTAGAACATCTGAGATTGCCAATCGTTTTTTTGGTCAACGGATTGAAGTATGTAATCGTACACCAAAGCATTTCGTAGTATCGTATGAATTTAGAAATGAGCCAGTGTATGAGTATCTTCAAGAACTTTTGCAGAAATACCCTATGTGTTGGATGAAAAATACATATATGGGCGATGATGGATCGTGTGGGCTGTGGATAGGACGTATAGTTGGAGGGAAGCCGCAGATTCAAACTGCTATCTGGCAAGAACTATGTGCTGAGGAATTATACATGGGAGAGGATTTTCAGAGATAAAAGTGAATGTAATAAAATATACTCTATACTACAGTATGAATATCATCCAGTATTATAGAAAATTATTCAGAAAAGAACCGCCTCCTCCTGCCGCAGGATGTCTATTTACAGACGGCAAGCATGTTCTCGCAGGATATCAGCCACACAAAAAGAAACCAACAATTACAGGAATCGGTGGAACCTGTAAAGAAGGCGAACAACCCTTTGACACAGCTATACGAGAAATGTTAGAGGAGTTATTTGAGCTTGATAAAATTTCAAACGATCTTCTATATGAAGTAAAGTTACTTATACCAAGAAAAAAACTTGTTCTAGATAATTATACAATGTTTGCATATTCATTTGAAGATCTTCATCTTATTATGCATCTTGTATGTAAACATAATTGTAAATCTCCAGTGTATGATGAACTTCCAATTACTTTACTTGATTTAATAAGTGATAGGAAATGGTATTCAAGGAGACAGGAAATTACAGATCTTGCACTTATTCCACTTGTTTCAAATATTAATATTGATAAAGCTTTTATCAACGATGTAAATTCATACATGAGACTCTAAGACATTCTCCTCTAAATCTGTAATATGAGTATCAGGAGAATACCATCCATTTTTCCCAGCAGTATGAATATCAATAATAGATTTAAATATATACTCATAATTATATGCAAGTTTATACATACTATATAAATTTACAGCCCGTTTCCTAATATATCTACGATTAAATTTGCCATCAAGTGCCATTTGAACTCCATGACAATAATCTGCTAGAGTGTGGCACCTGAGGCCAGTTTTAAATTGCTCAACAGTCTCAACCATTCCTCCAAAATCAGAGGATATTACTGGAGTTCCACATAACTGTGCTTCTACAGGACCACATCCAAATGGCTCATGATATTTAGTTGGATATAAAACAGCTATACAATCGCCGAAAAAATCAGATCTTTCTAATCCATGGATAGGTTCTTTGTACTTAATATTAGGAAGTTGTAAATAGGACTTAGGATCTCCCTGACCACATAAAATAAATTCTAGAGTTGGAAATCTACGTGCTATTTCAACAATAATATTACATCCTTTAAAGTCTGTAATCCTTCCTAAAAATCCAACTTTCATTGGATTTGGTTTAATAGATAAAGCATATTCGGATGGATCAAATGCATGTGGGACAACAAACCAGTAATTATTAGGAGATTTATTTTCACTGCCTAGTGTGTGTGATAGCCATGTATGAGATTCAAATATTCTATAATTTTTACAAGAACCTTGATATCCAATTCCCAATTCTACAATTGTATATCCAAGTCCCTCAACTCCATCATCAAATGTACGACCTAGGGGTACACATATAATATCTGTAGATGAACTACGATAATGATCCTTTATAGTAGCACGTAGGCGTTTATTAAATTCCTTAGAAAGAGGGGATGACCAATTAGATAATGTGCTAATAATCATAGTAGGATCCTTATTCTTTTCAATTGCTTGTTCACGTGTAAGAGTTGGTTCAACAAACATTAGAGATTCAATGCGTAAAGCAGTCCACTCATCCTTTGTCAAAAGGTCAAAATTCTTAGTAGCCCCTGAATCTGATGTTTCAACGCCATAGTGATATACTTCAAATCCACGGCTACGCATCATGGGTGAAAAACGTTTAACTTTTCCAGTAAATGCATCATGGCTATATTCATCGCGTGTAATAGTATATGGTATAGCTGGTATGTGTAAACGTATTACACTCATATACTAGTATAGATTATAGAATCTTTAGATTCTATACGCATATATCTAAGATACGTAATTAATCTACATACTCGGATACAGCATAAAATAATATAGTATAGTATATCAGATGATAAGAAGAAATGCAACAGGGATTAAATTTATAAAAAAACAGGAATTCTATAATAATCTTCGCATATCACCTATAACTATACCTCCAGGACGTGACTGTAAACCAAGAATGCGAAGATATGAAATACCTATAGAAAAGTTTGAGTATCCATTTAGCTATATTACATCATGTGAGTATCCTGTCAAAGATATTATAGAGTATTCCGAGAATGGTATTAGTGTATATGAGATTGACCTATTTCCATATAGTATTTCTGAAATGATATGGGCATCTGTAACAGATACTAGTTGGGATCTACTATGTCGTCTACATAATGGAATCTATGTACTATATGAAGCTGGGTGTAGTCCTATGGGCTTTACTGTAAAACATACTAGTAGCCCTACGCCTGAGAGGATGCCTGGTGCTTACATGAGAATCATAGCTGGGAATACACTTGAGTATATTATTCATCGAATGAGCCTTTCTCAGTATAATCTGTACATGAAGAAAACTATTCCTTTTACTCTGCCTCGCCCTTCCTGTGAAGACTCTGGTGATGAGATATGCTGAAAAAATTGAAAGTTGGTAGGCCCCTACTAAGCAGCACCAACAGGATGTCTACAAGTGTTAAAATTACAAGGAGCGGCAGGCAGACCAAGGCACCAAGCCGTCTGTCTGATACATTTGAAGAGGTTAGGGCAAAGCCTGCTGCTGTGCCTGCTGCTGTGACTGCTGTGACTGTTCACTTGGATGCTGCAACGGCAACTGTTCTGAAGGAGGGGCTTATTGTGAAGGAGGCATCTGATTCTGTAATGACAGCATCTGAGAATGTATTGAAGTCAGGAGATACTGTTCTACGAGCATCTGACAATGTGAAGGCGGCAACAGATATTGTGCTACAGGCTGCTGCAGATGTTGTGAAGGCATATGACACTGTACATAAGATTGCAGCATCTGTCACTGATACTAGAGATTCTATGCGATCTGATATCCTAAAATTCTTGGTGGATGACTATACCTTTGAGCGTATTACAGATAATCAGAGAGGGCCTGGAATGGCAAATACATATCAGGAGTTTATTTCCTGGAACGCCAAGTGTATTTCTGAACTCTCTGCGAATGAACTACTGGCTATTTCCACACTCTGTAAGATGATTGCCAATCGTACAGTCAAGTCTGTAGATACCGAGTATTGTTCTGAAATGACAGTTGACTCTCTCTACTTCAATGCCAAGGGTATCCTCTGTCTTGCAAACCCTCGTTAAAAAAAAGAATACCTAGAAAAATATATATTGACATACATATTAATACAAGATCCCACGAATCATATAGGGTCTTTTTACTTCAGGGGAAGCAGATGGTTCAAGTTCACTCACACGTTTCTGAAGTTCAGAAATCTGTATTTCAAGCCTAGCAATTTTCTTATAATTTTTCACGGAAGCATGCTTACATTCACTCAAACAATTCTGTTGTTCAGCAATCATTGTTTCAAGTGCAGCATTTTTCTTAGAATCGTCCAACTTTGCTTTCTGTGCCTCCTGGCGTTTCAAAGCCGCTTTCTCAGCCTCTTCCCACGATTTCCTCGCAGCCTTTGCTTGTTCAATCTGAGCAGAATGAAAGGATTCCTGTACAGCACAACACTTCTTACATACACATGCGGATCCACAAGTATCCTGTTTCACATATGGCTTCTCTTCAGGAAATCTACCTCCTGGAAGAATATGTTCATGTATGGAAAGTCCAAACGGTGTATAGGAGGATGCCATAGTTGATGATCTGTACAAGGCATAGTAGAATTCATTTTTTGCGACTGTAAAAAATGAATTATGTGAGCCTAGCTACAGGAAGTACAAGCATGGATTCCTTCCAGAGTGCCAAAAAAACATTCGGTCAGCCATCCCAAGCAACAGGTGTCCTACCATTTGTGAAATTCATTGAGAATAAGCTGAGACTAGAAGATGTTCCACTAGATTCTATGAAAGATGTAAAAGTGGTCTCTATTCTCGGTAAGGCTCGTATGGGAAAGTCCACTTTCTTGAATGCTATGGTGAGCAAGGTAACCCAGGAAAATCATACCATCTTTGCCACACAGGGCGGCATTGAACATTGTACCTATGGAATCGACTATTGCTTCCTTCCTGAGAAGAATCTACTCCTTCTAGATAGCCAAGGACTTGCAAATGGCGATGCTCGTCATGACCCTGCTCTTCTTCTCTTTATCTACATGATCAGCGATGTGATTATCTTCAATGACAGCAAGATCCTGCAAAATGAGGCTCTGAAACTCATTGAGCCAGTGTGTGCTTTCATGACATATATTGAGGACCTCGATGCCATCGTCAAGCCATCTCTTACATTCCGTCTATCTGATGCTGAACTTGTGAAGGATACACAGAAAAACCTTGATAATGTCATGGCATCTCATCCTGATCAGTACCAGTCAATCCGTGAGAGTATTACTCATCTATTCAAGGAACCACTTACACTTGTAAAGACTGAGTTGCTCGATAGGAAGGAGAAGGCTATGTTAGAGAGTGGTGAGTATCTGCAATTGCTGTCTTCTAGTGAGAACGGCTTTGATGCGACTATTCAGCATGTAATGGATGTACTTGCAGCATCTGAGCCAAGACCTGGTATTATTCAGAGGTTGCCACAGATTATTGACAATATTAATACCAATCAGAAGATCAAGATTGAGAAGCTTGATATTGTTGCTATGGTGGCAGACAAAGATATTCTAGAGTGGGTGGCAGAGATTGATCCTTGTCTGTACACACCAATTAAGGTCGATGGTACTCAGAAATGCTATGATGAACTAGTTGAGCCTCGTAAGAAGAAGCGTACTGCACTGATGGCAGCATTCAGGCGTAGATTCAAGGGAGTGCCAGATAGTATTCGAGAGAAGCATCTTGTGGCACTCGCATCCAAGCTGAATGAGCCAATTCTAAAGGCCATTCAGAAGTGTGAGAGCAAGGCGATGGAGATTATTCAGCCCCACATACAAAATGTAGCTGGTAATAGGACTCTGCCACTGATCACCTCAGCAACAGCATCTTTCACGCATATGAAAGATGATGATCTGAAGGAAAAGTATCTAAAACCATATGAACTCCTGAAAGCTGCATGTGCACCTGTATACTCGAAGGTGAAGGAAGAGCAAGAGGAGCTATGGATCACTAAAGTATATGATGTATTCTTTCGAGGAATTCAAGGGTGTAGAATGGCAGAGGCAGATGAAAGAGAGGGTTTCAATAATTTCTGTAAAGAGAGTTTGGAGGGCTTTGAATTAAAGAAAGTTAAGGAGTCTAAGGCACTTGAGGCCTTTGATAAGACAAGTATTCTTACGATGAAAAATAAGGATATCGTAGATCGCTGGGTAGCAAATGAGATTGCAGAAGTACAGCAATTCATTCAAGTGTTTGTAACATCAAAGCATCTACAATTTAATGTACAAGATGGTATTCTATACTATTCACGTACTTCATCTAACTACACAATTTCTCACACCAATGATCTTGTTGCTACTATATATACTAGCTTTACCGAGAGACTGCATGAGATTGCTAAAAATAGTACACTACTGCTCGACGCATTGATCGAGCGTAAGGAAGTCCTGCTAGAGAACAGAATCTTTACAGATGTATCTCTTGCAAAGACATATAATCTACAAAATCCTGAGATTCTATTCATGTGGGATGAACTTCTTCTTCACAGTATGGTAACTCTACCAACGGCTGTTCGTGTACCTTATATGACAATGAGAACCTGGAATACCGTGTATAAGCCGATGTATGATACAGTCATTAGAAAGATGGTGGACTCAGGATATATTCGTGCGAGTTGTGTATCACACGAGGGATGTACTGGCGATTGCTTATGTGTTCTCAATCTACAATCAAAGGAGAATCTGCGGTTTACTGAGACAGCTCCTGCACATGCAAACGATTATGTAAAAAACATTATTGGTTGTATGCTACGCAAAATGAGGAAGTTGTATTGTAAGATGGTTTGTAAAGATATGGTGTTCCCTTCCTATGATCCTGCTGTACAGTCATAATACATAGTTGGGGCCTAAAATATACATTGAATAATCATTAAGAATGAACATTTTAACTATTTTTGCTGGTCGACAAGCAAATCTTGAAATTCTTATAAAATATCTTAAAAAAGCCTTAGATATGAAGATACTAGATGAAGTTCATCTATGGAATAATACGCGAACTATAAAAGATGAAGAATATATAAAAACAATTACAAATTTAAAAAGAAGTTCTTCAGCTATAGATTCAACATATATTGAAATTAAGCCTACTATATGTAAGAACTATTTTGAATTAGATATACAAGGATCAAATGATATACATATTAAAATTAGCAATGGATTAGAAGACTATGAAATTGTTCTAGGAGGATGGTCTAATACAAAGTCTGTAATTAGACATAATAATCTTCAAGTATGTGAATTATTAAATAATACCATTGCCGACGCATCGTGTATGAATAAATTCGGAGTAGTAATTATACAGAACATATTACATATTCTTAAAAATAATGAAGTAATACTATCACATCCCATTGTAGATAAGTATGAAATTAAACATGTATATTTTAAAACAGGAAATGGTTGTATAGGAAATATAGTATACAAAACACATACAAATACTGGATTTTATTTAATGGATACATGTGTAAAAAGTTGGGAAAATTATTATAAACATTATGACTGTGATACATATAAAGATTCTATTATATTAAAATGCGACGATGATATTGTTTTTATTGATGTATCTAAATTACCAAGATTTATAGAATATATTAAGAACACTGATTGTGATTTAGTATTTGCAAATACTATTAATAATGGAGTATCTGCATATATACAACAAAATATATTTAATTTAATACCAAAAGA
>Ga0209134_10000382_pt1 | contig 11621 bp, 19 predicted proteins | sample LauGreSp1BDMLBSN_2_FD_187566 | JGI IMG/M metagenome (GOLD analysis project Ga0209134, IMG submission 187566) | Freshwater lake microbial communities from Lake Michigan, USA - Sp13.BD.MLB.SN (SPAdes) (version 2) | ecosystem: Environmental > Aquatic > Freshwater > Lake | place: Lake Michigan, USA... | reverse complement strand
ATAATTGCTTATTTTCCTCCGTAAGTTTATTACGATATTCCATAGGATTTCGTAACTTTACACTCTTATATCTACGAATACTGGTATCCATATCACGAACAAGCGCTTGGATCTGAATGGCATTCAACTCTGACATTTATCTTATTTCTCATTCATACATTAAGATGGCTACTTTGCCGAATGGACAAATTTATCCCGGACAACCAACTTTGCATCCCGGATTTACTCAAAACGTTGAAGGTGGTGTATTAAAAGCATCAACGAATGCAACATTAGCACAGCAATCCGCAAATGCTGCTGCGGTTAGAGCATTAGGTGTTGGACAAAAAGGTGCAGGTCGTCGTACTAAACGCCGTAAGTATCGAGGTGGGGCAAATATGGTTCCATTAGCAATTCCTACAGCAAATACTATTGCTGGTGTTCATCCTGAAATTAATCAATTAAATGGTGTTAATGCCCTCAATCATATTAAAACAGGTGCAATGTATGACCATTTAAGTTCTGCAAAACCATATTTAGTTGGTGGATTTCGTTTAAGACAAACTGAGGAATTAGCTGGTGGACGAAAACGTAGACGTAAGACAAAGAGACATGGACGCAGTCATAAACGGATTAGTAGGAGGAGCAACAGCAAGTCTTCTCATAGTCGTAGGAGGAGCAATCACCGTGTTTAGTGGAGCATGGGAAAAAATGAGTTCAAATTATATTTTATTTTTATGGATTACGTTGCTTAGTGCATTGACAATAGGCCAACTTTATTTGTCAATAACGATTTCGTCTGCATTGATGGAAGCACCAAAACAAACAGAGAAAGGAGTTGTTGTATAAATGTTGTACAATCGCCAGAAGTCGTAATACCTGTTAGAATAATCTTTCCAGTTCTAAATATCTTAGCAGTCCATTTGTGGGGACCAATGTGAATCTTGACACCAGGATACACATCGGGATCATAATGACACGTAATATTCTCATAATGAGCATTGCGAATAGCAACATACAATGCTTCACGAGCAACAGTCTCATTCGAACTCAACTTTGTAGTATAATTCATTAGTACAACACGACGACTCGTAATTTGATACATTTCAGGAATGTCTTTCATTGTGTCCTTACAGTCAGCCCAGAGAATCGTAAGCAATCGTGCAATACAATCTTGGTCATAACGGTCATCAAGGACACCTGTCATATGAAATACTCCATTCTGAAATATCTTTACAGTAATCTCTTTAGCAGGAAGTTGTCCAAATCCATCGTTCATCATAACCAGTGTAATCGAGTTATGACCAAATCCAGTATTCTTTTGGATTACAGGTACTTTTTTTGCTCGGTGCTTAATCTTATCACGCTTACTTTCACCTCGCTTATCCATTCCTCGCTTTTCAATCTTAATAATTGTTTCATTTAATGGTAAACTTTCTAGGAGCTTTGTTGTGTCCATCTTTAGGTTTGTGTTGTACAACACAACCATCGTTGAAAGTATCGGATTCTCCATTTTGTGTTAAACCTTCTGTGTAAAGTATTTCAATATCTGTTTTCCATGAATATGGGAGACTTTCAGGAAAAAAACTAATTACAGCAACTGGAAATTTACGAAATAATTTTCGTATCCTTGTTTGATCACAAAGTTCAAGCATCCACCCAGCTTCTAAATATCCAACAAATATAGCACATGATTTATGGTGGTTCACAATAGAATCACATTCATCTGCTAAATTTTTGAGTGGAATTTTTGATAAATCTATAATATTCAAACCATCGTGAGATTTATAAAACTCTTCACGAAATTCAGCAACCTTTTTAATATTTGTTAGGACCCACAACATTATATACAATCCTTAAAGGACTCGTAAATTACATGGTGCCTGGATAGTGCATGGGTTCGTTAATCTTCAAATGAGCCGCAGTTCCAGCTGGAATCTGATAAGGCGTATCAGGATACTGAATGTGACCAATCATAGCATTACCATGATGCTTTCCAACTGTAGGAATATGACGCATTGCTGCACCTACCTTACGAGCATCAGAAGGTGATGGAGCAACAAGAATTGGCTGAGCTGACTTTGTAGGACGAGGACCCCATCGAGTATTATGAGGCATATCTGCAGAAGGTGCGTGATTTGCTGCACCAACACAAAGAGCACATGTTACACCTACTCCTGCAGGATTTCCACCACATGCAGTACAGTCAGGTGCAATTTGATACTTAGTAGTATTTTGGGGTAGATTGTAATTCTTCACATGAGTAATTGTATCATCAACAAAAACAGAAGGTCCAGGATGAGTTGTTGCATTTGTAAAATGCTGTTCACCCTTTCGTTCGTGACATGCAATAATATCACGAACTGCCTGACTTGCCGTTTTAGCAGGAATAGGTGCAGGAATAGGAAGACATCCCGTTAAACTACCAGCATCATTAGAGTTTAATACATATCGTACTGGTTTCGGAACAAGAGCCTGGTTTGCAAGAGCTTGACCAGCATTTGCTGCAGTAAAAATACTAGCATCCGGAACACGACCGCCTGCTACCTTCTTATTGGCTGTAACACCATGAGTATATCTATCAGTTAAATCACTATTTGCTACAGATCCATACTTCTGGCCATCTCTAGCAAAATCAACACTTGCTGATAGACGTACACGATTTGTAAACGAAGATGCATCAAGCTTCATTCTTGTATCAATAACGACTGGTGCAGCTGCAGCCTTTCGTCTTAAATATTCCGTGTAGGACATTTGTGTTGTGCTTGGATTTTATTACAGAAGATCTACATGAGATAGGAAATGACGACGACAGCACATACGCTTTACTCCAAGATCGTCTAATGCCTTACCTTCCGCCGTCTTCACGGTCGTAGCAGTTAAATATTCCATCTGACCATCTTCTGCCTTTCCTTCATCCTTACGATGCTCTTTAACTTTCTTAAGATAGGTCATATACTTACCAGCAATTGGGTTACGACAACTAAAGCAAAGGATTGGAATAATCATTTTATTCTTTCTATATTTTTTATTCTTTCTTTCCTAATTCGTTTTCTATGAGAAAAGGATAAGAATGACTCCTGATTCCGGATTTGCCACTGGCTTAATTGGAATTTTATTCCTATTCGTATCGTGTCCTCACTTAGCCGAACCCTTCCTTGAGTTCACATTATACATTGGTCGAGAGGTATCCACACTTGTATTGCTATCAGCTGTAGTATTAGCATATGCAACTTATTACACACAGACAGCTATTGCAGCCATATTGTTAGCAATCTATATGATTCCTATGATGTGGACTATATATCCTCGTTCTGATAGACGTCGCCTTCATCGTGAAATTATGGTAGACCAGGCTCGATTTGACTCCAACACAAATCTTGATTTACAGATGGCAGACGGAACTGTAGGTCACGATAGTCCTAATATGTTGGAAAAAGGTAAGGACAATAGTCCTCTATTAATTTTTCCACCTTCACAGGAAGTCTTACAGGAATTAAGCGGTTAATTACCACATAACACTAAGTTCCGTTGTACTCCAAAATTCAGAAACTCCACTAGGAATACGACGATGAATAATGAAAGGCAATTTCTTCTCTATAATCTCCTTCTTAGCTACTTCCTCCAAGAAACGAGGATCAGATGTAATCATATTATCAATTGAAACAAGAGGAGCAGCACCTTCTGCTAACTGCTGAATACGAGTTCCAAGCAATGCTGTGTACTCGTATTTCGTATAATAAGGATACAAAATACGTGGATTCTTTAGTGATTCCTCAATTTGCTTACGTGACACCGCCTGTACTTCTGGATGTAGCAAACGAGACTTAATACGAAGCTGTTCCATTGTGTTACTCTACACTTTTGTTTGATTATTTTATTCGTTTTCTAACTACTTATTTAGAAAAAAAGCATAATATAGAATATAGAATTCAGCAAAAAAGAAATCAAGAATAGCCCAGCCTAAAGACTTATATTTCTTATACGAAAGTGATGCAATTGCTAAATTATGAAGAAATCCAAATATAACACCAATAATTATTCCAATTATTGACCAAGTAGAAACACCTGAATTAGGTGTATTTGCAGGAATAGGCCGAGGAGGAGCTGCAACTGATTTATTAAGTAGTACAGCCGTTGTTAAGAACATTTATATATATATCAAATAAAAATGGATTCAAAGACAAGCAACTTATAGAAAATAACAAAATGATTGAACTTCTTCATGTTATGGGTGATGACCTAATGGTTGTGAATGCAGCGCGTGTATCATTCGCAAAGGAATCAACCGAATTTAAGGAGCAAGATACGAAACTAATTAACTATTTGGCAAAGCATAACCATACGTCTCCTTTCTTTCATCCTCAAATTCAGTTTCGGATTAAGATGCCTATCTTTATGGCTCGTGAATGGTATAGACATACAATTGGATTCTCACGAAATGAAGTTAGTCGCAGATATGTAGATACGGAACCTGAATTCTTCTATCCAACCGAACTTCGGTCCAGAGCAGCAAACAAGAAGCAAGGAAGTATGGATGATGTTCATCCAAACAATGAGTTTCTAATTAAGTGCATGCATGAATCATGTGATAAGGCTCTAACTATCTACAATGGTTTGCTTGAAGAAGGTGTTTGTCCCGAACAGGCAAGAATTGTTCTACCACAAAATATGATGACCGAATTTATTGAAACTGGAAGCTTGGCTGCATATGCTAGACTTTACAATCTGAGAACATCTCCGGATGCTCAAATTGAAATTCAAAAGTATGCGAATGTAATTGGTGAACATTTGAGTAAAAAGTTTCCTGCTTCTTGGGCTGCACTTACATCTTCCGCTTCTGCGTAACCATCTTTCCTTTCTTACCACATGTAAACTTTTTTAATGTTCTTCCTTTTTTATGTAACATGGATTTCACGCAAATGGCAATTGCTCCTTTACCTGAAATACCACGAGCCTTGACTGCCTGAATACATTGACAAAATTTACTTTTTTGAGTCGGCATCTCAATTATTATGAAGCACGTGAATTTTGCTTCCACATCGTTTTACAATTCACGCACTTATACATCCAGATAAGCTCTTCAGGATTGAGCTCGATAGGAACTACATCAGGCTCAGGACCAGCTTTGTCTTTTGTAGGACATTCATCATTCGGACATACAATATTCTTAAGGTGGTCGAGAGTTCGGTCATACTCAATATAAGGGTTCACAGCAAATGAGGCTGTCTTATCTTGCTGTAGAATGTGTTCGTATACCAATGGATTTGCCCGAGTAATGAGCTGTTTGAATTCACATTTGTGACACTTTTCAAAGGCAACCTGCTTGCCATCCACAACTTCCTCCTCAATCACGTACAGAAAATTACGACAAGAAGGACAGAACCGCATTTTTACTTTATCATTTAAAAAGGTTTAGTAAATCCGTTTTAATCGAATACGTCAAATTGACCTTCATAACAATTAGAACAAATTCCTAAATGATTAATCTTTATAAGACAATATCTGCATCGAAAGAAACAACGCCACCAATGTTGTATTTTTACAATATGATTCATTTTTAGTAAGATATGGTTTGTATTGATTTATAAAATTCGTTTTTAGTTATTCGTTCAAAACGAATTATTATCAGAAAAATAATCGGACATCAACATACGATGGCGACTAAAGGAGGACTACGTGATTTTCTTGATAACCACAAAGCTGACGGGATATGGACCCATACTTCGTTAGCGGGTGGAAGTTATTTCATAGGTGAAGATGCTATTACCCAATTTTATGAGCTATATGCCGAAGCAATTCTGGATCAGGACAAACAATATTTAACCGAGAGGTCAACAGACATTGGTCCTCTTCGTATTGATTTTGATTTCATTTATCCTCCCGATATTAAGACTCATTTGCATACACAAGACCAAGTAATTAAGTTCACTGCAGAATATTTGAAAATGATGGGTGAATATCTAACACTTCCTCCAAAATTTGACGTGTATGTCATGGAGAAACGTAAGCCTACATTTGATTCTAAACATAACCGTATGAAGTCTGGTATCCACATGGTTGTACCTGCAGTATGTAGTCATAAGTTTGTAGAGCAGCGTGTTCGGCGAGCACTTGTTAAGCGTATGGATGAGTTCTTTCCTGAACTTCCGCTAAACGAGCCATGGGAGAAGGTATATGACGAAGCCGTTGTAAATCGGTCAGGTCCGTGGACTATGTACGGTTCACGTAAGAATGATCCAAACTCGTTACCATATCTAACTGCATATGTGCTTGATTGCTCGGATGAAGAAATTAAGATTAAAGCAGATATTCCTCCAATTTCATTGGAACTACTTAAGACCCTATCATTGCGTCGTGATGATGCAGATGCTACACCTATGACAGAAGAAGGTAAGAAGTTGTATGGTGGAATTAAGGAACAGCCTCAAGTACGTATTTCAGGTGGACGTGCTGTAACTCCAGGACGTGGACGTCCATCAGTTCGTGGAGACAAAGCTGGTTCTCGTGGAACATCGCCAACAGGTCATATCTTTCAACCTTTGCTTCCAGAGCGTAAAGAGTATCTAAAAAAGCATGTTATGAATTTGAATGAAACTCGATGTGAATCATATGAACAGTGGGTACAAATCGCGATTTGTCTTCACAACATTCATCCTGACCTACTTGATGTCTTTCTTGATTTCAGTTCACAAGATGAGAAAAAGTATAATGAAGCAGATTGTATTCAAAAGTGGAATGGATTAACATTTCGTAACGACGGAGAAAGACTTGGTGAAGGAACTCTTCGATATTGGTCACGTGAAGATAATCAGGAAGGATATATTGAAATTGAAGCTGGTAATGTAGGAAGACTTGTTCTTGCTGCTTGTTCTCAAACAGAACATGATGCTGCTGCAGTTATTCATGCAAAGTTTCGTGATAATTATGTTTGTTCTGATTTCCGTAATAGTGTTTGGTATCGTTGGTCTGGTCATATTTGGAAAGAGAATGATTCAGGTGTAGCTTTGCTACTTAAACTTTCAAAGGAAATTGCGAATATATTCTTTGAGCGAATGTTAGAAACAGGAATTGAAATGAAGAATCGTGGACTAACAGAATGTGCTGGAGAAGGAAAAGGTGATTGTGGTGTTTGTGAATATTGCAAACTTGAGAATCAACGCAATGGATTAAACAAAGTATATTTGAATTTCAAGAAGACCGCATTCAAAGCAAATATTATGAAGGAATGTAAAGAACTATTCTTCGATGAAGATTTTACAAAGAAGGTTGATGCAAATAAAGAGCTGATTGCTTTCAACAATGGTGTCTTTGATTTCGTAACTATGGAGCTTCGCAATGGTAAACCACAAGATTACATCTCATTCTCAACTGAAATTGATTATGATGCAACCAAAAAATATTATGAATATGATTCGTGGCCTGCAATTGATAAATTTATTAAACAAGTACTTCCTGATATTGAAGTACGTGAATACTTTATGAAGCATCTTGCTACATGTCTAATTGGTGGTAATCCAGCACAGAAGTTTCATATTCTTACAGGTTCTGGTTCGAATGGTAAATCCATGATTATGAACTTGCTATCAAAAGCTATGGGTGACTATGCATGTACTGTTCCAATCTCATTGTTTACTCAGAAACGTAAGGGTTCGGGTAGTGCAGCTCCAGAAGTCATTCGTCTTAAGGGTCGTCGGTTTGTAACTATGCAGGAACCTGATGAGGCAATTGCATTGAATACTGGATTGATGAAGGAGATTACTTCTGGTGAGAAGATGTATGCTCGTGATCTATTCAAGTCAGGTTGTGAGTTTGAGGTACTTGCGAAGTTTCATCTTGCATGTAACGATAAGCCAAAGATTAATACGACAGATGGAGGTACATGGAGACGTTTGATGGTTATTAATTTCATTTCAAAGTTTGTTGTAAATCCGAATGCACCAAATGAGTTTCCTCTTGATGAGTCTATTCAAAATTTGGTAAACTCAAAGGAATGGGCAACTGCATTTCTAAATTATATGCTTCATATTCTGAAGGAAGAGAAAGGTCTTCGTAAACTTGCTGCACCTGCAAAGGTTATGGAGTATACTGCCGATTATCGTAATGAGAATGATGGAATTGCACGATTCATTGCAGAGAAGATTTCTACTCTGGAGGAAGGTGAGGAGCCTGTTGGAGTTGATAAGCCAACTCTCAAGCGTGTATTTAAGCAGTGGAAAGATGAAAGTGACCAAAAATCATTAGCTCCATCTGATTTGGAGAAACGTGTTATTGCACAATTTGGAGCATATCCTAGAGGTGGTTGGGTGAATTTTAAATTAGAAGTTTAATGCTTACGGGTCTTCTTAGATTTCCGAGATTTCTTGTGTCTGCGAGTTTTTCGACGACGACCACCTGTCGTTGTAACTCCAGGTTCTTCAGGAGCCACACCTAACGTTTCTACAACTGCAGAATCAGAGACTACAGGTGCAGCAGGTGTTGCAGATACAGCAGAACTGACTGACTGACCAGCCCATACAAACGGAGATTTTAAGGTTTCCCATAAGCTTGACATTCTTATTTATTTAACACACTTTTTACTTTTTAGTCATGTGGGGAGCATACGACCGAATGTAAGGTAGAGCAAGACCAACTACAAACATAGCAGTAAAAAGGTGAAGAGTAGCAGAAATTGCATCACCAACGTACAGGCTGAAGGGTCCAACCTGAACCATAAACTTAGTTGTGGACTTCTGGGCGTCAGGGAACAAAGGTGCAGTTAGGGGCGTAATCAGGTCACGAGTGATTGCACCAATAAAATCCTTCAGAACTCCACCAAGATAGACAGCGATAGCAAAAGTAATAATCGTTGTATCAGTTGCCATTTATTTCACATAACATACTTTAATTTTTATGAAGATCGAATTCGTATTCAATACATTTTGTAAAACTACGATTATATACACGATTTTCAAAATCTGAACATTCATTTGCAATTGCAGTCGAAGTATCTATACATTTTTGAAATTTACTTTTCGCAGGTGTAGCAGCATTAGCTATCATACTACTAATTGCAATAATAGCTATCCACTCCATATTTATTATTCAGTATAAGATAACTGTAACTAAATGGATACTCGTTATTGGGGTCCAAGTGGTTGGCAATTGTTTCATTTGGTTGCGTTTAGGTCGGAGAAGCCTGTTGAGGTTTTAAACATGATGAAAGATGTTCTCCCATGTAAATTTTGTAGAGCAAGTACAACCGCATTTGTGAATGAGTCACCTGTTCGTGGCGATTCAGCAAAGTGGTTATATAACTTGCATAATAAGGTAAATAATAAGTTACGAAGTCAGTGCAAAGATGATCTTAATGTTATTAACCCAGGTGAAGATCCATCCTTTGAATCTGTTAAGGAATATTATATGAATTTAAAACCAACAGAAATACCTGGAAGAGATTTCCTATTTGCGATTGCAATAAACTATCCGGATAAACCTGAAGAAGTTGATGAAGAAACTCAACGTTCATTTATAGAAGCATTAAGTACCCAATATCCATTTCATCCATTTAATTCATATTTGAAACAACATCCCGTTATGTTGGAAAATAGCAAAAGTTATCGGAAGTGGATGTATGGATTATTGACATATTTAGCACCTAAATTTCACACGACACTTCCTTCGTTTAAAGGATATATTATGAGAGGAATGTATTATAAAAGTGGATGCACGAGAAAATCATATCGTGGAAAAACATGCCGTAAGACATCTACCGGACATTATACCAAAGCTCGTGATAATTACAAAACCCAAAAGGTTGCTCATAGTTCATTACTTAAGTAATAAACACATCAAGTGACGTGTGTGGCGGTCCTAATTGAGTTTTTTGATAAATAGCAGAGAAATATTCCCCACCAAGATCATCGTGATTTAGAAATCCTGTTGATTTTTGTAGAATAGTCCAACCCTGCTCAATAAAAGGTGCTTCAAGAAGTGCTGGAGTTAACATATGAAGATGTCCTTCATAAGGTGGAATGTTAATCCATTCAAAAATACGAACAATTGGAGCCAATATCATTGCATTCTTCAAAATTCGAGTTGGGTTTATCACATGTTGCAAACAATTGTAAATCCATGCCTCATTAAATCGGTCATCAAGTGTGTCTAAATCTTCTCCTCGCATAATAATTCGTTCAATATTTTTTGCTTTATAACCCTCTTCAAGACCATCATAATAAATAGGATCAACTGCTGTTCCTCGCTTTACAGGAATACGTTGTAACAATGAAAAGGGACCCGACCCAATATCAATTACTGTTCGTTCAGGAAATCCCTTATCAAGCATCATAATTCGTCCAATAAAATCACCCTTTATGATTTCATATGCATGACGACTCTCATACGTTAGCCACCATGATTTTTCAAACTTTTGTGATTCAGTCCATTGCTGTTCCATTTGATTTAATATAATTTTAGTCTGTAAACTTATTTGGATATCAATTTCTTCTCCCGAATTAATTCTTGAGTTCGTACATGTTTCGAAGTATAAGGACCTCCTTTCTTATCTTTCGCATCCTTTTTGCTTTCACGACGAGTTTTAGGATCATCCATTTTGTCACTATTTGTATACCAAGTTTAAAAAATTTGTTTTCAAACATATAAAATGTTTTCTCTTTTAGAGAATTATCAGCAAAAATGCTATAAAGAATGTGATATCAACGAACATCTTCCAATTTTACTTGCATATACTAAACAATGTAATTCTGTTGTAGAATGTGGTATTCGTAATATTGTAAGTTCATATGCATTTTCTGCAGGTCTTGTTGGGAACCCAAACAACACATATTCACTTATTGATCCTTTTAAAGATGCACAAATTGATATTTTTATTGAGAAATGTAAATCAGAAGGAGTAAACGCAACATTTTATGAAACTAGTGATTTGGATATTCAATTAATACCAACCGACCTTTTATTTATTGATACATGGCATGTATATGGACAACTAAAACGTGAACTAAATTACTGGAATTTATCAGTAAAAAAATTTATTATTTTACACGATACTACAGTTGATGAAATAGATGGTGAAACTATACGTTGTGGTATGAATCCTATTCAGCAAAGTAATGATACTGGAATTCCTATAGAAGAAATTAACAGAGGATTATGGTCTGCAGTTATTGAATTTTTACAAGACCATCCTGAATGGAAAATTGATCTTCGTCTTGTAAATAATAATGGACTTACAATTCTAAAACGTATTTATTGAAAAAAAATCATTACAATTTTATAACTATTTACCAAGTCATTAACTCCTTACAAAGTTGACTATCCATATCTCTCATTAATTGACACAATTGTTCTTCATGAAGAAATCCAGATTTTACAATCTTTACTTTATTCTCCATTATTAGGTCTATCTGATCTTCATAGATCCATGTTGTTAATACTTTTCGTGTAAAATTAGCCATTTTACATTTAGTTGTTTTACTATCATATAATCTGGATTTTTTGAATCCGTTTTGCTAACCCTGACGACGCTTCATTGTTGTATGACGCTTCAACGATACAATACGACCAGCATTATTCTTTAGCAAATCATCTTTGCGTAATCCACCAACAGTTTTTTCAGCAAAACCATTAAATACTTGTCTACGTGA
>Ga0209134_10000380_pt1 | contig 11666 bp, 11 predicted proteins | sample LauGreSp1BDMLBSN_2_FD_187566 | JGI IMG/M metagenome (GOLD analysis project Ga0209134, IMG submission 187566) | Freshwater lake microbial communities from Lake Michigan, USA - Sp13.BD.MLB.SN (SPAdes) (version 2) | ecosystem: Environmental > Aquatic > Freshwater > Lake | place: Lake Michigan, USA... | reverse complement strand
GTTTTTGAAAGACGAACCTGCTATCATAGGAATAATAGCCATATCCATCACCGCAGCTCTTAATGCAATGTTGATTTCTTCTTCAGTAATTGAATCCGGATCTTCCATGTATTTATCAAGCAAGTTCTCATCGTAATCAGCTACTGCTTCAATAAGGATATCTCTATATTCTTTTACTTCATCAAGCATATCAGCTGGAATATCAACAACTTCATAAGTTGCTCCCATTCCTGCATCATCCCAAACAATTGCTTGGTTTCTTACTAAATCAACAACACCTTTGAAGTCATTTTCTTCACCAATAGGTAAAGTAATTGCAACTGCGTTAGACTTTAACATATCTCTTACTTGTTGACATACCATCAAAAAGTTAGATCCTTGTCTGTCCATTTTGTTAACGAAACCGATACGTGGTACTTTGTATTGATCTGCTAATCTCCAGTTAGTTTCAGATTGTGGCTCAACACCATCAACTGCACTAAATAAAAAAACCAAACCATCTAATACACGTAAAGATCTGTTTACTTCTACAGTAAAATCAACGTGTCCAGGAGTATCAATAATATTAAAGTGATAAGGCAATGATTCCGGCAACAATTTACCTTGTGTAGTTGGAAAATTCCACTCACAAGTTGTAGCTGCTGAAGTAATTGTAATACCTCTTTCTTGCTCTTGAGCCATCCAGTCCATTGTTGCAGCACCATCATGTACTTCACCAATTTTGTGTGATTTACCAGTATAGAATAATATACGCTCAGTTGTTGTTGTTTTACCAGCATCAATGTGAGCAGCAATTCCAATATTTCTTGTATATTTAAGTTCTCTTGCCATCTCTATTCAAATTAAAATCTAAAGTGAGAGAATGCTTTGTTAGCATCTGCCATTTTGTGAGTATCCATTCTTTTCTTAACGGCTGCACCTTCTTCTTTGGCAGCTGCTAAAATTTCTGCAGCTAATTTACCAGCCATAGATTTTTCATTTCTTTTTCTAGTGTAAAGAATTAACCATTTAATTGCCATAGATACTTTTCTATCTGGACGAATTTGCATTGGAATTTGAAATGTAGCACCACCCACTCTACGTGAACGAACTTCTACGTGAGGCATAACGTTTGTTAATGCATCTTTCCAAATTTCTAATGCTGATTTCTCTGCATCTTGTTTTTTTGTCTCAACTATTTCTAAAGCATCATAAAATACTTTAAAAGCAACTGATTTTTTACCATCCCACATTAGGTTGTTTACGAAACGTGTTACCAACTGATCGTTGAATTTTGGATCTGGCAAAAGAGGTCTTTTTTTGGCCTGTCTTTTTCTCATGTCTTTTCTTTAAAAGTGTTAAATAATTACTTTTTAGCTGCTTCTTTAGGGCGTTTTGTACCGTATTTAGATCTACGTTGTGTTCTGTCTTTAACACCTGCTGTGTCTAAAGCACCACGCACAATGTGGTATCTAACTCCTGGTAAATCTTTTACCCTTCCACCTCTAACTAATACTATCGAGTGCTCTTGTAAATTATGCCCCTCTCCAGGAATGTATGCATTTACTTCGTTTCCGTTTGTTAAACGAACTCTAGCTACCTTTCTCATTGCTGAGTTTGGTTTTTTTGGAGTCGTTGTGTAAACACGAGTACATACACCTCTTCTTTGAGGACATGAATCTAAAGCCGCCGATTTACTCTTCTTAGTTATTTTGGTTCTTCCTGTTCTAACTAACTGCTGAATTGTTGGCATAATTAAATTTTAATTAAACTTTGTTTATTGTTACCTTATTTTAAGGGATGCAAAGGTAGAAATTAATTTTAATTATCCAAACTCTATATTATTTATTTTTAATTTTCTAACTTTTTGATAACCAGATATTGTCGAATATCTTAAAGTTAAAATGTCAAAAGTCTAAAATTTGTGTTATTTTTAAAATTAAACACCAAAATAAACATTATAAAAATTACGTTATATTTGGGCTATGAAATATCTAATATTCTTATTTTTATTTTCACCTTATATATACAGTCAGCAATTTTATTTGAAAATTGAAGGAAGCACTTCAACTGAAAATAAAATAATTGATAGTATTGGCTATACTAAAAAACATACTGAAATAAAAAGCATTTTAGAAACACAAAAAACATTCAGCCAAAGTTTATTAAAAATTGGTTTCTTAGAAAACGAATTGCTTCAAACCAAAAAAAATAACGACAGTAGTTTTACCTTTATATATAGATTAGGAAATTTAACTAAGAACATCGAAATTAAAATAGATAGTTTAGAAAATGAAGTAAAAGAAATTTTAAACTTAACCACTTCTGAAATTATTTTACTGTCGGACACAGAAAATTACATAAATGAAAAATTAAATGTCTTAGAAAAAAAAGGTTTTGCCCAATCCAAAATACAACTAAGAAATTTTACTAAAAACAATAACCTTTTACAAGCTGATTTAGTAATTGAATTAAACAAAATCAGAAAGATTAACCAATTGGTTTTTCAAGGATATGATCAATTTCCAGAGGGCATTAAAAAAGTTTTTTTAAGAAAATACAACGCTAAACCTTTTAACAAAGCTGTGATTAAAAAAATTCATTCCGATTTTAATGCTTTGCCTTTTGTATCGCAAATTAAATATCCAGAAGTTTTGCTCACCACAGATTCTACCAAAGTGTATTTGTATTTAGAAAAAAGAAAAAACAATAGTTTTGATGGTTTTTTAGGATTTGGCAACAAAGAAGAAACCCAAAAATTGCAATTTAATGGTTATGTGGATTTGAACTTATTCAACAATTTAAATTCTGGAGAACGTTTTAATTTGTACTGGAAAAATGATGGCAACAAACAAAGTACATTTAATGTCAATTTAGATTTGGCTTATATTTTTAAAAGTCCGATGGCGTTAAAAACAAATTTAAAAATCTTTAAACAAGACACCATTTTTCAAAATAGTAGTTTTGATTTCGATTTGGGTTACATGATCAATTACAACACCAAAGTTTTTGTGGGTTATAAAGACAATGTTTCGGAAGCCATTCAAAAAATAACATCTTCTTCCATTAAAGATTTACAATCAACATTTATTACTTCTGTTTTTGAACATAAGAAAACAGATTTTGATACTTCTTTGTTTCCAGATAAATTTAGCGTTTTTACAAAATTTGGAATGGGAAACCGAACTACAAGCGCTATTAAAACCAATCAGTTTTTTGCTCAAATTCAGCTGCAAAAATTATTCGAGCTCAACAAAAATAACTTTATTCATATTAAATCAGACACGTATTATCTGCAAAGTAATGATTATTTCACCAACGAATTGTACCGATTTGGAGGCATTCAATCCATTAGAGGATTTAACGAAAACAGCTTGCAAGGAAATGTTTTTAGTGGTCTTTTTGCCGAATACAGATATGTTGCGGCACCAAATTTATATTTTTACAGCATTACCGATTTTGGCTATTACCAAGACAAAGCCAACGACACAAAAGACCAACTTTTCGGATTAGGTTTTGGTTTCGGATTACTAAGCAATGGGGGCTTATTTAATTTAGTGTACGCCAATGGAAATACCGGAAACCAAACCATAAAACTTTCCAATTCTATCGTGCAGATTAGTTTTAAAACGTATTTTTAAAATAAATTTGAATACACTTGGCTTTTGACAAACCATGAAAATAAAGTTTTAATTTCAAAATTATTTCTTCAGTTTTTCTTTACCACGCGAAAGGATTCGCGCGGCAGCGGGGGGTTTATTCGTTTTTATTTAAAATATCGTGGTTAACCACGTTCAATACTCCGTTTACCACGTCTACCAACGTGGTTAACCACGTTCTATACTCCTTTTACCACGTTGTACAACCCCAATTATGGGGTTCAGAACCCCGTTTACCACGTTGTATAACCCCTTTTAAGTGGTTACGAACCACTTTTAATACGTTACATAACCCCTTTTAAGTGGTTCCGAACCACTTTTAATACGTTACATAACCCCTTTTAAGTAGTTCAAGACCACTTTTAATACGTTACACAACCACTTTTAAGTAGTTTAAGACCACTTTTATGTGGTTATTGGTTGATTATTGTAATGAACGTCTCTGCTTGTAGAGGTTGCGAACTTCGGAACCGATTATTTTCTGTTAAAGATAAAATTTCTTGCGAAACGCAAACGTGAACTTACCACAAAATTCGCAATTGCGAGAAACGGCTGTTAACAGTAGTGTTTTTTTATTCAGTTTGCCATTCAAAATATTCCTCGTCTCTAGACAATATAATTCTTTCGGCTTTTCCGTTTTCTATTTTCCAATGCGCAGTATATGTTCCAGCACCATCTGAATGAAAAGAATATAGGATTTGATAATTTTCTTTAGTTACCAATTTGAATTGATTTTCACTTATGTAACCAGAAAAATTTGAATTAAACATTTTTGATGTTTCCAAATGATAATTTTGCGTTCCAATTTTTAAATTTAGTTTTGTCAATTCGTTTTTCGGAAATTCATTTCCATTGTCTAAACCAAACCATTCCTTGTTATCAATTTTGCATAAATATTTCAATTCATTTTCTCCACAATATTCAAAAGTATGTTTTGTTACCTCAAAGTTTTGAATCTCCCAAATTAAGACAATATTGTTATCAAGTTGAATTTCACCTTTAGTTTGTCCAAAAGTTAAATTAGAAATTAGAAATAAAATCAATAGTGTCTTTTTCATAGGATTTTTAACATTACTGCCAACTTGTATATAAGCGAAACAAACATTCGCATATCACTCCAACTATGGGTAGATTGGCGAAAGTTTTGATTACTTTATTAATATTTTATAAATATAAAAATATTATTTTTAAATACTACAGTTAATTTCGCTTGCCTATCTATTTTTCATTATTTGATGAAAATTTCAAATTAATAGGAATAACTTTTTTTGTGCTAAATAAATTTTGAAGTGTTTATAAAGAAAATGGTTCCTTTAAATTAGTTTTAAAACGTATTTAAAATAAATTTGAATAAACTTGCCTATATTTGCACCATGAAAAACGACAATCAGATTTTTGGAATAAGAGCCATTATTGAAGCCATACATTCGGGCGCAGTTATAGACAAAGTATTTATTCAGAAAGAAGCTCAGGGCGACTTAATGAAAGATTTGATGAAAGCTATAAAAGCAAATAATGTCAATTTTAGCTATGTGCCAGTAGAAAAACTGAATCGTTTTACCTCGTTAAATCACCAAGGGGCGGTGGCAACAATTTCGCCAATTGCTTTTCATGATTTAGATACTTTAATTGAACAAACTTTAGAAAGTGGTAAAACGCCTTTATTCTTAGTTTTAGACCAATTATCTGATGCGAGAAACTTTGGTGCGATTATTAGAACGGCAGAATGTGTAGGCGTTAATGGCATTATTGTTCAAAAACAAGGTTCCGCTCCAGTAAATGGCGATACTGTAAAAACAAGTGCTGGTGCCGTTTTTAATATTCCAATTTGTAAAGTAGATCATATTAAAGATGCCGTTTTTCATCTGCAAAGTTGCGATATCAAAACCGTAGCAGCAACAGAAAAAACCGAAAATACTATTTACGATATCGATTTTAAAGTGCCTGTAGCGATTATTATGGGTAACGAAGAACGCGGTGTAAACCCTTCTGTTTTAAAAGTGGTGGATGAAAAAGCAAAATTACCTATGTACGGAACTATTGAATCTTTAAATGTTTCCGTTGCTTGTGGTGCTTTTTTATATGAAGTAGTGAGACAACGACTTGTTTAATTATTTTTCATTTTTAAGAAATCATAAATCACTTTTACTGAAGATTTAAAGTACGAATCAACTTCGGTTTCCTCAACAATTTCTGGTTTTGGAGGATTGATAAAATTGCCATTTTCGTCAAATTGTTTGAAGAAGGGTTTATCCGTAGGATCGAAATCAGGATGTTCCCAATCGTAAAAAATAGGTTTGTCAAACTGTAGTGTTTTCATAAAAATAGCCATAATCAAACCCGTTACAAAACCTGCAAAATGTCCTTCCCAGGAAACATTTCCCTTTAAGGTTTCTGCATTGGGAAACATATACCAAATAATTCCGCCATATAACAAAACGATGGTTAAAGACAAGGCGACTAATCGGTAATACTTGGTTAAAATGCCTTTAAAAAAGATAAAACTTACCAAACAATACACCAATCCGCTAGCACCAATGTGATACGAGTTTCTACCCAAAAGCCATGTGCCTAACCCAGTAAATAAAATACCTAAAAACAGCACTTTAAAAAACTGTTGGCGGTAAAAATACTTTAAAGCCATTACCAAAAAGAAAATCGGAATAGAATTATTAAGTAAATGTTTAAAATTTCCGTGAATAAAAATATGTAATGGAATGCCTCGCAAACCTTTTACCGTTTTAGGTAAAATTCCGTATTGAAACATTTCTGGAAAATAATGCAAATTCAAATAATACGTCATCCATAAAAACATTACAAAGAGTAACGGAAATAGCATCACGGAAAGTGAAAAATAAAAATTTTTATCAATAGATGATTTAAGCATGTTTAAGAAAAGTCAAAAATGAAGCCAAAGTACAAGGTATGAAATTTTGGCATATCATATTAAAATTAAAAAAAATTGTTTGGGAAGTCTGCATTGTTTAAATTTGCTTTATGACAACACCTTTAGCAGAACGAATTCGTCCGAAAACTTTATCAGAATACATTAGCCAATCTCATTTAATAGGCGAAAACGGCTCGTTGACCCAACAAATTGCAAAAGGATTTATTCCGAGTTTAATTTTATGGGGACCACCTGGAACTGGGAAAACAACCTTGGCACAAATTATTGCTCAGGAAAGTAAACGACCGTTTTACGAGTTGAGTGCAATAAATTCTGGGGTAAAAGACATTAGAGATGTTATTGAAAAAGCCAAACAAAGCGGTGGTTTATTCACAGCCAAAAATCCTATTTTATTTATTGATGAGATTCATCGTTTTAGTAAATCGCAACAAGATTCGCTTTTAGCCGCTGTAGAAAAAGGTTGGATCACTTTAATTGGCGCTACTACTGAAAATCCGAGTTTTGAGGTGATTCCTGCACTTTTGTCACGATGTCAGGTTTATATTTTAAATGCATTTACAAAAGAAGATTTAGAGAGTATTTTACACCGAGCCATTACAACAGATGACTATCTAAAAACCAAGAAAATTAGTTTAATTGAAACCGAAGCTTTGTTAAGATTATCTGGTGGTGATGGTAGAAAATTATTAAACGTTTTTGAGTTGGTTATTAACGCAACTGAAGACAACACCATTGAAATTACTAATGAAAAAGTAATGCAATTGGTTCAAAAAAATACGGTATTGTACGATAAAACAGGCGAACAACATTACGATATTGTTTCGGCATTTATAAAATCAATTCGTGGAAGCGACCCGAATGGCGCGGTTTATTGGTTAGCCAGAATGATTGAAGGTGGCGAAGACGTAAAATTTATTGCCCGCAGAATGCTAATTTTATCAAGTGAAGACATTGGAAACGCCAATCCAACAGCTTTTATTATGGCAAATAATACCTTTCAGGCGGTGAGTACAATTGGGTATCCAGAAAGTAGAATTATTTTAAGTCAATGTGCGATTTATTTGGCTACTTCAGCAAAAAGCAACGCCAGTTATATGGCCATTGGAAAAGCGCAACAAGTAGTAAAACAAACCGGCGATTTATCTGTGCCGATACATTTAAGAAACGCGCCAACCAAATTAATGAAAGAATTAGGTTACGGCGAGGCATATAAATATGCGCACGATTTTACTAATAATTTTGCCGAACAAGAATTTTTACCAAACGAAATTTCGGAAACTATTTTCTTTGAACCAGGGGAAAACGCTAGAGAAAAAGAAATTCGTCAGTTTTTAAAAAACAGATGGAAGAATAAATATGGCTATTAGGATAATTAACTTTTACCTAAAACAAATACTCTTCAACCATATATTTACCTTCAAAATAATATTCAAAAACACCTTTGTTTCCGGTTTTAGTGAATACACCATTTGCACCTTCTTTGTATGCAACAAAAACATTAGGGTTTTTAGTTTTTTGCAAAAACAATAAAATATTATGCTCCGTGCCTCCAATTTCAAAATCACGAGAATAATCTAAACTTTTTTGAAAACTACAATTTAAAAACGTTTTAAATTCTGAAATTTTAAGTCTTTCATCTATTTCTGGTGTTACAACAACATCTTTCTCTTGAATTACTGTTCCACTATATTTTTTTAATTCAGGGCTTAACAACTTAATTGTTTCAATATAAGCGTTTTGAAGGTCTTTTTCTTTTGTTCTTACTTCTTCGGTTTCAAATAGTAAATTATTATTACAATCTAAAATTTGAAATTTCAATTTCGTTACAAATAAATTACTGATATCCAATAAAACGCCTGTTAAAGCATTACATCTGTTTTGTGCAATTTCTGCAGGCAAAATTTCATCTTCAAAAAACACTTGATAATTATTCGAAACTAAAATTGCTTTTAGCATATTATTAATGTTGTACGTATTTTTTTCTTTTTGAAATTCGTATTTATTAGAAATAATAATTGTTTTGTTTTGCTGAGCAAATGAATTGATTGATAAGAAAACCAATGCTAAAATGGAGAAATTTTTCATTATAATAAATTTTTTAATTGGGTTAAACTTTGTATTTGAATTATTTGATTTTGCGAAATCATTTCCGCTTTTGGATTAAAATAAACGGCTTTTATTCCGAAATTTAATGCACCTAAAACATCTGCTTCAAAACTATCACCAATCATTATACTTTGGTTTTTTTCTGCATTTGCGACAGATAACGCATGTTTAAATATATTTTCATGAGGTTTTTTATGTCCCGCAGATTCAGAATTGGTAATGGTTACGAAATATTTATCCAAGTTGCTTTTTTGTAATTTTACATCTTGTACAAATGAAAATCCGTTGGTAATTATATGCAAAACATATTTTTCTTTTAAATATTCCAAAGTTTCAATTGTGCCTTCAATTAAATGATTATTTGAAGTTAAATACTCAATAAACAAATTCGAAACAGCATCTATTTCATCCGATGTAATAACGTAATTTAAAGCTTCAAAAGAGTCTTTAACCCGATTTATTCGGAGTGTTTCTTGATCAATTTCGTTTTTCTCATATAATTTCCAATACGCAACATTTATAGGATTATAAATTTCCATAAATACTTCAGAATCAATATCAAAATTTAGTTCTTGAAATATTTTTTCAAACGCTAAACCTGAATTTTTCTCAAAATCCCAAAGCGTATGATCTAAATCGAAAAAAAGATGTTTTATATCTTCCAAATTTATTTTCCTTTTACAATTTCGGCATTATCACAATTATAAATCCAATCTTCTACGTCATCTTCATTTGGGCGAAATGTGCCTTTTATGGTTAGATAAGTATCTGTTTTTAATTTTGGTGTAGTGCCTTTAAATTTGATACCCATAATGGTTTCTGGACCTGATTTTCCGCAGAAAAAACAAGAAGCAAAAACGTTTTTGCTTAAAGCATAATTTTTGTTATCAATAGGCACAATAAACCCACTCATTACAATTGTTTTTTTGGCTAATTTTTTCAATTTGGTATTGATAATTGGGAAATCGACTTCGCCGTACGACGCATGTTTTTTCTTCATATATTTAATTTCACCTAACAATTTCCAAGTCAAAGTATCTGTTGCAGCAAATGCTTTTTTTGAATTGGAAAAAGTAACTTCTTCACTTTGATTTTGAAAACTGAATAAGAAAACGCCAAGTATTAAGGCCGTCATTATTTTTATTGAATTACGCATTTGCTAATGTTTTTGATATATTAATTGTATATGCTTTTATGGCCGGAATTAAAGCGGCTAATAAACCTATTAAAAGGGTTAACCCAAATAAAAGTCCTTCTTTTTCCCAGATAATTTCCATAGGATCAAATCCTAATTTAAAATCTGATTCTGATGCTTTTGATAAAAGCACTATTCCTAATCTGCCTAAAACAGTTCCGAAAAAATAGCCAACTATACAAAGTAAAATACTTTCGAGTAACACCACTAAAAGCAATTGGTGTTTTTTGGCTCCGTTTACGCGCATTAAAGCAAATTCAGCTTTTCTTTCTTTTAATGTATTGAATAATGCAATAAAAATTGATATTCCAGAAATTAACATAATTCCGAATGCCAAATACTTCAATGCATTTAATCCAACGCCAAACATGTCGAACAATCGGTTCATTTGATAGGTTGGTAAAGCAGCTTGCATTTTGGTGTTTTGTGCAATAATATTTGGCCACATAAAAACACCCATTTTATTTTTAAACTCAATTAAAACGGAAGTAATTTCCATGTTTGACTCATCGATAGTCATATCAGATTCGTGTTCCTCATGATTGCATGCCTCAGAATGAACATGCTCCTCTTCTTCATGCACATGTCCAGGTTCTCCATGAGCTGGATTTTCAGCATCTTCTTCGTGAGATTCTTCGTGACCTTCATCTTGGTGCATTTGCCAAACGGTTGGAATATTTGACAAAATTAAATTATCAATTACTTTTCCAGTTTTAGAAGCAATTCCTACAATTATATATTCTCCGTGGTCATGAACTTCACCTTCTGCCGCGCTTCCGTGGGTTCCTTTGAAAGTATCACCTAATTTTAAATTCAGTTTTTCTGCAACTTCTGCTCCAATTACGACTTCAAAATTGTGATCAAACACTTTTCCTTCCGCTATTTTAGCTTGGTATTTTTCTATATAATCTGGTGTTGTGCCAACAATTTTAAATCCTACGTAATTGTCTCCATACGCTAACGGAATGGCTTTTTTTACGTACGGATGTTGCATCCAAACTTTTACCGAATCGTAACTTATATTTCCTGTGGGATCATCGACTTGATAAACCGATGACAATACGAGTTGTAAAGGACTTCCTTGAGCGCCTAAAACCAAGTCGACACCGTCTAAATTGCTTTGGTATTTTTCCTCGAATTGTTTTTCAACTAAAATTAAAATTGTTATGATGGCTACTGAAGCCGTTAATAACAAAATACTCAAAATGGTATTTAATGGTTTGAACCAAATATTTTTCCATGCTAATTTTCCGATCATACCATTGTAATTTGATTGGTGAATTTGGCTTTAATACGACTATCGTGTGTAACAATAATTAAAGCAGCTTTATATTCTTTAGATAATGATTCCAATAACTCAATTACGTTGTCTGCATTTTTATCATCTAAGCTTGATGTTGGCTCATCCGCTAACAACACTTTTGGCTCATTCATTAATGCACGAGCTATAGAAACACGCTGTTGTTGTCCAACACTCAATTGGCTTGGTTGTTTGTGTGCTTGTTCTAAAATATCTAATTTGGTTAATAATTCTTTAGCGCGTTTGGAATGCTTTTTACCTGTAGCTAACCAACTTGCCATTTCTAAATTTTCTAAAACGGAAAGCGAAGCAATAAAATGCGATTTTTGAAATACCACACCAATTTTTTTGCCTCTAAACTTGTCTGCTTTACTTCCTTTAAGATTTGTGAAATTTGTATTATCAATTAAAATTTCTCCAGAATTGGGTTGCAACATACCTGCCAAAATATGCAAATAGGTAGTTTTTCCTTTTCCTGAATTTCCAGTAACTAAAATAGTACTTCCTGCCTGGCAAAAC
>Ga0209134_10000379_pt1 | contig 11675 bp, 21 predicted proteins | sample LauGreSp1BDMLBSN_2_FD_187566 | JGI IMG/M metagenome (GOLD analysis project Ga0209134, IMG submission 187566) | Freshwater lake microbial communities from Lake Michigan, USA - Sp13.BD.MLB.SN (SPAdes) (version 2) | ecosystem: Environmental > Aquatic > Freshwater > Lake | place: Lake Michigan, USA... | reverse complement strand
CCTTCACCATTGCGTCAAAAGCGCTTAATTCCCGCAGCCGCAGTTTGTCTAACAATGCCTGGTCGGTAACCCTAGCGCCAGAAATTGCGTGGGTGATCGGGTTAATCGTGGTTGACCAAATTTTCCGTTTGCACTTCTTTTTCATGCTCTATTCCCTTTTGCGCCATCCAAGCTAGCAGCCATTCAATAAATTCTGATCCTTCTTCCACGGTGAATTTGTGGCTTTGCATTCCCAGCTGCACCACGCGTTCACCGTCCAGGCTGGGGGCGATCTTGCCCAGCTTGCGGTTTGTTTCATGTGCCCATTGGTCAATTAGCAACCTTTTCCAATCGTCCGCGGTCCAGGTCGATCCAACCTTTTTCATTTCAGCTGCAACTTTGTGGATTAGCGCGTGAAACATATCGTTTTGTTCGGTGCTTCGCCTGGCTTGTTTAATTTCCAAACGCATACGCCGCCCAGCTTGCAGCCCTTCTTTAACCTTGGGCCAGATTTCCTTCATAACCACCGCGGCTTGCTGTGGGTTTTGCAGCTGAATAATCATGTTTTTTCCTGGATCATTATGTTTGCACCTGGTTCTAGCGCGTAACACTTCAAAATGTGGGCTTCAACAATTTGCGAGTCGTTTTCATAAATAATGCCTTGCATGGCATCGGTAATACTTTTATAGCAATTATCTAAATCAACTTTTTTTGGATATTCCAAATCGTTTAAACAAGCTTCCGTGCGTTTTTTTGAGTAGGACGCTGGTACGGCATACCGAAGGTATAAATACACGGTTAAATGGCCTTTTAGCGGTTCTGAGCTGCCAATTGCTAGCCGTGCTTTGGTCGCCACGCGGGTTTCGTATTCGATTGTCTTGGCATCGGTGTAAGTTTGGACAAATTGCCCGCGCCTAGCAAACCGTGGTCGGCCTTTGGGGATCGGGTCGCCAGGTACTTCAAAGTTTACGATTAGCATTTTTTAGCCTGTTCATGTTGTCGCGCAGCTGGTCGGCTGCAGCTTGTCCGCGTTTCTTGGAAATGTCCACCAGGGTTCTAGTCCACCAATCCATTGCTTCCCCCTTGCCCTCTTCCCGCACCTTTTTGCGGTAGCGCGTGATCCATTCCCTGGCTTCGCATTCCTTCATGTAATCCATTCAAATCCCCCGTCATCTCTAAAGCTTTGTTAACAATGTTAAGTGGATAGCTTTCGCCATCTACCACACGGTCCAGGATTAGGTTTGCTGTTTGGTAGTTCATTAAAAATCTTCTTTTTCATACCATTGCGCCACGGTCTTGGGTTCTTTTGGCAATAGGCTAGCTGGGTTGCGGCTGGGCTTTTCGTTTGACCATTGGTGATGCGAGCATTTGGGCTTGTCTCCGCTTATGTGGACGGTCCAGCGTTTATTGCATCCAGCCACGGAACACATAAGGCGCTGCATTTCATCCATGCTGGATTCTTGTTTTTTCTCAGGTTTAGCAAAACTCATTTGGCGTACTTTCCATCGATGATTTTTTGAAAATTAGTGGCATTGACAATCCATTCCAGGTCGGGCCGCCACGTTCGCCCTTTTGTTTCAAACCCGTTAGCCAGGGATGTATCGTTAGCAATGTAGGCAAAAAACGCATCCCACCACTTCAATCCAGCTTCCGTGGTTTTGTAACCTTCAGGGGAATAGGCCGATGGTTTACCAGCTTGCACCCAGCGCTGCCGCATATTGGCCTGTCGGTTGCCTTCCCAAGTTCTTGGTTGGGTTAGGTGTGGCAAATGCTTTTCCCAAAGTTTTAACAATTCAGAATGTGGACAAGGCGGGAACGTAGTTCCCGACAAAGAAGGTTTACCTTCTTTAATATATGGTTGTTGGTTTATGGGAGTGGTTAGTGGTTGTTGGTTAGGGTTATTTTGGGTTTGGCTTGGGTTAGCCATGGGTTCTAGTTGGGTTTTCTTCGGCCTACCACCCTTTGATCCATTAGCTTTTTGTTTAGCCAAATATTCGTGGTAATCCAATATTTCTAAATCCGCCCTGTGGTTTCTGTAACCACTTTCAGTCAATTCAAAAAATTCATCTAACACGGATTGAATAACGTCAGAACCCAGCCTTAACCTACGGGATACCTTTGGGATATCGTTGGGTATGGGTTGTTCTGAATCGTAATAAAGATCAAGCAAACGCCGATATGCAAGGTCTTCTTCTAAAGACAAATGCAAAGTGTTTTTAATGTAGTCGCCAATGTTAAATTGGTAGTAGTGCATAACATAACCTTTTTCCCACCTTTGGAAAGAGAACTAAGGCGGGGGGAAGGTGTAACCCCTTTCGGTCCAGGGAGCTACCCCAAACCTAGCCTTGTTCAAAAATTATTCTACTTGAACCATTCGGGATGCAACACCCGCAGCTGCCAGATTCGTGCTTGTGGCACTTTTTTCCATTGGGAAACAGCCGCCTGGCTAATACCCAATAACTTGGCAAGATCACGCTGTGAGCCTACCAATTGAATAAGATGCTTTTTTGTCATATTTGGCATTTTACATAAGTAAACTTATTTTGTATTAGGGTTTATCCTTAGAAAATATTAGTTAAGTTAACTTATACTTCTATTCATGCCGTAGCACATAGCAAGCGGTCTTTTAAAGGAAACAGTATGAACCAAGTAACTCGTGACATTATGGCTTTGCTCAAAATTAACGCACAAACAGCCATACAAGTGCAAGACCTAATGGGCGCATCAGGATTTGATTTTTCTGAAGCTTCTACAAGAGCTTTTAACCGCGAAGCAAAGTTTTGTTTTGCAGTTATTAAGGGGTTGTCAGCATGAAAGCAGAACATAGCGAATTTGATTGTATGGTCTGTGAACATCCCGATGCGCCAGACGTTGACCTTGAATGTTACTTTGACGCACAAACAGCCAACCTTTGGTTTGTTTATATAGGTGATGCGCTTATCACCGATTTACTGCGTGACACAGTAATCCAATCCTTAGAACGCGGTTACGTCAAGGCTTGCAAAGAAGAAGCTAACAACAACGCGTTAGATTTTGCATTAGCACGTTATGAAAGCAAAAATTATGAAACTTGATAACTACACCCAAAACGCCATCGAAGGCCCTTACACGCCAACACGCCCAACCAGGGCGGACCTGGTTATTTTGTGGTTAAGCGGTTTTGTCGCTGGCCTGATCTTTGCCCTTTTTATAACTGGAAACTGAAATGAAAATGATCACATACACATTACTCTGCCTAGCATCAATCATTACGTTTGGCTGCTCCAACGCACCCAAAGCGCCAGCTGTTACAGAATTTGTTGCACCCAACCAGGAATTGATTGTTGACGCAAAAATTCAATCGATGGGACGCAACGAAGTGATCGATGCAGTTAAGCAATGCGAAACCAATGGATTGCGGGCCATCCCAATCTACGCCAAACGCAAAGTTAGCGGGTACACGGTCGAAACCGTTGTCGAAGTAACTTGCGGTCCTAAATATCCATACTAAGGAAACACACATGAAAAACATTGCCACCGCCCTGGTCAAAGCTCAAAGGGCATTTGAACCAGCTTTAAAGACCTCTACAAACCCGCATTTCCGTTCTAAGTACGCAGCCCTAGACGCTTGTATTGATGCGGTTAAAGACGCATTAAACGATAACGGCATTTACTTGCTGCAGAAAAATTACGATTGCCCCGATGGAATAATGGTCGAAACCGTGTTTGTCCACGAATCTGGCGAAATGCTGGAAACTGGAATTGTCCACTTCCCCGCGGTCAAACACGATCCCCAGGGCTACGCTAGCGCGTTGACGTATGCCCGCCGTTATAGCCTTATGGCGGCCTGTGGCATAGCTCCAGAATTAGAAAAAACAAACATATCGTTTGCCGATGATGATGGCAACGCCGCATCTAGAAAACCCAAAGTAAACGAAAAAGCTTTGACGGACCACCTGGCTGCTATCGATGCCACCAGCAACAGCGAAGAGTTAACCGCAGCGTACCAGGCAGCGTTTGAAGCTTGCAACGGCGACCAGGCCTGGCAAGCCAAAGTTATGGCAGCCAAAAAATCCCGCGTAGAACGTGCAAAAAAGGAAAAAGCAAATGGATAAAGATACACCAGCATTTCCAAATCCTCATTACAACAATGTGTATGGCATGACCTTGCGTGATTACTTTGCGGCTAAGGCAATGACTGGTTTGTTAACGGCTGAAATTGTTGGCGAATATACAAATGAACATATAGCCAATATTTCTTTTTTAATAGCAGATGCAATGATGAAAGCGAGATCAGAATGAACGAAGTTGAACAACGCACCGAAGAATGGTTCGCCGCCCGCCTGGGCAAAGTGACCGCATCCCGCGTGGCGGATGTAATCGCCAAAACCAAAACTGGTTATGCAGCCACCCGCGGCAATTACATGACGCAGCTGGTGTTGGAACGTATCACCAAGACCAAGGCTGATAGCTTTACAAGCTCCGCCATGCAATGGGGTATTGACCAGGAAATTTTTGCCCGCGGGTTTTTTGAAGCTCAAACGGGCCAAATGGTCCAAGAAGTGGGGTTCATACCTCACCCATTAATTGACATGGCTGGCGCGTCTCCTGATGGCCTTCTAGACGATGGCGAAGGCATGATCGAGATCAAATGCCCAGAGTCGAAGGGAATGATTGAAACCCTATTAACCCAAAAAGTCCCGCAAAACTATTACACACAAATGCAGTTCCAAATGGCCTGTGCGGGTCGTAAGTATTGCCAATATGTGGTGTTCGATCCCCGAATGCCGCCTAAAGCGCAATTGTTTGTTAAACGGGTAGACCGTGACGACAAATATATCGCAGAGATCGAAGCGGAGATTGTGAAATTTCTAGCCGAAGTCGATGCCCAAGTCCAGCAACTAAACGCAATTATTGAATCAAAATGAAAAAATCCTACGAAATTAAATTCCCCGCCCGTAACTACACAACCGCATCTGGTGAAGAGAAAACCTTTTGGGCCGAACACGGTACGCTGTTTGTGGAATGTCCAGAAGGGACTGATCTGCAAAAGTTCACATTCAAAGTAAAAATGGATTCGATGCCCATTTCAAAAGAATATGACGGATGGTTTCGCTGCTATGAAAAGAAACCACGCGAAGAACGCGAATCTAGGCCTGGCGAATATGAAGAAGTTAAATTCTAGGAGCTGCCATGCTTGATCATCCAAGAGTTAGAAATAGCGATCCGATGACAAGCTGGGCCGCGGCTGGTTCTGCAAAGGACTTAGCTAAAGCCCATGCAGCCAAGATCGTGCAATGTCTTATAGAACACGGCAGCCTGGGCAAAGATGGTATAGCCCACCATACTGGCCTGGAGTCCATGCAAGTTGCCAGGCGGCTGCATGAGCTGGAACGGGAAGGGGAAATCTGCTTGACGGGAAACGTGGTTAAGTCAAAATCTAATCGCCTGGAACGTGAATGGCAGATAACACCGCAGCAAAGGGTTTTGTTATGAGACAAGCATTAGAACTGGCGCTTGAGGCGTTGAAAGAGAATGTCCATGAACTCATTGCGGAAAACAAAGCGCTCAAAGAATCCTTGAGACAACCAGAGCAAGAGCCTGACAAGTATGTGATGGACATTGAATGCACTAAGTGCGGTGCAAAGCAATCGGGCGTTTTGACTGTTAACACCACCCCACCACAGCGCAAGCCGCTGACGGATGAGGAAATTCAGGAACTATGGGAAAGTACAGCATCGTATTACAACGTGTGTGACTTTGCCAGAGCCATCGAAGCCGCCCACGGCATTAAGGAGTAAGACATGGATGTAAACAATGAAGGATTTTTTGAGCCAGTAGAGCAAGAGCCTGTGAAAATTCTTCCAGACGGAAGTGCGTTTGGCGTAATGTCTTTTCCGCTACCTGATGACCATTGGCTTTATGCGCCAAATGAATACAAAGATGGTGAATACGAGCCAATTGATCTTCCAAAGCCTATTTTGACTCACGAATTAAGAGATGCGGTTGTAGCGGCTGTTCGTTATGCGGTGCGCGGAGCAACAATGAGGGGTCAGGAAACAGACTTTGATCCTGACGCTCTTGTGCAAAATGCAGTCTACGCATTGTGCGGGCCTTACGCTACCCCACCACAGCGCACATGGGTTGGGCTGACAGATGAGGAGATTGCAGATTGCGCTGAAAAAATGGAAGCATCAGACCCGACCGATAGTTTTTGGCGTGAATTTTTCAGAGGCATTGAAGCCAAACTCAAGGATAAAAATCTATGATGTCTAGCATACTGACTATTATTGTGCTTCTAATGGTCGGCGCTTGTATTGGAGTCGGCGTAATAATCGCCGTACTCTGGTTTAGCGTGGACAGAGATTAAGCGTGGTATTCGGCTTCTGTAAGGATGCCAATCTTGTATTTGCCTTCTGGCTTGTAGATAGTCAATGATTGCTGGCGCATCTCAGGCGCAAAAGATAGGTGCATCCACTTTCCAAATTCGTGTATACATTGGTCAAATTTGATGCCATTTTTTAGAACAATCTGACATAGTTCGTAAGGAGTGTGAGCAGAAGAAGAGCAGTCAATAGCCCAACCATCCATGTGGCTGGATACCTTAGAACCGCCAACAGCCACGTTGACATCAGGCAAGCGTAGCCAAGAATTAACACGAAGAGCGCCTGTGACATTTCGGACCGCCTCCAATTGTTCAGCTGCCGATTTCATGTTTGCCAATTGGCGTTCATCGGGCTGGTTATCAATGTGCATACGGATAGCGGTTTCGCTATAAGTAGCTTCTTCCAGGGTGAAGTGTTCGGATAATTGCAAAGTTATTCTCCTGAATACGCACCACGCCGAAACCATTCTTTTCGAGCGTTACAGTTAGCACAGAGTAATTGATACTCATCTTTTGGATAGCCATCTTTTATGATTTGACTATATAACTGATTGCCCGTGATGCGCCTATTTTTTTTATCAACATGGTTTTTACCATTATCTTTAACATGGTCAATTTGAAGTACCAATGGGTCAGATTCTCCACAAACATTGCAACTGCCGCCATACTTTTTATAGACTTTTAATTTATTCGCCCATCTAAGAATTTTATGCTTGTTGTTTATGGCGTCAAAAACATTTGGGTGTAGCCATTGTTCTTTTCCTGATTTTGTATACCCATTTAACCTAAAACCATCGCTACGGGTATGACCTCGCTTTAGGTTCATTTCTTTTTCATCTCCGCTAGTTTTTCAACGGTACGCCCGCCGAAGTATGCACCCATGATCAGCATTCCCCATTGGCCTAGCAAGGTTACATAAGCTTCATTTGCGTTTAGGCCAAAGGCGCTCATCATGGCAAAAAGAAAATAGCCCACGAAGATAGCAACCAAGCTCATAGGGCGAATGTTTTTAGACAACCAGGAATCGCTGGACATATCCGCGTCCCAGCGCTTGGATATGTTGTTGTTTTCGTTAATCATTGCGCCAGCAGCAACCTTTGCCATCTCCAGCTCTAGCTCTGCAATTTTTTGAGCCGCAGCTGGATCGCCCGCGATAGCTTTAGCGACAGCATCAACGGAATCAGAAACGCCAAGCTTACTAGCCAAAGCGGTAACAGCAGCCCCACCCAAAGGACCAGCGACAGCAGTTGCCAGCGTGGGTGCGATACCCTTGAGAATATTGAATAATTCATTCATTGCTTTGCCTTTCGAGTAATCTTAGTTGTCGGTTAATCTGCTTTTCTTTTTTTTCGATCCTGATTTCCGCCTTCTGTATTTTGATCCACATCATAATTAGCACGGGAGACACAATCAAGACAATGGTTAGCATGATGCAAACCAGGATTAAAACTCCACGGTAAATGAATTTATCCATAGGGCATAAAGCCAAGAAACAATGATTAGCACCACGGACACGCCAATAACTAATTCCACTTTTTCTTGCCTAAACCTTTCGCGTTGATAAGCTTCTTTTTGCCTTCGGATTCTAATTTGTTCCTTGCGTTTCTGCTGTTCTGCCTGGACCTTGGAATATATGTTGTTGTAGTTCTCCCAAAGCGGTCCTAGCTGGTAGGGCACACTAGCCCCGCGCATCATGCCCGACAGCCTGACATACGCCTGGTCTAGCTCGTTTTTGTATACGCTTAGCTCTAATATGTCTTCTGGATCAGGATCAACGCTGCGGAAAACTTGTTCGTATTTGATTTCCACATATTCGGTCAATTCCTTATGGTGACGGAAAAACGCCCCCAGGTGCGCTATAAACTGCTGGACGATTTCGGTTTCGTTGGGAATGTGGGTTGTGTAGGTTTCCTTCTTTTTGACCAAAGGCTGGCTGTCAGAAACGGTTGTTTTGGTTTTAGAACCAAACAATCCCGCAAAAAATCCCCAGATTGATTTGGCTTCGTTAACAATGGTCTTTGCATCTTCGGTTGCCTGTTTTACCTTTTTTACCGCTACCTTACCCTGGTTCAACGCATCGCAACAATACATGATCCCGTCATAGGCCAGCTGCATGGCCTTAAACGCCGCCCCAATGGTTAGCGGATCGAACACATCCTATAAGCCAAAAAACTTCTGCATGAACGTGGCAGCCACGCCTGGGCCTAGTAAAACGCAAACCATAACCCCATAAAGAAGATATTCAATTTTGGTCATGCGCTTTTCACCAACCAATAAGGCTAGCTCAATATTTTTATATCGTTCGGCACACAATTGTTCGTGTGTTAACAATTTAGCTTCTGTTTCGCTGATCATTTTCATATTCAGTCTATGACTTCATTATGTAAGCCAAAGCATAGTAAGGCGGCAAGTTGGCATTTGTGCCGCTTGTTCCAACGGTTGAATTGGCTACTGTAATTCCAGTAGTTTGGTTGCTTGTAGAAACAGTTCCTGGAGGTGATGCAAATGCGCCAGACCCACCGCCCGTAGCCGCTGAAGAAGAAGTAGCGGAAGTTACTGTGTGGCTATGACCAGAATCCGTTACGGTTGCAGTATGTGTGTGACTAACCACAATTGCATCGGTCGATCCGCCAGTAGCTGCCACCGAATAAGTCGATCCAGCGCCCACAACAAATCGATTACGCAAATCAGGCGTACCGTTTGAACCATCGCACAAATACCAGCCCGTGGGGACGCTGCCAATTGATCCATACCAAAGGGTAATAACTCCCGTAGGAATAGTAGTGCCGACCGCGGTTTGTACGCCAACAATACCGTAAATGTTGTCGTATGTTCCCAGGGTTACAGCTGCGGAAGTCTTTAAAACAAACTTGTAAAAGTAACCGTAGGTCAACCAAATTTCATTGTCCAGGCGACCGCTAGAGTTCAACACAATAGGGTTAGCGTTGGCAGTTGTGGCATTAATGTCGGTGTAAGTCGCCAACGGGGTGCTTGATCCAGCCTGGTAGGTATACAACAAACCGCCACTTAGCGGAATTCCGTTGTTATCAAAGAATTGTTCGCTATTGCCGATCGGCGAAAGATTGACTGCCATGTTTGATCCTTATTTCTTGTTTAGCAAATCGCTGGCTTTGTTTTGGCCTGTTTGTTTGCCCAGTTTAGCGGCTTCTTGCATTTCTTTTTCGGCTTGTTGAGCTGCTTTTTCTGCTGCTTTAGCTTCTTGTTTAGCTTGTCTTCTTGCGCCCGCTTCACGGCCCAAAAATGTGCCAGCAGCTGCGCCTGGGACTTCGCCAAAAAATCCGCCAACAGCCCCGCCAACGGTTGCGCCAAGTCCAGGCAGATTACGTTCTATTATTCCAACTCTTCGGCCCTGTAATGCAGCGCCTTCGTAGCCATGTATGCCAGGCATCAAATGTCCAGCATAGTTTAGTGTGTGGAATTTTCTTATTTCTTCGGGCGGGAATGTTTCCAGGATTTTTTGCCCCACAACGGAATTCATAACATTGTTTGCTGAATTCTGATTCCATTCGCCCATTTTGGCTGCGCCAGCTTTTTGGACTTCACGGGCCAACGCGCCATCTATTTCAGCAACCGCCGCCTTTGCTGATTGCATTAGCTCTGGCGGTACTGGCGGCATTCCTTCTGGCGCACCCCTTACCCGACCGTTTGCCAAATCGTTTAAGGTGTCTCTAATGTGCCGCCATTGGTCCTTGGGAAGATTATTTAATTTGGATGGTATTTTCTCCAAAGGTGTAGAAGAAGTAAGCACCCCGTTTTTATCTACTTCGCCAAACAAACTCTTAATGCCTTTTGATCCTAAAAGAGTTTTTTCCGCTTCGTGTATGCGATCACCCAGTTTATATAAAGCTGGATCAGCAACCGAAGCTATGTCTTTGTCAATTGCTTGATTAACCCTACGGATTGCATTTGCATTTTGTGGAGTCCAATCGGCATTTATAGCTTTTCGCACCGCATCATAAGCGGCGACCGAACCAGGCGGATGCATAACGCCATTCATGTCTTCAAACCCAACCGTTTTAGCCAGGTTCAAATAATCTTTGGCGGCGGACTGAACCCCTTCTACGCCTTTAATTTTTAAACCAGCAGCCCATTGCGGGTTTTTTAATAGCTCGTCAACGTGGGTTGTTCTGATTTGATTGTTGCCAACCTTTTGGAATGCCGAATCGTAAACTTGTTTTTTTGCCTGGTTCAAATAACCCGTAATGCTAGCGCCAGACACATCTTCTGGATCAATTCCATGAAATACATTATTAATTCGACCGCCACGTTGTTCGTCATTAATCAAGCTGCGGGATGCGCCTGTGGCATTCACCCGTTCTTCAGCGTATTTTGACAAAGCGGCTTGTTCATTGGCAATTTGTTGTTTAAACAATCGGCCTTCATCTGTGTCTAGTTTTGCCTTTGTGTATTCATTACGCAATAGGTTTTCGTTGCCAGTAACAACGCCTGGTCGAACGCCAGCACCAGGCATGATTTCTTGGGCTATTTGCGAACGAATCATTTGCTCGTTCATTGGCACATCGGTCGGGGTTTTGGATAGCTTGACCTGGGGGAATTGACCGCGAACTGTTTCTTCGCCTGTGATCTTGCCAAAGTACGGATTGTTTTGTGCTGCAGCCGCGCCCACGCTGCCAGCTGGTACTTTGCCTTGTGCGGCTTCAAACTGCGCTTGCATTTGTTCTTTTGTCAGCTGACCAGGGCGAACCACTTCCAGTTCTTTGGCTGCTTCGCGTATTGGTTTGGTGACCTGGGAAACTACTGGCGCGGCTTCTTTTAATGCCTGGGGAATAGCTGCAGAACCAATGACAACCATGTTTCTAATGTCTTGGGGCGGTATGCCTGTTTTTTCAGATATTTGTTCTGGAGTCATTCCTAGCACGTTAAACATTTTGTTAACTTGCTGGGCAATAGGTTCGGTTATGCCGCCCAATGGCTTTTGATAGGCTTCGCTGCCCGTAATGCCCATTGCTTTACCTAAAGGCTTATCGATAGAAGCAGCTGCAGCCTGACCTATTGCTTCCGCTTCTTGCGGTGTTTTATATGGTCTAACCCCAGCTTGCACAAACGCGCCATAAGCTGCGGGCACTATGCCACCGTAAGCGGTATCGATAGCGCCAGCAACACGTTCGCCCAGGTTTCTTTTTACGTCTTGATACCTATTAAATGTTTGGGATGCTATGTCGGCAATTTTTGATGGTTGTCCTGTAACGCCTTGGACCGCTTCTTGTGGGTTATAACCAGCGTAAGAACCGCGACCACCGCCAGCACCGACTTGGGCTTGCGGTTGGGCTGGGGGCTGGGCTGGCGGTTG
>Ga0209134_10000378_pt1 | contig 11675 bp, 12 predicted proteins | sample LauGreSp1BDMLBSN_2_FD_187566 | JGI IMG/M metagenome (GOLD analysis project Ga0209134, IMG submission 187566) | Freshwater lake microbial communities from Lake Michigan, USA - Sp13.BD.MLB.SN (SPAdes) (version 2) | ecosystem: Environmental > Aquatic > Freshwater > Lake | place: Lake Michigan, USA... | reverse complement strand
ACGGGATGATTCTTGCGTTTGCCGTCCAGACCCAGAGTTGAAATTACGTCCTGTTGCTGTGTGCTCATGGTGTCATTGCCTTGATCAGTGTTGTAAGGGCTGCATCGACCTGCTTGCGCTCCGCATCAGTGAGCGGAGACAGAATTCCGGAGACGTGCAGTTCCGCCTTTTTCTTGTAGTTGGTCATTTTCCGACGGCCCTGCGGGGTAAGGTCGAGCAGCGTGGTGCGCCGGTTGTCTTCCGGGGTCCAGCGCTTCACCAGCCCGGCCTTGACCAGGACGGAGACGGAACGGGATATCGTAGGCAGGCGCACCGACTGGTGTTCAGCCAGTTCGCTCATGGTGCAGACTCCGAAACCCAGTCGCATCAGGATGCCAAGCTGGGCCGGCTCCATTCTGTCGTTCCCGCTGCGCATTTCTGCCGAGAAACTGCGCATCAGCAGCATGGTGACTGTCAGTAGTGCTTGTGCCGTCTGGAGGGGAGCGCTTGTCATAAAGTTGCTCTGCCAGATAATAAGTTATACGAATAGTTAGCTGTGCTTATATTAATGCCAGCGAAAGTGCGCACACAAGCGGCAAAAATGGAAACATTCGGGAAGGCTTCTGGCCACAGGGTTTGCTACAGCAAGAGTTGACCAGAGCAGGGCTTAGTCCCCGGACTTGTCCTTGAACTCACAAAGGTCTTCGATCAGGCAGGACCCGCACTTCGGCTTGCGTGCCACGCAGGTATAACGTCCGTGCAGGATCAGCCAATGGTGTGCGTCCATCAGGAATTCTTCCGGTATGAATTTCATCAGCTTGTGCTCCACCTCAAGCACATTCTTGCCAGGTGCGATGCCAGTGCGGTTGGAGACACGGAAGATGTGCGTGTCCACTGCCATCGCGTGTTGCTTGAAGGCAGTGTTGAGAATCACGTTGGCAGTCTTGCGGCCGACGCCTGGCAAGGATTCCAGGGCTTCCCGTGTGTCGGGCACCTGTGAACCAAACTGGTCGATCAGGATGCGGCAGGTCTTGATGACATTCTCGGCCTTGGTATTGAAGAGACCGATGGTCTTGATGTAAGTCTTGAGCTGCTTTACCCCCAGCGCGTAGATGGCCTCTGGGGTATTGGCGACCGGGTACAACCTGGCTGTCGCCTTGTTGACGCTGACGTCAGTGGCCTGCGCCGAAAGCATCACGGCGATCAGCAACTCAAATGGCGAGGTGTAGAGCAGCTCGGTGGCGGGCGCCGGATTGGCAGCACGCAGGCGCTGGAATATTTCTGTCCGGATAGTCTTGTTCAATGTTGCAGAGCCAGTCTTGTTGCGCAGGGGGCACCGCATGCCGTGTCCCTGCAGGAATCGATTGGAGCGCTCACACCTGGCCTGTCACGCGCAGGCGTTTGCTGCCTTTTTCGAGCGTTTCGGCTTGCAATTCCGGTTTGGCCAGTTGCTTGTCGATGACGTTTTTCAGGGCAATCAGAAAGCCCATGAAAATAAAGGCACCGGGGGGCAAGATGGCGAGCAGGAACGGGCTGCCGGTGTTGTACCACTGCATTTCCCAATCGGCGGCGAACGGCAGCAGCAATTCCATATTGGCAAACATCGAGCCCGTGCCCAGCACTTCACGCAGCATGCCCAGCAGCACCAGCACGGCAGTGAAGCCACTGCCCATCATCAGGCCATCAAAGGCTGAAACAAGCGGAGTATTCTTGCTGGCAAAACCTTCGGCACGGCCAAGGATGATGCAATTGGTAACGATCAGCGGAATGAAGATGCCCAGGGTTTGGTACAGAGTGTAGGCAAAGGCCTGCATCAAGAGTTCGGCGCAGGTGGTGAAGCTGGCGATGATCATCACGAAGGCCGGCAGGCGGATGGCCGGGATCACCTTGCTGCGCAGCAGCGACACGGTAAGGTTGGAGCCGGTGAGCACCAGCATCGTCGCCACGCCCAGTCCGAGTGCATTTACCACGGAATTACTGACAGCCAGCAGTGGACACAACCCCAGCAATTGCACCAGCGCCGGGTTGTTTTGCCAAAGTCCCGCTTTGGCGAGGTGGTGCATTGATCTGCTCATGGCGACTCTCCCGACAAACGTGCGCGATTGGCCTGGAAAAACAGCAGGGCATTGTGTACTGCACTTACTACAGCGCGCGGGGTAATGGTGGCCCCGACGAATTGGTCAAACTCGCCGCCATCTTTTTTCACGCGCCAAAGCGGCTCTTCGGTGTTCCCAAGTGAGCGCCCATCGAAGGTCGCAATCCAGTCGGATTTGCGATGTTCGATCTTGTCGCCGAGTCCTGGTGTTTCATTATGTTGCAACACGCGCGCACCAGTGATGGTGCCGTCGCGATCCAGCCCTACCAGCAACACGATGGTACCGCTGTAACCTTCAGCCGTTTCCACTGGCAGTATTACGCCGCTGCTGTGGCCATCCTTTTTCGCACCATAGGCCTGGCGTGGGGCACTCAAGCCCAGCAGTTCGATATTCCTGAATCCGGTGCTATCGCCAGGACTCAGCGTGAAACTGTCTGCCAGCAGATCGTTGTCATGCAACGTGGCAGGCAGCACCGCTTCAAGCGCCAGTCGTTCAGCCAGCAGCCTCTGCTCCGCAATGCGGTCGGCTGTGAACATGCTGGCCAGCGAAAGCAGCAGCGCACACCCGAGCGCAAACAGTCCCAGCCGTATGCTGTGACGGCGCATGGAGCGTGCGGGGTTTTCGCTGTCTTCACTCATGTGGCATGTGCCTCTTATTTCCCATGGCCATAGCTGCGTGGTCTGGTGCAGGCATCGATCAAGGGCGCCGCGAAATTGCCAAGCAGTACCGCGAACGCGACTCCGTCCGGGTAATTGCCCCAGCTGCGTATCAAATACACCATCGCACCGATCAGCGCCCCATAGATCAATTTTCCGCGTGGCGTGGTTGCGGCGGTTACTGGATCGGTAGCAATGAAGAATGCGCCCAGCATGGTGGCGCCACCAAATAAATGCAGCAACGGTGACCCGTGGCTGGCAGAGCTGCCTCCGTCATAAAACAGGATCGACAGCACTGTGATGGCCAGCAACATTGATCCCGGAATCTGCCAGCCAATGATTTTTTTGTAGAGCAGATAACAACCGCCCAGCAGGAAGCCTGCATTCACCCATTCCCACCCCAGTCCAGACCAGACTCCCATTACCGGATAGCGTTCGTAGAATTCGCTGATCAGCTGGCCGCCATGAAACTGACGGAAGGAATCCAGTGCAGTGGCGCCCGTGAAGGCGTCAATGCCGGCACTTGGTTTAGCCCCAAGGAACATGGCCAGGGAATCCACGAAGGAAGGGAGTGCGGCGCCAACGCCTTCTGGCAGCAGCCAGCGGGTCATCTGGAGCGGAAACGAAATCAGCAATACAACATAGCCCACCATCGCAGGGTTGAACGGGTTATAGCCCATGCCGCCGTACAACTGTTTTGCCATGACAATGGCGGCCGTGATGCCAATCAGCCCCAGCCACCAGGGTGCGGTAGGGGGCAAGGCAAGTGCCAGCAACACTGCAGTGAGCAGGGCTGAGCAATCACTCAGATAAAACAGGATGGGACGTCTGCGCAGATAGAGCACTGCCGCTTCCAGTATGAGCGCCAACAGGCACAGCCAGACCAGATTGATCAAGGTACCCCAGCCGAAATACAAGGTGAGCGCCGCCAAGCCGGGTACGCAGGCCAATATCACCTGCTGCATCAATTGGCTGGTGGAGTGACCCTGGTGTTCATGCGGTGAGCTGTTGATGGCAGGACTGCTCATACCTTGGTATCCGAATCAGGTGCGGGAATGCTTGCGGGTGCTGCAGCAGAATCTGTAGTCGTTGGCTGTGCCGCTTTTTTGGCTTTCACGCGCTCCATTGCAGCCGCGATTGCGGCCTTGGCCGCGCTGTCTGCATCGGCGACAGCGCTGGCACCTGCCACAGCGAGAGCGGCGTTTGCCGCTTCCTTGCGTTGTTTGGCCAGTGCGACACGTTCCGCACGCCGCTGTTCTTCCAGCCGCTTTTCCTCTTCCTTGCGCGCCTGATGATAGTCATAGCGTTCTTTGGAATGCTCTGCCATCAGATGCTTTTCCTTCTCCTCGCGCAGTTCGGCCTTGGCGGCGCGATAGTACTGCACCAGTGGAATATGGCTGGGGCAGACATAGGCACAGGCACCGCACTCGATGCAGTCGAGCAGGTTGTGACTTTCGGCTTTCTCCAGCTCCTTGCTGCGTGCGAACCAGTAAAGCTGCTGGGGCAGCAAGGTTGCCGGGCACACATCTGCGCAGAAGCCGCAACGGATGCAGGCTTGCGCTGGCACCGGAGGTGGCATTTCAGCGTTGGTGGTGGCGATTACGCAATTTGTGATCTTCAACACCGGCAAGTTGGCATGTGGAAGTTGCAGTCCCATCAGGGGGCCGCCGTTGATCAAGCGAGAAAGTTGTGTTGCGTCAACATCACACTGCTGCAGCAGCTCCGCTATCGGCGTGCCGATCAGTACGTCCAGATTGCCGGGACGTTTCAGCGCGGCGCCAGTCAGGGTGACAATGCGCGACACCAGAGCCTCACCATGCGCCACGGCGCGTGCGATTGCATGCACAGTGCCGACGTTCTGGCACAGGATGCCACTGCCAAGCGTGATGGTACCACTGGGAATTTCCGTGCCGGTAAGCATGTAGATCAGCTGTTTTTCGGCACCCGAGGGATACAAGGTGGGAATCACTACCAGACTGATGCGTGGGTCATTCACGCGGGTGACGGCGGCTTGCATGGCAATGATCGCATCGGACTTGTTGTCTTCCATGCCAATCAGGCAGCGCTCGGGCTTGAGGATTTGCAGCAGGATACAGATGCCGGTGACTATCTCATCAGCCTGTTCCCGCATAAGGGCATGGTCTGCGGTGATGAATGGCTCGCACTCGGCCGCATTGATGACCAGCGTGTGGATCTTGTGCTTTGAATTCAGGGCACCCTGCAGTTTGGCGTGAGTGGGAAAGCCCGCTCCCCCGAGCCCGTTGATGCCGCATTCGTTGATACGCTGTATCAGCATGGGGGCATCGCAGTGTTGATAATCCAGTGGCGGCAGTTTCAGCCATTCATCGCGACCATCACTTTCAAGCATCAGGCACAGCTCAGGCAGCCCGGAAGCATTGGGTACCTGATGCTCAGCAATGTCGCTGACGATGCCGGAGGTGGAGGCATGCAGGGTGATGCCCATGCCCGGTGTGCCCCTGGCGAGCACTTCACCCTTGCGCACCTGTTGTCCCACGCTCACACAAAGCTCCGCTTGCACGAAGCCTGGTTGCGTCAGTGGCAGCACCAGTCGCTTCGGCAAGGCCGCCTTGCGAATCGGTTCGCGCAACGATTGCTGTTTGTTTTCTGGCGGATGGATGCCGCGCGGCAGTGGCCAGAATTGTCCTTTGAACGGTGCTGTCATCGACTTGCTCCCTGCATCCAGTCGCTGGCGATCAGCTGCATCTGCGCAGGGCGAGGAGCCGGTCGCTGCCAATGCCAGTTCTGCAGCGGATTCTTTGCCGGGATCATGTCGATGCAATCTACCGGACAGGGTTCCACGCACAGATCGCAGCCTGTGCATTCGCTGACAATAACCGTGTGCATGTGCTTGGCACTGCCGAGGATCGCATCCACCGGACAGGCCTGGATGCACTTGGTGCAGCCAATGCATTCTGCTTCGCGGATATAGGCAACCTTGCGAATGTCTTCCTTGCCGTGTTCGGCATCCAGCGCTTGCTCTTCCACATCCAGCAATTTGGCCAGTGCGTGAATGGTACCTGCGCCACCGGGAGGACATTTGTTGATGGGGCCACCTTCTGCAATCGATTGCGCATAAGGCTTGCAGCCAGGATAACCACATTGGCCACACTGGGTTTGCGGCAGCAGTTCGTTGATTTGATCCACCAGCGGGTTGCCTTCCACCTTGAACGCCGTGGCGGCATAGCCGAGCAGGGCACCGAACACGAGCGCGAGTCCGAGCAGGGCAAGTACAGGTGGCAGCAGAGTTTCAGGATTCATGGTTTATACCAGTCCGGCGAAGCCCATGAAGGCCAGCGACATCAGCCCGGCAGTAATCATTGCAATGGCAGGTCCCTTGAAGGGTTCGGGGACATCGCCAACGGCCAGGCGTTCCCGCATGGCGGAAAACAGGATCAATACCAGCGAGAAACCGGCCGCCGCGCCGAACCCGTAAAACACCGATTCGACAAAGCTGTTGGCGCGATTGCTGTTGAGCAGGGCGACTGCCAGCACAGCGCAGTTGACGGTGATCAGTGGCAGGAAAATTCCCAGCACCTTGTAGAGCACTGGACTGGTTTTCTTCATTACCATTTCAGTGAAGTTGACGACCCCGGCAATCACCAGAATGAAGGCGATGGTGCGCAGGTGTGTCAGTTCCAGCGGCAGCAACAGGTAGCGATAGACCAGGTAACTGAAGAAGGAGGTCAGCGTAAGTACGAAAGTAGTGGCGGCCGCCATCCCCAGTGCGGGTTCCAGTTTGCTGCTCACCCCCATGAACGGGCACAGGCCGAGGAACTGGGTGAGCACGAAGTTGTTCACCAGTACCGCACCGACCAGAAGCAGCAGTATGTCCGTCACAGCAAGGTCCTATTCATGTTTTATGAGCCAGGTCTTCTCGTTCAGGCTTATTCAGGGCGTTCGATCAGCTCGATCATGTAGCCGTCAGGATCTTTGACGAAGGCAATGTTGCCACCGCCATGTTTCATCGGGCCGGCCGGGCGTACCACGTTGCCACCCTTGGTGATGATGTCGTCACAGGCCTTGTAGCAATCGGGCACTGCAATGGCGATGTGGCCGAAGGCATTACCCATTTCGTAACTGCTGGTTTCCCAGTTATGGGTCAGTTCGATTACGGCTGAACTCTCCTCATCACCATAGCCGACAAAGGCAAGGGTGAATTTACCTTCCGGAAAATCCTTCCTGCGCATGACGTGCATGCCAAACACCTTGGTGTAGAAATCCAGTGATTTGTCGAGGTCGGTTACCCGGATCATGGTGTGCAGGATGCGCATTGTGGTTCTCCGTGGGAGGAAGGGTGGAACAGGGGGGCCATTAAACCAAATCGCAGGCACTCAGGCACCTGTTCCAGTGAGGCACTGCTGTGCCTGGATTGCAGAGGCGCGACATCTACAGATTACGGTGAAACAACACATCAGGGTTGCAGGGGCGCGACATGTAGTGCCCTCACTGGGGTTCAAACCGGGACGCTTCTGCTTCAAGATAGCGTCCTTGATCCATGACCCTTGTGCCCCGCATGAACAAAACCGATACCCGGATCGTTGAATTATGGCTGGCCCCTGAACCTGCAACGCTTACTGAAGCGCAAAGCGCGGCTTGGGCTGTCCTGCTCAGTCAGGATGAGCACACGCGTTGGCAGCGTTTTGCCCGGGCTGAGGATCGCCAGCGTTTTCTGTTGGCTCGCGCCCTCACGCGGACAGTGCTTGCAAACAGGCTGGGAGTGGAGCCGGGGAGCCTGGTATTCACGCAGAACCAGTTCGGGAAACCACTGCTGACGACGAAAAGGGGCGAGTCTCTGCATTTCAACCTGTCCCATACGCAGGGGCTGGCAGTGCTGGCGGTGTGCAGTAGCGGAGAAGTTGGTGTCGATGTGGAACGCTATTCGCGCAAGGTCGAGTTGTTGGCCCTGGCCCGGCGCTATTTCGCAACACTGGAAGTGCAGGCCTTGGAAGCGCTTGACGGTGAGGCCCGGCGCGAACATTTCTTCGCGTTGTGGACTCTGAAGGAAGCCTGGGTCAAAGCCAAGGGGCTTGGCTTGCGTGTGCCGTTGGATTCCTTTGGATTTGAATTGTCGCAGGAACAAGGCGGCGCACAGATAACGTTGCATTGTGCAGATCAGCTGCAGGAAACACCGGGGCAGTGGAGTTTCATGCGTTATGTCGTCGGTGAACACCGGATTGCATTGGCAGCTGTCGCGCCTGACGCGAGGACACGGCATGCCGTGCCCCTGCAAGTTGAATTAAAGCGATGGGCTCCGTAGGTGCCAGGCACGCCGTACCCTTGCAAGTTGAACCACGCAGGGGCACTGAACACCTTGCCCCTGCGCCAGTCTAGGTAACTCGCGTACCAGGCTGTGCACCCGGGTGCGGCGCCATCAGGTAAATGTCCTTGCCGTCACCTGCCGCCAGAATCATGCCTTCCGACATGCCGAATTTCATTTTGCGTGCTTTCAGGTTGGCAACCATCACTGTGCACTGCCCGATCAGGTCTTCAGGCTTGTAGGCTGATTTTATGCCTGAAAATACCGTGCGTTGCATGTCCTTGCCATTGGCATCGGTACCCAGGCTGAGCGTGAGCTTGAGCAGTTTGTCGGCGCCCTCCACATGTTCGGCATGCAGGATCTTCACCACACGCAAATCCACTTTGGCAAAATCCGGAAATTCAATTTCAGCGGCGAGCGGTTCTTTTGCCAGTGGTGCATCAGGCGTAGCTGGGGTGCTGGCTGCTGCCAGACTGTCCTTGCTGGCATCGACCATCGCCTGGATTTTTTCCGGCTCCACCCGCGTCATCAAGGGCACGAACGGATTGATCTGGTGCGACAGCAGCAAGCGGTCCGCATCGCCCCACAGCAAGGGCGCCACATTGAGAAAGCTTTCTACCTTGGCCGCAATGCCGGGCATCACGGGTTTCAGATAAATCGTGATCAGGCGAAACAGGTTGATGCCTGCGCTGCAGATATCCTGTACCTGCGGATCGTGCGGATTGGCCTTGGACAGTGCCCAAGGCTGTTTTTCCGCAATCAACGCATTGGCTTTGTCCGCCAGTGCCATCACCAGGCGCAGGGCTTTCGAGAATTCGCGAGCATCATAGAGCTCGGCGATTTCACGCGCTGCCGCCTGGAACTCGGCGGCCAGGGTCGGCTCGGAGTTGGTAGCGGAGAGGGTGCCGTTGAAATTCTTGTTGATAAAACCGGCACAACGACTCGCAATGTTCACTACCTTGCCGACTACATCCGCATTCACGCGCAGCGTGAAATCCTCGAGGTTGAGGTCAAGATCGTCCGGCGTGCTGCTGAGCTTGGCGGCAAAGTAGTAACGCAGGTATTCCGGATCAAGATGCTCGAACCAGGTGTCTGCGGTAATGAACGTGCCGCGTGATTTGGACATCTTCTGTCCGTTCACGGTGAGGAAGCCGTTCACACTGATCTTGGTCGGGGTACGGAAATCGGCAGTCGCCAGCATCGCGGGCCAGAACAGCGCGTGGAAATTGATGATGTCCTTGCCGATGAAATGCCATAACTCGGTCGTCGCGCCTGCTTTCCAGTAGGCATCGAAATCCAGGCCTTTGTCGGCACACAGTTTCTGGAAACTTGCCATGTAGCCGATGGGGGCATCGAGCCATACATAGAAATATTTGCCGGGCGCATCCGGGATCTCGAATCCGAAATATGGTGCATCGCGGCTTATGTCCCATTCCTGCAGGCCGGCTTCCAGCCATTCGGAGAGTTTGTTCGCAACGCTGGGCACCAGCACACCACTGCGTGTCCATTCCTTCAGCATCGAGGTGAATTCGGGGAGCTTGAAGAAGTAATGGGTGGACTCTTTCAGCACCGGCGTAGCACCGGATATGGTGGAGCGCGGGTTGATCAGGTCTGTGGCAGCATAAGTGGATGCGCACACTTCACAGTTATCCCCGTACTGGTCTTCGGCCTTGCACTTCGGACAGGTACCCTTGATGAAACGATCGGACAGGAACATGCCGCGCTCGGGATCGAAGAGCTGGGTAATGTTGCGGGTATTGATTGCACCTTTTGCCTGGCAGCGTTGATAAACAAGATACGAAAGCTGGCGGTTTTCTTCCGAGTGAGTGGAGTAGTAGATGTCGAAGTCCACGCCGAAACGGCCGAAGTCTCGGTGATGTTCCAGGCGTACGCCTTCAATCAATTGTTCCGGGGTAATGCCAGCCTTTTCCGCACTGAGCATGATGCCAGTGCCATGGGCGTCGTCCGCACACACATAATGCACGGTATGTCCCTGCATGCGCTGGAAGCGCACCCATATATCGGCCTGGATGTACCCCAGCAGATGGCCCAGATGGATGGGGCCATTGGCGTAGGGCAGTGCATTGGTGACCAGGATGTCGCGGGTCATGGCTTTCTTCTTGTTAATCAAAGGGCGCGCATGGTAACAAATCAAGGGGTCAGAGTAACTTGATCCTGCCAAACAGCCGCCGCGGCTCTGGCAGGATCAAGTTACTCTGACCCCTTGATGGGTACCCCTTGCCTGGATACTAGGCGTCGCGGTTGCGGGAAATGACCAGGGTTTCGTCATTGAAATGCAGCCCGCCATACTTGCTCAGGATGCGTGCAGTGGCTTTCAGGTAGGTCCCATCACTGAGGACTTTCTCCAAACGCTCATCTTCGATCTGGTTTACATACACAGCGGCATTCCACGCAGCAAACAACGTAGACGTGCCGATACTGGCACCGCCCATTTCCGAGGGGAGGGCATGCATCTGGTAACTGAAGATGGCTTGCTTGTCGGTCATGGCATTGATATTGAAATTGCGGATGTCGCGGCCCAGGGCTTTCTTGAGCTCACGCACAATATCGTGTCTGCGCACCGGGAATGGAACTTCCCCGGGCCAGAACTCCTTGATCACTTCTTCGGCCGGGTCGCCGCCACAGGACTGGATTACCAGCATGCGACCACCGGGGGCCAGCGATTTGGCTAGTGGTGCCACGATTCTGGACGCCTTGAATTCGGCGGAGGTGCGGGCGCGCCATGGTTGCGAGGCAAGGATGAAATCGTAATACCAGTTCTGCAGGCCGGGACGCGGGATCACCGCATCAAGCAGGATGCCGTGATCCTTGCGGTAGATCACCATCACTGATGGGCGCTTGAACAGGGGGTTGCCGGTGGTTTTGCTGGTCGTGGTCTCCCAGCCCGCGGCAAACAGGCCATGCAGGCTTTCCAGTTGCTGCTTGTAGCCGTAGGAGTTGGTGCCTTCGAGCTTGATCTCCTGCCAGTTCATCGCGTTGGCGGAGGCAACATTGGAAGGCATCAGGCGGCAGTCGGCATAGTTCAGGTTGGTCAGCACCAGCACGGTGGCAGGATGCTCGCAGAAGCGGTCGACCATCTTGTCCAGACCGATACGGACGTCTTCCATGCTGATTTCTTTCGCTACTACTACCAACGGTACATTGGGGAAGCGTTGGTGCAGATCGCGCATGCAATCGGACAATACCGTGGCATCGCCCATGCCTGCATCATAAACCCGCAGGGCGGGCGGATGGGGATGCAGGTACTGGAATTCACGACCCGCACGCTTGGCGATCGCATATTTCTCGTTGGTAGTGTTGATGAAAGAGAGGTAGTTCTGGCGGTTGTCATAGAAGCGGAAAGCAGTTTTCTTGTTGGGTGTCGCTTTGCTGCCGTTAGTGGTTGGGGGTGAGGCAGGGATTTTTCTGGCAGGAGACTTTCTAGTTGGCGTTTTTCCGGGCGTTTTTCCAGGCTTTTGTCCTGGCGTTTGTCCGGTCTTTTGCTCGGTCTTCACAGATTTACTGCTGGCCATGCTTTTTCCCCTGTACTGCCTGTCTATAGCTCCTGCTCAACAGACCAGGGTACAACCGGCATTTCTTGTTGGTGTGCCGGGATGTTATTTGCCTCTCGTGACTTGGTCAATTGTTGTCAGTGACTGGGGGGGG
>Ga0209134_10000377_pt1 | contig 11692 bp, 25 predicted proteins | sample LauGreSp1BDMLBSN_2_FD_187566 | JGI IMG/M metagenome (GOLD analysis project Ga0209134, IMG submission 187566) | Freshwater lake microbial communities from Lake Michigan, USA - Sp13.BD.MLB.SN (SPAdes) (version 2) | ecosystem: Environmental > Aquatic > Freshwater > Lake | place: Lake Michigan, USA... | reverse complement strand
GATAGTAGTATCTTATTTTTTAGTAACTAACATTTTATTAAACGCATAATGAAAGATTTAATCGACTTTAACAGATTTCAAATAGAAGCATTACAGGCAGAAATTTGTAAACTAAAACAGGAAAACAATTTACTATCTACTTATTGCTTTGAAGCATTAGAAGATGGAATTACACAAGAGTACAAAACATTAATCAAACAACAAATTTACGAACTAAAACAAAACTAATTATGAAAGAATTATCATTAAACGAAAAATTAAGCAGAATTCAAATTGAATTTAAAGCTAACAAGTCAAGATTTAATAGCTTTGGAAAATATAACTTTAGAAGTGCTGAAGATATATTAGAAGGTTTAAAACCATTCAATGAAAAGTATGGTGTATCTTTTACTATAACAGAAAGATTAATTAACGTAGGTTCAGATTTGCCTATTATGGAATCTACTGCTACAGTATATGACAACAATGGAATTAACGAACTATCAGCTATTGCAATTGTAGGTGTAGATTTAAACCAAAAAGGTATGCAAGTTCCACAACAATTTGGTTCAGCTTCTTCTTATGCTAAAAAGTACGCTTTAGGTAATCTATTACTGATTGACGATACACAAGATGCTGATGCTAATAACAAACACGATGGCGGTATCAAAATAGCTGATTTGGTTGACGAAAAGAAATGGTTAAACAAAAACACACCTGAATTTACTAAATCAATTGAATACTTAAAAAGCGGTGGAAACATAGAAGCTATTGAAAAAAAGTATAAATTAGCCAAAGCAGTTAAAGACGAATTACTAAAAGTAAAATAAACAGGGTAGCCGAAAACTGAATAGAGTAGGCAAAGTAAACAATCAAAAAACAAATATTATGAGTGCATTAATTAATGTAAGTTTAAGAGTAGACAAATTACCAAAAGAAAAATTTGTAGCAGGTAAAGATGGAGCAGTTTATTATAACTTCACTATCGGTATCAACGATGAAGCAAACCAATTTGGTCAAAATGTTTCTTTAACAGATTCACAAACTAAAGAAGAACGTGAAGCTAAAAAAGCTAAAAACTATATCGGTAACGGAAACGTGGTATGGACAGATGGTAACATCGTAGCTGTAAAAAAAGAACAACCTGCAACTGCTAAAGAAGTAGCTTCAGATTTACCTTTCTAAATTAATTGGGTGCAGTATAGGGATATCGCTGCACCCTTTTTTAATCAAAATTATATGAAAAGAGAAACACTTTATGAAGCATTTTTAAATTGCCTTATAAATAAAGAATTTAAAGTACAAGCAGATTATATTGCATTTAAAGGTGCTGAATTTGGAGCTAAATGGCAAAAAAAACAGATGTATAGTGAAGAAGAAGTTAGAGAAATGTTATTTGAAGCCTTTAATTATAAAAGAGAAGAGTGTTGTGTAACACACACAATAGATTCTATTGTTAGAAAAGTTATTGAACAATATAAAAAGTAATAATATATGAAAACAGTTAATTCAATTTCAGGCGGTCAAACATCAGCATACATAGCAGCTAATTATCCTGCAGATTACAATATATTTGCATTGGTAACTACAGATGATATTAAATGTCAATATCCTGATGCAAAGTTAAGACAAGTTGTTTCTGATAAAATAGGCAAAGAATTTATAGGCACTTTAGAAGAAGATACAATTATTAAAACAATTTTAGATTTAGAACAATTTATTGGGACAAAAATAGATTGGGTAACAGGAAAGTCTTTTGATGAACAAGTAAAAAGATATAAATTAAATGGAGAAATTAAAACACATTTACCTTCTGCTATGAGAAGAACTTGTACTGTTGAAATGAAAATAGAACCTATATTTGAATTTTGGAAAAAAAACATAGGTGAAATTACAGAAACAAGAATTGGCTTTAGAGCTAATGAAACTTCAAGAGCAAATTCAATGACAGAAAGAGCAAAACTTACAAATGGAATTTTGACTTTTAAAAGTATTGTTGGTCAATCAGCAAATGGCAGAAATAAATGGAAAGACATTCCATATCAAATACCAAGATTTCCTTTAATTGAAGATAATATTTATAAAGATTCAATTGTAGAATTTTGGAAAAATAAACCTGTTGAATTTGCATATATGAATAATTGTGTAGGATGTTTCCATAGAAATCCTGTTGTATTAAAACATATGTCAGATAGACACCCAAATAAATTTCAATGGTTTATAGATACTGAAAATGAAGGAATGAAACATTTTAATGGAAACAATTGGAAACAAGGAATGACATATGAGCAAATTAGAAATTCTTTTAAGCAAATGGATTTATTTGATGACGATTTTAATGAATGTGATTCAGGATATTGTGGTTTATGAAAGATTGGAAAGATATATTATACGAAAAAATAAAAGATTTACCTTATCCTGAATGGATATTAAAACTTTAAACAAATTATGGAATTAGATAAAGATGCAGTACAACTTCTTATGGAGATGTATGAAGATGAATTAAGAATAGACCCAACACAAAAAATAGAACATCCTGAACCTGCTTTATCTTTAGGTACAAAAACATACGAAACGAAAGATGGTGTGAAAGAGTTTCCATTGCCGTTAGGAACATACGGAAACTTCAGCTTTGTACAAGCACCACCTAAAAGCAAAAAGACATTCTTTATTTCACTTTTAAGTGCGGTATATATGAAAGGTAGACTTGATGCATTCGGTGGAGAATTACAAGGTTACAGCAACGGAAAACACCTTATACATTTTGATACTGAACAAGGAAACTTCCACGCTCAAATGGTTTTTAGAAGACCAATTGATATGACTGAAATAGATACAAAGAAATACCATACGTTTGCACTACGTCAATTAGGATTTAAAGAACGCATACAATTTATAGAATGGTACTTATATGACAAATTAGAAGGTAAAGATGTAGGTTTAGTAATTATAGATGGTGTAGCGGATTTATGTAGTGATGTAAACAATATTGAAGAATCAAATGCAGTAGTACAGAAACTAATGAAGTGGTCAAAAGAATTGAATTGCCACATTATAACAGTTATACATAGTAACTTTGGTTCAGATAAACCCACAGGACATTTAGGAAGCTTTTTAGAAAAGAAAACAGAAACACAAATACAATTAGAATTAAATACAGTAAACAAAGAACTTGTCACTGTTAGTTGCAAACGAAGTAGAAACGCATCGTTTGAAACATTTAGTTTTAAAGTCAATAATTTTGGATTACCACAAGTTGAAGGAGCGATGTACGACCCATTAAAAGGTGTATTTTAAATTGTTAATAACTTTTAAATATATTTACAAAATGAAAACAACAATTTTAAATCACATTAAAGAATTACAAAATACAGCTTCAAGAACAGGATTAATATATTCTGATAATAAAGTAATGTTTTCATATTTTAAAGATTTATTATTAAAATTAGAACAAATTGAACAATTATTAGAATTAGAAAACGAATTGCATTTAACTGAAGTTGCAAATACAATAAAAGAATTTTATCAAACAGATACAGAATTAACACATATAAATTTTAAGTTTCAAGTTAGACCGATACAATCAGAAAAGAAAGAATGTATTATTAACGCAAAACTTTATTTATGATTACAATTTTAATTACTATTGCAGCAGCAATATGGATTATTTTAATGACTATACAAAAGTATGGTGGTGAATTAATTATTAGTCCTGTTATTGGTTTTATGGTTGGGTGGTTATACAATCCAGAACATTTTGAAAAAGAAACAGAACATACTATACAAATAGTATTAGGTATTGTATCTTTTACAATTATTTGGAATACGTATGAATAACCAATGGCTTGGAAAAGTAGCCGAACACCACCAAGAATGGATTCAGGTTGTTCAATCGTTTGGGGAATTTGATTATGCTGAAGACATAGTTCAAGAAAGTTATATTGCATTGTGGAAATATGCTGATGCTGATAAATTAATTGATGTTAATGGTGAAGTAAGAAAAGGATATATGTATTTTACACTACGTTCTTTATTTTATCAATATTATAACAAAAAGAAAAAAATAAACAAAGTTGACGTTGATGGGTGTTGGGAATTATTTGATGATTCAAATATAGAAGAACACAAAGCATATAATGAAATATGTTTATTAATTGATGATGAAATAAAAGATTGGAATTGGTACGATAGAAAATTATTCAAATTATATCGTGATACTGATTTATCAATGAGAGATATTTCAAAAGAAACTGGTATTAGTTTAATTTCAATATTTCATTCATTAAAGAATCACAAAGCAATTTTGAAAGAAAAATTTCAAGACAATTATAAAGAATTTATTACTAACGATTATAATTCAATTTATTAACTATGGCAAAAACAAGAACAAAAACACCATCAAAAGGATTAGGTGACACTATTGAAAAAATTACTGAAGCAACTGGAATAAAAAAAGCAGTTGAAGTATTCGCAAAAGCAACTGGATTAGATTGCGGATGTGAAGAAAGGAAAGCTAAATTAAATAATTTGATTCCTTACCGAAGAAAAGTTAATTGTTTAAATGAAGCTGATTACAATTTATTAACTACATTTTTAAAACCAACAAAAGGCAGTTTAACACCAAACGAACAATGGACAATATCTGCTATTTACGAAAGAGTGTTTGAAGTTAAATTAGAACATTCAAGTTGTAGTTCTTGTTGGAGAGATACACTTTCTGATTTAAGAAAAGTTTATAACGAATACAAAGTGAATGATTAATTGGAACGAGGCTGATTTATTTGAATTTTTACGTTCAAATGTTTATCCTGATTTAGTTAAATCAAAAAATCAAATGTCTAGGTGGGATTGTTATAGTCCCACTTCAGGACATAGAATAGAATTAAAATGCAGGAAACGACATTATCCAACACTATTATTAGAAAAGAAAAAATATGATGCAATGATAGAAGAATGTGAAAAGCATTTAGATATACCAATTTATATTAATTCAACACCTGAAGGAGTATTTAGTTTCAATTTGCATAATATACATCCAACGTTTGAAATAAATAAAAAAAATCCAGCTACTACACAATTTTACAACACACAAAGAATAGAAAAAGAAGTTACATATTTAGAAATTAATCAAGCATTAAAATTATGAAAGAAAATCCAATACAATTAGAATTTTTAAAAAGCGTATTATTATCGCAATTATTGTTAGAATGTAATGAAAATTTAAGATTTACAAAACAATACAATGGCGCATTAAAACATTTACTTAACAAAGTGAACAATCATTTAGAAACAACTGTTTATGATGAATATAGAAAAATTTACAATACAGATGCTGAAATGACTACAAACATTTTGCGAAGCATTGAAGATTTAACAACAAAGTTAACTACATCAAATTTAGATGAACTGGTAATGATTAATGCAATTATTGAAAAGTACCACGAAAATAAAGAATGGTTTACACAATATGGTAACGCTGAATTTCTAAGAATAGATGGCTAAAAAACAGATTGAAAGATATTCACCTACATACATTGAAGTCAATGCAATGGTTTATTGTGTAAAAAAAAACGTAGCGTATTCTTTAGAAGCTACAAATGATAAAAGGTTTTACATCGTTAAATATATTCCAACTGATTATAAAAATGTAATATATTTGAAAGAAAACAATAATAAATTAGATTTCAACGAATACGAAGCAACAAAAAAAATAATGGAATTATATATTAACCAAAGTAAATTGATATGAAAGTAAAAGATACAATGTCACAATGGATTGAAACACAAATACAAGATAGTGTAGTTCAATCAGTAATTAATAAATTTAAACAACGTAGTGAAGTAGGAATAAAAAAATACAATACTACATTAGACCGTGAAGATTTAACCAACAAAGAATGGATTAACCACGCACAAGAAGAAGCAATGGATTTAATTTTGTATTTAGAAAAACTTAAAAGACTATGAAACAATCACCATTACAAAGGATAAATAGAATAATGAAATTTTATTATTTACGTGGTCAAAATAGGGAAAATGTGAATAATGTATATAGAAATATATTAAAATCAAGGATAGTTTAAAAGCTATCCTTTTTTTATTAAACAAATGTTAAAATTTACATTTTTATTTTTTTATGTAAATAACTTGTTTATATTTGTCTAACATTTAAAACCAAATATTATGACAAAGCAAGAAATCAAAACAGAATTAGAGAATGTAATCTATGTTTTAGAAACATTAGAAAACGATTACGCAGCACTTAAACTAAAAGCAGTACTATCAGCTTTAGAACACGACTGGATGCAATCAGCATACTTTACAAACGAAATAGATGTAATATTAAACCTTGAACAACACAATGAATGAAGATGCAACAATAAAAATATTTAGCAAGATACAATCACTGGAACGTGACTTGCAATGGATATACCAAGAATACTTCAATGCACAAATAAACGATGACCAGTTTATGGCAATGATAGATTCAACTGAAAAAGATATACAAACACACTATTATATTTACGATTTAATTATACAAGATGCAAGAAAAAATTAGAACATTAGACAACAAAATTTGGGACAAACAAGAATTATTAGATAATATGTACGAAGATGATTTTTATTATGGTTATTTAGGTAAACAAGCATTATCATCATCAAGTCTTAAAATGGTATTAAAATCACCTAAAACATATAAGTACGTTACAAAATATGGTCAATCAGAAACACAACCATTAAGAGATGGTAAATTGTTTCACACATTGATATTAGAACCAAACAAAATAGATGATTTTACTTTTGTAGACTGTAAAACTAAAGCAGCAAAAGAATATAAATTAGCAGTAGAAGAAAAACAAAACGTTTACACTACAAACGAATTAAGAGATGCTGAAAGATTAGCAGATGCAATTTTAAAAAACAATGAAGCGACTGGATATTTTATGGGAGCACAATTTGAAATACCTGAAATAGCAATGATAGATGGAATACCATTTAGAGCAAAAGCAGATATTTTAAGAGGCAATCAAATAATAGATTTAAAAACTACTACAGGATTAAATGAATTCAGATATTCAGCAGACAAATATAGTTATGATTTACAAGCATATTTATATAAAGAAATGTTTGGAGTAGATGAATTCATATTTGTATGTATAGACAAAGGTAGTTTAGACATTGGAATTTTTGAATGCAGTGATGAATTTTATCAAAGAGGTAAAGACAAACTTGAACAAGGTATTGCTAATTATAAATACTTTTTCGGTCAAGATGAAATAGATTTGAATCAATATGTATTACGTGGAATATTATAAAAATAAATTATGAAAATAAATTTAACACACAAAATTAACAATGATAAATATACAGAATATATTTATGAAGCATTTGACATTCAAAACAAAGATGAATCAAATGTAATTGTAGAAGCTAATTTAGAACATTTACCAGGCAAATGGAACATTGGTGTTGTATATGGTGGTTCTGGTACAGGTAAAACTACTATATTGAAAAATTACTTTAAAAAAGAAATGGACGAATCATATTTTGATAATTCAAAATCTTTGATATCTAATTTTGATTGGTTAGAACCAAAAGATGCTACTTTTTTATTATCAGCAATGGGGTTGAGTTCTGTACCAACTTGGTTGCGACCATTCAATACATTATCAAATGGTGAACAATATCGTGCCAATCTTGCTTACATTGTAGGAAAAGCGAAAGAAAACGAAGTAATATTAATTGATGAATATACTTCAGTAGTAGACCGTGATGTAGCAAAAGCAATGTCAAACGCATTACAAAAATACATTAGACGAACAAACAAAAAAATAGTACTTGCGTCTTGTCATTTCGACATAATGGATTGGTTGCAACCTGATTGGATTTATTCACCATCAAAAGGGCGTCTTGAAATAGCGCCATCACTTCGGCAACCAAAAATTGAACTTCAGGTATTTCGATGTAGATATGAAACTTGGAAATTATTCAAGCATAATCACTATTTAACAGAAGATTTAAATAAAGCAGCAAAATGTTTTGTAGCTTTGTTTAATGATAAACCAATTGCTTTTATGGCTATATTACCATTTCCAAGTGGTGTTATTCAAAATGGTTATAGAATATCAAGAGTTGTTGTGTTACCTGATTTTCAAGGATTAGGAATAGGATTTAAATTTTGTAATTGGTTTGGTCAAGTTTATAAAAATGATAATAAAACAATGTACATAAAAACATCTAATCCAGCATTGTGGTCTGTTTTTAATAATTCAAACGATTGGTTATTTTGCGGTGAAACAAAAGGAGAAGAAAAAGCTGAAATGATGCAATCAAAAAAACAAAAAACACAAGGTGATTACAATACATCTACAAGAATATCTAAATCGTATAAATTTGTAGGAAACGAAAATGATATAAATACAGATTTAATTACATTTAATGCTGATGCTTGGAAAGATGTAGCACAAAATCAAATATCAATGTTTTAATGAATCATATTTTAGACATACAAGACAAATATTTTCAAGATATAAAATCAGGATTGAAGAAATTTGAAATAAGACGTAACAATAGAAATTATTCAATAGGTGATGATTTAACGTTAGTTAATTTAAAAACTAATGAAGTTATTGTAAAAACAATTATCTACATAAATGACGTATCTATTTACGATTTAAAACACATATTAATATTAGGATTAAATTAGAAATTATGAAAACACAAACAAATTTATTTTTTGACAACTCTGTTAGTGAATATTTCAATGGTAAAATGGATTTATATCTTGGTGATATAGATTTCAAATTTGCAGATGAATTTGTAAACATAACAGCAGAAATAAAAACAATTTCAAATAACAATCAATTTACAGGTAAAAAATTATCATTCAATCAAGCACGAGAATATGCTTGTGATGTAGATATATTAGATGATTTGAAAAGAATGAAAAAGAATTATTTATTTGAATACCACAAATACACCAATGAACCATACGTTATAATAGTTCCGTTTAAAAAAATAACAGGAAATGAAAAAATAGCAATTGATTTTTTAGATTTAAAAAAAGCTAAAATGTTATATGTTAAAAAAGAAAATCAGTTGAATCAATGGTTATCAGGAAATAGATACATAGGTATTTATCCAAGAAAAGAATTATTAGTTGTAAATTATAAATAAAATGGAAAATAAAATAATAGAAATAATCAAAGAAGAATTAGGAGTAGATATAACTCAAGAATGCAGAAAACGAGAAATAATAGAAGCACGTGCATTGTATTTTTATATAATAAAGAAATCATTTCCTAAAATGTCATTGCAACGAATAGCAAGTCCATTAAATAAGAATCACGCAACAGTAATACATTCATTAAAAAACTATCCGTATTATGAAAAGTACAATCCAAAATTGCAAGATGTAAAAAACAATATATTACATTTAATAGGTGAATCAGAAGAACCAATAGATTTAACTAAGATTCAAACAATAGATTTAAAGAAAAGAATATTTGATTTAGAACAATCATTACAACAAGAACGTAATCGACCAAGATACGAACATAGAATAACTGAATTATTAGAAAATCTTTTAATAGACACTAAAGGAACAGAACAACACGAGTTAATCACTTTAAGATTAGAAGCATTCTATTCAATGAATAAAAATATAAGGTTATGAAGATAACAGAAATAATAGAAATTTTAAGAAACGACAACACATCTTACCTTTGGGACTTACCTAAACCTAAATGGGAACCAATAGACTATTATAATCTAAATCAAATAAAACAAGGTAACAAATACCACAATAGAAAGAACCAATATGATTACATAGGACTATCAGATAAAAGTATTAAAATGCAAAAAGAACAACAACACAGAATGAAACCAATAAGACGTAAATCAGATGGTAAAATATTTAGTGGTATGATTCAACTATGTAGAGAAACAGGAATCAATCGTTCTTCATTATCATTAGCTTTAAATAACAGACCAAATGGATTGCAGAAATACAAAGATGAATATGAATTTATTTAACAACTATAAGTTTTATTTATTATAGAATTGAATAAACAAATTTTTTTCTATGGAAACAAAATCTAACAAAGGTGGAGCAAGAGCAGGAGCAGGTCGTAAACCTGTAGCTGATGAAAAGAAAGTAAACGCTATATTTGTACAAGCACTAAAAGAACTATATAACAAAGACACAGAAGAAGAAACTAAAATAGCATTCGTAAAGAATACTTTAATGGATTCACAACGTGGTCAATTGTTTATAGCTGAACATATATTTGGTAAGCCAAAAGAAATAGTTGAAACTACTCACAATATTAACGACTTCAATATAAAAGATATATTCAAAATTGATAAGTCTAAATAACAAATACAATCTACTTGGTTCAGATAGTAGGTACTTTGTAATAACAGGCGGAAGGGGTTCAGGGAAGTCTTATTCTTTGAACTCGTTTCTGCTATTGTTAACTTATGAAGTAGGACACGTTATACTATTTACACGTTACACTTTGACATCTGCAAATGTATCTATCATTCCTGAATTTATAGACAAGATAGAATCAGCTGATTTAAGCAACGATTTTTATATTACGAAGGATGAAATAGTAAATCTTAAAACAGGGTCTAAAATCATCTTTAAAGGTATTAAAACGAGTAGCGGAACACAAACTGCATCGCTTAAATCTTTGGCGGGTGTTACTACTTGGGTATTAGATGAAGCTGAAGAATTAACAGATGAAGAAGTATTTGAAAAGATTGACTTCAGTATTAGAACCAAAGGTGTACAGAATAGAGTGCTATTGGTATTAAACCCTGCAACAAAAGAACACTTCATATATAAGAAGTTCTTTGAAGACAAAGGAATCCAAGCAGGAAGCAATTTGATTAAAGACGATACTACTTACATACACACAACCTATTTAGATAATATAGAAAACCTTTCAGAATCTTTTATAAGCCAAATAGAAAACATCAAGCAAAGAAGACCTGAAAAGTACAAGCATCAAATTATGGGTGGATGGTTAGACAAAGCTGAAGGTGTAATCTTTAACAATTGGACTATAGGAGAATACAAACAAGTAGGTGCTTCTGCATTTGGTCAGGATTTTGGTTTTAGTAATGACCCAACTACATTAGTAGAATGTAATATAGATACAGCTAATAAGAAGATATACATAAACGAAAGATATTACTTACCTGCATTAACTACGTCACAGATTTATCAGTTAAATAAGCAGCACTGTTTAGATAGTTTAATTGTAGCTGATTCTGCTGAACCAAGATTGATATCTGAATTACAAACTGCAGGATTGAATATAGTACCTGCAATTAAAGGTCAAGGTTCTGTTACATTTGGAATAGCTTTGTTACAAGATTACGATTTAATAGTTACACCTGAATCAATTAATTTAATCAGGGAGCTAAATAACTATTGTTGGTTAGAAAAGAAATCTAACACACCTATAGACAACCATAATCACTTGATAGATGCTTTGAGGTATATAGTATCATATCAATTAGAAAACCCTAACAAAGGAACTTATTACGTTTATTAATTTGCAAAGCAAATAGACAATGACATACGCACAGATAATAGCCACAATACAATGCTACATTCATCACGTTAAAGGGATTGAAGTACCAATTAACCTACCAAGAAACATTGGTGAGATAAAGAAGATGCAGAAGATGTATATGGTAG
>Ga0209134_10000376_pt1 | contig 11702 bp, 13 predicted proteins | sample LauGreSp1BDMLBSN_2_FD_187566 | JGI IMG/M metagenome (GOLD analysis project Ga0209134, IMG submission 187566) | Freshwater lake microbial communities from Lake Michigan, USA - Sp13.BD.MLB.SN (SPAdes) (version 2) | ecosystem: Environmental > Aquatic > Freshwater > Lake | place: Lake Michigan, USA... | reverse complement strand
AGGTTGATGATGGATTCCATCTTGTCGGTCGGGTCGGCCATGGCTGGTAAGGCCCAAACCTATCCCCGCTCCGGGGGTCCGCCGCAAGCCTGTTCCCTCAGCGGGGGCGGGGCTCCGTGGTCAGGCCCGCCGCCTTCTTGGACCACGTCCGGGCCGCCTCGGAGACGGCGCGGAAGAGCTCGGAGAATTCGGCCGAAGCGGCGTTCATCCGGGTCTGCGAACCTTCAAGGGAGGCCGAAAAGGAAGCCAGCGCCGCGGCGGCGTCGGCGAGGCTTACCTGCAGGAGAGCCAGCGTCTCGTCGTCCATCTTGCGGTCGGCCTGCTCGACCGTTTCACGAAGGCGGGCACAAGCGGCGATGAGCCGAGCGCTCTGCGCGTCGAGCTTGCCGTCACCGGTGGCTTCAAGGACCGCGCCCGTGCGCCGGACGATCATCGCGGAGAAACGGGCGGCCCGCTCGGGGTCGGTCGCATCGTGGAAACCGTCCAGGTCACGCTCGAGCTCGGCCGCGAGACCGACCAGGTCTTTTTCAGCGATGTCCTGCAGTTGCTGGACGAAGCCGACAATCTTGCTCTGGAGGTGAGTGCTAAGCGGAGGAATCTCATCGGCGGCCAAGGGTTCCGTTGGCGCCGGAGCGGAGGCATCCCAAATCAATTCGACCTGGAGCATGCCGGACGCCGGGCTCACCGAGACGAGTCGGACCCGCAGGCCGTTGGCGACTTCGGTGCGCAGACGGTCACCGCGGAGCCGGTCGGCGAAGCCGCGGTCTTCCAAGGTCCCCGGGTCGAGGACCACTCGGACGACGGGACGGAGGCGGCCCTCGGCGTCGGCATCGAGACCGATGGCCGTCACCTGCCCTACCGTCACACCCTGCACGCGCACCGGCGTGCCGGAAGAGATGCCCTGAACCGAAAAGGAAGGGCGAAAGACCACATGGACGAGAGGAGCGGACCAGGCCCGCCACCAAGAATAGCCCGACCAAAGCACGGCCACGCCGAGGACGGCTAGCATCACGCCTCCGAGGGCGCGACGGCTCATCCGGCGGATTGCGGATAGCTACCCAACCACTTCACCACTTCGCAGCGACCCTTGAGCTCGGTGACGGCGGCCTGCACGGCGGCGGTGTCCCAGTGCCCCGGGAAATCGATGAAGAAGAGATATTCCCAAGCGCGACGATGGCTCGGACGAGACTCGATGCGGATCAGGTTGATGCCGCGATCGGAGAAAGCGGCCAGCGCACCTTGAAGCGCCCCCGGCTCATGCTTGAGCGTAAGCACGACGCTCGTGACCTCATCCTTGGCGCCGACGGTATTGGCCGTCTTGGCGATGACGAAGAAGCGCGTGGCGTTATCGCGGCGATCCTGGATGCCGCGGGCGAGGATGGGGACGCCGCGCGATTCGGCGGCGGTGGCGGAAGCGACGGCGGCCTGCCCTTGTGGGTCGCGGGCGATGATCTCCACGGCGGCGGCGGTGCTGTCGGTCTCGACGAGCGCGGCGCCCGGGACGTGGCGGGAGAGCCAGCCGCGGCACTGCGCGAGGGCGATATCCTTCGAGAGGACCTTCTTCACCTGATCGAGGGGACCTTGACCGACGAGGCACTGCTCGACGGAGAGCGTGACCTGGGCCACGACCTTGAGATCGGATTCGGCGAGCAGGTCGAGCGAGTGGCTGACGACGCCCTCGGTGGAGTTCTCGACCGGCACGACGCCGTAGGATGCTTCGCCGGATTCGACCGCGGCGAAAATATCGCCGATGGCGCGAAGCGGAAGCGAGGGCACGCTGGTGCCGAAGGCGCGGATCTGGGCCTGCTGGGTGAAGGAGCCTTCAGGTCCGAGATAGGCGACCGGCTTGGCCATCTGGGCGCCGATGGAAAGAGAGATGATCTCGCGGTAGACCGCACGCAGTCCGGACGCGGGGATCGCCGGCGCGGCTTCGGTGATGGAGCGGAGCAGCTGCTCTTCGCGCTGGGGAGCGTAGACCGGCGCGCCCGACTTCAGCTTCGCTTCGCCGATGGCACGCGCCACCTGCAAGCGCTCACCGAGCAGCTTGAGGATCTCTCGGTCGATGCGATCGACCTCGCGGCGGTGCTCTTCCAGGCTCATTCGGCAGGCTTCTCGTCTTCAGGCGGGGTCTCCGTCGCGATCGCGGCGGAGGACTGGTCTTCGAGCGGCAGGCCGACTTCGGAATCACCGACCTCGACCGGGGTGGTCGCGCGGGTGATCCATTCGGAAATCTGGGCGGGCGAAAGGACGTCAGAGGCGGGCAGCTCGCCCAGCGAACGTAGGCCGGTGAAATCGAGGAACTTGTCCGTCGTGCCGTACTGGATGGGACGGCCAGGCAGATCGGCGCGGCCGGTGACGGCGACGAGTTCGAGCTCAAGGAGACGGTTGAGGGCGCTGTCGACGGAGACCCCGCGGATGGCTTCCATCTCGGAGCGGGTGACCGGCTGGCGATAAGCCACGATCGAGAGCGTCTCGAGCGAGGCGGGGCTGAGACGCTGCGGGCGAGGTTCGCCGCGGAGCAGGCGGACCCAGTCGGCGTAGGCCGGAGAGATCACCAGACGGAACCCTTCCGGCCCCTGCAGGATACGGCAGGCGTCGTTGGCGTCGCGCATCTCGGCTTCAAGGGCGTCGACCGCTTCGCGAATCTGGGTGGCCGTGAGGAGCGTCGGGACCTGATCGATGATATCCTGAATGACTTCCTGGACGGGCTGAGCCGCAGGTACGATCGTGGGTTCGCCGGCACCTTCGAGCAGGTCAGGCTGGCGCTCGGCGGCCGCCTGGGCGTGGTAACGCTGCACAACCTTCTGGATGTCCTTGATGGACACCGCCTCGGAGGTCGAGAACAGGAGGGCCTTGATGATTTTCTTGAGATTGAATTCCACGGGACGGGGAGGCTTAAATCGGATTGTCGGGAGCGACGGGGCGGTTCAGTGTCCGCTCCCTGTCCTCTTATTAGGGGGCGCCCACCGACTGACAACCGCAGACTTTTCACACCCATCATGACCGACGCCAACCACTGCCGCCAACACTCCGCCATCGTCGTAGACGGCCCCGACCGCGCCCCCAGCCGAGCCATGCTCCGGGCCGTGGGCTTCACCGACGCCGACTTCGCCAAGCCCGTCGTGGGCGTCGCCTCGACCTGGTCGATGGTCACCCCCTGCAACATGCATATCAACCGGCTGGCAGACGAAGCCGTCAAGGGAGCCGACGCGGCCGGCGGCAAGTCGGTCATCTTCTGCACCATCACCGTCTCGGACGGCATCTCGATGGGCACCCCGGGTATGCGCTACTCGCTGGTCTCGCGTGAGATCATCGCGGACTCGATCGAAGCCGTGACCGGAGCCGAAGGATTCGACGGCCTCGTCGCCATCGGTGGCTGCGATAAGAATATGCCTGGCTGCGCCATCGCCATGGCACGCCTCAACCGCCCCTCCGTCTTCGTCTACGGCGGCACCATCGTCCCTGGACTGCACCGCGGCCAGTCGGCCGACATCGTCACCGTCTTCGAAGCCGTCGGCAAGCACGCCGGCAAGCAGATCGGTGAAAGCGAGCTCAAGGAGATCGAGGTCTGCTCCATCCCCGGCGAAGGCTCGTGCGGCGGCATGTATACCGCGAACACCATGGCCTCCGCCATCGAAGCGCTCGGACTCAGCCTGCCGGACAGCTCCGCGCAGCTGGCTAATTCCAAAGCCAAGCTCGAGGACTGCGAGCGCGCCGGCAAGGCCGTGCTGGAACTCATCAGGAAGAACATCCGCCCTTCCGACATCCTCTCCAAGGATGCGTTCGAGAACGCCATCACCGTCGTCATCGCCCTCGGCGGTTCCACGAACGCCGTGCTTCACCTCATCGCGATGGCCCATTCCGCGGGCATCAAACTCACCCTTGAGGACTTCGAGCGCGTCGGCCGACGCGTGCCGGTGCTCGCCGACCTCAAGCCCAGCGGCAAATACAACATGGCCCACTTCGTCCGCATCGGTGGCCTCCAACCGCTGCTCAAGATGCTCCTCGATAAGGGCCTCCTGCACGGCCATTGCCTGACCGTCACCGGCAAGACCGTCGCCGAAAACCTTGCGAACGTCGGCAGCTACGCCGCCGACCAAGACGTCGTCCGCCCCTTCTCCAACCCGATCAAGGCCGACAGCCACCTGCGCATCCTGCGCGGCAACCTCGCCCCCGAAGGCTCCGTCGCCAAGATTTCCGGCAAGGAAGGCAACACCTTCACCGGCAAGGCCATCGTCTACGAATCCGAAGAAGCCTCGCTCCGCGGCATCCTCGACGGCGAGGTCAAGGACGGCCATGTGATCGTCATCCGCAACGAAGGTCCCAAGGGCGGACCTGGCATGCGTGAGATGCTCGGACCCACCAGCGCCGTCATGGGCAAGGGCCTCGGCAAGACTGTCGCGCTCATCACCGACGGACGTTTCTCTGGCGGCTCGCACGGCTTCGTGGTCGGCCACATCACCCCTGAAGCCGCGGTCGGCGGCGTGCTGGCGGTCGTCCGCAATGGCGACACCATCACCATCGACTCGCAGAAGAACGAGATCAACCTAGGCGTGCCAGCCGCGGAAATCGCGGATCGCCTTAAGTCCTGGAAGGCTTCCCCCTGCAAGGAGAAGCGTGGCACCCTCGCCAAATACGCCAAGCTCGTGTCCTCGGCCTCCGAAGGCGCTATCACCGACGGCGACTAAGATCTTCACCTGAGCGGAAATGAAAGGGCGGACGCCTCGGCGGTCCGCCCTTTTTGTTGCCAAGCGGGGTAGTGGCGGGAAAAACTGTCCTACCGTGGCCAACTCCTTCGACCTCTTCCGGAAGCAGCTCCAGAACTTCCCCGAACTCGGCATCGCGCTCGACTTCAGCCGCGCCCCGGCACCGGCCGGCTTCGCCGAGAAGATGGCCCCGGCCATGGCCCAGGCGTTCGCCGACATGGCTGCGCTCGAGAAGGGCGCCGTCGCCAACCCCGATGAGAAGCGCATGGTCGGGCACTACTGGCTCCGTGCTCCCGAACTCGCGCCTGACGCGAAGATCGCCGCCGAAGTGAAGGCCGCCATCGACGCCATCGCCGGCTTCGCCGCACAGGTCCACGCCGGCCAGGTCAAAGGCTCCGCCGGCAAGTTCACCGACCTCCTCTGCATCGGTATCGGCGGCTCGGCCCTCGGGCCGCAGTTCGTCGCCGACGCGCTCGGCGGCAAGGCGGACAAGCTCCGCGTGCATTTCATCGATAACACCGACCCCGACGGCATCGATCGCGTGTTCGACACGCTGGGCAAGCGCCTCGGCACCACGCTCGCGATCGTGACCTCGAAGTCCGGCAGCACGCCGGAGCCGCGCAACGGACAACTCGAAGCCGCGCTCCGCTGGAAAGAGGCCGGCCTCTCCTTCGCCGCCCACGCCGTCGCCGTCACCGGCGAAGGCAGCCAGCTCGACAAGGTCGCCTTGGCCGAGAAGTGGCTCGCCCGTTTCCCGATGTGGGACTGGGTCGGTGGCCGCACGAGCGAGATCGGCCCGGTCGGCCTGCTGCCCGCCGCGCTGCAAGGTACCGATATCCACGGACTGCTCGAGGGCGCCCGCGCGATGGACGCGCTGACCCGCGTGCCCGACGCGCAGAAGAACCCCGCCGCCGCGCTGGCTCTCGCTTGGCACCACCTCACCGAAGGACGTGGCGCCAAGGCCATGGTCGTGCTCCCTTATAAGGACCGCCTCCTGCTCTTCTCCCGCTACCTCCAGCAGCTCGTCATGGAATCGCTCGGCAAGGAACTCGACCTCCAAGGTCGCAAAGTCCTCCAGGGCCTCACCGTGTACGGCAACAAAGGTTCGACGGACCAACACGCCTACGTGCAGCAGTTGCGCGATGGTGTGAATAACTTTTTCGCCGTCTTCATCGAAGTCCTGAAGGACCGCGAAGGCTCCTCCCTGGAAGTGGAACCCGGCGTGACCTCCGGCGACTACCTGCAGGCCTTCCTCCTCGGTACCCGCGAGGCCCTTTCCGGCAGCGGCCGCGCTAATATTACCATCACCATCAATCAGGTGGACGCCCGTTCCGTGGGCATGCTGATCGCGCTCTTCGAGCGAGCCGTCGGCCTGTATGCCAACCTCCTCGGCATCAACGCCTACCACCAGCCTGGCGTCGAAGCCGGCAAGAAGGCCGCCTCCGAGACGCTTAAAGTCCGGGCCGCCGCCATCGCCACCCTGGCCAAGGCCAAGGGCAAATGGCTGTCCGTCTCGCAGGTTTGCGAGGAAATTGCACTTGAGGGGCAGGAAGAATTGGTGTTTAAAGTTCTCCTGCACGTTTCGTCCAACCCCGGTGCAATTTCCCGTCAGGAATCTCCTGATCCCGGGAAGACCCTCTTCAGCCATTCTTAACCCCGCCCTACCCCTTCCCCCACCCCATGAACAAGAAGCTTAATGCCTTCCTCCGCATCCTGACCGTCGTCGCCGCTTTGGCCGCCGTCGCCTTCGCCTTCCTCCTTAAAGGCAAGATGGACGCCGCCCTCACCAAGACCGCTTGGGCCGTGACCGACGCCGAAGTCAAAGCTGGTTTGGATTACGAAGCCCGCATGGCTTCGCTCTCCACCGTTGGCACCCTTCTTGAAGGTAAGCGCAAGGCCATCGCCACCCTCGAACTCGAGAAGAAAGACCTTATCGCCGACGTCGCCGACAAGAAGACGAAGCTCGAAGGCCTCACCGCCGCCAACACCACCCTCGAAGGCGAACGCGCCGACCTCACCCGCAAGCGCGACGAGCTCGCCGCCCAGCTGACCGACGCCAACAGCAAGAAGGACGGCGCCGAAGCCGCCCTCGCCAGCGCCAAGGAAGAACTCGTCAAGGCCACCGAAAAGGCCGCCGGCATGTTCACCAAGGAACAGCTCGCCGAAATCGAAACGAAGGCCACCGCCGCCGAAGAAAAGTCCGAGCTTATCCGCGGCAAGTACGCCGCCCTCCACGCCAAGGTCTCTCGCGCCATGGACAACAACCCGGCCCCCTTCGGCTTCGCCAGCGATCCTCTCGGCGAGCCCGCCAAGCCCGGCGACACCGCCCCGGCCGTCGCCGTCGCTGCGCCCGCTTCCGAAAGCATCCTGACCAACGTCCTCGCCCTCGACTCCGACTCCGGCATCGTCGCCTTCTCGGTCGGCGAAGCCAATGGCATCACCGAAAAGGCCGTCTTCGACGTGAAAATCGCCGGCAAGAAAGTCGGCAAGGTGCAGATTTCGACCGTCAAGGGCGTCCTCTCCTTCGGCCAGCTCCAGCCCGACAAGGAACTCGACATGCGCGCGATCTCGAACTCGAGCTCGGTGTCCCTCGTCCCTTCCACTAAGATCGCGATCAACTGATGTTCGGCCGCACGCTCATCGCTTTGACCCTTCTCGCCTGCCTTCTTGGCCTGGCAGGTTGTGAGACCGTCGAGAAGCCGGCCGACTCGATGCTCCCTCAGTCCCAGCCTTCCAGCTGGCAGGGCGGCCTCCCAGGCGTATCGACGCCGGGTTCCGGCTACCGACGCTGATGTCCCCCTCCGACGCAGGTGCCGCTGGCCGTCCGCAGGGACCGGCCGGCCGGCTCTGGGTCGTGGCTACGCCGTTAGGCAATCTCGGCGACATCACCGCCCGCGCCCGTGAAGCCATCGCGGAGTGCGACTTGGTGGCCTGTGAAGACACCCGCGTGACCGGGGGCCTGCTTCGCCACCTCGCGATCTCCAAGCCGATGCTCGCCTACCACGAGCACAACGAGAAGGACGCCGCCGTCCTCATCGCCGACAAGATCGCAGGAGGCGCCAAAATCGCCCTGATCACCGATGCCGGCACACCAGGCATCAGCGACCCCGGCTTCCGTGTGACCCGCGAGTGCCGCCGTCGCGGCCTGACCGTGACCCCTTTACCTGGACCGTGCGCGATCGTGGCCCTCCTGTCCGCCTCCGGACTTCCGACCAACGCGTTCCGCTTCGTCGGCTTCCTGCCGCCGAAGTCCGCCGCCCGCCGCCGCTTCCTGGAAGGCCACAAGGAGGCCGACGAGACCGTCGTGCTGCACGAATCCTGCCATCGTATCAGCGACTTCCTGGACGAGATGCTGGAGATCCTGGGCCCCGACCGGGTCGTCTGCGTCGGACGCGAGCTTACCAAGCTGCATGAAACGATCCGCACATCTGCTCTGTCAGAACTGGTGCCTGCGCTGAAGGCCGGTTCGCTCAAGGGCGAGTTCACCGTGGCGATCGCTCCGGCTGGCTTCGCCCTCTGAGCCCTTTTATCGCGGGTTGACCACACCGCCCCCTCGCCCGCATCCTTGCGGCCAATGGCGGGTTTCGACGACAGTCTGGTCCGCGAGTATTTCGAGATGAACGGTTTCTTCGTGCGTCAGTCGCGCAAGTATGCCGTCCAATCCCGCAGGAAACGCACCGATGAAGAAGGCGACCTGCTGGTGATCAATCCGTCGCCGGTCCGCGGAGCCGAAGCCCCTTTCCAGCTTTTTAGTTCGGACCTGCCCAAAATCGGCGCCGCCGTCGTCGCGGTGAAAGCCTGGCATACGACCAAGGCCATCACGCCGACGATGATCAAGAAGGGCGACCTGCTCGAGTTCGTCCGCAAGGAAGCCGTCGAGGCCGCCAAGGAGGCCTTCGCCGACCTGACGCCGACCGAAGGCCAACCGTTGGCGAAGATTCTCGTCCTGCCGGGCATCCCGGCCACGGAACCGCAGCGTTCCGAAAGCATCACCCTGCTCCGCGAAAGCGGCGTCGACCACGTACTGACCTTCCGGACGATCCTCGAGAATCTCGTCCAAGCGGTCGAATCGAACCAGAGCTACGCGAAATCCGACACGTTGCAGTTGCTCCGTCTGCTCCGCGTCTACGATATGGTCAAGGCCGCCCAACTCGAACTGTTCGGCAGCGCCAACCCTCCGAAGTGATCCACCCTTCCGCCCAAGTCCATCCGTCCGCCCGACTCGCCCCCGACGTCGAGGTCGGACCGTTCGCGATCGTCGAAGCCGGCGCCACCCTCGGGGCCGGCTGCCGCATCGCGGCTCATGCCATCGTGAAGGCACGGGCTGAACTCGGCGCCGGCGTGCGCGTCGACCACTTCGCCGTCGTCGGCGGTGACCCGCAGGATCTTTCCTTCGACCCGACCACGGACTCCGGTACGTTCGTCGGTGACCGCACGGTCATCCGTGAACATGTCACGGTCCACCGCGCCACCAAGGCCGGCGAACGCACCATGATCGGCGCGGACGGCCTCCTCATGGCCGGCAGCCATGTCGCCCACGATTGCGTGCTAGGCGATCAGGTCATCCTCGCCAACGGCTGCATGCTCGGCGGCCATGTGTCCGTGGGAGACAAGGCCTTCATCAGCGGTGGCGTAGCGGTGCACCAATTCTGCCGTATCGGCGGAGGGGCGCTCGTCTCGGGTAACGCCGTCATCACTGAAGATGTCCCGCCCAACGCGCTGGCCCATGGGCGCAACCTCATCTCCGGACTCAACCTCATCGGCCTGCGCCGCCGCGCCGTATCGGCCCTGGCTGTCGCGGAAATCAAGAAGGCCTACCATGCGGTCTACGCCACCCACGGAGCCTGCGCCACGCTCGCGCAGAAGGCCCTGCATGAAGGCGACTACCAGACGACGGAAGCCCGCGATTTCCTGAACTTCTTTCTCGGCGGTAAGCGTGGCCGCTTCGTCTCACCCGAATGAGCGCGCTCCCCATCGCCGTCACCTGCGGAGATCCGGCCGGCGTCGGCCCGGAACTCCTCGCCAGTTGGCTGAAAGCGCACCCCGAAAAGGCTTCGTCGATCGTGCCCATCGGCCCAGCCGATTGGATCGCCCAGCTCGGCCAAGGCATCGCCGTCGGCCCCAAGGATTTCGTCACCCGCCCCGGTAAGCCGGACGAAGCTGGTCAGCTCATCGCAATCGAAGCGATGGAGATGGCGGCCCGCGGCGCCACCGGCGCGCGCTTCGCCGCCGTCGTCACCGGACCCGTGAACAAGAAGGGCCTCGCCGGTGTCGGCTACTCTTTCCCGGGCCAGACGGAATTCTTCGCCTCTCGCTGGAGCGGCGAGCCCGTGATGGCCTTCGCCGGCGGCAAGATGACCGTCGGACTCGTCACCTGGCATCTGCCGCTGGCTGACGTGCCGCGCAACGTCACCACCACAGACATCCGTCGCACGGTGCTCGCGCTCATCTCGCTGCGTACGAAGCTGGGCGACCGCCGTCCGCGCATCGCCGTTTGCGGCCTGAATCCGCACGCCGGCGAAGGCGGCCTGCTTGGCAAGGAAGACGATGCGGTCATCAGGCCAGCCGTCGAAGCCTTGCGCGCCGAAGGCCACGACGTCGTCGGACCGCTACCGGGCGACACGGTCTTCCACCGTCACCTCCAAGGTGAATTCGACGCCGTCGCCGCGATCTATCACGATCAAGGCCTCGCCCCGCTGAAGGCCGTCGATTTCTCGACTTCGGCGAACCTGAGTCTCGGCCTCAAGCACGTGCGCACGAGCCCCGACCACGGTACCGCCTACGAAATCGCCGGCCAAGGCAAGGCAGACCGCGGTAGCTTCGATTCGGCGATGCGCCTCGCGCGCCTGCTTTCGGCCTGATGCGCTCGCTGTTCCTCTGGATCGCGACCTGCCTGACGCTGAACGCCGGCGGGAATCGCATCGCTAGCTACAGTCCAGGCGCGACGCAGACCTTAATCGACCTCGGCTGCTCCGCTGAGATTATCATGGCCACGCGATGGTGCCCGCTCCCGAAGGATCATCCGGCCGCGCGCGATGCCGACGTCTTCCTGCCTGACCTCGAGCGACTACTCAGGGTGAAGCCGGACCTCGTGATTCTCCCGCGCATGGCCAATCCTCTCTGGGCGGAGAAATGTGCGAAGGCCGGACTGCGGACGCTCGTGCTCCACCCGGAGTCACGCGACTCCGTCAGCAAGGACGTCCTTCTCATCGGCGCTGCGACTGGACGCAACGAAGCAGCGAAGAAAATCGCGGCGTTACTCTCAAGTCGGCCTGCGACGACCACGCGAAGGATTATCGTCATCTGGGATGGAGTGATGGCCGGCCCAGATAGTTATCTTGCTGAACCATTGGCCGTAGCTGGGCTGAATTCCGCCCTGACTCACGGGGCTTGGGTCAAGTTCGACTGGGAGATCCTTGTCTCCGCAAAGCCCGACGCCGTGCTCTGGATCCAGAATGCCGGGGGAGAGCAGCCCATCACGAACAGTCCCGAAAAAGCCCACGAAATGGGGCGAATCCCCGGGGTCAGGGACCTGGACTGCGTTAAGAACAAGCGCATCTATCAAGTCCCAAGTGGAAGCAACTTGTTGCCAGGCAGTGGTTTAACAAAATCATTGGATGGACTAATTCGTATCCGCAACGCGACCGGGCAGTAGGGTAAACCCACCGACCGGAATAACCTCCGGCCGATTGACTTGGGCTAGAATTCACCGACCATATCACTCCACCATGAACACCAAGTTCCTCAAACTCCTGACCCTCACCGTCGGTATCCTCGCCCTCTCCGCTGCCTTCGTTGGCGCCGAAGAAAAGAAGAAGGACGGCAAGTGCTGCCCTTGCGAAAAGGAAAAGCCGAAGGCCTCCCTCGTCTCCGAAGAAAAGAAGAAGGACGACAAGTGCCCTTGCGACAAGGAAAAGCCCAAGGCTGCTGCCGGCGAAGAGAAGAAGGACGGCAAGTGCCCCTGCGATAAGGAAAAGCCGAAGGCCTAATTTCCTC
>Ga0209134_10000373_pt1 | contig 11764 bp, 11 predicted proteins | sample LauGreSp1BDMLBSN_2_FD_187566 | JGI IMG/M metagenome (GOLD analysis project Ga0209134, IMG submission 187566) | Freshwater lake microbial communities from Lake Michigan, USA - Sp13.BD.MLB.SN (SPAdes) (version 2) | ecosystem: Environmental > Aquatic > Freshwater > Lake | place: Lake Michigan, USA... | reverse complement strand
AATGTTGCTGCCCAATAGCTCAATGGTAGAGTAGGTGACTGTTAATCACTTGGTTCCTGGTTCGAGCCCAGGTTGGGCAGCCAAACTCAAAGCTCATTTCAATGTCGACGCCTGTCTATTGATGGACGGCTGAACAATCAACTGCTGGACGATCAACTGCTTGACGATCAAGAGCTGAATGCTCAAGTTCTCTTAGACGTGCAACTTGGCTCGATAAATCCGCACAAATTCAAGCTCCCAGGATCAATTCCTGAACATCATGTTCCTAAGGCAATGTTCTAAACAGCGGCAACACCTTGCTGTCCAACTTTTCTGCCTGCAGCAACTCAGCTGAAGCAACATCCAGCATCGGATCACTACCCGGCTCTTTGGAAACAAAACCACCAATTGCTTCGCTTAGGACCTCGCGAATCAGCTGTTGATCCAGACTGGCACACGCTTGTTCAATTTGCTTGAGCAAAACCTCGATTTCAGGCCATGAGAGGAAATCCTCTTCTGCCCGCATGATTTTTGGGTGATCGGTGCCGGTAACCTGCTCACCTATGAGCAATTCCTCATAAAGCTTTTCACCGGGACGCAGGCCGGTATATTCAATTGCGATATCGCCATTTGGATTGCGTTCATCTTTTATGATGTATCCCATCAGATGAATCATCTTGCGCGCAAGATCAACAATACGCACCGGGTCGTTCATATCAAGCACAAATACATCCCCACCCGAGGCCATTGACCCAGCCTGGATCACAAGCTGGGCAGCTTCCTGCACCGTCATGAAATATCGGGTTACTTCAGAGTGGGTAACAGTAACAGGGCCACCCTGCGCAATTTGCTTCCTGAACAAAGGGACTACCGAACCCGACGAGCCCAGCACATTGCCAAACCGCACCATGGAGAATTTGGTAACACTGCCATTGGCAGCCAGGGCCTGCAGGATCTGTTCTGCAAAACGCTTGGTGGCGCCCATTACGTTGGCTGGTCGCACCGCTTTGTCGGTGGAGATGAACACAAAATTCTCAACACTGAATTTTGCAGCTGCCTTGGCCAAAACCAGTGTGCCAAAGATATTGTTTTGAACGCCCTCGACAATATTCTTTTCGACCATGGGCACCTGTTTGTAGGCTGCTGCATGGTACACGGTTCTTATATTGAACTTTTTGATCGCGCTCTCGACCTGAATCTGGTTGCGCACAGAACCGAGCAAGGCGACAATTTTGATATTGGAACCACCTTCCAACAGTTTTTGTACTTCCTTCAGCTCACTTTCGATCATGTACAACCCGAATTCAGAATTGTCATAGAGCACCAGTGTGTTGGGCCTGAGCCTGAGAATTTGTCTGCAGAGTTCTGATCCGATAGAACCGCCAGCCCCGGTAATCATGACGCTGCTATCCTTGATGCAAGCGCCCATCAGTTGGGGATCCGGCGGCACGATGTCACGCCCAAGCAAATCTTCTATATCAATATCCCGTATTTCATCCACCCTGACCTTGCCTGAAACCATGTCAAACAAATCAGGCACTGTCCTCACATGAACCGGATAATGTTCCAGGCAATTCAGGATTTGTTTGCGCTCAGCATGGGTAGCCGAGGGAATGGCCAACAATATCTGCCTGACTGAATACGTCTCAATGAGGGAACGAATATCGGAAGGATTGTATACACGAATCCCGTGCACGGTATTTCCGTCCAGCGCCTCACTGTCATCTACGAAAGCTACTGGCAAATATTGGTCACCATTGATCAATGCGGCCACAAGCTGCATTCCAGAGCTACCTGCTCCATAGATGACGACGGGTTCGCGCGGCCTGAAATTGTGGATCATGTTCTGCATGACTATTTTGGCCATGAAGCGCATTCCCCCTATCATCAGCAAGGCAGTCATCCAGAACACGAGCAAGGCCTGGGACGGGAAATTCAGTTCATCCGTTGCATAGACAGCAATACTGATGACTATAGTGCTTAATGTAATGCCTTTGAGAATGACGAGGCCGGACTGCACGCCCATATAGAGCACAAGCGAGCGATACAAGCCGGTATTATGGAAAATAACCACACTGATGAATGCACAGAATGCAAAGTAGAGGAGGTAATTTGAAATCGGTTCTGCCGCAAAGAACCCTGGATTGACCAGTATGATGGAAAGCCACAATGCCGACAGTATCAGGAGGCCATCCAGCAGCATCATGAACAGTTGTTTCAACGAGCGAGACAGGGAAAATGTTCTTAGCTTCATTTTTTTGGGCTTCCCTAATTGACACAAGGACGGCTGCAAGAGTCGTCAATGGCCTGCTGATCCGTTGATTTTTCCGCTCTGGTATTTGTTGGCACACATCAACAGTGGCAACCAGGCAAGCAACGTCAATAATATTCCTGAATCCCCATACTTCGTTGAGATCCAGGCCAGTGGCAATAACCAAAACACATTAATGCAACTTATTCCAAGCACTACCCTTGCATGACTACCATAAAGATCAGCTGCACACTGGTAAGCATGGGAACGATGGCCATGATACCACACCAGCCCGGCTCGCATTCTTTTGAAAAGTGTTACCGTACTGTCCACGATGAAGATGCCAAACAATATGAGCAGAGTCCATAATGTCATCACGTCTGAAATCACAGACAGCATACCCAGCGCCCCAAGTATAAAACCGAGAAAATTACTGCCTGCATCCCCCATGAAAATCCGGGCTGGCGGCAGGTTGAAGTACAGGAAACCAGCCAAGGTTGCTGCCAGCAAGACCGACATGAAGCCGAGGATTGGAACTCCGGACAAGACTGCCAACCCGGCCAAAGCCAGTGCAATGAATATGGCTTCTGCAGCAGCCAACGCATCAATTCCATCCATGAAATTGTACAGATTGACCAACCACACCCATGCTGCAGCCAGCACCAATCCAGCGCCCAGCGAACCGGGGATCACATAACCCGGCAAAGGCAGGGCTGGCAGGGAAGGAAGCAGGTAAAGGGCAAGCAGGATCGACAGCAGTTGCAAGACGAGCCTGGTGATGATTGCAAGTTCAAACAGGTCATCCACAAATCCGGCAATCATCAGGATCAGGCCTGTTGCCAGCACCCAAAACCAGGACTGTGGAAGGTAGCCGGCCTGAAAAAGGAAAATGCTCAGCCCCATATAGACTAGGGAAAAAACCACGCCCCCGCTTTTCGGGGTGGGGATGGTGTGAGAACTGCGCTGGTTAGGGACATCAAACCAACTACTGAAAGTTGCCAGTTTCAACCAGCAGAATGTCAAAAGTAATGACGCAAAGAAGGCAAAGAGCAAAGTGGGTATCAGATGCATGCAGACAGGGCTGTTCCGTTGACAGTTGTTCATATTACTGACGCGGCCAGCAATTAACCACAGGGAAGCAATCTGCAGGGAATCTTTTTGGGGATCAGAAAGGCGCCAACCCCCATCAGCGCCTTTCCGGGGGAAAGTCCTTACTCGAGGGCAATCCTTTCTTTATTGAGATTCAGGGTGGAATCACCGATTCCCTTGACTTCACCCAGCTCCTCAACACTGCTGAATGGTCCGTTTTTTTCCCGGTATTCAACAATGGCCTTGGCTCTGCTGGCTCCAACGCCTTGAAGCACTTCTGCGATTGTGGCCGCATCCGCTTCATTGATATTGACCTTGGCCGGAACTGCAACTTCCTGCTTTTCTTCAGCAAAAGGCTGGGCCATCAAGGGCTGGCCCGTCAGGGCGAGGGCTGAAATCGACAGTACCAGGGCAGAAATGAACTTCCGTGTTTTATTAACAGATTGCAACATTGCACTCCTCCATGAAATGAACGCAGCATCATTGCTGCAATTTCAATCTAGCAGAGGTTTGCAATTTTTCCCTGAATTTCTGCGCGTACTTCCAGTAACTTGAGTGTTGGATCCGGGGCCTGGGTCACTGGCCTGCCAATGACCAGATAGCTGCTGCCCAAGGCGATGGCTGATGCCGGAGTAGCGACTCTTTTTTGGTCACCGACGACATCACCCGCAGGCCTGATACCTGGTGTAACCAGTAGAAATTCCGCAGGGAGGTTTCGGCGCAGGGACGCGATTTCCATGGCAGAACAAACAACACCATCAAGCCCACTGCTTGCTGCCAGTTTGGCCAGACGCAGAACATGTTGTTCCGGGCTGTCCGAGATACCGGTTTCCTGCAAGTCTATGGCAGAAAGACTGGTCAGGACCGTTACTGCCGTCAACAGGGTGTTTGAACTGCCAATAGCGGACTTTGCAGCTTCCATCATTGCCCTTCCCCCTGTGGCATGTACATTGACCATCCAGGTTCCCAGATCTACTGCCGCCCTGACTGCACCGGCAACCGTATTGGGGATGTCATGAAACTTGAGATCGAGAAAAATCTCAAATCCCTCCCGGCTGATTTCTTTGACCAGTTCAGGACCACAACGGGTAAACAGTTCCTTGCCGACTTTTACCCGGCAAAGTGCCGGGTCCAGTTTGGAGAGCAGCGCCAGGGTTGCCTTCGCTCCATCAAAGTCCAAAGCCACAATAATGCGCTTTTCATCCGTTTTACTGCTAATGCTCATGTTCATCTCTTTGGAATTCAGCATTTACTGATATCAGATTGCTTACAGGTTTTACCACGCCCCAGCAATTGCAGCCGGGGCAAGCCCAATGCAGATTTTTAAGATCAAACCCGCAATTTTCGCATCGATAGCGTGGTTTGTTATCCAGATAACGGTTCAAGACAGTCAAACCCGCATCCAGTACTTCTTCCTGCATTTTATCGCTGGTTGCAGCCAGTCTCATCGTACGTTCGAGCAGAACCAGGGATGGCGCCAGTTGCAGGCTGACCAGAAAATACCTCAAGGCAGCTTCGGCGCCTTCATATTTCAGCTTTTGCAGTCCGCGCTCAACCAGATAGCTGCTGTCCTCGCCGAGCTCCTCTTCGAGTTCAGGCAAAATCAGGTTCTGTTCATCCCGTCCTGTTGAAATCAGGTATTTTCTCAGCTCCGGGTAAATATCACCAAAAAAAACCGGATCTATCTGCAAAGCTTTCTGAAGTGCAGCAACCGCTTCATTCGGATTGCCTGAATGAAATTCAATTCTGGCGAGCAACATGTATACCCGAATATTCCCCTTGAACAGATTCAGGGCTTTTTTCAGTTCATCGCGGGCTGCGGCAGACGAATTCCGTTTCAAATCCGTTTCAGCCACTTCACAATGAAAATGAGAAACTTGCATTTGCAATTCGTGGCGCTGAGAAGACGGAATCAATTTCAGCAATTCTGAAGCAGCATCAAGCGCCTTGTGCCAATCCTTTTCTATCTGGTAGAGCATTACCGAAAGATTGAGTGCGTCCAGCCTGAATGAAACATTGAATTGCTTGAGTTCATCCAGCAAGGATTCTGCACGATCCAGCAGTCCTGCTGCGATGTAACTGCGTACCAGCTGGATTTTTATTTCTCCGACCTGTCGCGAGTTGAATTTCTGGGCGGCAATCAATGCCTGGAAATGCTCAATCGAGCGATCAACCTTGCCGCGTCGCTTCAGCAGTTTTCCCAGTGCAAGGTGGGTATCAAAAGTAGATGAGTTGACTTCAAGCGCATCAATGAAAACGTCTATCGCATCATCGGGCTCGTCGTTAAGGAGGTAATTGAGCCCAACGAAATAATCCATGTCGGGAGCTAGTTTGCGTTCAGCAGGTTTTTTGAAACGCGCGTAGTAGCCGAGGAGCCAGCTGATCAGTAAGAGAGCCAGCATGAGCAGGCTGAAAAGTACCGAGTTTTGAAGCTCCATTACATTCGGACTCAGTGTTGATCCCGGCTTTCAAAGGTTTTGACGAGTTGCTGCAATCTGGTGATTTCATGCTGGCTTTGCTGCAATTTCTTTTGCACCATCATCAGCTGCATACGGGTTTTGACTTTGTTCCAAACACCATAACCCAGAAGCATGCCGACAAGGCCACCAGCAATAAAAGCTGCAAGAACCCACAAGCCAATTGCGCGCGGCGGAAGCTCAATGATCACCCAAAGCGCTGTCTGCTCATCATTGTTGATTATAAAAATGAAGCCAGCCAGAACGACCAGCACCAGCAGGACAAGCAAGAGAAATCTGGAGATGCTCTTCATTCCACCTTCTCGCTTCATCTTCCCTGTTCTGGCTGCACTGAATCAAACAGCCGGAACCCCGGGATAGAATTGATCAGTCGTCAGCCATATCCTGGGAATCGCTGTCGTAAGATCCGTCAGGACTATCAGAGATACTGCCATTTACCCGGTCACGCAGTTCCTTGCCAGGTTTGAAGTGTGGCACATATTTCCCGCTAAGAACCACAGGTTCACCGGTTTTTGGATTGCGGCCGGTACGGGGTGCACGGTAATGAAGGGAAAAACTGCCAAACCCTCTGATCTCAATGCGACCGCCTTCCGACAAGACATCTGCCATGTAGGAAATGATAGCCTTGACCGCCAGTTCAATATCCTTGGCTGACAGCTGGGTATGCTTCGCTGCAATCTGTTCAATGAGTTCTGATTTTGTCATGTACCTTCCTTCACCACTCAGTCTTCAGCATTTGTATTTCCCGGCTTTCAGCCTTCCTTCCGACATCTGACGGAAGGAAGACTGAACACCGGTTTTACGATTTCATGGCGAATGAACTGATAAGCAAGCTTATTCCTTGTTCATTTTCGCCTTGATCAAATCACCGACAGTGGCGGGAGCCGAGCTGGTGGCGGACTTGTTATGCTCTTTGATCGAATCTTTTTCTTCTTCGATATCCTTGGCTTTGATGGAAAGGCCAAGCACACGATTTTTGCGATCGACATTGGTGATCATCAGTTCAACCTGATCGCCTTCTTTCAGTACGTTGCGGGCATCTTCTACCTTGTCACGGCTGATTTCAGACGCTTTCAGAACACCTTCGACACCTTCTGTCAGCGTGATGATGGCTTCCTTCGGTTCAACAGATTTCACGATGCCTTTCACTACGCTGCCTTTTTCATTGGAGCTGACGTAGTTGATGAAGGGATCACCGGACAACTGCTTGATACCCAGTGAGATGCGTTCACGTTCAGGATCAATGGACAGGATAACAGTTTCAAGTTTGTCACCTTTGGTGTACTGGCGTACTGCCTGTTCACCGGGCTCATCCCAGCTGATGTCGGACAGATGTACCAAACCATCAATGTCACCTTCCAGGCCGATGAAAATGCCGAAGTCAGTGATGGATTTGATGTTGCCGGAAATACGATCGCCTTTCTGGTACTTTTCAGCGAACACATCCCACGGATTCTGCTGGCACTGTTTCAGGCCAAGGGAGATACGACGACGCTCCTGGTCGATATCAAGAATCATCACTTCAACTTCATCGCCCAGCTGGACGATTTTGGAAGGATGGATGTTCTTGTTGGTCCAATCCATTTCTGACACGTGAACCAGACCTTCAACACCCTCTTCCAGCTCAGCAAAGCAGCCGTAGTCGGTCAGGTTGGTAATGACAGCCTTGACCTTGGTGTTTTCGGGATAACGACGCTTGATATCTACCCATGGATCTTCTCCCAGCTGTTTCAGGCCAAGGGATACACGGTTGCGCTCGCGGTCGAACTTGAGAACCTTGACATCAATTTCCGCACCAACGGTAACGATCTCGCTCGGGTGCTTGATACGTTTCCAGGACATGTCAGTGATGTGCAACAGACCATCGATACCACCGAGGTCAACGAAGGCGCCGTAATCGGTGAGATTCTTGACCACACCTTTGACCACTTGACCTTCTTGCAGGCTGGACAGCAACTCGTCTCTTTCAACAGTGTTGACTGACTCAAGCACGGCACGACGTGAAACCACAACGTTGTTGCGTTTTTGGTCAAGCTTGATGAGTTTGAATTCCAGCTCCTTGCCTTCCAGGTGAGTGGTGTCACGGATCGGACGGATGTCGACCAGCGAGCCGGGCAAGAATGCGCGGATGGTGTTGACATCAACGGTAAAGCCACCTTTGACCTTGCCATTGATAACGCCGATAACCGGTGAACCTTTTTCGAAGGCTTCTTCCAGTACCAGCCAGGTTTCTGCGCGCTTGGCTTTTTCACGGGACAGTTTGGTTGCACCGAAACCGTCTTCCACAGCGTCAAGGGATACCTTGACCTTGTCGCCTATCTTGAGAGTGAATTCGCCGGCATCATTAAGGAATTCTGCTTTTGGAATAACGCCTTCTGATTTGAGGCCGGCATGCACCGTTACCCATTCAGAATCGATATCAATAATAGTGCCGGTCACGATGGAACCGGTTTGCATATCGAGGTCTAACAGACTCTCTGCAAACAGATCGGCAAAACTTTCATAAGAGGATTCAACTGCGTTTGTACTTTCGCTCATAGTTTTCCTGTGTACAGACCCGATTGCTCAGTCTGTAGGGTCCATATCCCAGCCGATAGGAGGGTCTGATTGAGTTACCTGTGCAGGGCTGGCTGAACAGGGTGCCCACATGGGTGCAGGCGGTACTGCTTTTTCTGGAACCATTTTTACTGACTAACAGTTTTTACAGGCTATCAGCATTTACTGACTATCAGCTTTTACTGATTTGCAGCGTTTACTAACCAACAGCCGGGAATCTTGAGATAACTTCCTGTCTAACCCGTTGGTATACCTCGTTCGCGTCTAGCGTCGATGTATCAATGACAACGGCATCAGCCGCTGGCACCATGGGCGCCACTGCTCTGGTGGAATCCCTCTCGTCACGGGCCTTGATGTCCGTTAAAAGGCCGGGCAGGTTAACACCAACACCCTTATTTATCAACTGCTTATAACGCCTTTCCGCCCTGACTTCAGGGCTGGCTGTCAAAAAAATCTTGAGGCGGGCATCAGGAAAAACCACAGTCCCCATGTCACGCCCGTCTGCGACCAGGCCGGGAGGCTGGCGGAATGCATACTGCCGCTCCAGCAAGGCCTGACGCAGTTCGGGGATCGCGGCCACAATCGAGGCTTTGGCCCCGCTTTCCTCCAGCCTGACCAAATCCGAGATTTCGTCGCCTTCCAGTACGATTGAACCGGGAAAAATCGTCGAAAAGCTGACTTTCATCGCCTTGCCAAAACAACAAAGTCTTTCCACATCCGTATAGGGAATCGCACGAGCAACGGCGCCCACGGCGACTACCCGGTACAAAGCCCCGCTATCCAGAATATGCCAACCCAACTCCTGGGCCAGCATATGGGCAATGGTGCCCTTTCCGGTGCCACTGGGGCCATCCAGGGTAATCACTGGTATCTGGCTTGGGCTCATTTTGCGGTTTCAGTGGTGGTATTCAGCACAAGGCCACAGCTGTTGACCAGGTCCGCAAAGCCCGGGAAGGAAGTGGCAACGTTGTTACAGTCCATAATCCTGATAGGTCCACTGGCGCGCAAGGCCGCCATCGCAAACGACATGGCGATGCGATGATCCCCATGACTATCAATAGTGCCGCTGCCAAATTTGCCATCAGCACCCATGCCCTGGATTACTATCCCGTCCGGTTTTACTTCATGATTGACGCCAAGCAGGGCCAAGCCATTCGCCATGGCCTGGATACGGTCACTCTCCTTCACTCGCAATTCCTCGGCGCCTGACAAGACCGTCTCGCCAGAGGCACAGGCAGCCGCAATGAACAAGGCCGGAAATTCGTCGATCGCGAGTGGTACCTGGCCTTCCGGAATTTGAATGCCATGCAGTTCTGCACTGCGCACGCGGATATCCGCAACTGGCTCCCCACCTGCTTCGTATTCACGCACGTAGGTAATATCGGCACCCATTGCCCTGAGAATGTTGATAACTCCCGTGCGTGTCGGATTGATTCCCACATGCATGAGCGTCAGATCAGCACCGGGGCAGATACTGGCTCCTACCAGGAAAAATGCGGCTGACGAAATGTCTGCTGGCACGTCTATGTGACAGGCTTGCAGCCGTCCGCCTCCCTTGATTCTCACTTCAGACCCGTTAATGCTCAGTGGATAGCCAAATCCGCGCAGCATGCGTTCAGTATGGTCACGGCACGGGGCGGGTTCGACAATTCTGGACTCACCATCGGCATAAAGGGACGCCAGGATCAGACAGGACTTCACCTGGGCACTGGCGACAGGTAGCGTGTAATCAATTGCCTTCAAGTGCGCAGGTTTCAGCGTGATCGGCGCCAGTCCGCCTTCCTGCAAACTGATATCTGCGCCCATCAGGCGCAGTGGATCGGCAACCCTTTTCATCGGTCTCTTCGACAATGAGCTGTCACCCGTCAGGACAGAGGAGAACTGCTGACCAGCAAGCAACCCGGAAAGAAGACGCATGGAAGTGCCCGAATTACCAAGATATAGCGGTTTTTCAGCAGACTGCAAACCATCCACGCCTACACCGTGAATCGTTACTTTGCCCTGCACGGGTCCTTCAATATTTACGCCCATGTCACGAAACGCCTGCAAGGTTGCAAGACTGTCTTCGCCTTCCAGGAAACCTTCAACGGTTGTCATGCCGTCCGCGAGCGAACCCAGCATAATGGAACGATGCGAAATCGATTTGTCCCCGGGAACCCTGATGCTGCCAGCAAGACGGCCACCAGCTTCCACCTGAAAGATCAAATCATGAAGTTCTGCCGAAGCGGCATTTGGGGTATGCATAATCTTGCTCTACTTGTTTATATAAACCTGAATCCATGAACCTGGATCAACCCTTGGGGTTGTTTTGTTGCAGTTGCTTGAGGAAGCCGTCACGTGATTGTTTGGCACGTTTGAATGTTTCAAACAACAGCTCTGCGTTCTTGTCCAACAAGGCTGTACGCAAACGTTGCAGGTCATTCACGTACTTGTCGAGAATGGTCACGGTTGCTTCGCCGTTGGTGAGAAAAATATCTCGCCACATCACCGGATCGCTTGAGGCAATACGGGTGAAATCCCGGAATCCTCCTGCTGCGTATCGGAAAATCTCTTCGCTTTCGCCTTGCTGCGACAAGGTGTCGACAAGCGCGTAGGCGAGCAAGTGGGGCAAATGACTGGTGGCGGCTAGCACTTCGTCATGTTTCTCAACATTCATTTCAAGTACTTCGGCGCCGATGGTTTCCCACAGCTCACGCACCAGGAGCACTGCGGACGGAGCAGTATCCACCATTGGCGTAAGTATTACTTTGCGCCCGGCAAACAAATCGTTTTTGGCAGCTGCGTAACCACTTTGTTCCGAACCTGCTATCGGGTGTCCGGGAACGAAATTGACCGGGACCCTGCCAAACTCTGCCTTGACCATATCGACGACAGCTTGTTTTACACTGGCGACATCAGTGACTACCGCTTTCTCGGGCAGTATCGGGGCCAACAGCCGCAGCTGTTCCGGAATGGACAGGACTGGAACGCCCAAAATGATGAGATCGGCATCTTCGCAGGCAATCTGCACATCAGTGGCATAACCGGTGATACTTCCATCAGTCAGCGCGGTTTGCAGTACGCTTTCATTGCGACCGACAGCGATGAGCTCACAATTGATGTTGCGTTGCGCCAATGCCTTGGCAACTGATCCACCGATCAATCCAAGGCCGATAATCACAATTTTCTTGCCTGTAAGGTTCTGCATTACTTGTTTACCGCGGCCGGGTAAGAACCCAGCACTTTCACTTCAATCGCCAGTTGTGCCAGTTCCTTCAATGCTGCACGTACCGGTTTGTCTTCAAGATGTCCTTCCAGATCCACATAGAAAAAATAGGACCAGGCTGCCTTGCGTGAAGGACGCGACTCAAGTTTGGTAAGACTGATGCCATGCCGATGAAATGGCTCTAGGGCCCGGAACAAGGTACCTGGC
>Ga0209134_10000372_pt1 | contig 11768 bp, 9 predicted proteins | sample LauGreSp1BDMLBSN_2_FD_187566 | JGI IMG/M metagenome (GOLD analysis project Ga0209134, IMG submission 187566) | Freshwater lake microbial communities from Lake Michigan, USA - Sp13.BD.MLB.SN (SPAdes) (version 2) | ecosystem: Environmental > Aquatic > Freshwater > Lake | place: Lake Michigan, USA... | reverse complement strand
TTCGCGACATCACGCCGGGTCGCGTGCTTTGCGTGTTTGGCTGCGGCGGTGATCGCGACCGTGGCAAGCGCCCGGCCATGACTAAGGCCGTCGCCGATCTCGCCCACCTCGCTTGGGCCACCGCCGACAATCCGCGCAAGGAAAGCCTCGAACGGATTTTTGCCGATATGCGCGAAGGCCTCGGCCCGCTACCGACCGTGGAATTTGTGGCCGACCGGCGCGACGCCATCGGCCGAGCCCTCGCTGCCGCGAAATCGGGCGACTGTGTCGTCATCGCCGGCAAGGGCCATGAGACTACCCAAGAATTCGCCGATACGGTGGTACCTTTCGACGACCGTCAGATTGTCCGAGAAATCCTGGAGCTCCGGAGGAGCGCGCAGCCGTGATGCCGACCTTCTCCTCAGCCGACCTCGCCGCCTGGGCCGGTGGCCGCTGGACCGCCGCCCCACGCACCGCGGTCACGGGCTTTGGCACCGATACCCGGGCGCTCCGCACGGGCGACGTCTTCGTGGCCATTCGCACTGAACGCCGCGATGGCCATGACTTTCTTGGCGCCGCCCGCGCGCAGGGTGCCGCCTGTGCCTTGGTCAATCGTCCGGTTGCCGATGACCTGCCGCAACTCGTCGTGGACGACCCGCTCGCCGCGCTCCGTCGTCTCGCCGCCCGCTGGCGCGCCGACTTCCCGGGTCGCGTCATCGGCGTGACGGGCAGCGTGGGGAAGACCTCGACGAAGGAGATGCTCGCCGCGCTCCTTGGTGCGGAGGCCTTCGTCACGGAAGCTAATCTCAATAACCTCATCGGCGTCCCGCTGATGCTCCTGCGCGTCGAACCAGAGCTTCATCGCTTCGCCGTCATCGAGGCGGGCATGAGCGTGCCTGGCGAACTCGGCGTCTCCGCCGCCGTCATCCGCCCTGACCTCGCAATCGTCACCAATGTCGAGCCGGTGCATCTCGAAGGCGTGGGCTCGCTCGCCGGTATTGCCCGCGAGAAGGCCACACTCGTCGCCGCACTCGCCCCCGGCGGTCATGCAATCCTCCCGGCCGCGTTACTCGATTGGCCGGAATTTGCGGCGCATGCGGCGCGTTGCATCGCCGTCTGGTTCGAGGGCGAAGCCGCCCCGGCTGTTGCGCCGGCCCGTCTCGTCCGCGCCTCCTTCCTGACCGACGCCCGCGGCCAGCGTTCGCTCGTGCTCGACGGCGAGGCCTTTCCGCTCGCTCCCCTTTCCGATGGGCTCGCCCGGAATGCGGCGCTCGCGCTCGTCGCTGCCCTCGAGGTTGGCCGTTCGTCGGCCGAACTTGCCGCCGTGACGGCGAAATGGATGCCGCCTGCCGGTCGCGGCAGCGTGCACGTCGTCGGCGATCGTACCTTCACCGTTGATTGCTATAACTCCAGCCCGGCGTCGCTTCTCGATTCCGCTCGGGCCTTCGATCGCGTCAGCCGCGGCACCGCGGCACCTCGTCTTTTCCTGCTCGGCGGCATGGCCGAGCTCGGTCCCACCTCGGCGCAACTCCACCGCGACTGCGGCGCGCAGCTGCCTCTCCGCTCCGGCGACCATGTGGTTGTCTTCGGTGGCGAGTCGGCGGCGTTCCTGCAGGGAGTTGCGCTCCCCGGGGTGGAGCTTTCCGTCGCGGCTTCCATCGAAGAGGCCACCGCCCACGTTGCCGCGCACCGTGGCTTCATCTTCCTCAAAGGCAGCCGTTCCTTCGCCCTTGAGCGCTGCCTGCCTGACACCCTGCGCTCCGCGCTCTCTTTCCACTAGGATGCTTTACCGTCTCAGCGAACTCGTTCATACTTGGGGGCCTTTCCGTCTCTTTGAGTACATTTCTGTCCGCGCGATCCTGGCCGGCGTGACGGCGTTGCTGCTGGGTATGCTTTTCTCCGGTCGCCTTATCGCGATACTCTCTCGCCTGCGCCAGCCTGAGCGTTCGGCCAAACTGATGGGCGAACTCGCCAAGGAAGGCGGCAAGGTCCCGACCATGGGAGGGCTCATCATTGCCGTCGCGATGATCCCTTCGGTGCTCCTCTGGGCTCGCCTCAACGTCCTCGTGATCGCCGCGCTCTGGTGCCTCATCGGCATGGGCCTCGTGGGGCTCTATGACGACTGGCTGAAGGTCCGGCATGGAAGTTCCGATGGCATTTCCGCGCGCATGAAGCTAGCGGGGCAGGGGCTCGTCGCGCTCATCGCCTTCGGTATCGTGCTCCTCGACCCGGCCTATCGTGAAAGCCTCTGTGAGATCTGGCTGCCTATTCTTAATGGCCCGCTCTGGTCAGCCAAATCCCTCGGCTTACCGTTCCTTGTTTGTCTCGGTGTCGCTGCCGCGTTCTTTGTGCTCGTCTGCGTAGGTAGTTCCAACGCTGTCAACCTCACCGACGGACTCGACGGCCTGGCTATCGGCTGCGTCATCATTACCACAATGATTTTCGGAGCGGTCGCCTACCTCGCCGGTCACCATGAGTTCGCGACTTACCTGCGCATTAGTTACGTCCCAGGCGCCGGCGAACTCGCGGTCTTCTGCTCGGCCCTCATCGGCGGCAGCCTCGTCTTCCTCTGGCATAACGCAGCTCCGGCGGAGATTTACATGGGCGACGTCGGTGCGCTCGGTCTCGGTGGCGGTCTCGGCGCGGTGGCGTGCCTGATGCACCAGCCCTTCCTCCTCGCGATTGCCGGCGGCGTCTTCGTCGTCGAGGCAATGTCTGTCATCCTGCAGGTGGCCTACTTCAAGCGGACGGGAGGCCAACGCCTGTTCCTGATGACGCCCATCCATCACCACTTTCAGAAGAAGGGCTGGCCCGCGACCAAGGTCGTGGCGCGCTTCTGGATTCTCTCCCTGTTGTGCGGCTTCCTTGGCCTGCTCTCCCTGAAGCTTCGATGAGCGAGTTCCCCGAATCCCTCCGCCGCCGGCTCACTCGGCCCGCCGCCATCTTCGGCGAGGGCGTGAGCGGTCGTTCGGTCGCGGAATCCCTTGCCTCGGCTGGTTTCGCCTCGGTCATCTACGATGAACGTGGGGAGAACCGGCAGTTCGGTCCCGAGGAAGCCGCCCGGCACGACCTCTTGGTCTACAGCCCAGGCTTTGCGCAGTCGCATCCATGGATACTCGCCGCGCGCCGCGCTGGCCTGCACTGCTTGACCGAACTTGATTTCGGCGCACTGCTCTGGACCGGTCCCGCCATCGCCATCACCGGCACCAACGGTAAGACGACCATCACGGAATTCCTCTCTTTCGCCTTCAAGCGTTCGGGGCTCGACGCCATCGCCTGCGGTAATGTCGGCCTGCCCCTGACGTCGCTGCATCGCACGGTCTCCAACGGCTCGTTCGTCGCGATTGTCGAAGTTAGCTCCTTCCAGGCGGAGGATCTCCGTCACTTCACGCCCGAGGCGGTGCTTTGGACTAATTTCGACGAAGATCATCTCGACCGGCACGGCGACCTCGAAAGCTACTTCCGTGCTAAGTTCCGATTGATTGAACGTATGATGCCTGGTGGCATCCTTGTCGTTGGTGAGTCCGTCGTCGCGGCCGCCCGTGAACTCGGCATCGAACTACCCGCTGAAACGCTCGTCGCTACGCGCGCGGAGGTCGCCGACACGGTCCCCGCTGGTTCGGTCTTTGATTCCTGGCCGCAGCGCGAGAACTGGGCCATTCTCTCCAAGTACTGGCAGGCGCGTGGTATCCCGATGCGCCATCTCGAGGAGTCCGCCCGTCTCTTTCGCGTGCCGCCGCACCGCCTCCGCAAAGTGGCTGAGACTAAGGGAGTTGAATTCTGGAATGATTCGAAGGGCACTAATTTCCATGCGGTGCAGGCTGCGCTTTCGGAGTTCAGTGTCCCGGTCCGCTGGATTGGGGGAGGGAAGTGGAAGGGCGGCGACCTCGCCCGCTTCGTCCGCACCATCGCCCCGCTGATCGATACCGCCTATCTCATCGGCGAGACGGCCGAAGAATTGAAGCGCCATTTTGACGAGCTCGGTAAGCCCGCCCGATGCTACCCGTCCCTGCAGGACGCCGTTGTCGCAGCCGCCAAGGATGCGCACGGGCCGTCGGTTATTCTGCTAAGCCCCGGTTTCTCCAGCTTCGACCAGTTCCGCGGCTACGCCGAACGCGGTCTGGTCTTCGAACGTGCCGCGAGCGCCCTCGCGAACCGAGGCTAATTTTCCAACCAAGCAAACCACCCACCCAACACACCAGACCCACCACCATGCGTCCCCTCATTACCGTCACTGCCGTCGTGCTTCTGCACCTCTGCGTCATCGCCGTTCTCGTCGGCGTCAACGGCTGTCGAAGCACCAGCGGCTTCGAGCAGCCCGGCGACCTCGCCGCCTACTCCGGCGGCTCTCGCCCAGCCGGCGGCACGGCAGTCACCCCGATCTCCGACCGTATCCCGACTCCGGTCCCGACCAAGCTCACGCCCGTCGGTCCTGTTGGTAATGGGGGCAAGCGTACCGTCGTGAAGGGCGAGACTCTCATGAGCGTCGCTGCTAGCGAGAAGGTCACCCGAGCTGATCTCGCGAAGGCCAACGGTCTCACCCTTAACGCCGACCTCAAGGCCGGACAGGTGCTGACAATTCCCGTCGCCTCCAAGGCCCCCGTGAAGGCCGCGCCCAAGACTGCAACGAAGGCCGCGCCCAAGGCCGCGACGAAGACCTCCACGCCCGCTGCGCCGGCCCCGAGCTTCGCTCCGTTCAAACTCGTCCCCGTCGGTAAGGCCGCCGAAGCCGCTCCGGCTCCCGCGGACAAGAAATAATCTGACGCCCGCGCCGCGTCATGGTCATCAAGGAGAAGCAGGAAGGTCCGGGAGCCCTGGGTGGGTACTCCTTGGGCATCCTGCTGCTCGCGATGTCCCTAGCGGTATTTGGCCTGGTGGTGCAGTACAGCGCGGGCATCTCGCTTTCGTCGAGCAATCGTACCGGGGCGTTCTACCGCCAGCTCGCCTACGTGCCGATTGCCTTTGTTGCCGGCTACGCCTTTTTTCGCCTTAATCTCGATAAAGCTCGCGAGTGGCGCTGGTGGATTCTGGGTGGCGCCTGCCTCGCAATGTTATTCGCGCGTATCCCCGGTGTCGGAGTCTCGGTCAACGGGTCTTGGCGCTGGATTGACTTCGGTTTCTTCCGTCTGCAGGCCTCGGATCTCGGTAAGCTCGCCATGGTGGTCGTGCTTTCCGATTTCCTCGCACGTATGCAGCGCCACACGTTGCCGAATAAGTTCACGATTTACCAGCTGAGTTCGCAGAAACCGTTTGTCTTCACGCGTCGCGGTTGGATTGATTGCCGCGAAGGCTTCCTGAAGCCCGTTGGTATCCTCCTGCTAATAGCCGCCTTCATTGGTCTCGGCCCAGACCTCGGCACAATCCTCCTCTGCTGCGCAGTGGGCGGCACGATGATGCTCGTCTCAGGCGTTCGCTGGGCCTACGTGATCCCGAGTTTCCTGTTTGGACTCAGCGCCTTCACGATTCTCATCCTTAACTGGCCGAATCGCCTTCGTCGCTTCACCTCGTTCCTCGAGCCTTGGGAAAAACGCGGCGATGAAGCCTACCAGCTCTTCGAGGGTATGGTCGCCTTTGGCGTCGGCGGCCTGACCGGAAAGGGTGCCGCCAATGGTATCCAGGGTCGCGCCTACCTCCCTGAAGCTCACACAGACTTCGTGTTCTCCGTCATTGGCGAAGAATACGGCCTGATCGCCACCTCGCTCGTCGCGCTGGTCTACTTTGGTATCTTCTGGTGCGCCTATCGCGCGATGCGGTATTCATCGGACCTCTACCGTTTTAATGTCTGCCTCGGCGCGGCGCTCTTTCTCGTCATGCAGGCGCTCATCAACATGGGTGTCGTCACGGGCCTACTCCCGACCAAGGGCATCTCGCTTCCGTTCATTAGCTACGGGGGAACTAATCTCGTCATCATGGCTTGTATGGTAGGCCTCGTCCTCAACTGCATCCGCGAATCGGCTCAGCCAGCCTTCATGGCCAAGGAGGCGCGCGCATGAGCCGCGTGCTGCTAGCGTGCGGCGGGACCGGAGGCCACCTCGCCCCGGGTATCGCCCTCGCCCAGCGGCTCACGGAGGACGGACAGGAGTGCCTACTGATCGTCAGTAGCAAGGTCGTCGACGCGCGTATGACCTCTAATTACCCGCGCCTGAACTTTGTGCCTGGCAAGGGGCGCGGCTTCGGTCCCAGCCTCGGCGCGAAGTTACTCTTCTTCCCTGCGCTGCTCGGCGCGGTCTGGTCTTCTTGGCGTCTGCTCCGTCGTTTCCGACCCGACGCACTCGTCTGCTTTGGAGGTTTCATGAGCCTGGGTCCAGCGCTGGCCTGCCGCCTGTGCGGCATCCCGGTACTGGTGCACGAAGCTAATCGTAAGCCCGGTAAGGCCGTACGTTTGATTGCCCGTTTCGCTGATGCGGTGCACCTACCCGCGGGCGTCCGTATCCCTGGTCTCGCCGCGGAGCGGCAGCATGACTCAGGCTATCCCGTCCGTGCAGAAATTCGCCCGCAGGCGCGCGATGCGGCCCGCCGTGCACTCGGATTGCCTCCAGCGGGCCGCGTGGTCCTCGTCACCGGAGGGAGTCAGGGTGCCCACTCGCTCAATCGCTGGGTGGAGGATAATCTGGAAGAGTTTGCCATCCGCGGCATCCATGTGCTCTGCCTGACCGGCCCGGGAGGCCGTGAGGACGAAGTCCGCTCGCCCGACTCGCTGGTGAAGTTTGTTCCGTTCTGCCACCAGATGGCGATGGCCTATTCCGCAGCCGATCTGGCGGTGACGCGTGCCGGCGCCGGCACGCTCGCCGAACTCGCCACCTGTCGCACGCCTGCGGTACTGGTTCCTTATCCGCGTTCGGCGGACGACCATCAGACGGCCAACGCCTCCCAGAGTGAACAGACTGGCGCCGCGATTCTACTGCCCGAGCCAGAACTGCCACGACTTCTGGGTATCATCTTTGATCGCCTCGCCGATGCGACTGCTCTTGCGGTCATGCGAGACGCGCTCGCCCTCGCCGACGCATCAAACCGCTGGGAAGAACTCGCCCACGAAACCATCGCGCTCGCCGGCCGCCGCCGGCTGGATGCCGCATGAGTACTTCCGCCTGGATGCTTGGCGCCTGCGGTATGGGCGTCGGTCCGCTCGCCATCTACCTGAAAGGGGAGGGTTGGAATGTTTCAGGCTGGGATGATTCGACGGGCAGCCCGATGGAACTCCAGCTCGCCAACGCCGATATCCCTCTGCTCCGCGATCCATGGGCCGCGGGCCGCCATCCTTCCGTCGTCGGCCGCTCCAGCGCGGTGAAGCCTGGCCATGCCGCCCTTGAGCTCGCCGAACGCCATGAGGTCCGCACACTCCGTCGTGGTGAGCTCCTCGCCGAGGCCGTTGCCGACCGGCGCTTCGTCGCGATCTGCGGAAGCCACGGTAAGACAACCACCTGCGGGCTACTTGTCGCCGCCCTCGCTAGCGCCAAAGCCGATTTCGGTTACGTACTGGGCGGACTCTTTCGTGATCCGGCCTTTCCGCCGGCGCGCTCCTCCGCTTCTTCGCCCTGGGTCGTGGCCGAGGTCGACGAGAGCGACGGTACCATTGGCGCTTTCTCGCCCGATGTCACCGTAGCAGTTAACCTCGACTGGGATCATCCCGACTATTATCGCGATGAAGCTGCGCTCGAAGGGGTCTTTCGCGCGCTCTTCGAACGCACCCGCACTGCGGTGATCATTCCCGTTGGCAATGAACGCCTCGAACGTCTGACCACTGGCCTCAAGGTGCCGGTCATCCGCGTCGGCGAAGGCGGTGATTATTCCTTCCGTCTCGTCCAAGGAGGCCATTCCTCTTCGGTCGTCGCGCTTGAAGGTTGTTTCCCTGCCGGCCAGTTCAATCTACCGGTCGCCGGTACCTTTAATCGTTCAAACGCTTCGCTTGCACTTGCCGTCACGCACTTCATCACCGGCGGCCTTGTGGCCGAGCCGCTTGCCCGCTGGCGCGGTATTCGCCGCCGTCAGGACGTGCTCTTTGAGCGGACGGGGCTACGCGTGCTCGCTGACTATGCGCATCACCCGACCGAGATTGCGGCCCTGCTGAAGTGGGTACGTGAGACGCACGCCGGTCGCCTTGTCGTCGTCTTCCAGCCGCACCGTCATACGCGCACGCGCCAGTATGTCCGCGAATTCCGCGATGCGCTTGCCGTCGCCGACCATGCCCTCGTCCTGCCGGTCTATTCCGCCGGCGAAGCGGCGGTCGAAGGCGGCGGCTCAGACGCTATCGTCAATGGCTCCGCGCATCGCCTCGTCGATGACCGTCGGTCCTTACCCCAAATCTTAGATGAACTTTCCGTCGGCGCCGACACGGTCGTGGCCTTCGTGGGCGCGGGCGATATCGAGCGCGATGCCGAAGCCTATGCCAAGGTGCTCCGCCGTCGCGGTGCCGATGTTCTTTCGCTCGATTTGCCCGACCTTGTCTCTGGCCGCCTTTCCGCCGAATGCGCTTTGCGCGCCAACGAGCCGCTCGCCCGACGCACAACGCTCGGTCTCGGCGGCGCCGCCCGCTGGTACGCCGAACCGGCGAATGTGGACGATATCGTCGCACTCCTGCGCGCCGCCGCGGAGCTGGACCTACGTTGGTTCGCGGTCGGTCGCGGTTCCAATCTTCTCGTGCCAGACGAAGGCTACGACGGTCTCATCCTGCACCTTAACGCGGCTCATTGGGGCGTCGTGACCGATCTAGGCGACGGGCGCTTCCGTGTCGGCGGCGGCACCCGCCTCAAGGAACTCTGTGGCTTCGCGGCGCGCGAAGGCTGGAAGGGCTTTGAATTCCTCGAAGGTATTCCCGGCACGATTGGTGGCTCGTTGCGGATGAACGCCGGCGCGATGGGCGGTTGGATTTTCGACGTGGTGGAGTCGATTGAATGGCTTTCGCCGCAGGGACAGGTGCGCGCTGCCCGCCGCGATAGCTTCGATGCCCTTTATCGCGACTGCCCGCAGTTGCACGGCTCGGTGGTGCTTTCTGCTGTGCTTCGCTCCGCCGGGCGCGACGAACCTGCCGCCATCCGCGTGCGCATGGATGAACTCGCTGCGCAGCGCCGTGCCTCCCAGCCTCGCGAGGCCAGTGCTGGCTGCGTGTTTAAGAATCCCGAAGGCGATAAGGCTGGCCGCCTCATCGACCTCAGCGGACTCAAGGGTCGGGCCGTGGGACCAGTCTCTGTTTCACCCACTCACGCTAATTTCCTCGTCAACTCCGGAGACGCTAAGGCTGCGGATTTTATTGAGCTCATGCGTACCGTCCGCGCCGAGGTGAAATCGCGCCAGGGCGTCGAACTTCAGCCGGAGATCATCGCCCTCGGCCGAGAATGGAAGGACCTCCTATGACTTTGACACCTGAAATCATCGTCCTCTGCGGCGGTCTCTCCTCCGAACGGGAAGTCTCGCTGCGTTCTGGCCGGGCCGTTTCTTCCGTGCTGCCGGGCTCGCGGCTCATCGAGCTTGAGGTCGACGCCTTACCCGAGTGGCTGGATGGCGCTAACCATGTGGTCTTGCCTGTCCTGCACGGCGGCTGGGGCGAGGACGGGCGTGCCCAGACCGAGATGGAAGCTCGCGGTATCGCCTTCGGCGGTTGTTCGTCCGCCGCCAACCGGCTCTGCATGGATAAGGTCGCCACTAAGCGCGCCATGCGTGCCGCCGGAGTCCCGGCCATCCCGGAGGTAGCGTTCGCCGGCGCCGCCAAGCCGACGGCCGCCACGCTCGTGGCCTCCTTGGGCGAACATATCGTCATCAAGCCCTCCGACCAAGGCAGCAGTGTCGGGCTTTACATGTTGGAAGGGGAGGCCGCCGTGGCCAAGGCTTTGGCGGAGATTCCGGCATCCGGCCAGTGGATGGCCGAGCGCCGCCTTCGTGGCCGCGAGATGTCCATCGGCCTCCTGGATGGTCAGCCCATGGGAATCGTCGAAATTGTACCGCTCACCGGGGTCTACGATTATAAGACCAAGTATACTAAAGGGGCCTCGGAGTACCGCTTTCCCGCCGCCGTGGGTCCGGAACTAACCGCAGCCATCGGTGCGGCCGCCGCCCGGCTCTTCGCCGCCTGCGGTTGCCGAGACTTCGCACGGGCTGATGTCTTCCTTGAGCCTGACGGCCAGTTCTATTTCCTCGAGATCAACACGATGCCCGGCATGACCGAAACCAGCCTGATGCCTAAGAGCGCTTCCTGCGTCGGCCTCGACTTCCCCTCACTCGTCCGCCGCATGGCCGCTCCGGCCCTCGCCCGCGCCGCCCAACATATCCGCCGCTGAACATGGGCCTCTTCGACAATCTCTTCCGTAAACGCCGCGACGCCTTCATGGGCCCAGCAGACCGCGACTGGCGCGCGCTCGTGCCGCAGGACGTCAATCGTGTCCCTGAAGGCGAGATCGGGCGCAAGCGCGCTGTGCGCTCTAATCTCCCCACCTTCCTCGCGGTAGGCTTCTTCGTTGTCCTCGTCGGAGTCCTTTTATTCGCCATCGACGAGTCCGTGACCGCCACGCCCGCCGCGGGCACGCTGCGTTACAAGACCGATGGGTTCCTCTCCCCTGATTTCGTAAAGAAGATCATCGCCAATGGTGCGGAAGGTTTCGCCCGCGACGTCCGTTCAATCAAAGCCGACCTCGAAGCGGATAATCAGGTCGTCGCCGCCGATGTGCGTCGCCGTGGTGATGGTTCGCTTGATATCGCACTGCGCGAACGGCTCGCCGTGGCCAAGATTGCCTCCTTGCCTGGAAAGGCGACCCCGATGCAGGTCCGTATCGTGGCCTCCGATGGCCAGACCTTTGCGGGTGCGGGCTACCCCGAGCAGGCCATCCGTAATCTCCCTGAAATTCAGGACTACCGGGCTACGGGTAGCGACGACAAGATGCTGATCGAGGGTATCGAGATTGCCGCTCCCTTTTTACTCTCCGTTCGAACCACTTATCCGAACCTCTATAAACAGTGGTCTGCGGTCTCCCTGCGCGATTGTTTCGGTGCGCAGGAGGATTCGCCTGGCTCGAACCTGCGCGTCACCGTCCGTCCTGGCACGCAGCCGATGGACCGACCCGCGCTCGTCGAGATTGTCTTCTCCACTGCTAACTGGCGTAACGAACTCGCGCTGCTTTCGCGTATTAATGTCGACGAGATGCTCCGCCGGCCTGGTACGACCTCGCAAGCTTACGTATTGAAGATGTCGATTCAGAATCGCACTAACGCCGCTTCGCCGGTCCCTGAACCCCGCCTCGTCCCCCTTCCTCTCCGATGACTTCCAAGCCCCTTCCTTCCCTTATCGCCGTCATCGATGTCGGCACGCACAAGACCGCCAGCCTCCTCGGCCAGATTATCGACGGCAAGGCTCGCATGCTCAGCTTCAGTGAACGTCGCACCGACGGCGTCGTGAAGGGCACTGTCATCGACCTGGAGAAACTCACCCAGTGCGTGCATGAGGTTGTCAATGATATCGAGCGCGGTTCCGGTCGCGCGGTCGAACAAGTCTATCTTTCGCTATCTGGTCCTGCGGCCGAAGGCGAACGCGTGAAAGGTTTTGTCGCCGTACCGGCGCACGACGGCAAAGTCACCGCCAAGGACGTGAGCGAGGCGATTCAGTCCGCCAAACGTCTCGAGCCACCGGCGGGCCGCACAACGATTCTTTACATGCGCCAGCCGACGATGCTGGATAACCGTCCGGTGAGTAACCCGGTGGGCATGGCGGGCAAGCGTCTTGAGGTGAACTTCTGGCGCGTGACGATGGAAGAAGGTAATATGCGGATGCGCGTGGGCATGGTGAATGGTATGAGCATCAAGGT
>Ga0209134_10000371_pt1 | contig 11769 bp, 10 predicted proteins | sample LauGreSp1BDMLBSN_2_FD_187566 | JGI IMG/M metagenome (GOLD analysis project Ga0209134, IMG submission 187566) | Freshwater lake microbial communities from Lake Michigan, USA - Sp13.BD.MLB.SN (SPAdes) (version 2) | ecosystem: Environmental > Aquatic > Freshwater > Lake | place: Lake Michigan, USA... | reverse complement strand
CCGCCGCATCGACGCCTACGGCGACCTGACGCGCCGTCTGCGCGACTGACCTTCCGCATGGCCTCGCCTCGCTCCCTCGGATTCCGCATGCCCGCGGAATGGGAACCCCAGTCCGCCACGTGGCTGTCCTGGCCGTCGAACACTGCGCTCTGGCCCGGCCACTACGGCCTCATCCCCGCGAAGTTTGCGGAGTTCGCCGCCGCGATCTCGAAATTCCAGCCGGTGAAGATCAACGCCGCCGGCAAGCTGCGTACCGAAGCCGAACGCGAACTCAAGGAAGCCAAGGCCGACCTTTCCGTCATCGAACTGACCGACATCGCCACTGACGACGTCTGGTGCCGCGACCATGGCCCGATCTTCGTGAAGAACGACCAGACCAAGGAGCTCGCGCTCACCGACTGGGAATTCCACGGCTGGGGCGGCAAGTTCGAGGCCTCGCTCGATAACCAAGTCCCCGGTAAGATTGCCGCGCGCCTCGGCGTGAAGAAGTTCAGCTACCCCTTTGAGCTCGAAGGCGGAGGCATCGAGGTCTCTGGCGATGGCCTGCTTCTCACCACTGAGGCCGTGCAGAATAATCCGAACCGCGCCGAAGGTCGCGATGACGCCGCGTTCCACGCCGCCATCCGCAACGGGCTCGCGATCGATGAACTCCTCTGGATCGGTGAAGGCCTGGCCAACGACGACACCGATGGCCACATCGACAACCTCGCTCGCTTCATCGCACCGCGCACGATCCTCGCCGTCAGTGAAGCCGACAAGGCCTCGCCCAACTACGCGCCCTTACAGGAGAACCTCAAGCGCTTGCGCGAGATGCGTCCACGCGGCCAGAAGCTCGACGTCCTCGAACTCCCGCTGCCGACGCCCATCCGCCTCGCCGGACGCAACCTGCCTCCGAGCCACGCGAATTTCCTCATCGTGAACGGCGGCGTCCTCGTGCCGCTTTACGGCCAAGATTCCGACAAGGTCGCCATGGGCATCGTCGGTGACTGCTTCCCGGGACGTAAAATCGTGGGCATCGATTGCCGCGTGCTGCTCATCGAAGGTGGTGCGCTGCACTGCCTCAGTCAGCAGCAGCCGGCCTGAGGGAGGAGACTAGTTGATCGGTTGACCAGTGGGCCGGTTGACAAGGATACCCAAGCATCAAAGGGAAACCGGAGACCGGATGATTGGCTGCGGAAATCTTTATCAGGTCTCGGGTCTCAGCCGTCGGGAGCCAGGTTCAGGTGTTCAGGTTCGGGTACAGGTCAAGGACCTGAAAACACAAACCGGTCTCCCTTGGAGTCAGGGTTCTCTCTGGCCAACGATTCAACCGATCAACCGGTCAACTTGCCTCTAGGGCTTACTTCTTCGCAGCTTTCGGCTTCGCCTTGGAGCGATTGACCTTCTTCACCGACAGGCGCGTCGCGCGAGGGCTGACTGGGGCTTTGGCGCGATGACGGGTGTGGCGAGTTTTGAGGGACATCTCGATAGCATGTCACCAGAAACCCACTATGCCACAGCCATCGGTTACTTCTTCGGCTTTAGTTTCGTCGCACAACCGCAGTCCCCGGCGCAGCCGCCTTCTTTGCGACGGCGGGCCGCGGCGAGCAAGCGACGGATGAGCCAGCCAGCGGCGACACCCACGATGGCACCGACGATCACGGCTTCGAGGTTCATGTGAGGCGGATGACGACCTGATAGACAGCCGTCCCGGCGAGCCAGGCGAGGGCCGTCATGTAGACAAAGGATCCCGCCGCCCACTTCCATCCGCCAGTCTCCTGCGCGAGCGTGGCAATCGTTGGGCCGCACTGCGAGCAGAGGGCGAAGAAGACCATCAGCGCGAGCACCGCGGCGAGGGAGAAAATCGGGGTGCCGGCGCGCGGGCCCTCAGACCACTTCGCGTCTTGCATGGCCTGGCGGAGATGCCGGCTGTCGGCCTCGGCGCCTTCGCCGACGGAGTACGTCACGCCCAGTGTGGAGACGATGACCTCGCGCGCCGGGAAGCTCGCCAGCACGCCGACGGTAATCTTCCAGTCGAAGCCGAGCGGATCGAAAATCGGCTGCACCGCTTTACCAAAGCGCCCCATATAGGATTGCTCGACGTAGGCCGCTTGGAGCTTGGCCTTCACCACCTCTTCAGTGGCCGAAGGATTCGCCGCCTTGATGCGCTCGACGACCGACGCATCACGCGGGAAATAAGAAAGCGCCCACACGATGATCGTGATGGCGAAGATGACCGTACCGGCCTTCGAGACGAATTCGGCGGCGTTCTGCCACATGCGCCAGACGACATCGCGCGGCTTGGGCATCTGGTAGCGCGGGAGCTCGAGGACGAACGGCTGCGGCTTCACCTTTAGCACGAGGCGGGTGAGCACGAAGGCGGTCGGGACAGCAAAAAATAGGCCGACACAGTGCATGCCAATCATCACGACGGATTGCCAGCCCGCGCCATAGATCGGACCGATGAAGGCGGCGCACATCAGTGCATAGACGGGGAAGCGCGCCGAGCAGCTCATGAACGGCACGACGAAAGCCGTCGCGAGGCGAGCCTTGGGGTCTTCAATCGTACGGGTCGAAAGTAGGCTCGGGATCGCGCAGGCAAACCCGGAGAGTAGCGGGACGAAGCTCTTACCATTCAGGCCGCACCAGCTGAAGAGGCGGTCCATGATAAACGCAGCGCGCGCCATGTAGCCGCTATCTTCGAGGATGCCGATGAAAAGAAAGAGAATCAGGATTTGGGGCAGGAAGACCAGGAAGGCCCCAACACCACCGATAATGCCGTCCGCCAACAGGCTTTGGAGCATCGGGTAGGCTTCGAGCTGCGGCGCTACGACGCCCTTCAAGGCGTCGACGCCGAACTGGATCCACTCCATCGGGAACTTCGCCAGCCAGAAAACGGAGCCGAAGAAACCGAGCATGATGCCCAGGAACAGAACGGGCCCGAGGAAGCGATGGAGCAGTAGACGGTCGACGGCGGCACTGCGTCCGGCCTTACCTACACCTTCGGTCACCACGCCTTCGAGGACGAGGCGAAGGTGCGCATAATGTACGAGCGGCTCAGCGGCCATCGGGTTGTAGCCAGAATTACGGACGCGATCGCGTGCGGAGCGTAAGGTCTTGTCCCGCTGGGCGAGGGTCCACCCCAGGCGGTCGGCGGTCGACGGATTCGTATCAAAGAGAAGTCTCTGCGCTTCAGCTTCCGAAATCGGCTTACCCGTATCGGCGGCGGCGGCCGTCGCGACATCGGCGAGGGCGGTGGCGATATTAGTCGGCCAGGCGACCCGTTTCATCGGCGTCTGCTTAGCCACTGAGCTGGCGATGGCACGGCGAACATCGAGGATTCCTTCACCTTTCCAAGCGGACGAGAGCACGACCGGCACGCCGCCGAGGCGACGGGAAAGTAGCTCGGTGTCGATGCGCAGGCCTTGCTCCTTGGCCACGTCGGCCTGGTTAAGGACGATGACCACCGGACGGCCGAGCTCGGCGACCTGCGAGGCGAGGAAGAGATTGCGGAGCAGGTTCGTGGAATCAACGACCAGCACCACGGCGTCGGGACGGCGATCGCCGGCGATGTTACCCGAAAGCGCATCGATGACGACCTGCTCATCGGGCGAAGCGGCGGCGAGGGAGTAGAGACCGGGGAGATCGACGAGCTCGACTTTCTGTCCGTCGCCCAAGTCGCACGTGCCGGACTTGCGCGCGACAGTGACGCCCGGGTAATTGCCGACGCGCTGACGCAAACCCGTCAGAGCGTTGAAGAGAGTCGACTTGCCGGTGTTGGGATTACCGACGAGCGCGACCAAGAGGCCTGCTTCGGGAGTGCTCACGGCTGGCGCGGTCGCTGGATAGGACAGTCGGCGGAGACGTCGACGATCAGGTTCTCGGCTTCGGCGAGGCGCAGGCTGACGACCTGACCGCCGAACTCGATGGCGAGCGGGTCACCGAGCGGCGCCCTCCGGATGAGCTTGAGGACCATACCCGGGAGCAGCCCTAGGGCCATTAAACGCTGATCCACCCCGCGCTCGGGATTGAGCGAGGCCAGCTTGCCGAATTGGCCGGGCAGAAGTTGGGAAAGCGGAGTCACTCTAATTGAGAATGAGTCTCAAAACTAGGCCTTAGGCCCTCTTTGTCAACGCCGACCCGCTGGCTAGCCCGGATTGCATTACCGACTCCCCCTCCCCCCATTCCCCGCTTATAACCCCTTCCGATGCACGAACTGACCCCAGACGTCGAATCGCCGGCCAAGCACACCGAGCGCGACCATGGGGGCATCGCCGGCCACCCCCGGGGGCTGAGCATGCTCTTCTACGCCGAGATGTGGGAACGGTTCTCCTACTACGGCATGCGGGCCATCCTCCTGCTATTCATGATAGCCCCCCTAGCGATGGGCGGGATGGGGATGAATCAGGAGTTAGCCACGCAGATCTACGGGAACTACACCATGGCGAGTTACATGGTCTGTATCCTGGGCGGCTACCTCGCGGATAACTTTATCGGGGCGCGGCGAGCCGTCCTGATCGGCGGGTTGATTATCACCGCCGGTCATTACCTCTTGGCGGTCAGTTCGGTGCCGACGTTCTACGCCGGCCTCATCTTCGTCGCGCTCGGCACCGGCCTCCTCAAGCCAAGCATCAGCACGCTCGTCGGCGGACTCTACTCGCACGGCGACACACGACGCGACGCGGGCTTCTCGCTCTTCTACATGGGTATCAACCTTGGTGCGTTTGCCGCGCCACTGGTCGTCGGCTGGCTCGCTCAGGGCGAACAGTTCAAGGCGCTGCTCACTGGCTGGGGACTCGACCCGACGCACAGCTGGCACTGGGGATTTGGCGCGGCGGGGATTGGGATGACCTTAGGCATGATCGTCTACCTACGACACTGGCATTGGCTCTCGCACATCGGTCATCCGCCGGAAGCAGACACTCCGCGCCCTTGGGGCAAGCTCGCACTGGTCGCTCTAGGCACTGCGGCGATGCTCGGCGTGATGATCGCGTCGGACTATGTTGCCTGGATTAATCCCTTCGTCTTTGCGCTCCCGTTCGTCGGTGTGATTTGGTTCGGCGTCGTGAAACGGGATATAGATAGCCGCCGCATTGCGGCGATTCTCGTCTTCTTCATCTGCGCGATCCTCTTCTGGGCGGTCTTTGAACAAGCCGGCTCCTCGCTCACGCTCTTCGCTGATGAGCTCACGCGGAACGAGCTGTTCGGGCGCGCATTTCCATCCTCCTGGTTCCAGTCCGTGAACTCGCTCTTCATCCTCGCACTCGCGCCACTGTTCGCGTGGCTCTGGGTCAGCCTGCGGGAGCGTCAGCCTTCAATCCCGATGAAGTTCGTCTGGGGCCTCGTGTTCCTCGGGCTCTCGTTCGCACTCCTCGTCCCCGCCGCGCAGCTCACCGCCGCCGGCAAAGTGAGCTTTTGGTGGCTAATCGGTGTCTACTTCCTCCAGACTATCGGGGAACTTTGCCTCAGTCCCGTCGGCCTGAGCGCAATGACCAAGCTAGCCCCCGCGAAACTCGCCGGGCTTGTGATGGGCATCTGGTTCCTCGGCACCGCCCTTGGCAATAAGCTCGCGGGTTCGATTGCGGCAGAGTTCAACGCCAAGGACCCGCAAGCCCTCGCGCACTTCTTCTGGCAGCAGGCGCTGCTCGTCGGGGGCATGACCGTGCTGCTGCTCGTACTCGTACCGTGGGTGCGCCGGTTAACCGGCGAACAGGCGATGACAGGTCAGAGCTCGGCCTGAACGCGTACGGACACCGGACAGTGGTCTGAACCAGTGACCTTGTCGTGGATGTCGGGCTGCGAATACTTGAGGCCATCCGAAGTCAGGCAGTAATCCAAGCGCCAACCGATGTTGCGGGCGCGGATACCAGGGCGATAGGACCACCAGCTGTAACGCTTCGCTAGTTCAGGATGCTGAGCACGGAAGGTGTCCGTGAAGCCGTGTTGGGAAAGGAGCTGGCTGAACGATTCACGCTCTTCGTCGGTGAAGCCCGCGTTGCGGCGATTCGTCGAAGGATTGGCGAGGTCGATCTCAGCATGCGCGACATTGAGGTCCCCGCAGACCACGACCGGCTTCTTCTTGGCCAGACGAGCGAGGTATTTACGGAAATCGGCGTCCCACTGTAGACGATAGTCGAGGCGCTCGAGTTCGCGCTGGGAATTCGGGACGTAGGCGCTGACGACGAAGAGCCCGTTGAATTCCGCCGTGACCACGCGGCCTTCGGGCGGATGGTCGCCCGGGAAATCGGTGGCAACGGAAAGCGGCGCCTTCTTCGAGAGTACGGCGGTACCGGAGTAGCCCTTCTTCTCGGCTTCGTGCCAGAACTGGTGCGGATAGGCCAGGCCGAGCGTGGAAGCGACGGCAGTCTCACACTTGGTCTCCTGCAGGCACAGCACGTCCGGATCGGCGGACGCAATGAAATCGGCAAGCCCCTTGCCGAGCGCCGAGCGGACGCCGTTGACGTTCCAGGAATAAATCTTCGCGTGACTCACGAACAGATCACTTGAAGAGCTGGTTTATCTTACGGTCGAGATCCTTACCCTTTTCACCAGCCTTAGGGTCCACGGTCGGGGCTGGAGTCACTTCGATGATGGGGGCAACTGGGACCACCGCCGCGGGAGCAGGAGTTGCCGCAGGTGCTGTCGCAGCTGGAATGACAGCAGCGGGCTTATTGCTGAAAAGGACATCGACGCGCTGAGCGAGTGTCAGCGGCCCCTTCGAGAGTACGGCCGACACCGCCGGAACGATCGGTGCCGGAGGGGCGTCCGCCGGAGCGACTGGAGTCATCGCCACGGGGCCGGCGGCGAAGGGTGAATCGAACTTGGCGCCCTTGGCGACCAGCTCGGAGACGCGTTTGCCGAGTTCGGTAGAAAAATCGGTGAGCGTGCTCTTGATCTCGAACTTGGCGCCCTTGGCCCGTACCTCTATCGAGCCATCGGCGAGGACCTTGGAGACCTGCAAGACGGTGCCGGCGTCGAGGGCCAGATCTTGGACTTTCTTACCATCAACGATGACCGGGACCGTAGTTGCGGTCTTCACCGACACCGCAGTCGGCCAAAGGATTAAGTGTTCTGAGATGGATTTGAAATCGATGGCCGGGTCGGCGGCAGGTACGGCCGGGGCAATGGGCGCGGAGGGCTTAGCATCCGCGACGACGATCGGCTTGGCCGGCACGACAGCCGGAGAAGCGACCGCGACGGGCTTAACCTCATCCGGAACAGCGGCCGTCTTCGGGGTGGCGGCAAGTTCGATGAGCTTCAGCGCACCGGGATGCCGACTGACGACGACGTTGAAGCTCGGGGTGAAGAAGAGCATACCGGCCGCACCGATGAAGATGCCCAGCAAGAGGAAGGAAATTGCCCGGAGAAAAGCGTCCATAGGTAGATCAGGAACCGGCCTTGATTTCGATGACGTCGTGCGGGGCGGCTTCGCGCTGACCTGCGGGGGTGACGCGGATATAGCGGGCGCGCTTGCGGTGTTCGGCGAGATTAGCTGCACCGAGGTAACCGAGCCCACTCTGGACGCCGCCGGCGAGGGTGCCGAGGACCTGGTCGACCGTGCCGGAAACTTCCTTGAGCGCTTCGATGCCTTCAGCGGCGACCTTGCTGAACTTGCCACTGGAGGAATGTCCGTAGCGAGCGGCCGAGCCCTTGCGCATAGCTTCGTGCGAACCCATGCCGCGGTATTCCTTATAAGTCTTACCGTTGATCTCCATCAGCTTGCCCGGGGCTTCGCGACTTCCGGCGAGCAGGCCGCCGAGGATGACTGCGTCGGCGAGCGTGAGCGCCTTGACGATGTCGCCGCTCTTCGTGATGCCGCCGTCGGCGAGGATTCGCACGCCCTTCTTGGCGGCGGCACGGGAGGCGACGTAAAGTGCGGTAAGCTGCGGGATGCCGACACCAGCCACGATGCGGGTCGTGCAGATCGAGCCGGGGCCTTGGCCAATCTTGACGGTATCCGCGCCCGCCGAGGCGAGGAACTCGACGCCTTCGCCGCTGGTGACATTACCAGCGATGAGCGTGATATTCTTATGGGCCTTACGCAGCATGCGTAGCGCGTCGCCGACGCCCTTGGTGTGGCCGTGGGCGGTGGAAATTGCGAGGGCGTCCGCGCCTTCGTCGATAAGGGCGCTGACATGCGCAAGGAGGCGGGCGCGGTCGATTTCGCCGTCGGCCGTGCGGGGCACCGAGATGGCAACGCCGACGCGGAGACGGAAATCGACGTCGCGAGTCGGGCGGACGTGGGCGCGGGACTCTTCAGAGATGCGCTCGATGTCGCTGAGGGTGAAGAGGCCGCGCAGCTTGTTCTTCGCGTCGACCACGAGGAGCTTGTTCTGGCCGACGTGTTCGGAAAACTTGCGGTCTGCCGTGGCGATGGGGTCCTTGCCGAGATCCTTCTCCGCAACGGTGAAAACCTTGTCGCGCGGAATCATGACCGCAACGACCTTACGCTGGCCGTGGCGTTCCTTGACCGTGCTACCGGGCAGGAGGCCGAGGAGCGTCCCGTCGGAGGACGTGACCGGGAAGGTACTGAAGGCCAGACCGTCGCGTTCAATACGGGCAAGGACCTGGGCGATGGTGTCGTCGGCCGAGACGACGGCGGGGTCGCCAATCATCCCGTGAATGTGGTTCTTTACGCGGCGGACTTCGGCCAGCTGGTCGGCCTCCGCCATGTTATAGTGAAGAAGGCCTAGGCCGCCGTTAAGCGCCATCGCGATGGCCATGCGGTGCTCGGTGACCGTGTCCATGTCGGACGAGACAATCGGGAGGGATAGCGCCAGGGAGTCGGAGAGGGACGAATCGAGGCGGGTCATCCGGGGGAGGACTTCGGAGTAGCGGGTCGCCAGGGAGACGTCATCATACGTCAGACCGAGGCCAGCGGTGGCGGGGAAGAAGTCGTCCGCGGACAGGTAAAAGCGTTCGTCTAGGGAAACGCGGCCCTTGGATTTCGAGGAGGCCATGAGTGGTCGGTTTCCCCAAAGGGTGTTAGGCACCCCCCAGAGGGGTGGCAAATTGATTTTGCGAGTTTGTCCGGATTACCGTCTATTGGGCCCATGACCGGCGGTTATTTCGACTTCAAACGTGTCCGCCGACGACTGCGCTCGCCGGTGACGACGGGCGCTGGCGCCGTGGACAGCGTGGATCGCATCATCCTGCGGACCCAATCTGACCAGGGTACCGGGTATGGAGAAATCGCCCCGTGGCCCGGCTTCCCGACCGAGTCCGTCGAACAGGCGCTGGAATTCCTCCGCTCGGCCCAAGGCAACCTTCCCCACCTGATCGCCGCCGTCGCCGCCTCGCCCACGCCGCTACCTTGCCTCTCATCGGCACTCTCCAGCTGCCGTCTTTGGAATAAGATCACTGACTTCAGCGGAAGCCTGCCTTGTGCCGGACTCATGACACTTTCCGTGATGGAGACTGACGCGAAGGTAGCCGCGGGCTTCAAGACGTTGAAAGTTAAGATTTCGCCGGAGACATCAGAGGAATCTATCCACGGAGTGCTGAGCCGATTCCCGGGACACCTGCGCTTGGATGCTAACGGCTCACTTGACCTGCAGACGGCGCGGCGCTGGACCGAGTTCGCGCGCGCTCAAGGGCAGGTTGAGTTCCTTGAACAACCGCTCCCCGTCGGGCATCCGGGCTACGCCTCGCTAGGGCCGCACAAGATTGCGCTCGACGAGTCCTTCCTCACTCCGGGCGGAGTCGATTGGAGCGGCACGATTGTCGTGAAGCCTTTACTCGCCGGAGATTGGGACGACCTCTTGGCATGGCGCACCACGCACGTGGGTGCCGTCGTCTATTCCTCCTGCTTCGAGACCGCAATCGGCCGACAAGGCGCACTCTGGCTCGCGTCGCAGGACCCAGCGGCTGGAACGGTAGGGTTCGACACCTTAGGTCGCTTCGAAAGCGACGGGCGCGATCGACACGCGCACGGACCCTCTGCGAGCGGCCTGCCGGGCTATGATTGGGCGGGCTTCTGGCACGACCTGACATGAGCGCCGTCGCGGTTTTCCACGCAGAGCACGCGGCGCACCTGCAGGAAGCCCTGCAAGCGCATGATGCCGGCCTGCCGGTGTTCCTGGGCAACCCCCGCTGGTCCGCACACGACCTCTCCGAAGCCGCGCGCCAGATTCCCCGCGGTACAATCGTCAAAGGACAGGCACCCGAACCACGCGGACTCGGCACGTGTGATTGGCCGAAGAACTGGCGCGGGCGCGTGATGATTCCGACCGGAGGCACCGGTGGTAAAGTAAAGTTCGTCATCCATTCTTCAGAAACCCTCCGAGCCGCGGCGCTCGGCCTGCGTGATGCGCTCGTCACCCGCGGGCTCTCGCCAATCCTGCACGGCGTCACCTGCACGCCGCCTTGGCACGTGAGTGGCTTCATGCCCGCAATCCGCGCCCGCGTGACCGGAGGACAGCACCGCGTGATCGATGGTCGCTTCGGTGAGAGCATCGCCCTGCCCTCGGTCGAGCTCCCATCGGCTGGCACGAAAATCATCTCCCTGGTCCCGGCACAATTATCGCGACTCCTCGCGCGCACCGATGGCGAAGCCTGGTTGGGCTTGTTCGACGTCATCCTACTCGGCGGCTCGTCCGTGCCGACACCTTTACTCGCCGAAATCCGTACGCGGCGCCTGCCCGTCTTCCTCACCTATGGCTCAACGGAGACCGCAGCGGCTTGCGCGCTTTGCCCGCCGGAAAAAATCTGGTCCGGTGAATCCGTGCGCGGGACTCCTCTCCCTGGCGTTACGTTCGCGACGGACCCCGACGGCGTCGTCACGATTGCCACCGCGGCGCTCGGGATCGGCCTGTGGCCGGATAGCCCTCTCGGCAGTCCTTGGGCAAGCGGCGACCGGGGCGACGTCGCCGCGGACGGGAGCGTGAAAATTTCTGGCCGCGCCGATCGGGTGATCATCACCGGCGGCGAGAAGGTCGACCCTTCCCGCGTCGAACAAACGCTGCTCTCGACCGGTCTCATCAAGGAAGCGGTCGTGCTCGGTATGGTCGATGCACGCTGGGGCGAAGTTGTGACGGCCTGCGTCATCGGACCCGCGTCCGCCGAACCTGCATTGCGGCTAGCCTGCGAAGCACTCGAGCCCGCGGCACGACCACGGCGTTACGTGTTCGTCTCGAACATGCCAACGAACGCCAGCGGCAAGCCAGACCGGGAAGCCATCGCGAAGCTGACCGCTTAGGCGCGGACGGCTTTCCAGACGCGCAGGCAGGCTTCGACGAGCGCCGGGAACTCCGTGAGGGGCACCTGCGAAGGACCGTCGGAAATCGCCTTCTGCGGATCAGGGTGTGTCTCCATGAAGAGACCATCGGCTCCCGCCGCGAGGGCCGCCTTGGCGAGGACGGGCACGTATTCGCGCTGGCCGCCGGAAGAGCCGCCAGCGGCGCCGGGGAGCTGCACCGCGTGCGTGGCATCCATGATCGTCGGGTGGCCGAAGCCGGCCATGATCGGGAAGGATCGCATGTCGACGACGAGATTCTGGTAGCCGAAGGTCGTGCCGCGATCGGTCTGCCAGATCTCAGCAGCTTTGGCGCCTTCAAGCTTATCGACAACGAAGCGCATCTCAAATGGGGAGAGGAACTGGCCCTTCTTCACGTTGACGACCTTACCGGTCTTGGCGGCCGCGACGAGGAGGTCAGTCTGGCGGCACATGAATGCGGGAATCTGCAGTACGTCGACAACCTTACCGACGACTTCACACTGCTCGGGGCCGTGGATATCGGTGAGCACTTTGAAGCCATAGTCTTTCTTCACCATCGCGAGGAGGTCGAGGCC